>Ga0080013_1000646_pt1 | contig 48778 bp, 69 predicted proteins | sample ETNvirenome_6_85_FD_69236 | JGI IMG/M metagenome (GOLD analysis project Ga0080013, IMG submission 69236) | Marine viral communities from the Pacific Ocean - ETNP_6_85 (SPADES assembly) (version 2) | ecosystem: Environmental > Aquatic > Marine > Oceanic | place: Pacific Ocean | collected 2013-06-19
ATTCTTTGTAAAGTTCTTTCTTATGAGAATCAGACCACTTTTTACTTTTCTTGATTTCTTTACTTATTTCATTATAAACTTTTTCTAACTCTTTAACATAGTCTGTCGTTTCATTTTCATTAACTGATTCTTTTAATATATCTTTTAGTTTTATCATCTTATACCTCTATGAGTGTTGTGTCGTTTGGATTTATCATTATGTTGCCCCTATTAGTAATATATATCTTCTTAGAAGCTGCAGCTGCTGGTTGATAACAATCACCAGTACTTTCTGTTAATATGTCTTTTAGTTTGATCATTGGTCAGAATCGAGAAGATTGAGTTCCGCCTTTGGGTAAGATATAATCTCCTGCATCATATGACAAACCATTTAGAGTAGTGTATATTCTGCCTTTTGGTTCAATAACTTTATTTGTTTTTTTGTTGATGATTTGATATTTGGCTTTATTTCCCATTATTTTTTCTCTTCTGAAAATAACATCTTTATCATATGCTTCAACTTCTCTTGGCCAATTAGTAGCTTCATTAACTGATTCTTTTAGCGTAGGAACCATAGTAGAACCATATTTTGACATAGCTTTTAGAAGAGCTTTTAAAGCAGAATCTTTTGATATCTTTTTTTCACGATATCTGGTCCAGAGATATAGAATCTGATTAGATATCGAAGTGGTAGGTTTATGAACCAAAATACTATTAAGATAATCAGCAGCTTTTTTTCTTTCCTTCCATTGATCATACTTTGGAAACTTTTTATCTAATAGATTAAAGACCTCTTCCCAGCTTTCATAGAATGTTTTTACTTCATTAACTGATTCTACTTTAATTTTCTTAGTTTTTATATAATGTTCAATGTCAAATTTGTCTAGTTCTGGGTGGCTAAATTTACCAATACCCGGTAAGATATAGCGGCCGTTTTCATATTTAATTTTATAGTTACCGGGTTGTACTCTTGTTCCACGGATATTCACAGGTTTTAAAACTTCAATATTAGTGTATTGTTTGGGTGATGCTTCATTAACTAATTCTTTGATTGGTTTTTTTAGAACTTTACGTAGTTCTTCTTTGATAATCTGTCGGAGTTGGGATTTTTTCATTTTTTAGCTCTTTTCATATATTATAAATATTATGTTGGATGTGAATAAGTATTAAATATTACACTAAAGTTCAATGAGGGTTGTGTCGTTTGGATTGATCATTACATTACCCTTATTAGTTACATATATTTTTTTAGAAGCAGCTGTTCCGGCCACTGGCAACGTTATTGAATCCGATGTTACATAGCTTCCTGTAACTAAATGATGCCTGTTTTCTGCTTGGATTCTATATAGATAATCTCCATCTGCTATTGAAGTATCTACATAATATGTTTGAGTATTGGTTCCTAAAGATCCTGTATCTGCTACCTGAATTACTGAACCAGATAATGTTGATATTTTAGTGTAAGTATCTCCTGCATCATTGCTTCTTTCTACATTATATATTAAATCAATTAATCTATTATCCGAACCTGAATTTTGAGTCCAAGTCAATGCCACGTTACTATCTTGAGCTACTGTTGTTAGATTGGTTGGTGCAGGAGGAGCAGATGCAGATACCATTTCATACATCCATCCATTATATGCTAAGGTGGTATTATTGGGGTTATCTTCAGCGCCTTCTTCATAAAATACCATTCTTAAATATTGGGTTTTAATCGGAGTTCCAAAATCTAAAAACCAGTAACCATAATCAACAAAATCTTGTTGGGCATTCATATCTATTGTATTAACCAACTCCCAATCATTAAAAGCACCAGTATTTGATTTATAAACTTGGAATTTTCCTGGGTAATATTGAGTACTATTATATCCCAAACAAAATATCCCCCTAAATAATTTTGCTCCGTCTCCCCAATTAAGATCTGCACTACCTATGTCCTCATTAAAATACCAACCATAACCGTCTCTTTCTGCAGATGTTAATTTAGCTAGCGATGTTTGAGAAGTTGATTCACCCTTAAAACTTCCTGTTACATTTGCTTCACTTGGGTTCAAGAGATTTGCACTTGCAGATCCATGAGTAGAGCCTCCTCCTGTAAATATATTTGCATCCCATCCAAAAACTTGGTTTATCCCATCATATAGGCCGTCAGTATTTTTTAGTCTTATTTTATAATGTCTATATGCTGTTGTGTTTGAAAATGTCATTGTAGCATCATACCCAGCTGCAGGAACACTATTAGCTGCATAATATGTACTTCCAGTCAAAGGAGTCCAAGTTAATTCATCTTGTGACCCACTAATTGAATAACCGCCGGCTGAATAAGCAGTATTTGAAGGAGCTGAAATAATCATACTATTTATAATTTCTGTTCTTCCGGTTCCATTATCTAAATCAAACATTAAATCCATATCATCCGGGCCATTAGTGCCTGCACTAAGCCACGTTGTTTTTGGAGCTGCTTGCCAAGTTCCTGGCTTTATAAAGAATCCCAATTCTGTAGTGGCTGCGGGTAAGTCTGGTTTAAGGGATCCTGTGACGAACTCTGGCTTGTAGTTGGCACTTGGATTAGAATTATTCGGATATATAGAAGAAGCAGATATAGAAGCAGTAAGAAAAACATTAGCTCTAACTACTGCTGGAGTCCATATAGTTGACAAATCGTCTGTTAAAACATTTCCCATTTTATGTTACCAATATTTCTGTTACTAAACTTGCGCTATATGTTAATGTATATAATTTATTTACTCCATCTGACCCAGTCACGGCTATTGAAAGAGGATTACCATCTGCAAATGAACCACTATAAAGTATATTTGTTATTTGAGTAGTTCCAGAGTCAAATGATTGGGTTACTTGTGTAACGTTACTTCCACTATAAGCTAAACTGCAAGATGTGAATAAAGATCTTTGTGTTCCTCCGATATTAACTGCTGCTGGAAAGATGATATCACCTGTTGCTAATGAACCAGAGATTGTGGTTAATGAATTTCCACTTCCAATTCGGAGTTGATCTGCCATTTCAGCATCACCTAAACTTCCGGAGCCTATTATAATATTACCTGTACCAGTTGTTATATTATAACCTGCCAAATGGCCCATAACTATATTATAAGATCCGTCTGTTAAGCTATATGCTGCGTCTCGACCTATAGAAATATTATTATCTCCATCATCAAGAGTATATAAAGACCTATAGCCTATTCCAATATTCCAATCTGCATCATGAGAGCTATAACCTGATTGGTAACCTATAAAAATACTATAATCTGCAGTAGCGCCTGAAATACCTTTCCCTGCACTATCTCCTATAAATATTGTTCCTGCAGCAAGACTTTGTTGCCCCGAGTTTTGACCTATACAAATATTACTATTAGTTGTAGAATTTACAAATCCAGCAGCTTCTCCAATGAATATATTACTATCAGCATTTGCAACATTAGCGCCTGCCATGTGCCCCAAAAGAACATTATTAGTACCAGATGTTAAATCATAACCTGCTTGATATCCTATAATAACATTTTTATCTGCTGCTGTAGTTATAGTTCCCAGACCTGCTGCTTGGGTTCCAATAATAACATTATCTTCTGCGCCATTGACTATATTGGCAGCTGCTCCCGTTCCTAGGATTACATTATCAGTATCAACCCTAAAAGAGGCAAATGAACCAGAAATTACTAATGAACCTGTTATTTGAGCATCTCCTGTAAATGGGAAAGCAGATACACCTGTTAATGAACTACCATCGCCAATATAACTGCCACTAAAAGAACCACTGAATATTCCATCACCACTCGATGCAAAATCAGAACGATCTGCATGGGACGAGGATATTTCTTTAATTATTTCGTGAGAAGCTGATACGGCGAAATCAGCATATGAAGCTGATGTAGCATTGGGTGGAATAAATAGAGAACCTGTTCCATCTACTATATCACCACTACCGGATTTTTGTAATACTCTTTGGTAAGTATCTTGTATATATTGGCCTGTTAAATCTGGAAGAGCCATTTATGTAACCCTATTTCTTATATAAACCCTTAAGAGCTTCCTTTATAACTTCTTTTCTGTCATTCTCTTCTATGGGTTTATGTTTTGTGTACGTTGCAACTATTTTGTTTACTCTTGATCTCTTTACATGCAAATTATCTGGATTGATATTTTCTCGGACTAAGAGCTTTAGAATATTAACAACGTGATCGGTTTCCTTTTTGGTAACTTCATTTTTTACATTGCTGACTTGAATTTTGTCTTCTTGTATGATTTCTTTATCATTTTGGGATTTTACCTCAACGGTAACCATTTTGGATTTTTGTACCTCGAATTTGGATTCCCAGGGAGTAAAGAATGTGTCTTCAGCAATTACTTCTAATTTAATGCTTCCATTTGTAGCTTCATCGATTAATCCCCTTAATTTTCTTATGGGAACTTTGCATTTTCCAGCAGAATCGATAGATCCATTAAATAATAGGCTATAGTCTTGGGTTTCAACTACTAATCGAGCTTCAGATTTTTTAAGACTGGCTCCTTGTATTTTAATGTCACATTCGAATAATTCTGATTTGTCGGTAAATAATTTATACATGAATATTCTCCACTGTTAGATCTATTCCTAACACTTCTTTAGCTGCTAATTTGATATCTTTCGCTGTTATTTTAATATCTTCTCTTACAGGTTTTTTACCCGAATATACTTTGATTCCTTTTATTCTGCAGACTAATTCAATAAACTTCTTTTTTTTCTTTTCAGGAAGCTTCTCAAAACTATCGCCTGCACTAACTACTTCTGCAACTAACTCTGCTTCATCCCAAGTATATGGATTATCATTCCATAGGAAATTAGCATCTTCCCATTTGATTTTAGTTGCCATATAGTATAAATATTAAAAAGTTTCTATTTTGTTACTTTTTATTTTTTATATTGATCAATATTCTTTTTAATTTAGCTGCTCCTCCAGTATCATATATTCCCGTGCTGAAAAGGTGTTCCTTCTTCTGTTTTTTATTTATTGTTTGGGTTATTCTTGTTCCCAGATAAGTACCAAAGCCACTATAGTACCTTCCCTCTACATAATTTGTATTTTTCATTGTTTTTAATTTAATTATTATTTACTTCATTATAAATGTTTTTTCGTGTCCAACGATAAGATTTGGATCAACATAAGATTTAAACCCTCTAAATAACGCCTTTGTTTGAAAGACTATGTCTTCTCCCTTATTTAGAGTCATATCAAATGGTTCTTCAATTGCTTCAAATACTCCCTTTTTCACCATCATAAATCCCATTCCATTTGCTTTGACTTGGATTAATTCTGATTGTGTTGAGTAGTTGAATTTACTCAGTCTGTCTCCATCTAAACCTATACAGGCAAATTCTGTTGGTATATAGTATATGTTTCCTGATTTCTGTGCTAGGTATACTCCCGAAACTATGTCATGTTTCTTTGAATGCTCTAAGAGTCTTTTAAAATCGTCTACTTTGAAATCTATGTCGTTATCTAACCACATCAAGTAGTCGTAGTCTTTTTCTAGTGCCTTTTTTACTATTTTGCTTCTAACTACATGAACATATGGGTAATATTCGGTTATTAGTTCCCATTCGATTTCCATCGATGGCAATTCCTTTATTAAATCAGACCAGCATCTAAAAAAATTACTAGAGACTGAGCTTCCTGGTATGCAAAATATAATCTTCATTTTGAATAGTTGTCAATTTAAAACCACAGGATTTTTACAAACAATGAGTTCTCTTGGATTTGATTTACCAAATGGTCTTCGATAAACGGTTTTGCCTTTATCTGGACTTTCCAAAATCCATTCTATTTTAATCTTTTTTTTAACCATTTTTCTATCTCATAGCATCCCATATTCTATCAATTATGTCTATAAATACCCAGGCTAAACAACTAGCACAAATTAAAACGATTAATGCTAAAAGTAAAACTATTCTAATATCCTTATTGTTTTTCATAGAATCGAATCCCACTTTTGTCTTTTTTCTTTATTGTAATTCCATTATCTCCTATTTGATGTGCTATTTGATAAGGCCGCAATGTTGATTGATATATAATAGCATTTATTGTATCTGCCGTATCCAATTGTACGTCCATTTTAGTATCTATAAAAGATACTGCTTTTAGATTGTCAAATTCAGTACCGGGTACTAAAAATGTATATATTTTTTCTTCATCTGATACAATTGTAAATCCTGATGGATAATATACTATCATTGAATATGATTTTTTAGTCACTTTATTACCATTCACATCAGTAACTTCAATACGATCAAATCTGAGTGTTATGTTTTCAGGACTTACGTGTTCAACTCCCAAGGATTGACCCAAACATATCCCAATGGATGACAAAATAAAAAACAGTATTAAAATATTATTTTTCATTTTGAAAAATTTCTTTCCATTTTTTTTCATAATAATTATCAATTTCAACAGATAATACCCGTTTGGAACAATATGAATTACAAAATAAGCTTTTTAGTCTCTGTGCAGAATTGAGTTGTTCTTTAGTTTTACAAGATTCGATGACTCCTTTAACCCAGGAGCCTACCGCATATTCATTTTTTGGTTGAATTTTCATATTTCTTCTTTATAAATATGGGATTTAAATAGTGCAACTCATAATCCCGAAATGAGCTGTCCCCCAATAGCTGTCATCTGTTCGTCGTAGATGTTACCATCCTCGCTACACAGACTAAACACTAGATGTATCATCCGTCTGGGTTATCATATGCAGAGCCAGAACCGATAGGTTAGCACTAGATTGATTTTTGGCTTTCACCTTACTTCTTTCGAAGACGGCGTTCCCGCTAGCAGTTCAATCTTAAACTGAGTTACTATTAATTTCTCCGGTAACCACGAATCCCCTGAAGCAATAACTCTCCTTCTCATCATGCGGGTGCACACTAGCTGGAATTACCCCGGGTTAGACATTTCCATCTTCTAACCCCTGCTCGTTCCTTAAATATCTTTTATTCTTAGCTAATATACGAAAAATTTTCGTAATATAAAAACTTTATCTAACAATTATGCATTTCCCCATCGAGTTACATTAAATGTTTTTCCTCTGGGTACTAATACAAATGCTAATTTTTTTGCAGGTATATTTTTCTTAAAACCTTTTTCTAGTTTTACACCAAAAACAGTTGATAAATCATCTTCTAATCTTTGGTTTATTTTAAATCTTTTTTTGAGTTCATCAAATACTTTTTTTTCATAGACTAGATAATCATCAAACCAATCTTCATTTATAGACTTGTGATAGCTCTTAATTCCCTTTTTATATTTCTTGTCAAATTCTTTTATGTCGGTAAGATCAATATTATATCTTAATTGATACCGCCAGGCTTCTCTATTCTTATGTCTTGGAAATACTTTTAATACCGTTCCCTTATTATGAGCTACAATATCATTTTTAAATTTCTGTAGAGCAATTTCATTTAATATGTCTTTTAAAAGAATCATTTGTTTATTATTTCTTTTAGTTTGATCACCTAAATTACTTTTATATTTTAACCCCAATGACAGCTGCTATTATAGCTACAATAATAGCTATGGTTTGAGGTGTTAGGACTTGGCTTAACCATTTATCAAACTTAGACTTGCCAGCATCTTTGTCCTTGGTTGCCATTTCAATTGCGGATAATTTTTCCTTATAGATCTTTGAATTGATTTCGTCCATTTTATGATGATTGATTAAATCTCTATAGGTTTGTGCTAAATCAACTTTGATATCACTCATTTTGTCTTCTAATTTGCCTATCCTTTTATATAAATCTCTTTCTGTTTCACTCATAATATACCTTCCAATTTTATTATCTAAATCTTTCCATTAAAATTTCTTCTATCTTCTCTTGCTCAGTTAATATGTCTTTAAGTTTAATCATTTCGTCTCCGCTTTTTTAGTTTCTTTACTTTAACGGTATCTAAAACTTCTATGATAATAGTATCGGGAATGAAAACAGGTTTACAAATCATAGTATCTCGATATTGAATGTTATAAACTACTGAATCTCTTTTTATTATTTCGTTTCTTAAGTGTTCTTCTAATTGTTGTTCATATTGTAAACTTTGTTGTTTCAATACTTGAATTTGTTTTTTTGTTAATTCTTCATCTTCCAACTTCTGCTGGATTTGATTCATCATATTTTTTCTAAGGTCTCTTTTTAATTCCAATGCTTCCATGGCCTCGTTTGCCAGTTTTAATATAGAATCATGAGATATTGTCCTAAATGTATCTACATTAACGACTGTATCTTTTTGTGCAAGAGATCTTCTATATTTTTTATTTGCATTACCTAACCAAGCAAATGTACAAAACATAACAAAAACAATTAATATAAACGTTATAATATTTTTCATAATTTAACTGCCTCCATACGTTTTATATAACTCAATTTCTTCTTCAAACTCAACAATAAATTCTTGTATGGCTTTATCTAGGTGCGGTTCAATAGGTTCATCCATATTAATCTCTTTTTGTTCCTGTAGCTAATTCTATTATTTTAGTCTGTAAAATAGCAACATCTTTTTCTAATTTAGTAATTCGTTCAATTTTATTCTGTTCACTTAACCTACAATTTTCAATTACCTCTTCATGTGCATTTTTAGCATCAACATAAAGATAGCTCATACCTATGATACATAATAAAGCTATTGCTGCAAATGGACTTTTTACAAACTCTGCGAATGAAAATGGTAACTTCATATTTTCTTACTTACCGTACAGTTATTAATTTTGTTATTGATTTTACATTAGGATAATTATCTAACATATTATTTACTGCATCAATATTATCCTTACTATCATCCATAAAATAAACAGTATCATATCCTGAGTCTATAATTTGTTTTTCTATCCAATCTGCTTTTAATTTTGGATCACCACTTCCTAATGGCACTACATAAGCATCAATACCCATTGTTCTTAAAAAACTAGTAATGGGTTGTCCTAATCTTCTTGCAGTTAATACAGTTACTTTTCTTGCACCTCTTGCGGCCCTTCTAGCCTTTTCCAGCTGTTTAATTAATAGGTTTACGTTCTTTTTAATTAACTGTGGGTTCTGTAATGGTCTATCAAAATCTCTAAAATCAAAAGATTCTCCAGGTCTTAATTTATATACTGCAAATTGTGCCGGATTTAATTTTTTAAATGTCTTTCCATTACGTGCAACATATACCCATGAATCTGTTTTTGCTAGTGTGTCGTCAAAATCAAATACAGATAAAACTTTGCGTTCTAATAGTATAGTTTTAAGGCTGATCATTTTCAATAATAAATATACAATACTTACTATTTCTTCTGATTTTGTTTAAAGCGTTCGACGTCGCGTCCGAACTTATACCCTGAAGTGAAACAGGCTACAATAAGTAGAATTATTAATATACAGTATTCCAAATTTAATTTGTTATTATTGTTTTAAAGTTAGATAATATTGTGAAAAATTCTTCTACGGATAATTTTTGCCCCGTATCAGTTAAAACAGTTACTGATTCTAACAGTTCTGGTTTTTTGTCTATTATTTTTGTTAAAACCTTATAGCCGGAGCCGCCATAAAAAGTCCCAAAGCTGTCTTCACCTAACAGATTCGTTTCAAGATATAGGTCTTCTTTTGTATCACCAGGAAGTAAAATAAAATATATCATACTACTTCTTCGTTTAGCTGTGCTGTCAATTTCTTGAGTTCGTCTTTTATTCCAGCTATTGTATATCCATCAAATGATCTGCCTACATTAGAATCATGTAGGGTTCTTTTAAGATGCTTAATTTGTCTTTTAAGCATTTCTTTTTTATTATGGCTTTTCGTACCAAAAATTGGTCCTCCATATTTTTCATGTAACCATTTAGGTAGGTTTCCCTTTGGCATCCACCCTAGTCTAGCCTTTGCTTTTGTATTATCTGCTAAAGTTTCAAATGGTTCTTTTACTCTAATTCCGTAACTTTTCTTTCCTTTCATCATATCAGCAACTTCATTAACTGAATAATTGTCTCCATTTCCAATATTAAATACTTCTCCTTTGCCCACATTTTTATTTGTAGCTGCTAAAATATTTGCTTCAACAACATCACCAACATAAGTAAAATCTCTTCGTTGTTTACCATCGTTAGTAATAGTTAAGGCCTGGCCATTTTCTAATTGTTCATCAAATATACTGATTACAGTAAGATAAGCTCCGCCTTTGGCCATGTTTTCTCCGTATACGTTAAAATATCTTAATGATACCGTTTCTAAGTTATAAACTTCGGAAAACATTTTACAATACTGCTCTCCTATTAATTTTTGTAATCCATACGGACTTAAAGGATTGGTAGGTACTGTTTCTGCCGTAGGCAATACTTTTGTTTCTCCGTATGCAGAACTTGATGCACTGTAAACTACTCGGTTAACGCCGGCTTTGTGACACGCAAATAATAAATTAAGCGTTCCATTAACGTTTACATTGTTAAATGAAATAGGATCTTCAATTGATGGTTGTACTCGTGCTAACGCTGCGAGATGGAAAACAGTATCGATATTTCTACTTTTCAATGTATAAGCTAAAAATGATATTTCTACCTTTGATAAATCCCTTTCAAGAAATTCTATACTATCTCGCACTTCATGTAAATTATTTATGTTGCCAGTACTTAAATCATCTAAAACAACTACATTGTAACCATCAGCTACTAACCTAATGACTAAATTTGATCCTATAAATCCTGCTCCTCCTGTTACTAATATATTTTTCATGCTATTTCCATATAATGTTTATAATTCTTTTTTGTATCTATCAGTTCGTGTTCATAAGTGTTTAATTTTTTTATTTTGAAATTAAAAATATCTAATTCAAATTCACCCATCTCACTAGTAGTTTTAATAATTTCCGGAAGTTTACAAAGTATATTATTGAAATTGTTTTCATTTAATACCTTAGCATCGAACTCGATTAAAATGTCATTGAATTTATCTTCTGATAATGGCCTGACTCTTTTAATAAGATCAAATTTAGTATTTTCTTGTTCTTCTCCGACATATGACGAGTACTCCACTGGGTTTGGCATAGTAAGATATATATTTGAACACCATGGTTCTAATAAATGTAATAACTGTTTATTACAATTATGAACTATAAATCCAATATCATATTTTGGAGGTATGATAGGCTTTAAGTATTCATCATGTTTAACAAAGTGTCCCCATTTACGAATAAAATTTCGAGTTGCCTTTTGATTTTGATGTAACCATTCATGAGTTTCTCTATCTTTCATAAATACTTTACCATCAGGATTTCTAGTTGCACCATTAGCAAACCTACTACCTCTACAAGTCATATGGTATACAAAGCCTTCCCATGTTTGTACAAATTCAACCCCATTTAATTGAAACCTATTAAATATATCACTATCTTCTTTTGATTGTGGAGCAAATAAAGGGTCATGTCCGCCTATTTCCTGAAAATCTGTTTTCCAGAATGCCCAGGGTGCAAATATACCTTCTGTTGTTGGAACTTTATCAAACTGTCCTAATCTATCTTCAACATATTGTAGTAATTTATTTTCATCAAACTCTTCAGGTTCAATGCCACAATCTAATAATACTTTTTCTTGTCCAGGTGGGTGTAATGGTGGTTCAATTCTCGTAAGTGATACTATTCTACTCTCAACTACAGGTGCTTCCGGCGTACCATACATATGTTTTTCAATTGAATCTAGCGCGCCGGGGCATAAATACATATCTGCATGATATATCATACAAATATCATTGGTCGCGACTTCATTAACTAATCTGTCATATAAAATTGTATGTCCTAATCTTGTAGGACCTTCATTTCTAATTGCTCTAAATAATGGATCGGTATGCATCTTATGTAAACACCAAGACCAAGTGCCATCATTTGAAAAATCGTCTGCTACACAAATCTGTACCTCATGGCTTCCTTGATTTTTTCTTATTGAATCATATGACCACTTAAGATATTTTAAGTTGTTCCTGGATGGTTGTATTATAGATATTTTCATGAAAATGTTCCTTGTATTTTTCTTTTGCTAATTTACTACAATATAAATAAAATTTTTCATCTTTCCTAAGTTTTTTCATTAATTGTTTCGCTCCTTTAATATCATCTGGTTGTACTGATAAATCAGGAAAACATAATCGTTGTGTATTACAATCAATGTTACCTATACATGGTATTCCTAAATAAGCACAATTCAAACTAAAGGTTCCCCCAATAGTATTTGGATTAAGATGTATGGCATATTTAAATCGATTTAGTGTATGAATCCATTCTGTCCATTCCATATACGGCAAATGATTTATATCTTCTAATTGTAGTTCTTCTTTTTCCATACGACCCATTTTTGGAGCCCATATTTCCTCTCCAGATTCATAAGCCACCATAAGTGAATTAAACCCTCCATACCATCTAACTAAATTTCCTCCAATTATAGTTCCTTTTCTTTCTACGTCCGGGATATCTTTAATAGAGTCTTCTATCATTAATGTAGGATTAATAAAACATGGCTTATCCAATAGTCCTTCATAATAATCTTTATCTCTATCATTATGAGCCAATACAAAATCTGCTTGTAACATGATATTATAAAACCATAGTGATTGATTTAATGGTAAATCTTGAAAATACCAACTAGGACCTTCCTGCATAAAAGCATATTTCTTACATACACGTTTTAGTTGTGATACAATATCAACTGATATATACTGTTCAATATTTTTTGGTATTATTATAACTCCAATATCATATTCATTATCAGGTAACTCTTGTAACTTTAAAATATTATGATGTACTGCATCTTGTGCAACAAACCAAGCAAATTCAGTTCTCATATTTTTATGAGTACGTAAAGTTTTGCCTTCCAACATCATTTCTGAAAACCAAGCTATTTTCATTATATTTTTTTCTTTAATACAGCAATGGTCTGTAAAGTATCTTCTACAGAATCTATTATTTCATAAAACTCTAAAACATCCGGAAGTTCTTCTTTTTTATAAAAATCATGTATAAATATAATTGAATTTTCATCAATATATTTTAGAGCTTTATATGCACAATTTACACGAGCTCTTCCGTCTATAAAAACAAAATCAAAATGAGGTTCATTAAATTTATCAATTACATTAACATAATCATACCAAATATACATCTCTTTTGGATTAGGATATTCCTTAATCCCAAAATAATTATTTGTAGTTTCGCCTGACACTTGTAGTATTAATTCTTCCCATTTCTTAAAAAATGTATCATAAACTTCAGACCGGCCTTTAGGATAATCATTTAAATGATGAACTACGTTATTGATATCATCAGATACTAATTTATTTCTTACTTCATAATACCAATCTAGATTGTGTTCGATTGAATAATATTTTTTAACATGTTGTGAAAATAATAATGTACTTCCTCCAGAACCCCATTCCAACATTATCTTATCTGTACTATTTGTAAGATAAGATAAAACCATATCTATTTCTTTTTGGTGCATCCACGGTTTCATATTAATCCTTTATTTTAAAGTTGACTTGCGTGATTGTATTTGGTTTCGATAAATCCTTCTCCATAAAATTCTGTGATTTTATTTTTACAAGCTACACGTTCATTATTTATATCACGAATCCTTAAAGCTCTCCGACCTACTTCTTCTAAGCCTAACTCGCCTTCTTTCCCCTTCCGGAGATCGGATTCCAAATCCCAAATCCGGCCATTAATAGTTTTTAATTCTTCTATCCATTTATTAATGTTAGAATAATTACTTGTAGCGTTACGATACTGTACTAATTCTTGAGTTACATCTAGATCAGTCCGTTCTAATTTTAAAAGTAAAATTGAATATCTGTCTGCTATTTCACCGATTTGCATTTTCATAATTTCTTTAGCTCCTTTTTATAATCATCAAATGTATAAAATTTGTCTTGATTATTCATTAATTTATGTAAATTTGTTTTAGATATTTGTTCTAGTAGTTTCCACCAATCACCTTTCGCGGCACCACAAAAACCTCTAGGATTATCTTCGTCTTTAATATAAAATCGTTTTCTGGGATGTCTTCTATTATGTACTCGCAAAATATTCTTAATAACAAATTGAGTATATTTATCCTTCATAATTAATTTTGCCATATCTGCAAAACTAGTATCTTCACCACTGCATAATAACGCATGTGGTATATTAGCTCCAGATTTTATTAGATCTGATGATATTACTAGACATGACCCATCAAATTTTGGAACATTTAATATTCGTATATCTAATTCATCTGCACGAGAATTAATTTCATTCATTTGTTTTATTGTCATATATGACTTCGGACTTTCCGGAGCATTTAAACTCCACTCTTCTGTTTCCAAAAATACTTTGTCTGTCATATCAATATGTTCTAATGGTTCCCAACTTACATCCCACATCTTCCTATAAGCAAATGTTAAGATGTATCGATTTATATTATTACTTTTTGCATATTCATCTATCATTTCAATGGTAGAAAATGTTTCTTTTGGCCAAAGACTATCAGTTTCTCCCCATAATACAAAATCACCTTTTTCACAATAATTGTAATTTAAATCTCTTCGATAAGCTGCAATGTTGTAAATTGGATCATTATTAGTTTTAATATCAAGATCAACCTTACAACCAATATCAGATAATCTTTTTAGTTGTTCTTTAAATCGACTCTCTATTTCTATTATGGATATTTTATCTGTATCAATAGTTTCAAAATGTTCTGACTTATTAAAACAAAAATGAAATATAATATTTTCTTTATTCTTAATTATTTCTAATGCTTGAATACAACTGTCTATGTATTCTGACACCATTTCTATTTCGTAAAACATTACTAAAACGCCTACTGTATATTTATTTTTTATTTTCATTTAACTCCATTATATAAATAATCATATGTTTTTTTCATCCAATAATATTGTACTTCATTATTTGTATTATTTGGTAATGCATTATATTGATAAATCCATCCACATTTCGTAAATAATAAATCATCTGTTAAAACCTCTTTTCTTGTTAAATCAACCATATTATATTCATATGATAATAAATTCAACTCAATATTATGTTTATGTATTAAAAAATTTACTGGAGTTTGATCAGTACCTACATGTAATTTTTCTAATTCTTTTAATGTTGATGAATGGTTATGATAAAAATCAGTAATCTGTTTAAAAAATGCTTTATGTGATTTATTAACTAATACAAATCCACAATCTATATATTTCCAAAATGGCATCGTTTCATTATCAAACAAATACTTTGAATAATTTTCTATACTACGTAGAACCCAATCATAACTTCCATCATTATGTATGCTTGTAAATTTGTTATCAGTCATTTCAAAAAAGTTTGGGCAATCCGGATGTACTATTGTATCAGCATCAATCATTAAAACTTGATTGTATTTAATATTATTTGCTTCTAATATATCAAATAAATAATACCGTTGCCAGCATAATCCCATATCTTCATGAGGCAAAAGGACGTCTTTTAATACAAATACTTCTGCATTATTTTTCTTAGCCCATCTTGTCCAACTATCAATTGAATATTGATATGGAACTTGTCGTGACGTTGCCCACCGACCTTCTCCTTTAAGATCAATATCCATTATAAAAATTATATTTTTAGAACTCATAATTAAATAATTCTATGTCCTTTTTGTAAACTTTAGATACTGTTTCTATAGTTTCAGTATTAGTATAATATTCTCTGTAATCATTTTTTCTGGGTGGTGCTGGCCATCTAAAATATGGCAACACATCACACACACCTATCTTATCAGCAACAAACTTCCAATCCTTGTCTAAAGTTTCTACGTTTCCAATATAATCAACAAATTGTATACCATTGCAATATGTATGTAAATGTTGTGGTAACCAATGATCATGTAATGGATATCCTTCTCCATCTACCAAATGATACTTAACAAATTCTTCAAATGAAATATTTCTGCCCTGGTTACCTAGGATTATATGAACATATGCAGAAACAATTCTATCATATGGATTTCTTACAAATGTAAACTTAAAATAATCATTTATGACTTGTTCATCGGTTAGATTATTTAACCATGCCTCATGTTTTTGAGCATTATCTTTTCGACATAATGCATCAGGAACATCTCTTTGTAGTGTTTTCCTAAATATAGACGTACCAGCACATTTCGCTGGTTTCATATAAATGAATTTTCCAATTTCAGAGAACGTTATCTGGTTAACTAACCATTTTGTATTTTTAAAATGTTCTACTATCATATTACATTCCCGGGTTTATATCTCTTACATACATTAATGGTTCTTTGGCATGCCATAAATAATCATAAACATGGAATGGCGGCTTTACTGATACATCAGTAAAGGCTTTTCCAAAATCCTTGCCATTTAAAGCTCCACATCGTAATTTATTTCCAAATCGCTTTCTTACTAAATCTAGAATTGCATTATCTGACCAATCATGGTACTCAAAAGCCTTTCCTGTATTTACAAAACTTCCAATATATTCATGAATGAAATCCATAGTTATCTGATTTTTTAAATTATATACGACAAATCCAGTTTCTGAAGATACATGGTTATATAAATCTCTATTAATATGACATATGTCCCATTGATTAAACCAATCAATCATTTCATCTGTAATCGGCTGAGTAAATTTTGTATCCGCATCTAGATAAATTAACAAACCATTTTTTGCTTGTGTAGCGCAATTATAAACAGATACTACTTTTCTAAACCAATAAATACTATTTCTTATCCAATAATGTGGTGGATCAAATGTCGCTGGTGTTCCGTATTTATGACATTCTTTAAATGGCGAATTTTTTAAAAAATCATGTAACCAATTATTATCTTCAAATAAATCGTGAAGAGTTAAATTATTCCAACACAAAGAATCGTCCCAAGATATACCACTACTAATTTTATTTTCTTTTTCAAATTTATTTTCGTGGTAAACATGAAAATCAAGACTTGAATAATTATCTTTCATGTCCCAAAATAATTTAGAACACTTATCCTCAAAAATTCTCTTATTAAAGGACGTACATACACTAAAAACATCTTTATATTTATCCATAATTTTTATCCATAATTTTTATCAACAACAAGTACAAAAGCTTTTTTGGTAACTTTAGCAACTCTAATACTTCTACCAACATTATGATTATAACCTGGGCTAGCATTTGGTAATACAATGACATCCCAAATACTTCTATTTAAACTGTCTACTAACTTATTACATCCCCATGCATGTGAAGGGGTCCAATAATCGTCAAATATTATAACTGTATCATCATGTATTAATGGCTGAATATTATTCCAATCAGCTTCTATTACGTCCCATGCATGACCACCATCAATAAAAATAAGATCGATCTGCAACTTAGGATTTTCATTAACAAATTTTGGTATGGTATCTAAAGAATTTCCTTTAAATAATTTTATATTTGCACCCGTACTAGTTAATTTATTATTTACATCGTTAAATGTTGGCGGCTGCTTTAAATCTCCAACTGAGCTATCAGTAATAAAATCTTCAAAAATATCAAATCCGTAGTAATAAACGTTATCTGTATTATCATCTATCTGTGCAGAAGCTTTGATCATTTGTACTGCAGTATTGCCGGCCCAGACGCCTATTTCTAAAATACTCTTACATTTATGTTTAGCAACATTTCCTGGTAAGTATGGATATCTACTCATTATTTCCTCCTAATTTTTGTATGTCGTTTATAACCATTTTATTAACTAGCTCTTCAAAACTAGTTTTAGATTTCCATCCTAATATCTTTTTAGCCTTAGTAGCATCACCAGCAAGATAATGTACATCAGCTGGTCTCATATATCTAGGATCCTGTCCAACATATGGCTCCCAATTTGCAATTCCTATTTGTTTAAATGCACAATCTAAAAATTCTCTAATTGAATGTGTTTTTCCTGTTGCGACTATATAGTCATCTGGATTATTTTGTTGTAACATTAACCACATCGACTGAACATAATCTGGGGCATATCCCCAGTCTCGTTTAGCATCTAGATTACCTAACATTATCTTATCCTGTAAACCTAAATGTATTCTGGCCACTCCGTCTGATATTTTACGAGTTACAAACTCAAGACCTCTACGCTCAGATTCATGATTAAATAATATTCCACAACAATTAAACATGTTATATGATTCTCTATAATTTTTAGTAATCCAATGGCCATATAATTTTGCAACGCCATATGGGCTACGAGGATAAAATGGTGTACTTTCATTTGCAAAGTTTTCCATCTTTCCAAACATTTCAGATGTTGATGCTTGATAAAATTTAATTGGTTTTTTATATTCTCTAATTGCCTCTAACATTCTCAATACACCAAGTCCTGTAACATCACTTGTTTGTTCTGGCGTGTTCCAACTTTCACCAACAAATGATTGTGAGCCTAAATTGTAAATTTCGTCAGGATCTGATTCCTTCAAACATCTAAATAATGAATTTTGATCTGTCAACTCTCCATTTATAAAAGTTATTTTACCTTCTAACTGTTTTGTATTGGTTCTATTTGGAGAAGAACATCTCCTTTCCATGCCATATACTTCATATCCCTTTTCTAATAGTAACTCAGCTAAATAGCTACCATCCATTCCATTAATACCTGTTATTAATGCTCTTTTCATAAGCTCCTTATTATTTGAATTTAAAAATTAAACCTTCTTTATCTACAAATGTCTTTCCATTTGCTGGTATATATCCTTTGTCTTCCCCAATCCATTGTAAAACTTCAATTGTATTATTTGTAATTAGAGTATCTATGACCGGTTTTACTGTATTCATATTATGGCCATAATCATCCATAATTACTATAGAAGATTTATATTGATTTTTAATTCTATCTATTCCATCTTGTATGCCGGGAATATCATGTAATGCATCTAAATAAATTACTGATGGATTTTCGTATCTCCATTCTGTATTTATGTCTTTTATAGATAAATCTATATTTGAAACATCAGAACATTTTTCCTTGGCTAGAGTTATATTATTTTCGTCTATATCTGAGGCAAATACTTTGTTTCCAATCTCACATAATATTCTGGTGGTATCTCCATGACAACATCCAAATTCTACTATTGTGTCAATTTCTTTTTCTTTAAAATACGTAAGAAGATCTTGCTTAAATTGTTTACTTGTAGAATTCTTATGTATATGCTTATGATTAACTTTATCTAATATTGTATCATATTCTTTGTAATGATGTTGTACTAATTGCCATGTTTGTGACATTAAATCTTTTCTAGTTTTGCCTCTATCTGGCCATCCTGAAAATATCCATGTATAAAAATATTTTACAAAGAATGGTGTAGTATCTTCATTCAATTGCCAATTATGATTCATTACCTGTCGTCTATACAAATGATTAACTCCATATACTATTGGAAGATGTTTAATTTCAATATCTTCTTGCCGCAGTATGTAATTTAGTATGGGCTGATCTCTACCTCGTTTAACTAATTTATCTTCTCGTTCTAAAATTTCGTCATGGTTTTTATAATAAAATGCTTTTAATACATTTAACATTGGTTTATGTAATTTATTAAAAATACAAAACCCAGATGCTATGTAATCATTAACTCTAAATTTAGTATTTGGAAACATATCTTTATATCCCATCGTACTCTCATACGACCATTTTAAATTTTCATTTCCACGTAATGCACAAAATTTATGATCTGTAACGTCAAAGAAATTGGGTGCATCCCATTTAACCATTATTGATGCATCAGTTAATAATATCTGATCATAATCAGTTATTCCTTTAGAATCAATATAATCAAAAACATCAAACCATCTTTGCCAATTTACTTTATATCGTGATAAATCTTCATGAAACGTCGTCTCATAATGTACAAAATAACAATCGTTTTGTTTAGCCCAATATTCCCAAGTCTTTTTAGAATACTCCATCCAAGAGTAATCTCCATAATTATGTTTTTCAATAATATCAGGATTTGTAGATTTAACTCCTACCCAGAATATTACATTTTTACGTTCCATATGATATAATATAATAAATTTTTTTCATAAATACAAATTATAACAATAATTCTTTTGGAAATGCTTTATTTTCTGTCTCCATATCATATAACATTTCTTTGTTCCGTTCTTTAATCAACGATAAAAAATTTCCATAATTTTCATATCCAGTTTCGGTCCATGAAAAAGGATGTAGGTTTAACTGTAACTTATCTACTTTTGTAAAATCTAATGATATTGGATGTCCCCATTTCCACTGATGATTAGAATCAGCTAAATATACGACTCTAAGGGCCTCTGGTTTTTTACCTTCGAAATAATGAAAATATTTAGGACCATAACAATTAATCTTACCTGGTATATCTAAATACATCTTTAATTGTTCCTGTTTAGGCCTATGAAATGCATATCGATCTATTTCAAATCCATAATAATGCTCTAACGTTTCTATATCTTTTAAAACATAATCAATTAATTTCTCTTTAGACATTAACGGTGGATTTTGATGTAATGCTATTTTATGTCCTAACTTTCTAATTCGATGTATTAATTGTATATTTTTTTCTGATAATGCATTATAAGTATTATTTCTTAATTGTACAGTATATGTAGAAGATATATCTAATGAAAATTCTATTTCTGCTAGAGCTAATGCTCTATCTAATGAAAATTCTATATCATGTCGGATCACACAAAACTTTTCTGTATCTTCTGTTACGTCAGTATAATCTACTATTGGAAGATTAGTACGTATTAAATTAATAATATTTTTATATTCAGTAAAATTAAACATGTTTCTTCAATTCATCTATATCAGCAATCCATGGCGAATTCATTCCACCGGAAATTGATAATGCGTTTTTGTTAGTAATTACTCCTGTTTTTCGATTTACAAATTTTGTATCATTAAACATACAGAGATTTGTATGGAGCATGGCATATTCAAGTCTTTTATTTATCTTAAAAAATTCTGGACTATTAATGGAAATAACTTTAGTGTCTGGTTTACAAAAAAGAATATTTGCCATACCCCCTCCTATTGGACCTACAACAATTTTTGCTGATCTAAAAATACCTATCTTTTCTTTCATAGAAAGATCTTCACAAAATATTTCTTTAAATCCATATTTTTGTAACATTGCTACTATATCATCTTCATTTACACACATCCGCTGATTTGTATAATCTGTTCCTATATTATCAGATTTAGGACGGGTCCACGTTCTTCTAGATACATATATTTTTTCTTCATTACTAGAAATACCTTTCATAGAATCAATTATAGAAAATACATCATCATGTGGTGGCTCTAATGACATTCTATTATGAGTTAAGGACGACCCAATTATGATAGTTTTGTATTTTGTTTCTGTATCTAGAAATACTAAATCTTTTTTTGTAATACCTAATAACTCTAAGGTTTCATATATGAACGGATATAAATCATCCTTTCCATCTGGAACATTTATTAATAATTTTAAGTCCTTAATTTTTTCTTTTTCTTTAAAATAAGAATATAAATAAGGAATAGTATCATATATCCAATGAAAATAATTTGCAACATTATACACAAAATAAAATACTGGAGTTGTTTCTATTTTAGTAACATTTAAATTTGCACAGTCCCATTCCATCGTTTCTTCATATACCGTTCCTCTGCCAAGTGACATAAATCTTTCTATAGTCGGAAGAAGTAATTCATTACCAGTTTTAATAAGTGGCTGTGGATAATGAGTACTATGTCCTTCTATTGTACAGTTTTTAAAATATCCAACCTTAACATCTCTTTTGTCAGAAATAAGTTGAATATCGCCTGATGATTTATCCCAGTATTTAATTTTCATAATTTTTTAAATCTTTTGGTGTTCCCCAACAATAATATTCTTCTACGTCAAATATCTTTATATCTAAATTTGTTATTGTATTAAAAATGTTATCAATATAAAATTCGCCGTTGCTAGTTATGTCATTTTTATATATTTGCTTTAAACTATCTAAAAAATATCTAGACTTTTTAAAATAAAATGTTCCTACTATTGCATGATTATTATAAGAATCTTCAAATATTTTTTGTTTAACATATGTTTTTAATAAATTTTTATTTTTATCTATATCCAGCCAACTGTATGCACTTGGATTATCTGAAAATGCTTTGTTATGAACTGTAGTCCAAACTATAACATCAGAATCTATTTTATCATATTCTTCTTTATTCCATTCAAGTCCGTAATCACAACTACTTATTAATATCTCATCATCATCTTTAATCGACGAGTTTATAATTCCTATTTCAGCCGTACAAGCTTGTCCTTTCGTAGTCTTGTCTACTGTAATGATTTCAACATTAGGATACCTTTCCGTCAGAATAGTTCCTAGATCATATTTTTCTACATGCTCTGTTTTACATACAAATACATATTTATCAGCCTTTGGTAAACAATCTACAGCCTTAAATATCATTGGCACACCGTTAATAGGTATTAATGGTTTAGGCATCTTATATCCTTCTTGAAAGAATCTAGATCCGGCTCCTGCTAATGTTACTAAATTAATCATTTCAATAATTCTATATAATCAGAACATACTCCTAATACCTTTTTAGGTTTCCAATTTATTACATCTTCTTTACTTAATAATGGAATTATACATTTATCATCAATATTATTTAAATTATGTGCCCAAATACATTTATTACTTATTATTGTATAATCTTCCTTTTCATGATAAAATAATTTTAAATTGGTTTTTATTAATTGAGTTAACGCGTTAAAATTTTTACAATGTATCCATAATTTATCTTGTCTTTCTAATAACCAATCTAACTCAATTTTATATTGAGGGCCATCATGTCCTAAATAAAAACCATCGATATACCATACATCAATTTCTACTTCATATCCTCTCTTTAATGCATTATCGATATACGTTGGTGTATTTTCTAATAATAGTTTCTCACCGTTTATATTTCCTCTATGAGATATCAATATCATAATTCTTCTATTCGTTTTGCTTTATCATCAATAACTAAATCAAAAAGAGCTTTTTTACCGACACTCAATGCATGATATTTTGCACCCCATGTATCAAGTTGGTTGGCAGTTAAAGTATAATAATCAATACCACATGTACCGCCACGAGCTGTCCAGTAAGTGATATACCAACCTTCATCATATAATTTATTTATCTTAGCAATATTATCTAAATCCGGAATGGCTTTTTCGTACATACGATCGCCTTCATAAAAACATATAGTTTCATCTACATCAACTAACGCTTTTTTTATATCAACATTATTTTTGTTGTGAATCTTGTAACTCATAATATTTCTTCCAATATCTATAACACTTTAATAACTCATCTTCATTTTTAACTTGTATTCCATCAAGTATAGTATTCCAGGCATTAAAATTTTCAACCTCTTCTGGTGTACCAAATACTGTAACATAATCTGTATCATAAATCGTAACAGTTAATTTATCTTGTACCATTAAATTATAAACTAACGTTACATAATATTCACCTCCCCAGGTTATATCTTCTTCAATTAACTGTGTAAAATATTTTTTTACGTATGAACCTTTTCTAAAATAATATGTTCCTGTAGATGCATGTTCCTCCATAGGATTATCAGTATATGGTTCTTTTTCTTTTATTTCAATTAATTTATCTCCATCAACTTTGCAATAGGCCATAAATGTAGAACTTAATCTATGTGGATGAAATCCTGAATGAGTAAGTATACATCCGTCTGTTTTTTGAGCCTTTATAAAGCCTTCAAACTTTTGTTCGTTCCATAAATATGGATTATCACAATAACAAACAATCACTTCTTCATCATCATCTATAAAATTATATGCTTCTTGCATTGTATGGACCGGGCCTTTACTATGCTGTGGTACAGATAATATATGAGCATTAGGCTTTAAAGAGTAAAGCATACTTTTCATATTAGTATTTTTAAGATGTATTTCATTACAAATAAAAATAAACTCATCATAAGGAGAAAACATGTCAATTATATATTCTATAATTCGTTTGGTTCCAACCTTAATTAAAGGTTTCGGTTCTCTATATCCAGCTTCTATAAATCGCCTTCCAAAACCTGCCATTGGTATAATTACTTTCATACTAAACTTCTCCTATATTTTTCTGCTTCCATATTCTTAAGGCTTTCAATTTCTTTTGAAGTTAAATATTTTGGAGTTAATCCAACTTCTTTTTGTATATGCAACATATAATTATTTATCGAATTATTTTCTTCAGGTAAAACAACGGCATCCGGATATAGAAAATTATTATGTTCCGGTGTTTTAAATTTTGTAGTATATGTACTAAATATATTTGTATTTCTTACTAACCAATCTTTACATAACTTATTAATTTTTAAACTATCATACATTACTTCCATAAATGTTTTGCCACAACAAACCAGTCCATGATTTTCTAACAATATTGTTTTACTTTTTGGTAGATCTTTAAAGATAGCTGCAAGATCCTTACCTGGAGATCTATAAGGAATATACTCATATGTATCTAAAATGTTCTTGATTATTTCTTTTCCATTCTGTGAACATAAAATAGTATTGAGATAAATAGGATGTGTATGTAGTACTATTGGATATTTAGCGTTTGTATGTAAATCAATTTCCATTGATGGCCGTTTTTGTTTCTTATTTATTGGAACGGAATCTAAATTACAAACTGAATATCCAATTAACATAGAAACATCAGACATTGTATACCCAGAAGACGTAATTATTATTTTATCATTAAATTTATACGATAGATTCCCTCCAGCACCTTGAATTAAATCATATTCAAATGATAAGATTTTACAAGCAATTAAAAAGTTTTTATGGAAATCGTAAAAAGTTTTTAATTTTTTCATCAAATGATTTCCCCGATTGGTTACAACTTTATAATTTAATTCAACAGAACCGTATTGTTCTTTACTAAAATCAATAACAACATCAGCATTTTTAATTTGTGGTCGAATATATTTTTCATCATCTTCCTTCCGGGATTTAATTGCCGATAATACCTGTTCTTTAGTATATCCTCGACTCTTAACGTCCCTACTCATTTTCCATTCTGTTATTAATTTAGTATCTGTATCGACGAATACATTCAAATCAGCTAACTTACATATATCAGAATCATATAATGCATGTAACCCTTCATTAACAATCACACCAACTGGATCAATTTTATTGTTAGGAATAAACTTTCCCGTATCATGATTATAGTAATCTCTTTGTATAGATGAACCATTTAATAAAGTCAATAACTGTTCTTTTCCTAAATCTAAATTATTAGCCTTTGGATTTAAATGTGTAAACCTTTTCCAATTAACACTTGTTCTTTCCCACTTATGTAAATCATCTCCACATAAATGCAATACTGTTTTATTTAAGGTTGATAAAATTAAAACGATTATTTTGGCAACCGTTGATTTACCAACTCCTGAACTGCCTGATATGTTTATTAATAATGGTTTCATTTATATTTTCTCACTTAACTTTCTATCAGAAAAATTACGATTAGTATTTTTAAAAGTATTTAATATATTAGTATACTGAAATTTTAAATGTTCATCCAAATTATTATATGATTTTGGCAATAATTTGCCACCATGAGTAATATGTAAAAATTGAAAAAATGATAAACAACTAAACCAACCACAATTTACATATTGATCAGAATATAATTTATAGATATTAAATTTACTACAATATTGTTGAGAATGTATTTCTATGGAACGATATGTTTCATTTTTAAATGTCTTCATTACGTCTAAAAAAGTATTTAACTTCCATATGGAAGGATTAACATTGTAAATGTAATTATTTATGTTTGTCTGTTGTCGTAATTCAATGTCTATATTATCAATTGTTGTATAGATTCTATCCTGATTATTAAAATCCCAATTATGCCTTACCTGAAGATCAATTCTATCAATATCATTTTCCTTCATAAAATCAGCAAGATGATTAATTATCTTATCATCCTTTGTAATTACAATATCTATATCATGGATAAATAAAATATATTTTTCATCTAATTCAGATAATGATAATAACCTACCTGCATAAGGTAATATATCATCATAAAATATTACTTGTTTATATTGTGAATATATATGATCCAATTCTCTATCATTATAATTTATGAGGAGAATTTTATTATCTATATCATTTAAATAATCAGTTTGAATTTGTAATATGTCTTCAAATTCACTATGTGAATATATTATATAGTCGATCATATAAATTTATTTTTCTAAAGATGTCTCAAATTATACACACCCAATTTAAAATGTTCTCTTTCAATCTTTATCTTACTAAGAGCTAATGATTGATATATATATTGTTCGATTTTATCGGTACCTATCGTTTTACCTGTCATTGCATATACATCCATTGCGTTTAAGCCTGCAATTGCAAATTGATCACATACAACTGTATCATAGGCTGTGCCTGGCCAGGAATGTTCTTTGAGTCTATAATTTCCTGAATTTTCGTTATCCCTAACATATCCCCAACGTGCCGGGACAATTATTTCATTTGTATCCATAATTTTAGGTAAATTGATTTTTTGTGTAAAAAACAAATCTCCACGTACTCTTAATACATAAGCATAATCGATGTTATTAGTCATTGCATATTTTTTTCTTTGTCGGTTGCATAAAAGAATTTTCCGGTACATACATTTAACTCGACTTTTGTCCCAGTTTGATAAATTTACAGACATATCCGTTGTTTCAATTATAAGTTTTTTAACGTCGACTGATTCTTCTAGAAGACTAAAATCAAAAATATCACTCGAATCAATTTCGTATGATCTTGAAGATAATTTTCCAGATTCTTTATATGTATGAACAAAAAAGTGAAAATCAAAATTATCATAATCTAATAAATTTGTCCAACTTTTAAAACATTCATTGAATGATCTCATATATCCAGCCAATTCAACTGCTATAATAGGTTTCATAAACTCTCTCATTTAAATTATCATATTTAAAATATATTCTACCCGTTTTTCTGACGTATGATATTGTAATATATTTTTATATGAATTATCTATTAATATATTAATTTTTTCTTTATTATCCAAATAATATCGTAACTGCTTCTTTAAATCTTCTTTGTCTTTCCAATTAACATAATGTTCTCCAACAATTAAGTTTGGCATAATAATATTATATTGTTCCATAAATAACAAACTTTTATTTGCCATTATCTGAAAGGCCCGGGCATTACATTCGCCTCCGCCAAAAGCATCAATAGTAATCCACGATCTATTTACACATTCCATATAATTTGATACTGTATGATTTATAATATTATATCCTTCTCCTTTAAGTTCTTCACATGCCTGTATTGCTGTATTACGCTGACCGGTACTAGTTTGTCCAAATGCACAAAGTACATCGATATCTTTATTAACTGTAGGTAAATTATTAAAGTCTGAATCTACTGCTGTAAACGGAAGTGGGATTATTCCCTGTGCAGACTGTTCTGGCAAACATTCTCGTTTAAAATACCATCTTGCTTTTTCTTTAAATAAAGGATGTAATTTATGTTCGGACTGTCCTGGGAAGGCCGTATAATTATATTCTGATCCATCGATATATACTGTTTTTTCCCAACCATCAACTTCATCTATTAAATAGTACTTAGGTTCTGGAACTCCATTATGTATACATTTGCCCCATATTGCAAATATATAATCACATGTTTTATAATGATGTTTAAATTCATCATCATTAATTATGTTAACTGTACCATTTCCTGTGCTAGTACAATACAGATTAAGTTCATATTTTTTTAGGCCTTCAAGAATACCTGAGGCTAAATAATCATGTTTTCCATTTGGAGTTATGGCTAATATTTTCATTATTATTGTTTATGTTGTTTCCAACCTCTTATTTTATGATGATATAAATGACAATGACCTATTACAAAGCTACGACCACCCTGAGTCCAAATTCTACGCTGGAATTCTTCTTCGTTTCCGCCCCATGGATAATTCTTTTCATCAATCAAATTTTCATTTTCCATTTTATAATTAAAATAAAAATTTTTCGTAAACCCAAAGAAAAATCCATTAATCATATTTCCATTATTACCTGTTAATTCTATTATACGATCTATTGGACCGGAACTTAATTGTGTTCCCGTTAATATACCATTACTTACAGGACCGTATATACTAACATCATTATGTTTATGATTAATTAATTGTTCAATAAATATATTAACTGTATCATTTAATTCTATATCATCATTACTTATTATAATGACATTACATCCGTCTTGTATAGCTTGTTTAACACCATCATTCCAAACTCCACTCAATCCCCGAATTGTTTGATCTTCGACACGTGTTAAATGTACATATGACTGATCAATACCTGTTAATGACATAGTACTACTGTTATCATATACATATATAGTAAATGGATATTTTATATATGCAGCTGTTTCACAATATTTTTGTATTAACTCATTACCGGTGGGCCGGAACTCTTTACTATAATGGGCAGCGACTACTAATCCTAAGTTTATATTATTCATTCTGGTTCTATACCTTTTAAATTTTTAAACATGCTATGTAAATATATTGCTACATTTTCTGGCTGATATAATTTGGTAAATTGCCTTCTAGCGTATGGTATCATTGTGTTTTGTAATTCATCAAAGTTATCTAATACATAGTGTATTTTCTCTTCTAGGTCACTAAAATCGTTTTTACACGCTATATAGGTTTTGTCATTTTCGTACCAATTTGGATTCGTATCTATATAACTCATATCGGGTTTAATAACAATACAACCATAAGATATAGCTTCTATGTCTCTAGGATTCATTTCTCCGTATCCATGGGGAGACAATATAATTTTATTCAAAGCCATTGTACTTAAATACTCTTGCATAGACATTTGTTTAGGTATTCCAGTTGACATAGTCAAACCATCTAATTTATTTACTACATCTAAACATTGTTTTCTATGTTTGTTATAGAAAGGAACTTGATTGCATTCATGTTCCATATTTTCGGCGTCTTCTGGATAAAGTCCAAATACTGCTCCTACATCACGTATTTTACGAGTATTATTAAACCAATTAGGTTTAGGGATTGCAGATAACCAATTTGTACCAGATAATTGGATTTTTTCCGAATATATATCAAAATCTTTACAACTATAATTACCTGGACCCCAATATATTCTACCGGTATTCCATCCTTGTTTGTATAGTTCTCGGTCTTTTAATAAGCTATTTTTAAGTAGTAACAAAGCATTTGATTCTTTGAACACATCATAACTACCTAATAATGTTGTTGCATCTTGTCCATCAAACAACATATAATCACCTGTAATTTTACTTAAAAATTCAAGTCCATCTTCAGTTGATTGCTGTAACGATACTTTTTTGTTCATGAAACTTGCTTGTCCTACCCAAGCAAAGTCGTAACTATCACCATTAGTAAACTCAATACCAATTTCACGTAACACATTCTGTGCCATTATATATGGTCTGAATGTTGTTTCATTTCTATGCTTATCAAGTTCGTATATCTTAACTTTTATCATATTGTATTATAAAACTCGTTTTGTTTTTCTTGTCGTTTAATTTCTTTATTATGATACAAACACCATTCTTCTGTTGGTGGTAGTTGGGTATATTTCTTAAAACCTTCTAATTGTTCATGGACCGGTTTAGTCCATTTAATATCTACACTATTTTTATAAATTCTCATTTGCCAATCAGGAAAATTTACCCATCCTCTGCCGTCAACAGTCCAGCCCCATCGCTTAATATGTTCTTCAGTTATTCCTTCTACTGTATTTATCCGTGGTATCCAATAAGCATCCGTATCAGTATTTCCATCAAGTATTTGAGGCAAGAATCTTATTAAATTTGCATGAGGAATTTCATCTGCATCAATCTGAAATATGAATTCTTCATTGCATTTTGAATTTAAAAAATTCTTTTGTTTAGCAAAATCTTTATTTAAAGGATGTTCCCACCAACGAAAATTTACATGCGTTTCTTGGTCTTGGATATGACATAATAATTCAATTACTTTTTGCGACGTATTATCTTTATCTGTAACTACTACTATTTCATCTTCATTTCTAATTTCATCTATTAGAAAATATAATAATTGTTCTAGTTCAGCATGTTCGTTACATCCTGTAATTGCATAACTAATCTTGTTCTTCATGTTCTGCCGGGTTTAATGTTGCGTAAAAGACTTCCATTGCTTGTTTGAATTCTAATTGTTGAAATGATTGTGCCAATTCCGGGGCTAATCGTGTTGTAAAATATTCATCTTCTTTATCCGGCACTGGAAATTTCTTTCGTTCCTCGCCTACTATTGGTATAACCGGAGTTACTTCCCAATTCCAATTATCTTTATGAGTACCTTTTGGGTACAACATTACTTGAGGTGTAATCATGGATGTTAAGTACCAAACAAATCCAGTAAGGTGATCTTCAAATTTTGTATCTATCATTAATTGTGTAATACCCTTCTCATACAACTTTATATTTTTTGAACCGATTTGCCAAACATCTCTTGTAGTGTATCCTGTATCCATACAGATTCTAGATTCAATATTTGTTGATGCATCCGATTCAATTAATACTGATTTGTTTCCAGTAAAGGGTGATATTTCATCATAATCTAACTTCATACTTCCATCTTTTTTAATTTAGGTAATTTAATTTTTGTAGGTTCATTATTTCCGGAATTGATTTTCCTTAACTTAGGTAAATTTAAGCTAACCGGTTGTGGCATTTTGGACGCGACTGCGTCTATCATTCCCACAAATTTTTCTTTCATCATATCAAACGTAAAATTCTTTCGAATATGTTCTGGTTGTTTTCTAGATTTTACTAAATATTCTTTGTACTTTTTATGTACATCAACAAATATTTGACTTGCATAACTATAATTAACAGTAAACCATTTTGAACCTTTTATTATCATTTTGTCTTGTACAACTGATTTATGTACATCGGTTAACTGTCCTGGCAGGAGTACACAATTGTCTGGATTAAGAAAATCAATATGTCCACTCCAATTAGAAGCTATTATTGGCTTACCGGTCATACCAAATTCTAATAACGGACGACCAAAGCCTTCTCCTTTAGTAAATGAAACCATTGCCTTCATCTTAGGATGATTATACAACGAATTTATTTCATTATCCGTAAAATCACCATGTAATAAATAAACACTTGGTCCAGCTGGGCCATATTCACTTATAATATCCCTAATCCGATTTAAACAATATTCCCTATCAATTATACTAAAACCAGCACCGCTTGTTTTTAATACTAGAGCCGGTTTTTTACTTCCTACTTTCTTTTTAAACGTTTCACAAAATGTTTTAATCAACATTCCTACATCTTTTCTATCTTGTCCAAACCCGCCTTGTAACCAATGTCCAACAAAAAGGTAACAAAAATCTTCTTTAATATGTGTTAATTCATCTACTACATTCCTATCCAATTTATCTGTTTTACGATAGACGTTCAAATCACATCCCTCAAATAATATTTCGATAGGAGTTGTTAATTTTAATTCAGCTTCTTTTTGTTTTGTTTGTTCGTTTATTTTATCATAAACAGTACTTGTAAATACATCACTTGAATGTTTTGATGTAGTAATTATTAAGTCCATTCTATTACAACCTTCTAGCCATTCAGCTGAACATTGATTAGTTTCAATTCCAGCTGTAACTCCTATATTATACTTTCCGATTTTTTGAAATTCATGTGGTACAGATAATTGAATAAATATGTCTGGTTGTTTATTGATATTTGTCGTAATTATTTTATCTATAATCGCTTTATGAGTTTCGTCTTGACTATTAAGAGCATTCATAGGACAACTGCCCCATGGGAGTGATACAATAGCTATTTCATATTTGTCTGATGATATTAACGCTGAGGCTAAATCTCTCATGTGATTTCCGTAACCGGACCTAGTAGCTACTGGTCCTTGCATAACAATAAATGGTTTCATACTAATACTCCTGGTGTTTCATTAATTGGAACTTGTTCAACTTTATATAATTTAAATCTTTTTCTTGGCTTCCATTTTTCAAAACATATTTCCATATGTTTAATAAATCCATTCGACATTTCTCTAGCCGACATTCCGGATTCTTCTGAACAAACCCAATCATGTCCGGCCATTCCATGTTCTTTACGGTTATCTCTGCCCATATCATACCAATATTTAATTGCTTTAGCAACATCTCTAAAATCACATCTATCATCAAAAATATATGGAGTTTGAGGAGATCCTTGACATGATATATTACTCGGAAATACTGGCTTAACCCACTTACCATGCTTTTTATAACGGCCTAAATGATTGGTTGGAAATTCAGGTGTAAAGTCTATCCACTTTCCATTTTCATCTTCAAACCTGCAATGGTCTTGTAACCCTCCTGTAACGTTATTAATAATAGGTGTGCCGGCCATTAACGATTCTGCTCCACTTAATCCAAATCCTTCATTGGAAGCAATATTAATAGTAACATCTGCAATATTATAATAATAATTCAACTGTTTATCATCTATACCAACGCCTGAAAATGTGATATTATAATCATTACATAATGCTCTCTTCACTGCAGGTAAATCTGTTCCATTATCATCCCTGGGTTGAGTATGCATTAATAGTAAGCATTTTTCAGCCTTTTCTTTTGGTAAGGAATCACAAAATGTTTTGTAAGCAAGGATCACATCTCCTGGCTGTTTTCTTCTTATATTTCGATTATTCCAAAATACTACAAATTCTGCGGTATTATTCTTTAATCGAAAGGTCTTATCGAATTCATGATATTCTTTATAATCATTATCCAATGGGGTAATTGGTTTATAAAATTTTTCATTTATTCCATGAGGTACATATTGAACTGCCCAATCTTCTTTTGGATACCGTTTTAAAACATTTTTTACAATATTATTTGTTTGCTTACTTATATTCATTAATAAATCACAAGACTCATAAAAATCTTCGTTCCATTGTGGATAAGGAAGATCGTCCCAAATATTATAATACATCAATGGGATATGTTGTCTGAGCTGATCTTCCATTTGGTACAGCCAACCCCAAAATCTAGGGTCTGTAAAATGTAATATAGCATCTGGTTTTTCTGTTTCTAATAAATAATATAATAATTGAGGATTACCATATCCATTATTGGCATATATCTTAACTGATGCATCCTCTACTCCTGTAACCTTTTGTGTTTCCTCAGAAAGATCAAAACATTTTCCTTGGTCGGGATGATTAATAGCTGCTCCAACTTGAACCCAATCATATTTATCTACAGTTCCAATAACAAATTCTTTGGACATAGTTCCTATACCAGAATGTAATCTTAAATCATCTGACAATAATAATATTTTTTTCTTTTTTCTTTTGGGTTTGTCTGGGTCAATTTTACGTAATTTCGGTAACTTGATTTGTTGCATCTTCCTCCTTTATAACCGTTCTTTTTATTTAATATAAATATGCTTTTTTTAGTTTAACACGCGATTTATACGAAACAAAATATATCTTTTTATCTGCTTGATATGGATATTTTACTACGTATACCTTTTTATCTGCTTGATATGGATATTTTACTATATACCAATGACCAGGTTTTTTTGATTCGTATGGATATTTTACCATATATAATAACCAATCTGCTTGATGTGAATAATCTGTCACAAAAACTTTTATATCTGCCAGGTGTGGATATTTACAAAAGTATATTTTTTGTGAGTAACTGTTTACATAAAACAAACAGCTTAATACTATTAATAATATTTTTTTCATAAATAAATTCCACATCGGATACTTGCACTTAACCTTTTTGCATGAACATCACTATAGCCCTGATCTCTTAATTCTTTGTAATTAGTAAATTCTTCGTATGCTAATTTATAAGCATTACAATAACTAATTTTAGGGTTTAATTTTTGTATCATCTCTACGTATCTGTTAATAGATATTCTATCAGTTATTTCCATTTTAATTAATTATTACTATTGGTTTCTTTAATTTTTTAGCTGCTTTAATTGCACTTTCTGATCCTTTACTTTTATGTCCTTTTGGTATTAAAGCACACATTACATCACAGGCCTTAGCAATCAACATATTTCTATGATGGAATTGTGATACATGATATACCTTTCCATAATAATTTTCTGACATCATTGAATACAAATTTCTAGGTGTATGTGCCGGATTAAATTCTTGATATTTAATATCAAACTCTAAAGCAAATTTCTTAGCATATCTATCTGCTCCGTTAGGACATCCACCTGATATTATTGTTAATTTGTCTCCAAATTTATTCTTTAAATTTGTAAACAATTCTTTTACCTTCCGTTTGTTTTCCCATTCTCGAGAACCTATAATCGCAACTTTCATTCTCTAATTCTATTTTCTTTTGGACACAAATCTTGGTTATCTTTAAATTCACAAAACTTACAACTCTTATTGTTCTTACCAGGAACGGCTAGATATTTATTATCTAAATTATACGATCCATCATCTTTAAATCCTACATTAATAAATTCATTAATTTCTTTTAATAATTTGTTCCTAGTTGGTTTGCCGGATGCCGGAATAAATTCTTGTACTCTTTTTTGTGGAAACATTGCTCCATCAAATAACTTTCGTTTTACAATTAAATATTTTATATCAATCATATCTGCACTAAACCCATATTGTTTAGCAAAATATTCTTTATACAAAACTAACTGAGATGATTTTATTTTATCTGCTTTTTGCCATTTGTTCCAGCCACGCGTAGATGTTTTAATATCAATTATTTCAATTTTATTAAATACTGTATCTCTTAATACAATATCTAAATAAGCTAACATTTTAATATCTTTATTTCCATCAACAGCTTGGGTATATAATGGCATTTCTATTCCGACTAGTTCATATCCTTTTTTACTAAAATATGCACCGCGGTGGCTCTTGAACCAATCCAAAATTGCTACACCATCATTATAAAACTCACCCAATTCAAATTTAGTAGAAAAATGTTCTTTCGTTTCATCTATGGCCTTTTTATATACGGAAGCCATATTATCTCGTAAGAGTTTATGTAAATCTAATTCATCAGCTGCTTTAACTGAATCTTTATACATAGTTGATATATATGTCTGTAATGTTTCATGGAATGCTGTGCCAAAAATAGTGTGTATACTTTGAGAAAATGTTCTTAATCCTTTTGCATAAGCTAATTCCCAATGTTTAGGACAAGACGAATACATTGCAAACTGTGAATATGATATTCGTTTATCTCCTTCTTTGGGTTCTACTACACTATATTTTAAAAATTTATTCATAATTATTTTATTTGTGGTATCTTATTTACTATGATATTCCATTGGTCTTGAGTAGGGTGGCCGTTAGGGTGGCCACTCTCTATTGCTTCTACAAATCCAGTAAGCCATGTTATAAATGCCTCTGGAGCTGCCGGGTCTGGAGATGCTTCCTTCTCTGTAAATTTTATTTTTTTTGGGCCTTCTTTAATTACTGTCATTTTAAGATTCCTTTTATTTCTTTATCCGATTTACCATATAACTTTAGTAAATCCTTTAAAAATTCTTTTCCTTTGTTGCCAGACGTAAAAAACATATCTAAATATTGATTTGCCTCTCTTTTACTTATCATATGAGTTCGTCTAATGAACTCTACAAGTTCTGGTTTATACTTATCAACCTTGTGTCCTTTAATATATTTTGAAAACATTTTCTTAGCTGGAAGTATATCATAATATAATTGATAAACATGTTTCTTTGATAATGGACCGATTGTATATTGTTGAAATAAATTAATTATTTCGATCAATCCCATGTTCATTGATAACCAGCGATTAATAATATATGGTTGAAATGATTTTTGATCGAGGTCAGATAATTTATCCCAAGGGACTTTCTTATAAGTAATATTAGCTATGTGATCAAAAATAGTGGCCGGCTTTCTCATTTATTTTTATCTTTTAAACTTTTTGGTAAGAATGCTTCATTTATATGTCCACAATCATCACACCTAAAAATCGGAATTGGAACAATTTGTTCTTTGCCGGTTGGTGATAATAGTGCTGATAATCGTTTAAACATACTAGCTTCTCTAAAAATTTGTCCATCACAATTTTCACAAACTATATCATCTAAATCATCAGCTTTTAAATTGATTGATTGAGGTTGTTGTTGCTCTTTTGAATTATCACCTAGTGATCGTATTTTTCCCATTTTAATCCTTTTTATATTATTGTTTTATTTCATTAATTAATTTTACTAACATTGCCATGGAATGTAGTTCTTTATCTACTGCAAAAGTATCTTGGTATTGTGTTTCCGCTAAAATTAAAATAACACTTGCAATATGACCTTTTGCATAAATATCTATTTCATCAAACAAAAATTTATATAGTGCATTAAAATCTCTAACCTTTGAATCTGCTATTAATTTTCGTATTTGTTGAAATGCATCTTTTTTACTGACATCGGTTACTAATATATCTACTAATTTTGTCATATAATTAGCTTCAACCAAACTCTGTTTATCAATTACGAGCTCATTATCAACAATTTGCCGTTGACATGAATTAAGTATTCTTCTAATATCTGGATATCCACTGTTTATTAAAGTAACCAAGTTAACTTTATCATATACAATTTTTTCTGTATCCAATATTTCAACCATGCGTTTTGCCACATCTGTTTTTGATGGTGGTGTAATGCCAAATGTCTGACACCTACTTTGTATTGGGTCAATTATTTTTTCAACATAATTACATGTCAATATAAATCTTGTAGTTTTAGAAAATGTCTCCATTAAATTCCTTAAAGCAGCTTGTCCATTTGGTGTCATATAATCTGCCTCGTCTAAAATAACAATCTTCCATTGTTTAAATGCAATTGTACTTGCAAAATTTTTAATTTTAGTTCGTACCGTCTCAATATTATTTTCATCACTGGCATTGATATACATTATATCAGCATCTACATTATTAGCAATTATTTTTGCTAATGTCGTTTTACCCGTTCCAGCTTGTCCATAAAATAATAAATGTGGTACGTCACCATTCTCTAAATAAATTTTAACTTTTTCAATGATAGTTGCGTTACCAACATATCCATCTAATGTTCCAGGTCGATATTTTTCAACCCATAATGTATGTTCTTGATTTCCAAACATGTTATGCGCTTTGTAGTTGAACTAAGAAATAATTTGATAAATAATCAGGTCCTATAAACGTTACTCTGGCCAAACCAGCCTGACTCACTTCTAAGTACCCTTCTGTTGCATCTTTATTAGCTAACAAGATTTCTTTAAATAAATTGGCTGAGAAACAAATAGGTGATAATTCATTATCTGCTGTCGACTCTGATGAAACATCAAATGTAATTCTATTTGTATTTAAACTTGAATAATTTAATATAATTTCAGTACCTAAAGCATCCTCTCTTACAGCAAAATTTTCTGCATCTGGTAATGCATTTTTAGACTTAACAAATTTTTCTGTAAAGTCGCTTGTTAATTTTATCTTTACATTAAAGTCAGGTAATTGTTTCATTTGAGGTACCTGTTGTATTACTGACATATCAGCTAACATAAAAATACATTCGGTCTTATTTGTATCACTTAAATTAATTGAATAAGTAGTACCTCCTGTACTGTTAACTGCAATTTCGACGTTACTATCTAGTGCTGTCAACAATTTAACTAATTGTGAAGTGGCATAAATTCCTAACTCACAATCCTTTACATTGAAACCATTCATACTTACTTTACCTACTACATTTTGGTCGCTGGCTATAAAATTACAATTCAATGTATTATCTTTACATTCGACCTTTACTGATTCTGTATTACCTGCTAAGTGATACTTATCTATAAAACTGGTTAATTTTTTCTTTTCCATATTATTTACTTTTATTCAAAAAACTGATTAAATACTTGATTATTTACTAAATCTCTCGTGCTGCCACCAAACTTATCATACAACTGTCTATTTTTATTATAGATGTGAATTGCTTTATCTGGGTTCAAAAACATTTCTTCCATGCTCATTAATATCGCATAAAAATCTCTCGGAACTACTGTTTTAAGTAATTCATTATGACATTGAACAATTTCTTCTACTTGCTTTACTGTTTCATTAAATACAAATAAATTATTTAATGTCATTTTCATTGGTACATCCCCTTTATATGTTGATACTTCCCCAAATGTAAATCCTTCAGATGCTGGATGGCCTAATGGATTTGGAACTAAATCTTCTGCAGTATAAGGAAGGTCTTCCCCTTTTGGAAAATACAAATCTGTAAACGTCATTTTACTTAATTGTGGCGAATGTAAATATGTTCCGTAAACAGGATATAATCCTGGTGATGATGAATCAGTTGATATTTGGATTCTTCCTCCATAATATTTATTCATCATCTTTTGAAAGAAGCTTAATATAAAGAAGTCAGATATTTTTGAGATTCCTAATATATGTATATATTGATTTCTATTTTTTTCAAATTCTCTATTCCGGATCATTGGAACCAATGCCGACATAAACATCGTTACACGTTTTTGAGCTCCACCAATACACCAACCGTTAAAATCAAAATCTTTAACCTTTTGATACCAAGCTTCATATTCTTCTACATTATTACCTTGAATAACATTTAAAAATTTACATTTACCAGATTGGTTTTCTGCAAAATATTTAAAGTTGTCATAACTAATGTCTAGACATTCATAAAATTTTCCATCATATTTTGCTCTAGGTGGTATATCTAAATTAACTCCTAGATCACAATTAGCTTCTAACCAATGAAAAATAGTTTCTTTAAATTTAGGGTCCCATTTAATAGCACCGGTGGCTAATTGAAATCCTCCAGAATCTCCTAATACTACTACATCATCTTCCAATCCATATTTGTCTCTTGCGTCCATCCATTTATAATGATGGCCAGCAGTTATTAGAAAATATGGATGCCTCCATCTTTCTGGAAATGATTTATCGTAAAACCTGCAGGTTAGTCCAGGTTTAATTTCTTTATTTTTTTTGAAATCACCAGCACATCCTCCGGCGCTTAATGATGGATAATATATTAAATCTTTTTTCATAATTGTAATGTATATTGATATGCACCTTTATATTCTTCTGCTAATAAATGTTCACAATATTCTTTTTCATGCCAAACACAAATTTCTTTATCAAAATCATTAGCGACAATATATCCTTCCATTCGTCTTCCTAAATCAGATCGGTTAACTATATCCGGATGCACTCTAGGCGATTCCAAAACAGTTTCGATTGTTTCTAAAGCACTCTTAACATCAAATGGTTTATACATTCTATCAGAATCTACAAACTCCGGAAAGCTTCTGAAATATGGAAATACTATATCGGCTCCAAATGCTGTAGATTCGATAACTGTCCAAGATACATAATCTTGTAATGATGAATTAAATTGTATTTTACAAGTTGCTAATTCTGTATAATATTCTTGTTTTGTAAGTCCTGTTAATAATTTAAATCTTGGTTGTTTCTTTGCTAACGCTTTTAAAGCATCAATTGCACCGGGTAACATACTTCTAAACTCTTTTCCTGATGTAGTTACATGCCATTCAAATTTTGGATGAAATTCTAAAAAAGATTCAGCTACTTTCATCATAAAGAATGGATTCTTTTCTTTATCTAATCTAGACGAATAAACTATAGTATTCTTTTTTGTATATTCTCCGGCTGGTAATTTAGCTAATGTTGCGTCTTTATGAATTGGTAATGACACTACATGAATAGGTGCTTCAAATCCTGTTGCTCTTAATTGTTCTTTATGTATTGAACTACCTACAAATATACCCGCCATTCTTTTATCTAATCCTAATTCATATGGCCTCATCCAATCTTTCATCGGATAAGTAAAATCATATTCATCAACTGATTGTGCATGTAACATTGCATATACTTTAACATCTTTATAACCGTATAAATCTAAAGCATACCAAATAGCTTCAACGCCTGGTGTCCAATAATCTTGTAAAAATATAACATCACCGTCTTGAACTTTGTCATCATATAACATTTGTAAAAAATTCTGGCATTGTGATAAACTATATTTTCCTCTACCTATTGCATCTAATACAGCACCTACTTTAATTTCTTGGTCGGGGTCAAAATCGCCTTCAACTTCTACAAAGTTTAATTTGTCTTTATATTCTTCAAATGTTTTTGGCATCCATTCTTTTGATAATTGATATGTATACCGACTCTTAAGTGGTTCAAGACCAAAGTAAAATAAATTTCTTTTCATAATTATTCTTTTATTCTATCAAATTTATAATCATCTGGATTAATTTCCATCATATTACATTTTGTAACTTGATGTACTCTATACCAGCCTTGATCAATTGATAATGTATCTGTTTTCTTTAATTTAGTAACGTTTTCATCTGGGATTCTGTAAATTAGATGTACCTTATTGAATATAGACATTGGAATTTTATCTATTGTTTTCTGATTTGCTTCTACTGTAACATATTGTTTGGTTTCTAATATATCATGAATATCATCCCAATTACCATGTACACATGCCATTTCAATATATTCTATAGTAAAATAGATATGTGGATATTCTTTATAATTTTCTGGTACTTGGCCTCTTACAAATACAGTTTCTATATCAGATAACCTGCCTTCTACTTCTTTACCATACCAGTAACTTTTTCCGTACATCTTTATAACTTTTTTATTTATATTAATATAAGAAATTTTTTACAAACAACCAAATAATTCCATCAAAATATGTTACTTATTTTTTTTAGAATTTATTTCGCTGTAAAGTTTATCACATCGTGAATCAATTGATCTAAAACATTCGTCTATGTTTTGACGCCCATTATTATCAACATCATCAATCCTTCGATGTATATCTCCAGCCACCGTTTCAGCGTTACGATAACTGTCATCCATAAATCTGTTGAAATCATCAACATCAACTTTATTGCCTAACCTATTAAACGCAACCACTACAGCTCCCACTATAGCAACTACACCCAATGTTGACAAAACTGATACTAAAATAATTGTTTCCATATTTATTCCTTTCGTTTTATTTTTAATAGAATTATTTTAGTTGAATGTAAAAAATTTACCTAAATTATTATTTTCTGGGATTCTTCCCCATTTCATTGCACCATAAAAATCATTTAATTTATTTGCAAATGCTGATTTAAATATCTTATCATAATTAATATAACTGTTTATAAAATCAACAATTACTTCCGGATCATCAGATCCTTTAATAGCCATTGTTTCTAATCCCATATTATTTTCTTTAAGATACGTCCATTTAATTTTTTCACCATTACCAATTTCCCGGACTTTTTTAATATCATAATGTTTTAATAAATCATTATAATTTATTGCAGATTTAGCATGAACTGGAGTTCCTTTCATTTTAGCCGTAAATGGTTGGTCCCCTTTCCGGGTATATTTTTTTATATTTTTAATTCCGGTTGGAAACATAATTTCTATATTATCTAATGTTTTCATATATTCTTTAAACGTTAAGATCTTTTCATCCAGATCTTCTTTTTTAATATTGTTCAAAATATCTTTTAAAACCTCTGCCATAAACTTTCTGAAGGCCGGAGGGAATGATGACCTTACAACATCTAATCCTTTAACATCTAATTTATTTACTGCATGTCCTTCTGCATTAACAATCCATTGTGCATATCGTTTTTTCGCAACCCATAGTCCAGATTTAGCAACCAATTCCTGTTTAATATGAAACTTATGTGTAGTTACATTATGAAATCTTTCAGCATAAATATCATACGATTTATTTATAAAATATTGAATTGCAGATGCAACTTCAATAGTCTTTTCAGCCATTAGTTGATTATCTGTAGTATCGATATCTGGATGACTATGTTTTATTAAAGGTAATGAACTAAAAAATGTACTGTCTGTATCAGTATATATACAATAATCTTTTTCAACTCCTAATTTTTTTAGATAATATTGATTGCCGATATCAGCAGTAAACTTAATTAATTGTTGCCCTGTACTTGTAACTGCTACTGCATTGTCCGGGTCATTAAATCTAAAGGTTGGATTACCCAAAACTCCATAAAAAGAATTTAACAAAATCTTAGTTACGTGCTGTAATCTATCAAAATATTCTGCTTTAGCAGTATCTCCTTTTTTCTCGTATTCTTTTCTTAAATCTTTATATTCAACTCTTTCTGCAAACCACTTTTCTAATATTGATGGAATAAATCCTTTATTAGTTAAATCATAAACCACTCCGTTAGCAGCAATGGAATAGTTATTATCTGTTAAATATGTTTTTAGGTCGGCTGGTGATTTCCATGACTGTTTATCAGTTGTAAACTCTTGATGTATATTTTTAACATATGAATGAGGTTTGAAATTATCAACTTTACTTACCTTAGTTTCAGGTGATATATTTAATGTCATGATTATGCTTGGATATAGAGACGTTAAATCTAAATCATATACCCATTCATACCTTCCAGGATTTGGTGCCTTTACATAAGCTCCTAGTAAGTCTGTATGTCTAATTTCTTCACGAGGCGGTTTATTTGGTGCTACGATTCCTAATCGTTTCATATAAGTTAAAGCCGCGCCATCTAAATATCTAGTCGCGAAATATACATCTTCATAAGGAACATGACCTTTATGACATATACCACGAGCCAAATCTAATAACTTCATTTTCTCATCTATCTCAACAACAAGATCAACATCATTCATATTATAATCAACATACTTGTTAATGTCTGATTTCATTAAGTCATCTAGACTTCCTTCATATTGGAGTTTTCCTTTTCCTAATTCTTTTTGTGATATAGCTTCTAAAGAATAACTTGATTCTTCATTATAAGTAAAGTTTTTATACAAAGCCATATAATCTAAACAAGATACTCCAGAAATACGATATCTATTTCTATGTTTAAGCCAAATAACATCTTTAATAGGTGATAATGATCTAGCTGTTTTTTCACCTAATATCCGACACATTCTATTATACAAATATGGAATATCAAAGAAATCTATATTCCATCCAGTTATTATTGTAGGTTGTATCTCATAATATTTCATAAGAAACTTACTTAATAAATCAGATTCATTAAAACACGAAATAACTTTATCTGTAGTAATTACTGCTTGTTCTTTATCTAATATCCAAACAAATCTTTGATCGCCGGCAGAATCATAAATTGCTATGGACGTAACTTCATTTTGAGCTTCTTCTGGTGTAGGAAACCCATTTTCAATATCAACTTCTATGTCAATAAATAATGTTCTATGTCCAACTGATATTTCATCTGAATCAGTATATCTATCTATTAATGTACGAGTTTCTGGATTAAGATCTGATTCATATAATCCTCTTTCTTCATTATCAAATTTAAATATTTTTGTAACTCGAGAACCATCTAAGGCAGTATCTTTTCCGGAAGAAGATTTTCTATAAGCATACGGCTTATATTTTATTTTTTGGTGTCCGAGTTTATCGTCCCAAATATGTACGGTATTATCACGCCTCCTATATGATATTGCTTGATACATTACGCTTTAATATTTTCAATAAATTTATAAAATTCTTCTCTAGTGGCTGGATCTTTTTTGAATGCTTTAGATAATTTACTTGTCATCATTGTACTATTATGACGAACTCCTCTTACACAAGCACACATATGTTTTGCTTCTATTACTACAGCTACACCATCATTCTTATCACAAACCTCGTTTAGGTAATCATGAATTTGCATTGTTAAATTTTCTTGTACCTGAGGACGTCTAGCGAACCATTCTACAATTCTATTTAATTTACTTAAACCAATTACATTATCGCCAGGCAAATAAGCTACATGAGCATAACCAACAAATGGTAAATGGTGATGTGAACAAAATGATTTTACATCAATATTTCCTTGAAATACTATCCCATCATATTTATTAACATTTTTAAATGTTGTAATCTTTGGCGGTTCTATATAACAGCCTTCTGCCAGATCATTAACAAATGCCTTCGCTACCCGCATTGGAGTATCATTCGAATTAGGATCATTTCGCCAATCAATTCCTAAAGCATCCATATATTGTCCATAATAATATGATGCATTAGTAATTATTTCTTGACGTTCTGCTTCTGTCCGTGGATCATTTAAATTAGCGTATTTTAATTTTTTCATAAATTATCCTAATAAAACTGATTTACATTTATTTCCTCTTCTATCTAGAAATTCAATAAACTTATCTGAATCAATTTGTACTTGTATCATTTCAACATCTGGAATAGTTGAAAAATTGATACATAAATAATCTTTTTCTGTAAATGAATTATTTGATTCTAATAATTTATTAAGTTTTTCTAAATGTTCTGGCTTAACCCAAATTGTTACTTTCATTTTATTTTCTACTTGTTGATACCATTGCAATTTCTGATTCACGCACTAGTATATATTTTTCATCATTTAATTTAATTTCTTTTTGACTACCCAAATTACTTTTATGTAATAATACTGTATCGCCTTCTTTTACGGCCATTGGAATCATGTTTCCTAACATTGGATTAATTAATCCTGGTCCAATTGATATAACATCTGCATAAACGAATTGTCCATCTATACCATCAACTAAAATAATTCCGGAGGTTGTCTTTTCAGCCTTTTCTTGTTCCTTTAAAAGAACTTGGTCTCCCATTGGTTTCATTTTCATATTCTATACTCCTGTTGTTTTATTCCATGCACTGACATGTAATCTTGTTAATCCTATAAATCCATATTTTTTAGCCATTTCCAATACAAATGCTGTTCTTTCATGAAAATTATCCTGATCGTCTAATCCTGGCATCATACAAATCCGGTTTGGATCAATATTAAATGGAGTTACAAAATCATCTAAAATTTCTTGCAAGTCTTGGTTATTACTAATTACAAATTTAAAATAATAATTGTCATGTTCCATTATTCTTTTAATTGCTTTAGGAACAATTCGTTCTTCTTTTGAATGTCCTGAATTAGCCAATTTTACGGAACAATTAATTTGATTTAATCGATTGAACAATTCATCTCCTATATACATTGTTCCGTTTGTTTCAATTTCATTATAAACATTATTAGAATCATAAAGTCTATCATAAAATTCTAAAAAATTAACAATACATTCTTGATTTACTTTCATTAAGGGTTCTCCACCTGTCCATACTAAATGTACCCTTCCATTATAAATCCAATCATCAATTTCTTGGTCGATCCATTTATCAATCAAATAATGATGTGGTTTTTTATGTCCTTTAATCCAGACTGGAATTGTATCACATGTCCAGGTAGCTACTCCTTTATCATGTAAATCACCTTTAAAATCTCCAGGTGGAAAATCTCCAGTTCTAATTTCTTTCATATGTTTCTTAGAAGCTCCACAACTTAAATTACAATTCATTAATCGTATAAAATAAGCTGGATATCCAGTTGTGACTCCCTCACCTTGGATTGTATAAAAATCTTCTGATATTGGTAAAAAATCTCTATTCATAATATATTGCCGAATTCTTTTTATTTTCGTTACATTCAACTTTAACTACCTTACATCTAGATGCATCTGTTTTAGATAAAACATCATTGAATTTATCATAAACTAATTTAGCCATTGCTTCGGCTCCTAATTTATCTAAAATATGTACTTTGGCTATTCCCATTTGACCCATTTGTTCGAATATATCAACATAAGGATCATCTTTTTCAGCCAATAAAGTATGATCAAACATATGATCCATCCATGATTTTAAGCCATTACCAATTGGTGCATCTTTAAATCCACCAAAATCAACAACCCAATTCATTTCATCCAAACCATCATTAATTGCAGTATCATTTGGTTCAAACCATACTTTAAATTCAAGTGCATATCCATGCAATAATTGACAATGAGAATGTCCTGCTTTCCATTGCCGTAAAGCAATTGTATAATTATCAAATATTTTTGTTGATTGAAATTTGGGCATAGTGTTTTTCTTTTTTCATATTAAATATAAAGAAAATTATTGTAAATACCAAGTACTTAATCAAAAATATCTCCAACAAAGAAAATATTTTTGACCTTTTAACAAATGTGACGATGCAAAATCTGCAGGCCTGTTCCTTTGTAAATACTTACGCTTTGCATGATGTCCACGGACAACTACAAAATTTCCAGCATTTGGATACATTTGTTTAAACGGGACACCAGTATATTCACCTTCCTTTATAACACTTCGTGATGTTACTGTATCCCAATACATAGTCTTTAGATATTCTCTATCGTAATATGGCATATACTTCCAATCAAATCCGATACACGAATTTTTAAAATCTAATTCTTCCATAAATTGTTTTTCTTTTTAATTTGCAATAACTGGTCCGGTTAAGGTAATTACCATAAAATTGTCAACATGTTGATTGATAATATCAACCTTTTCTTCAATGTCATCAAGATCTGATAACAGTCCTAACCGCTCAAATAATTTTAGCTCATCAGCTGGCTTTACAACCTTTTTAAAAAACTCTCTGTTAAAGCTTTTATAAAAGTCAACATCGCGTGCTACTGAAAGATCTTCTAATAATTTATTTTTCATAACTTTTAATTTTTAATCTGCTTTGATCTTAAATCTAGACCAAGATTCTTATAACAAAACCAACGAGCAATTTCAAATTCATTTACGGCCATTTTCTCTGCATCATGAGTCAATATACTCTTCGGAAGCCACATATATTTTTCATCTATATCAACACAAATAGCCTTTTCAGTTATTTTTGAAACTGTTCCTTTAGCTACTTGGCCCGGGCTGGCATTAACTCCTCCTACTTGATCTCCGTTATATCGATTATGATAGCCCCAAGATGTATAAGATGTATAATTTAATTTAAGTATTTGACCGACTTTTACTTCCTCGGCCGGAAGTATTGTTCCGTATTTCATGGTTTATAGTGTTTAATGGTTAATTTTCTCTTCTTTATATATAAAGATAAGGAAAAAATCTCGTAAATCCTAGACATTTGATAACTTTTTTATTTTATTTTAACTTCTTCTGGTGTATATGAAGAATGGCCCCTATAAATTGCTTGAATTTTAAACTTACTATTTTTATATTTAGACTTTTGTAATTTTTCATTTATCCATTGAACCGCCGAATGTTCGGAGAATTCTTTTTTTCTAAACACTTCGGACCAATCTTCTTTGATTTCATATATATAATAAAATTTTTTCATATCATCCTTTATAAGTTAAACAACTTCACATGCATTTCCTGCACATGCAATTTCTGCTTTTAAATCTGTTTCATCATTAACTTCTACAACTTCAGATAAATTAATATCTTTAAGACAAGAAAGCATGGTACTATATGTATTTTCTGATATATCTTCCATTGGTAGTTGTGGATAAAATCCGCCATGGTATGGTAATACAGCAAGACCGTTATAATATTCTTTGTTTTCCCACATCCATTCGCCGGCAGCTCCCCATTCATGGTCTCGCAAAGAAATAGTTGCAGAAACATTATGTGTATTCATTCCACTTCTATGACCAGACTTTACCCATTCAGTTGCAACTCTTTTTATTCTTTCCAACATCTGGAATGGTGATTCTGTTCTAACAATAGCTCCAAGTGGTGCTTTTTGAGGAACGGATATAACTGCAGTATCATGAGGCCGTTCATATTCATCTTCAACTAAATCTGGATGATTAGTGGCTAGATATTGATAAATTGCTTCATTCTTTCCAACTCGTATACGTCTAATATAATAATCATTATGCCAAGAATGAATACCTGAAGATGTTCCTAATACTAATGATGTGGTTCCTGCTGGTTTAACGGTTGTACACCTAGCGGCTTTATTAATTCCTAATAGGTTTGCAACTCGTTCATTTTCTGCCTTAACAGACCGCGCAGCTTCTTTCATGTCATAACCTAACACTCTACCACTGCTTATGCCAGTCATTGAAACTCCAATAAGTGCTTCTTTTTCTGTCGTTCTCTGCCAAATAGGCCTTAAATAATGAAAATCAACATATCCAGCTTGTAATGTTCCTATAAAGGCGGCGGCTTTGACTCTTTCATTTAAGTCTTCTTGAGATTCAATGTCGCTTGCATTAACTTCACATAAATTACAAAATTGAAATGGTCTTAAAGCAATCTCACAACATGGATTAGTTCCCCAATCTTTATCATTATTGAAATAAATGCCTGGTTCACCAGATCGGCTTACTTCAACACGTTTCCATAAATCCATAAAAAATTCTTTAGTAATTCGACTACGAACTAACACTGCTGAATTATTAGCTCTTCCTCTTTGTGGATTCAATTCTAATGCTGATATTGTTTTACAAGCAATCATTTCTTCATCGTCTGCCGAAAACAACGATATAAGAGCTGCACGACGGATCCCTCCGGCCAATACGGCATCTGCGATATGACACACAACATCATGGACTTCAAGTGTTGATAACTTCTCTCCATTAGCCTTCTCATCTAATATTCCCCTAATTTTAACTAAACATTCCTTTAACGGCTGAGGACCTGGCGCCTTTCCACCTGATGTGACCAACCGTTCTCCTTTTGAACGAATATCACTAAAATCAAAAACAATATTTGATCCTCCATAATAATATGATTTTACTAAAACCTTTACTGCATCTGCCCAACCT
>Ga0080013_1000647_pt1 | contig 48707 bp, 50 predicted proteins | sample ETNvirenome_6_85_FD_69236 | JGI IMG/M metagenome (GOLD analysis project Ga0080013, IMG submission 69236) | Marine viral communities from the Pacific Ocean - ETNP_6_85 (SPADES assembly) (version 2) | ecosystem: Environmental > Aquatic > Marine > Oceanic | place: Pacific Ocean | collected 2013-06-19
AATAAAGTATCCAACAGGTGTGATACCTACTTTCATCAACAATGGTACAGTGGTACCATCAGAAATATTAGATCATCAAGATGTATTAGCATTGATGGCAACACCAGAGTGGACTCCAGAAGAACCACCGGAATAATAACAATTAAATAAAGTAAAATGAGTAAAATTACAGATGAACAATTAAGTAAAGTACAGAATCAACAAAAAGAATTAAATGTAATAATAAATGATATTGGAGTTTTAGAAGCGCAAAAACATGGATTGTTGCATCAATTGGGTAGTATAAACCAAGAAGTAGATGCTTTTAAAACTGAACTTGAAGCACAGTATGGTGCTGTTAATATAAATATACAAGACGGTACATATACTAAAATCGAAGAACCGGTTATTGAAAAACCTGTGCTTGAAGAAGGTGTTGGTAATCCATTATAGTCGTGTCTAGTGTTATAAGGAAAATCAGTATAGGTGCTGATTATAAAAACGAGGCAATGCATTATGCTGTTGGTCAACAAGTATATGGAGGACATGAGATATCTGATATATTATTTAATGATGGTGATAACTCATATAATATTTTCATTAGTAAAGAAGATGAAATACTGCCTTGGAAAAAGTTTAATTCTAATATGGCAATATCAGTTGAGTATAACTTAGAATATTAATGAAGAGTTTATATGATTTTATTGTTGAACCTTTAAATAGTAGATACAATAATGAAACAAAAATTGGTGATAAAACTCTTATAACTAACACTAGAATTGAAGATTACAAGTCAGTTAGTAAAGTTGCTATTGTTATCGCTGTTCCAAGTATTTTAAATACAGATATAAAACCAGGTGATATTATTGCTATACATCATAATGTGTTTAGAAGATTTTATGATATAAAAGGAGATGAGAAAAATAGTAGATCATATTTCAAAGATAACATGTATTTTTGTGGTATTGATCAAGTTTATATGCACAAGAAAGATGGAGAATGGGAAAGTTTTATGGATAGATGTTTTGTAAAACCAATTAAAAATAGATCATCTGTAATTAATCGTGTTGAGGAATATTGTATCGGAATAATAAAATATGATAATAAGTCCTTAAATGATCTAGGAATCACAAATGGGATGTTGATAACATTTAAACCAAATCGTGAATTTGAATTTATTATAGAAGATGAACGTTTGTATTGTATGAAATCAAATGATATAGTAATAAAACATGAGTATAAAGGAGACGAAGAAGAATATAATCCGAGCTGGGCACAAAGCCGTTGAGGAATTAATTAAGGTTGCTAAAGAACCTATAGTTGATTCAGATGATGATATTTCTGCTGATAGACTTAAAAACGCTGCAGCTACAAAGAAGTTAGCTATCTTCGATGCTTTTGAAATACTAACACGTATAGAAGAAGAAGATAGAATACTAGAGAATAAACCAAAAGAGGAAAAGAAAGAAGAATCATTTAGAGGCTTTGCCGAAGGAAGAAGTAGATCATGAGTTACGAACAGACTTTATATAAGATAATCCCAGATGTTGTAAATCCTAAAATTCTTAAAAAGAATAATAGGTTTAAGAAATGGGAGTATGGTTATAATAAAGATTACGATTTCATTGTAATAAGTAAAAACGGTACTATTGGAGAAATCTACGAAATACAAAATCTCAGAATTGCTTTACCAGCAGAATCTGGATCGTTTAAACGAAGCAAAAAGAAAGAAGAACAATACTGGGAACCTCACGAATACGCAAAGGAATTATCAAAAATAAAGAATGTTTTTGATTGGGATAAATACCCAGAAGAGTTTAAAGAAAAATATTATGATTATATAGATGGAGAATTTCAAAGACGTGATGAAGGTTATTGGTTTTATAATAGTGGCACCCCTGTCTATATCACTGGCTCTCATTATATGTATTTACAATGGACTAAAATCGATGTGGGTAAACCCGATTACAGAGAATCCAACCGCCTTTTCTACATTTTTTGGGAAGCTTGTAAAGCTGATAAGAGATGTTATGGTATTTGCTACTTAAAAAATAGACGTTCAGGGTTTTCATTTATGGCGTCATCAGAACTTGTTAATCAAGCTACGATAACAAGTGATGGAAGATATGGAGTATTATCCAAGACTGGTTGGGATGCTAAAAAAATGTTCACTGACAAAGTAGTACCAATATCAGTTAACTACCCATTCTTTTTCAAACCCATTCAAGATGGTATGGATCGACCTAAATCAGAGTTAGCTTACAGAGTTCCAGCATCTAAGTTTACGAGACGTAAACTAGAAGCAAATGAAAAGATGAAGGAAATAATAGGGTTAGATACTACTATAGATTGGAAGAATACCGGGGACAATTCTTATGATGGTGAGAAATTACAATTACTAGCACATGATGAAAGTGGTAAATGGGAGAGACCTGATAACATATTAAATAACTGGAGAGTTACAAAGACTACATTACGATTAGGTAGTAGAATAATCGGTAAATGTATGATGGGAAGTACTTCAAATGCCTTAGATAAAGGAGGCAACAATTTTAAAAAATTATATTATAATTCAGATGTCACACGAAGAAATCGCAATGGCCAAACAAGCTCGGGACTATATTCTTTGTTCATTCCTATGGAATGGTCTTACGAAGGATACATTGATAATTATGGGTTACCTGTATTCACTACACCAGAAGTACCCGTGGCTGGAATTGATGGACATCCCATCGAAATCGGAGTTATAAATCATTGGGAGAATGAAGTTGATGGACTAAAAAGTGATCAAGATAGTTTAAATGAATTATATAGACAATTTCCAAGATCAGAAGCACATGCTTTTAGAGATGAAGCTAAAGAAAGTTTATTTAATCTAGTTAAGATATATGAGCAAATAGATTACAATGATGGTGTTAATAATACTGCTAATATAACAACTGGTAGTTTTCAGTGGGTAGATGGAATAAAAGATACAAGAGTAGTATTTGCACCAAACCAAAACGGTAGATTTAAAATATCATGGGTTCCACCTAAAAATCTTCAAAATCGAGTGATCTTAAAGAATGGTATTAAATATCCTGGAAACGAGCATATTGGAGCTTTTGGTTGTGATAGTTATGATATATCTGGAACTGTAGATGGAAAAGGGTCTAATGGAGCTTTACATGGACTAACTAAATTTAGCATGGAAGATGCTCCGCCTAATCAATTTTTTTTAGAGTATGTGGCGAGACCACAAACCGCAGAAGTGTTTTTTGAAGATGTATTAATGGCATGTGTATTTTATGGAATGCCTATATTATGTGAAAACAACAAACCAAGATTACTTTATCATTTTAAAAGAAGAGGTTATAGAGGATTCTCTATGAATCGTCCTGATAAAGTTTGGAATAAGTTATCAGTTACAGAAAGAGAAATTGGTGGGATACCAAATTCAAGTGAAGATATCAAACAAGCTCACGCAGCGGCTATAGAATCTTATATTGAAAATTATGTAGGTTTAAAAGGAGATACATATGGTGATATGTATTTTCAAAGAACATTAGAAGATTGGTCGCAATTTGATATAAATAAAAGAACAAAGCATGATGCTTCAATAAGTTCGGGGTTAGCGATAATGGCTTGTAATAAAAACAGGTATAAACCAATTGCTGATAGAACGACAAAATATATTGATTTAGGAATTAAGAAATATGATAATAACGGAATTGTTTCAAAAATAATATAATAAATGGTTTATACTAACATTAATAGTTCTTTCCCAGATCAGGTAGTACCTGATGAAGAGAAACAAAGTTTAGATTATGGACTTCAAGTTGCACGAGCAATAGAAGGAGAATGGTTCAGTGGGTACGAAAATGCTAGATTCGCGAATAGTTATGCTAGATTTCATAATTTAAAACTTTATGCAAGAGGAGAACAATCAATTCAAAAATATAAAAATGAATTATCTATAAATGGTGATTTATCATATCTAAACTTAGATTGGAAACCCGTTCCAGTAATTCCTAAATTTGTAGACATACTAGTAAATGGTATGTCTCAAAGAGATTACAAAATAAAATCTTTTGCTCAAGATCCTACCTCAGTTCAAGAAAGAACTAAATATGCTAATAGTATTTTAAATGATATACGTAATAAACAATATATTGATGCTGTTAAAACTAATTTAAATTTAAATATATCAGAAGGACCTAAAGGAGATAATATTCCTAAAACTATAGACGAGTTACCTGTCCATATGCAGTTAGACTATAAACAAAGTATAGAGATTGCGGAAGAAGAGATTATAAATAACGTTTTAGATTCAAATAGACATGATTTAATTAAATCTAGAGTAAATTATGATTTAACTGTTTTAGGAATTGGTGCAACAAAGACAGGATTCAATAGATCAGAGGGTATTACTATTGATTACGTGGATCCTACTAATTTGGTATGGTCTTACACGGAAGATCCAAATTTTGAAGATATATGGTATGTAGGTGAAATTAAAACATTAAGTCTACCTGAATTAAAAAAACAGTTTCCTCATTTAACTAGTGATGAGTTATCTAAAATCCAAAAATATCCTGGAAATAGTAGTTTTGCTAGAGATTGGAATGGTAGAAATAGTGATAATACAATTCAAGTTTTATTTTTCGAATATAAAACATATGCTAATCAAGTTTTTAAAATAAAACAAGGTACGTCGGGGCTAGAGAAAGCAATAGAAAAAAGAGATACATTTAATCCACCTGAAAGCGAAAATTTCAAAAAAGCATTTAGAGCAATAGAAGTTTTATATTCTGGAGCTAAAATAGTAGGGCATGAGACAATGTTACGTTGGGAACTAGCAAGAAACATGACTAGACCAAATGCTGATACTGTTAAAGTTAACATGAGTTATAGTATAGCTGCACCTAGAATGTATAAAGGAAATATAGAATCTACTGTTAGTAGAATAACTAGTTTCGCAGATATGATTCAAATAACACATTTAAAACTCCAACAAGTATTAGCGAGAATGGTACCTGATGGTGTTTACTTAGATGCTGATGGTTTAGCAGAAGTTGATTTAGGAAATGGAACAAACTATAATCCAGCTGAAGCACTAAACATGTATTTTCAAACTGGTAGTATTATAGGTAGATCATTAACTCAAGATGGTGATTTAAATCATGCTAAAATACCAATTCAAGAATTACAATCATCAGGTGGTCAAAATAAAATCAGCGCATTAATTCAAACTTATCAATATTATCTTCAAATGATAAGGGATGTAACCGGATTAAATGAAGCTAGAGATGGGAGTGTTCCAGATCCAGATTCATTAGTTGGATTACAAAAACTAGCAGCAGCTAATTCAAATACCGCAACTAGACATATATTGCAAACCAGTTTATATTTAATATTAAAAACATGTGAAAATATTTCTTTAAGAGTTGCGGATGCTTTATTATTTCCGTTAACTAGGATGGCTTTAGAAGCTAGTATATCAAAATATAATGTAGCCACATTAGATGAATTAAGTTCTTTACGCATACATGATTTTGGAATATTCCTAGAATTGGAACCAGATGAAGAAGAAAAGGCAATGTTAGAGCAAAACATTCAAATGTGCCTTCAACAACAATCTATATACCTAGAAGATGCTATTGATATACGAGAAATTCATAATTTAAAACTAGCTAATCAGGTATTAAAATTAAGGCGAAAAAAGAAACAACAATATGACGAGCAAATACAACTTCAAAACATACAAGCTCAAGCACAGGCTAATTCAGAAGCTGCAGAAAGAGCAGCTATGGCTGAAGTTCAAAAACAACAAGCTATAGCTGAAACAACATTACAAATAGAAAAAGGTAAATCACAATTTGATATACAAAAACTACAACAAGAAGGTCAGATCAAAAAACAATTAATGGAACTAGAGTTTCAATTTAATATGCAATTAACTCAAGCTCAATCTCAAGCTAAAAGAGGTGAAGAAGAATATAAAGAAAAATCTAAAGATGAGAGAACTAGAATACAAGCAACCCAACAAAGTGAACTTATAGATCAAAGGAAAAAGGATCTTGCACCGAAAAATTTTGAATCAGTAAGTAATGATCAGCTAACTGGTAATATAGGATTAGGTCAATTTAATCCTAGATAAACAATAATTATATAATATTTTATTATGGCTACAAAGAAAAAAACAAAGAAAGAAGAAAAACCAGTGAAGAACACAGAAGTAATTAACGAAGTTGAAGAAGTTAAGGAAGATGAAGAAATTAAAGAAGTAAAAAAAGTTGAATTTACAAAGTTTAAAAATAAAGACAACAATGTAACTAAAGTAGATTTATCTCAACCACTTAAAAATAATAAAGAAGATGGGATTTCAGAGCAACAAACAGAGGGAATGGATGAGGAAGAATCTACCGGGATTATATCAGAAGTGGAAGAAGAAATACGGGTACAAGATACAGAACCAACAACAGAAGAAGTAAGTATAATTCAAGAAGTTACAGACGAAGAAACAACTACACAAGAAGTGGTTGAAAAAGAACCAATATTAGAAACAACCCCTTTACCTGAAAATGTAGATAAACTTGTTACTTTCATGCAAGAGACAGGGGGAAATATAGAAGATTATATTAGGTTGAATGCTAATTATGACGATGTAGATAATTTAACATTATTGAAAGAATATTATAAAAATACTAAGTCTCATTTGGATTTAGATGAAATAGAATTCCTAATGGATGATCAATTTTCATTTGATGAAGAAGTAGATGAAGAGCGAGCTATTCGAAAAAAGAAACTCGCATTAAAAGAAGAAGTTGCAAAAGCCAAAAGTTTTTTAACAAACTTAAAAGATAAATACTACGATGAGATCAAGTTGAGATCAGGAGTAACTCAAGAGCAACAAAAAGCCACGGACTTTTTCAATAGATACAATCAAGAACAACAAGTAGTTCAAAAACAACACGATGCATTTATAGATGCTACTAAAAATTATTTTACTGGAGATTTCAAAGGTTTTGAGTTTAACTTAGGTGAAAAAAAATTTAGATATGGCATTAATAATGTAAGTGATGTGGCTGATAACCAATCTAACATTTCTAGTTTATTAGGGAAGTTCCTAGATGACAAAGGAGATGTAGTAGATTATAAGGGCTATCATAAAGCTATATACGCTGCAGATAACGCAGATACAATTGCAAAACATTTTTATGAGCAAGGTCAAGCCGATGCTATAAAAGAGATTACTGCAAAATCTAAAAATATAAGTGATAAACCTAGAGCAAGTTCTCCAGGTAATGTTTATGTTGGTGGATTAAAAGTAAAAGCAATTAGTGGTATAGATAGTTCTAGATTGAAAGTAAAACAAAAATAAATAAACTAAAAACTATAAATTATGCCGTTTACCGCACAGAATGCGGGCTTATTGCCCGCGCCGGATATGATGCTGCAAACCACAAATTATCTTGACTTCACAACTGGAGCTGGGAATGATTTTGGACAGCAGTATTTACCGGAATTATACGAACAAGAAGTCGAGAGATTTGGTAATAGAACCATCTCTGGATTTTTAAGAATGGTCGGGGCTGAAATGCCTATGACATCAGATCAAGTAGTTTGGTCTGAACAAAACAGATTACATATAAGTTATGCTGGATGTACGATGGGAGTTGTAGGTAATGCTGTTATAACTATACCAGCAGCTGCTTTAGGTACTGCAGCTTCTCAGGCTATTAGACCTGGAGCTACTATAGTTGTAACTGAACCTATATCAAATACGAGTGTAACAGCTTTAGTTGATCCAACAATTGCTCAACTACCGGGACAAATTACAGCTTATCCGTATATTGGTGATCCAGCTACAGGTAACTGGCCAGCTGCTTTTGCGCTTGCTACTGTAAACATATTTGTTTATGGATCTGAATTTGTAAAAGGAACAAATACAATGGCTGGTTCAGTTGAACCACAATTCACACAGTTTAACAACAAACCAATTATAATCAAAGATCATTTCGAGATCAATGGATCCGATACTGCTCAGATTGGTTGGGTTGAAGTTGCAACTGAAGATGGTACATCTGGATATCTTTGGTATCTAAAATCTGAATCTGAAACAAGGTTAAGATTTGATGATTACCTAGAGATGGCGATGATAGAAGGCGATCTTGCTGCTGCTGCTGCAGGTATAAATGCTCAAACTTCATACTTTGCTACGGCTGGTACTGGAGCTACAGCTGTTACCGGTGGTACTCAAGGATTGTTTTCTGCTATAAATGCTAGAGGAAATGTTTGGCAAGGTTTCGCAGGTGCTGCTGCACCAGGTTCTGGAGCTTTAGGTGACTTTGATGCTATATTAGCACAATTAGATGCTCAAGGAGCTATTGAAGAAAACATGTTATTCTTAGACAGAGCAACTGCTCTTGACTTTGATGATATGATTGCTGCGCAAGCAGGTGGTGGTTATGCTGCTGCAACTTCAGCTTCTTATGGTCTTTTTGACAATAATGCAGATATGGCATTAAACTTTGGATTTTCTGGGTTTAGAAGAGGTTCTTATGACTTCTATAAAACTGATTGGAAATATCTAAATGATGCTTCTACTCGTGGTATGGCTGCTGATGTTCAAGGTGTTTTAGTACCTGCTGGTACTTCAACCGTTTATGATCAAATACTTGGTCAGAACATTCGTAGACCATTTCTACATGTTAGATATAGGGCCTCACAAACTGATGATAGAAGGTATAAAACCTGGATCACTGGTTCTGTAGGAGGAGCGTATACTGATGGATTTGATGTAATGAGAGTCAATTTCTTATCTGAAAGATGTCTATGTGTTCAAGCTGCGAATAACTTCGTAGAATTCATAGCTTAATTTATTAATCTTTAAAAATAGAAATTATGGCACTTGTAAAAGTAAATACAACGCAAACTGGAGACTTAGCTGCACCGCTAACTACTCCAGTTATAGTAGATATGGATTTTCCTATTAACCCCTCCAATTTTACACATGCTGGAGGTGTGGGAACAAATCATACAACAGTAGATATAGCATGCACAGATTTACCAGGCGCATCGACCGATATTCAAATGGATTTTGGTCACGCTTCAGGAGTTGTAGCTGATCGAATAACTCAAGATCAAATCGTTGAGAATTTGAATAACTTGATGGAAAAAGCTGTAGCTGATCCTTACGCTATTCCAGATTTTTCACAAGCAAGTAGAGAAGCTGGATATTTAGAACCTGAGACAGTATTTACTGTTGAGGATATACAATTCGTGTAGCTTAAAATATGTCTATTGTAGACAAATCAAAGACCCCATTAACTTGGGGTCTTTTTTAACAAATTAATTATTTATATTATATTATATCATGGAAAAAGAAGAAACAACATGGGAGATAAAAGATAGGTATTACTTTCTTTTAAATGGAATGGCTCCTTTAACATATGTTATGAATTCTAGACACACTAAAAAATCCCCTTTATTATATTTTGATGAAGAGGCAGGTGTGCAAAGAGAATTAAGATACGCAAGTAACCAAGCATCTCCATTTGTAGATGAACAAAAAGGACAAGTGACGTTAGAGCATATAAGATTTGAAGATGGTACTTTAATGGTGCCAAAACAAAAGCAAAACTTACAGAAAATGCTTTCTATGTATCACCCATTATTAAATAGGAGATATGCTGAACATAATGCTATTAAAGTTGCTAAAGATGAATTATTAGATTTAAACATTGAAATTGATGCTTTAAACGCTGCTAAAGCTATTGATATAGATCAAGCCGAAGCAATTCTTAGAGTAGAAATAGGTTCTAGTGTATCTAATTTGAGTTCTAAAGAAATCAAAAGAGATATATTACTTTTTGCTAAGAAAAACCCAAAATTGTTTATTAATCTAGCTAATGACGAAAATGTTGTACTCAGAAATTTTGCTATAAGAGCAACTGAAATGAGTATAATTAAATTAGCTGATGATCAAAGAACTTTTAAATGGGGTAGTAATGGTAGAAAGTTAATGACAGTACCTTTCGATGAAAATCCTTATTCAGCTATGGCTGCATTCTTTAAAACTGATGAAGGTTTAGAAGTTTACAAGTCTATTGAAAAGAAATTTTCATAAAAAGTCTTTATAACATGTAATACTAATAAGGCGGCTTTTACGCCGCCTTTTTTACTATAAAAATATTAATATGGCAATAGATGTAGATACAGTTTATAAAACAGTTTTACTTATACTAAATAAAGAACAAAGAGGTTATTTAACACCTGATGAGTTTAACAAGATAGCCACTCAAGTGCAACTCGAAATATTCGAAAGATATTTTGAAGATCTTAACCAACAATTACGTGTTCCGGAAAATGATAGTGAATTTGGTAATAGGGTAAAAAACATTGAAGAAAAATTAGAACCTTTTTATAGGGATAATATATGCACTGGTGCCAATCCTTTTACTCCACCAACTAATTATAGAATAGGTGGGGTTTTTTATGATAAATATACCAATATAGAAAAAATAAATGTTACTGAACTTTATAAAATTCAAGCGTCTGCATTAACATCACCAACTCACGAATTTCCAGTATATACTGATCAAACTGGTTTAATCTATGTATATCCAGAAGAGATAGTTGACCCTAATCTTGTTACTGTTTCGTATGTTACTAAACCTGAGAATGTTGTTTGGGCATATGATGTAGATCCAACACAAGGATATTTTACATTTACTACAACCGGTTCCCAAGATTTTGAGTTACATGTATCTGAGCAAACTGAGGTGATATTGAATGTATTAATGTACGCTGGTATTGTAATACGTGATCCACAAATAATCCAAAACGCTGCGCAGGAATTACAACAAGATGAAGTAAACGAAAAAAGTTAATAAATTATGGGATTAATTAATCAAACAAACGCGCAATATTACACAGGAACCCAAGTATTACCAGTTAGCACAGCTTATCCTGCTCCTTATAATTTTACTTTTAATATACCTCTAAGTTTAGGGAGTAATATTAACATATGGACACCACCATTACCAACTACTAGCCCACCAGATTATACAGAAACTAACTTTTTTTTAGAAACAAGTCCTACTGTTAATGGGCCGTGGACTATATATGATGGTGTTGATCCAAATACATCGGCTGGTTCAAATGGTTCAGTTGGACCAACTGGTATAGGTGGAGCTTTTGATTTAAACAATAATATAATAACATTTAAATATCCATATCAAAGTCCACCTCAGAATTACTCTGTAGATCCTACTTGGTTTATTAGAGTAAGATTAAAGGAACTTAATTATAATAATTATGCATATGTTACTTTAAATGATATTATAAATAATTTTAAAGTAGGATATGTTGGAAATGGAAAACTAATCCCAAAAGTTGAAAGAACAGATATACTGTTCCATGCAAAAAGAGGTTTACAAGAATTCACTTATGATACATTAAAAAGTATTAAATCTCAAGAATTAACAGTCCCCCCTAGTTTATCTGTGATAATACCGCAAGACTATGTAAATTACGTTCAATGTTCATGGATTGATAGTTCTGGTGTGAAACATATTATATATCCAACTAGGTTAACTATTAATCCAGGTGAAACACCTGTACAAGATTCTAATGGTATCCCAATCCAAGATACAGATGGGAAAAATTTGACCACGCAATCCCCTACTGAAGAACAATGGGCAACAGCTCCTAATCCAAATCTTCAATTATTACAAGAACAAAATTACTATGGAAATATTTATCCATATTTTAACTCTTGGTATGGACAAAGATATGGATTAGATCCAGAAACATCACAAATTAATGGATGGTTTACGATAAACGAAAGAGAAGGTAAGTTTTCTTTTAGTAGCGATTTAGCTGAGAAATTGATTGTACTAGAATACATATCTGATGGATTAGCATATGATGAAGATACTAGAATACCAAAACTAGCTGAAGAAGCTTTATACATGCATATAGCATATAGTATATTAGCTGGAAGAGCTGGTCAACCTGAGTATGTAGTACAAAGATTTAAGAAGGATCGAAGAGCAGCACTTAGAAATGCTAAAATAAGATTATCCAATATAAAAGTAGAAGAGATAATCGAAGTAATGCGAGGTAAATCTAAATGGATTAAACACTAAATTTAATGGCTGAAAGTAAGAATACTTTTCTCAAGTCCAAAATGAATAAGGACTTAGATGACAGATTAATGCCTCCTGGTGAGTATAGAGATGCGCGTAATATATCTATTAGTAGATCTGAAGATGCTGACGTTGGAGCTATTGAAAATGTTTTAGGTAATGAATTGATAAGTAACTTCGCAAATAGTTGTGGTGCAGAAGTTATAGGTAGATATATGGATGTTACTGGTGATAGGATATTTGTGATGTTAACAAACTATACAGATAATTCAGCAACTAAATTAGATAATTTTAGTCCTAGTGGAGCGTTACACTATATATGCTCATACAATGTTATAACTGAAGTGATGGATATACTAGTAGAAGGATATTTTTTGAACTTCTCTAAGACACATCCTATTAATCATATAAATTTAATAGAAGATTTACTTTTCTGGACAGATAACCGAAACCAACCTAGAAAAATAAATGTAGATATTGCCGCGGTTAATGGTTCTTACTATAATACCGAAGATCATATATCAGTTGCTAAATATTATCCTTTTCAACCTATAAAGTTGATGAAGTTAAATACTGAAGACTACCCAACTAATGTCTTAGAGAGTACAATGAAAAATCGTACTGATAAATATCTTTATAATATTACACAAACTTTTGTAGAAATTTCAGATCCACAACCAGGTACACCTATTGCTACTAATACATATGACATAGTAAAGATGCCAGTTGGCCATCATGCTAATGTATTTACTAATACTACATCTACAAGTGGAACAGGATTAGCAGTTGATATTTTTGTAAAAGAAAATCCAAATGACGACACTCAATCATTCATCTCAAGTGCTGTTATAAGTTTTCCTGGTAATACACCATATATTAATAATGATTTATTAACAATATTAAATATCGATGGCTCAATACCTGATCTGGTAACTTACTTTCCGTGTCAAATAGAATATAAAGAAGGTGCTCATAACCCTACAAATAATCCAAATTACAATGAAGACTGGCCCGGGGACCCTAATTTTTTAAAAGATAAATTCGCTAGATTTAGTTATAGATTTAAATTTGAAGATAACGAATATTCTTTAATGGCACCTTTTACACAACAAGCATTTATCCCAAAGCAGGATGGTTATTTTATGGAAGGTGACGAGGATAAATCTTACAAAAGTACTGAAGTAGGGTTTTTTAGGAATAGAGTAAACGATATATCACTTATGATTCCATCACCTCCTGAGTTTGCTTGGAAAATTACACCAATTTTTACACCTAGTGGACTTGTGATTAAAAAAAGTGTTCATAATGCTCTTAAAGTTAAGGAAATAGATATTTTAATAAAAGAATCTGATGGATTATCTGTAAAAGTTGTTGAAACTATATCCCGCGAAAATTTTGAAGATAATAATAATTTAACATCCCATAATTCTTTTTTTGAATATAACTATAAATCTCAAAAAGCTTACAAAACTTTACCAGAAAAAGACACTATAAGGGTATATGATAAAACCCCTATAAGAGCTGCTACTCAAGAAGTTTCAGGTAATAGAATTATATATGGAAATTATATAAATAAACATACTCCACCACTTACTATAGATTATAATATATTAGCTACTGAAAAAACCGGAGATAGTATCCCTCCATTAGTAGGTCCTAGAGAAGATAGTATAATAGAATATCCAAATCATACATTAAAACAAAATAGAACATACCAAGTTGGTATTATATTATCAGATAGATACGGTAGACAGTCGTCTGTAATATTATCATCACAAGATGCTGATTACTCTTCTTTTTCTCATTTTGCTGGATCTACATTATTTCATAATTATAAAGACGATTTTATAATAGATCCTTCTAACCCCAATCCGTTACTAAGAACATGGCCAGGTGATTCTTTAAAAATATTGTTTAATTCTACAATTACTTCCACTAGAGATATAAATAGTGGTGCTCCAGGTTTATATGATGAACAAACTAATCCCCTTGGGTGGCATTCTTACAAAATAGTTGTTAAACAACAAGAACAAGATTACTATAATATATATTTTCCAGGTATTCTAAATGGTAGTATCTTTGTTACTACTACTGAAACCACAGCAACACCAGCAACACCGAAGGATCCAACGTGTTACATAACATTACAAGGAGATAATATAAATAAAATACCTAGGGATCTTAAAAATGTTGGTCCTGATCAAAAAATATTTAGAACAAATAAACCAACTAAAACAGAAAATCCGCTATGGTATGCTGTTGTTGATGTTATGGGTAATACTAAAGTAGCGCATTTTGATAACTGGGATTCCCCTGAAGCTAAAGCGTTTATTCAAACTAGAAATGTGGAATTAGGTTTAATAGAACCTAAGGAAGTTGAAAATGCTAGTGTTGAACTTTTTCCTAGAGTTGAAAATATTCGCAACATTACAACTGGATACGAAAATAAGCAATTTACACCAGGATTATCAGGTGATGTGGTAACAACTATAGGTACTGGAGTGGATTTGGGATTATATCCATCTACAGGTGCTACGTATCCTAATGAGTTTTATAATCCACAAAGCAATCCTTTGTATGGAGAATTACAAGTTCAAGATTACACTATAGGAGTTAGTGGTGAAGGTGCCAGACAAATTGATGGTGCTGCACCAAAATTACCTATTCTTGCTGTATATGAAACCGAACCGGAATATTCAAGATTAAAACTTTTTTGGGAAACTACATCATCAGGTTTGATTGAACAACTAAATAGTGATATCGAAGAAACTAATGCATTAGGTCTAGACCCTACTAGTTTTGAAAATTGGGAAAATGCATGGGAGATGAGTGACTTGAATTATGAAAATCGACCTCCCTTTGGAGAAGTTGCATATTTGGATTATGATAGTGCTAGTGGTGGATGGTTAAATCCCCCAACAATAGACAATTGCAGAATATCAAATAATTTTTGGGTTTTAGGTCAAAATGGAAACAAGATTACTACTAATATAAGCATATCGATTCATAAGGTTGTAAATGGGAATAGTACAATAATTGTTGATAAATTTGATATACAAGAAGACATATCTAATCCAGGAGAGTTTTTTATATATTTAACAGATTATCATTGGTATTCAGGTAATTCATCTGGACAGAGTGATAATTTTGTTTTTACTTTTGTAGTTACGCACGGAGCTGCCACTGTTGGTTTTACGCAGCCAGGGGTGTTTTTTAGAAATATACCTCCTTTTGCTGGATATTTAGATATAAAGAATATGCCATCCAGTCCAGGTGGACCATCTTGGGTAAACTATGAGGATGACATGTTTTTAGGCTGGCACAATGATATTACTCCAACTACGAGTGTATGGAATTTTCTAATGAATCAAAATGCTATACCAGCACCATGTGGTGAATATTGGTATGATCAATATAATGGACAAAATTGTGGAGGTGCTGGACAGTCACCTATACCACTTACTGGTAATGAAGGTTTATCGGTTTTATGGGCGCAACTTGATGATCCTCTAGCTTTTGGCAACCCCACTGTTGATTTTAGATCTGCTTTTATACATCAAGATGACACATACAGAATACCAGGTGGAAACACTCTAGCTGATCCTGAAGAAAGATGGGTGATTGGTTTACGGACTGTTTATAACGCTAATAATATTCCAATAACTCTTACCGCTTATATAAGAAACACATTGTTTAATTGGTTTTGTTTACCAACATTTAATGGATCATATCTTAATAACTCAGGTGTGCGTGGTGTTTGGGAGGATGACAATTTTCCAAGATTACATGAAGGATTAGAGATTACCGTCATTAACCAAAAACGTATAGAAAGTAATTTTGGCAGCAACAACCCGCAACCGGATAATACTCCATGTACATTTTTCTTTATATCAAGTAATTGGAAAGTTGATCATGGTGTTTTGGATAAAGGAGTTAATGGATCTGAACTCGCAAATGTTACTCCATCAAATCCTTTGGGCCCTTATTATTTTAATACAGACAGTGGTAATATAACTTACCCCTATGCATGGTTACAATCACAAGTTTTAGGAACCGGTCAAGGAGATCCTAATAATCCAGATATTTATATTGACGACTTATTTGAAGTAGAAGTAGAATGGAGAGATGCTACTGGTGGTGGTGGTGGTTTATCAACTACTGCAACATTTTATTGCAGATTCGTGGAAACTGAATTTGTAGAAGAAAAACCTTACTACGTTTAAAAATAAGAAATAATTAGTTATGGCATACACAATGGAAGTGCAATATTACAACGCTTTTTGGTTAAAAAAAGTAGTAGAAAAAGGTAATATTTCCGCAGGATGGCCTGGTTTACCGTGGGATCCTCCGGGTTATCCAAAATTTCCATTTGGAGATCTTGTAACTCCTGGAGAGTTTGCCCCACCAGGAAGTCAAGATGGTACTGCACAAACCTGGTTTATTGAAGAAATGCAAATAAAAGGTGGATTTAATAATACAGCTCTAGATTTAGGTGTAAAAGCTTATATAGTAGAAGAAGATATTAATCAACAACAATTAGATAGTGGATTAATTTACTCTGGAATTTATAATGCTAGAACTGGGATTAACCAAACTAATGTATTTTCTGTTGGTGAATCAATTACAAAATCATTAAATCCAGCTTATGGTTCTATACAAAAATTACATGCTTCAGAAAGTGATTTAATAATATTCCAAGAGAATAAAGTTAGCAATGCACAGATAGATAAAAATGCTATATATTCAGCTGATGGTTCGCCGATGAAAACTCAATCTAATGTTGTTATAGGACAAGTATTTCCATTTTTAGGTGAATATGGTATTAGTAAAAATCCAGAAAGCTTTGCAACATTTGGGTATGCTAAATATTTTTCAGATAGATATCGTGGTACTATATGTAGGTTATCACGAGATGGTATTACAGAGATATCTATGTATGGTATGACAGATTACTTTAGAGATACTTTAGCTGGCGTAACAGATAATTGGCAGTTGGTAACTACAGCTACTGGTACTACAGTAACACATTGGGGATATTTTCCATATATAAAACCACAAGAATATTGGATAATACTAAATTTAGATACGGGATATAATTGTTGTGATATAGGAATTGGTGATATTTTATCTTATTCAAATCTTTGTAATGGATGTTGGTGCGTAGACAGTTGGGTCACAACACAGTATTATGTAACAGCAACACAAACCGTACATGGCTTTTGTAAAGTGTATTTAACTGGATTCCCTACAGATTCTCCTTTCGCTGGTCCTAGCCCAATATTTGCTCCAGGTGATCCACTAAATCCAACTTTTCATACCTTATGTGACTCGGGTACTCTAATTAGATTTACAAAAAATGTTAAAAGTAAGATAATTGGGGGATGGGATATACATAATAAAAATTATGTTGTTTCAATACAACAAAATTCAGGTAATTATACAACTGATTTAAATTCATATGATACTGTAACTTTTGATGAAAGAATAAATGGTTGGTCTAGTTTTCATACTTATAAACCTACGTTTGTAGGTAGTCTGAAAAACAAATATTATTCATTTCATAATGGTGGATTGTATGAACATTATTATGAACTACCCAGTGATAACAATAGAGGTATGTACTATGGACAACGAGAAGGTTCAAGTATTACTTTTGTTGTTAATCCTCAAGCATCAGTTCTTAAAAATTTCCAAACTGTTAATTATGAAGGTAGTAATGGCTGGCAAGCTGATTATTTTAAATCAGGATTTGAAGGAGCGGATATTTTACCATCTGGTATGAATAAGTCTTTTCAAGATGAAAGTGATGTAGTACAAAGTTATACAGAAGGTGAGTATGTTGATCCTTCTGATGGTATTACATATAGATCTGGTTTTTATAGAAAAGAAAATAGGTATGTAGCTAACTTAGTTAGTGAAAGTGCTCCACGACCTGGTGAGGTAATTATAGGACCAGATGGATTTGGTGGATTTCCAATATCTGGTATAAAAGGTTATTTTGCAACTGTTAAATTAGCAACAGATGCTACTACTAATTTAGGTGGAATGAAAGAATTATTTTCAGTTGGATCTAAATATGTTGTGTCATCACATTAAATTAAATAAAATGGAAGAAGAAATAATTACACAAGAACAAGATATAGTAAAACCTAATGAAGAAATTAGGGATAAGATTTTACAATTTGAAGATATGCTTAGGAATGCAGATAGAGATAAATTTGGTGTATTTGAAGGCAAGGATACTGAATTAATATGTCCTTTAAAACATAGTTTTTCTAATGGTATATATGTAAGAGAGATATCTGTACCAGCTGGTATGTTTGTAGTTGGTAAAATACATAAACATGATCACCCTAATTTCTTATTAAAAGGAGATGTTATAGTAGTAACAGAAGATGGTGTTGAAGAATTATCAGCTCCATTATCTATGATATCAAAAGGTGGTATCAAACGAGCTATATATGCTAAAACAGATTTAATATGGACAACTGTTCACTTAAACCCAACAAATACAGAAGATTTGGATAAATTAGAAGGGGAAATTACAGCAAATAATTACGAAGAATATGAGACTTTTAAAAGCTTAAAAAATGAAGAAATTAAACAACTTAAAACTTAAATTATGTCATATGCATTGATAGTAATGGGTGCAATTGCTGTAACTGGAGCGATTGTACAACAGGTTGGTGCTAATTCAAAGCGTAATGATGAATTAGATCATATGAAGGATATGAATGATCAAATGAATGCCTTATTAGACGCTAGACAGGCTATTCCAAATGTTGGTAGACATTATAAAGATTTAAGTAAGGACTTATCAAATCCATATGCTAATTTAGCTGTAGCAACTCAAGCTGCAGAAATGCAAGCGGAAGAATCTGATATAGCCTTAGCTAATACACTAGATACGTTACGTGCCTCCGGTACATCTGCCGGTGGAGCAACTGCATTAGCTCAAGCAGCATTAAGAAGTAAACAAGGTATTTCTGCTAGTATAGAATCCCAAGAGGTTGCTAATGAGAAACTAAGGGCTGGAGGTGAACAAAGTTTACAAATGGCTAAAATGCAAGAACAACAAAGACTACAAGGTGCGCGTGCTGGGGCTGAACAATGGATGTATTCAGCACAAGAAACAAGGTCAATGGCTGAGATTAACAGGACAGCTGGAATGTTAGATCAATCTAGAGCCCAATCTGCAGAATATTCAGCTCAAGCAAACGCAGCGGCAGCTCAAACAACTCAAGCTGCAACACAAATGGTAGGGGCCGGAATGAAAAGTGGTACAGGTGGTACAGGTGGTACGGTTGATACTAAAACTACTACTGTAAATCCAACATCTGATCCACTACAACAATCAACTACAACACAAGGATATGTACCTAGTTATATGTTACCACCTGAAACTAACCAATGGGGACCTCAATCAGGTGGTTATTGGAATAGTGTAACTGGACAATGGGTATCAACTTAATAATATAAATAATGGGAGCATACGAAGATTACAAAATAATAGTAGATACTAGTGGTAGGAAACTAATTGAAGGTCGGGATAAGATTTTAAATGATATGTCAGCACTTCAGAAGGCTTTAGATAAACAAAGAGCGAAAGATGCTAAAAAACGTAATGAAGAAAATAAAAAGATCCAAGATGATTTTCAAAAGACTTTAAAAAACGTTACTGGAGATGATCTAGAAGATTCTCAAGCAAACGTAGATGCGCTAAATGCGGATCAAGGAATAAAAGCTGGTTTTTATGGTACTATCAAAGATGCTGTTACTGAAGAGAATCAAGCATTGACTGATTTAAACAATAAATATCCAAATGCATCTGAAAGTGAGAAACAAGGTTGGTATGATGATGCTAATATTAGATTAGGTGATCTAACAGAGTTAACTGCTTTTATAAAATTAATTAATGATGATGCGAATGCAGCCCACGAAGAAGGTGCTCGACTACTTGATAATTTGGGTATGCAAAAGATATTAACCGGTATAAACACAGGTGGTGATGTTAAACTTATTAAAACGAGTAGTGGATATGTGATTCAAGCAGGTGAAAATGGTGAATTTACTTTTACAGCAAGACAATTAAAAGAGAAACTAAGTCAAGGTGGTACTTTCTTCAACAGATCAAAAGAGTTAAATCAAAACCCTAAAGCAGGAACGGCCGGATATGCGGTATTTACGTTTTTAAGGGAAAATATTCAAAAGAAGGGTACTGCCTCAGAAGTTGAAGGATTTACAACTAAAAACGCTGATGGTAGCGTGACATATAATAGAGATTTTATTAAACAATTTATGTTGGGTGAAGGTCCTCGTGGAGTAGATTTACTTGAAGAATTTAATAACGATAGAACCGCTGCACAATATTGGGCCACATTATTTGATCCAGATGGTACAGATCCTTATATAGACCCCAAAACACATAAAGGAGATCCAGAAAAACTAAAGAAACTTAAAAGCAAAGTTGTAGATGAATATATGAAAAAATATGCTTTCCTAGCAGAAGAACAAACAGCGGCAGTTGAAGACGAACTTGATGACGATGTTGTTGATGTTAATTTAGATGATGATAAAGATAAAAATATAGGACCTGATGTAATTCCCACTGTTGAAGTGGAAGGAACAGGGAATTTTGAAGAGACACGTGATCTTGCTGATGCTGTAATTGACGGTTCTTCACCACTGCAGTCTCTGGATATTGTACCTGTTAATGAAGCTGAAGAAGGCAAATATTACTATGACAATAACCCGAAATCTAAAACCTATAATGAACATCTTTTATTTAAGAATGGTAAATATGAATTAGTAGAGGATTAACTAATATAAATAGAATATAAATATGCCAATAGCAACAACTTACGAACCACCTGAAAAAGACGTTTCAACAGAAGCAGATGCTCCTGTAGTAAAAGATGAAGGACCATGTGATGATCCTGGTTTAAAATGGTGCGAGGAAGAACAGCAATGTATTCCAACTGGTGATGAGTGTGGGAAGAAGGAAGAGAAAGAGGAAGAAGAGAAACCAGGAACTATATATACAGGTGCTAAAGTTCCAAACCCATATTATCGAGATGAGTACGATGAGGTAGTAGAAGGCGAACTTAAAGATATACCAGCTGACGAGTTAGAAGCAAGACGAAAAGCTGATGGCACATATAAAGCTCCTGATATAGAGGATGTAGAAAAAGAAGAAGTTTCTTTAGATGAAATGTATGAAGATATTTTAGATGAAGAGCCTGATTCAAGTGTTGATAACATAACAGAAATACTTAAACCTAACAGGAAAGTAACAGTTGAAGATTTAGATGCAGAAGCTGAAGAAATTTTTGGAGAAGGAGTTGATGTAGTTGGTATTCCTACTAATATAAAAGAAAGACAAGAATCTATATATAACGATTTTAAAACAAAATCTGAAGAGGTTTTAGGAATGTCTCTTGAAGATATACCTAAAAATGAAAAAGGTGAAATGGTAATCGATGATCCTGAAAAACTTAAATCAGCACAAATTTTACTAGATGAATATAATTTAAATATCCAAGAGTTAAAGAAATTAAATAAAATTGGTAATAAATTAATAAAAGATTACAATAAAAATATTAAGTATAAGAAAAACAAAATAGACAGAGCTAAACAATTAAGCAAGAATAAAGATAAAGCTCAAGTACTTTATTTTGTTAAATTAAGTGAAGAAGAAAAACAACAAAAACAAATTCAAAACAATCAAAATGCATTAACGTGGGAAAAAGAAAATCCTAATGCTGATCCAATAAATAATCCTTGGGTAGGATTAGCGGTGCAGGATACTAAATTAAAAGCTATTTATAACTACAAAGATTTAGAACAAAAATATGTTAAATCTGGGGAATATAATAGTTTAGAAGATTGGGCTGCTAAAATGAATGAGGGATGGGGTTATGATGCAGTTAGTGTTGTGAATCCTCTGGAAGAAATTGTGGTAAAATCAACATCTAATATAATAAGACAAGATGAAATAAACAAAAAAGATAAATCTGTTACTGATAATTATTGGGAAAATTTACTTACAGGTTGGCATAAAGGTAAAGATTTAAGTGATGTTAAAGGTCAAAGTTATGAAGAAGATATATCAAAGTGGATTTTTAGAAAGGAAGAAAAACATGCTTATAATTATATAAAACATTTTCTTCCAGATAAATTTAAAATAACTGAAACTACAGCTGGTTTTGATTATTTAGAAATTGAAGCTCCTAACGGTGAAACAGTAGAATTAGGTTTTGATTATCATCCCGATCAAGAAATAACTTTATCAAATGGAAATATTGTAAATGCTTTAGAATATAATAGAAACAAACTTGTTGCTTTTCTAGAACGTAATGCTAGTGATGTTGCACAAATAAGACAATCAAAGAAAAGAATAAGAAAAGCATTAGAGCGTTATGATAAAATTATGTCTACTACTGTTGAGGAAGGTGGTATGAAAGTAAGTGATATTAAGATGTCAGAATTTAGAGAAGCGGCTTCATGGTATTTACGTTATTTACACCTTGATTTTCAAGAACCTGGGTTGATGGAGTGGGATTTTGGTGCACCCACTATACTTGGTGGTAAGCCATCATGGGTTGAACCTCTTGTAAGAGAAATATTAGATAAATATGGTGAAACAGCAGTTGGTTTTAGATATCCTTTGGATCAACCCTGGTATAACGAAGTGTTTGAAGCGGTAGTGGAAAAACAAAAAGAGAAATATCTTGAAGATGCAACAGATGAATTTATTGAAGAGGGTAAATGGTATAGAAAGGAGATTGATATTCAAGGAATATTAAGATTTGCTTCTTCTTATAAAATAAAAAAACAATTACATGATGCTATTGAATGGGCTTTTAAAACTAATGAAGCTCTTCAAAACTTAAAAGATTTTACAGATAAAGGATGTTATTATACTAAACAATTTGAAAAATTCATAAATGCAAATCCAGATACAGCTGATCAAATAGTAGCATATGATGACAATACAGGGGAATATACAAATTTTAAAAATCAAGAGTTCGTATATAAATGGGAGGAATTTGAACCATTTTATGAAATAAACGGTGGGAAATGTCCAAAAATAATATATGATAAAGCTGTTAATGAAGCAAAAGAATATAGACGATTAAAATCTAGAATAGAATACTTAAAACAAAGAACTGAAGCAGCGACAGAAAACATTGATGAGTTAGACGCTAGATGGAAAGCTTTTCAATTAAATTATAATCTTTGGGAAAAAACATATGAAGGATTAGGGTGGGAAACTTTAGATTTAGTTCTTTCTATTGTATACGCTGCAAGTAAAATAGGTAGTTATTTAGATCCTACTCAATTGACATTAAATCATCTATATCCATCGGGGCCTAGAAAAATTGTAACAGAGGTATATAAAGCTTATCGTATTTTCACAGACGAAGATATGGAATTTGAGCAATTTAGAAATACACCAGCTTTTGGTGATATAGAAAATATATGGGATTTTGGAGAATACATGTCTGGTACAGTTGTAACTCAACTCCCATTAATAGTACTAATGATAGCCGCTACAGTAGCAACGGATGGTGCAATCAATCCAGCTGTATGGGCTGCACTTACTGGTTATGGTAAGAAAGATATTGAAATGAACTTACAAAATGATGCACTAAGGGCATCTGGTTTTAAAACATATAGTGAATGGGAGATATTTTGGAAAAGTATAGGTTACGGAGTCGCGGAAGGAGCATTTGCTTATTTAAGTACAGCACCAATACTTCTTCAAGGTAACAAAATATTAAGAGGTATAAAAAATCCTAGACTTAAAGGGGAAGTTTACAAACATAGAGGAGATTTTTTTATACGAAATTTTACTGGAAAAACAGGTGTTGCAGTAATGACCGCTAGTGAAGTTGCTTGTGAAAACGCAACTACAATATGTCAAAACTTAATAGATGGTAGACATCCTTTTGAAAATTTAGGTGAAACAACAGTAGTATCATTAGCATATGGTTTTACCATGAGTGCTTCACCAGTTATTACAGCTACAATCTTAACAAATTTTGCTAGTAGTAGTGAATTACATGCACTTAGGGAGAATATTAATAAAGTTCAAAAAGCTTTAGATGAAAATAAACAACTAGAAGAACAATTAGAGATATTAAAACAACAATATGATGGTCTTAAAATTAAAGATAAACAAAGTATTGGGTATCAAGAATATTTAAATCGAATAAAAGAGATAAAAAAACAGATAGAAAATAATAATAGACTTAGAGAAATGGCTCTTGAAACTATGGGTCAAACACAAACTGAAATTGAGAATAGACTTTATGAAGAAGGTATTAATGAGAATGCTTTAGAATACTATACAGACGCCTTGATAGATGCTCATAACGTTAGACAACTATATAAAGATATAATAACTAATCCAGATCTAGATATAAATCAAAAGAAAGAAAAAGTAAAAGAATTTGAGCTAAGATATCAAAGTATGATGGGATTAATGGAAATGTTTAGAGATAAAAATGGTCCTTTTAATTCTGGGTATGTTGCTTTAGAAGCTTCTAGTATTTTTGATAGAATAAATGGAAAAAAGAGAAAGAGATTAAATGATATAAAAACAAAAGCAAAGCAAAGAATTCGTGATAAAAAAGGTGATAATCATGAAATCACTGATTCAGAAATAAGAGCTGAAGGTATTAAGATTTATAATGAAGAAGAATTTGATGCTCAGGATGTGCGTAATATTAAGCTTGTTGAAATTTTAAATAAAAAAGGATTTAATTTTGATTATAGAAGTGTTAATACTATAGAAGATTTTGTTAATGAAATAACTAAATTTTATGACGATCTAATAGAAGAAGCTTGGAATTATGGTAATGTTGATACAGATAAATTCAAAAGAGAAAAAAAGATATTAGAAGATAGAAGAAATGATGCAATTAGCAGAATAAGCAGTGGTGATTATAATGGTTTCTATGATGACCGATATGATGTTCAATGGGTTGTAAGAGAAAATTCTGTTAAAAATGATAGACCTTATACTACTCTACATGAACCAGCACATAAATTAGCAATCGAGATTTTAAAAGAAAATCCAAGAGCATTTAAGGATTTAAGCACACAGATATTGCAATATGTACAAGAATATCAACCAAAACTTTATACGAAATGGGTTTTTGAACAGGATTTAGGAGATAAGGGTCGAATTAATCATGATGAAGTTATAGCAGCTTTCTTTGAATCGATAGATAAAATTGATTTAAAAAAGATTGATCATTTTGTAAATCAACTAGGTTTATTATGGAATGAAGGTTTAAAAAATGCTACAGACGGGGAATATTGGATGGATTTAGCAGGATCTAATCAAATATTAAAAATATTTACTGATATAGGGGTGAAGTTAAAAAGTGGTGAATTAACTGTAGAAGATATTTATGCCGCAAAAGCAAAAGTTGGTGAAAAACCAACAACACTAACTGTCCCTGATATAGTAGCAACTCAAGAAAGTGTTTATTATTCTTCTGTTAAAGAGGCAGTATCAGCTAAGCAAAAAGCACTTAAGGAAATTCAAGACATAGTAGCTAAAGCTAAATTAGCACAAAATACTACGTCACCTACATACTCTAAAGAACAAGAAGATGAATTAACTGCATTACGGAAAATTGTAAGTGATGCTAATAAAGTTATAAAACCTATTCCTATACAAAAATATAAAAAAGATGAATCAGATAGAGCTCGAAAAGAAAGAGTTAATGAAACTTATGAAGATCACTTAAAAGGTGCAGACGATATTGTAACCACAAGGAATGGCTTACCATATAAGCAAATTTGGGCAGGTTACAGGGATAAAATTATTTCTATAGCTTATAAAAGAAATTTACTCAATACACCTAAATATCAAAACTTAACAAAAAAACAAAGAGAACAAACTATTTATGATGCAGCTTCTATACCATTTATGAAGCATGTAAGAAATTTTGATCATACTAAAAATGATGATTTTGATGGTTGGATAATGGCCTATTTATATAAAAAGATAGTATTAGAAGGCCATAAGTCATTGCCAGTAATAGAAAATTTCTCTAAAACAATAGATGATTTATCAGCAGCAGAAATAGCTGAACTAGTAACTACTCAAGACATAATAGAAGAAATTGACATAGCTACAGCAAAGATAGAAAATATAGTTGAATCTACACTTAGGAAAAAACTAGGTATTAGTAAAGGTGATCCTCTTTATAATGAAGTTTTAGAAACTATAAAAGGAATTTATAAAGCTAAGGATTTACCTGATGTAACTTCTTATGAGTTTAAAAATACCGTAGAAAATATTATTGAAGAAAAACTTAGATTACCTATCCAAAAATTATTAGGTAGAGGTGATAAATATGAACAGTTTTTAAAAGACAATTGGGACGTAGTAAAAGATTTACATATAAGTAAATTAGTTGAACTTGAAAGACTTAAAAAACCTGAAGACAGAATTTTTACAGAGGTTGTTCTTGAAAAAATGTCAGTGGAAGAAACAAGGATAGCGGAAAAAGAAGGTAGATATGTAGTTAAAAGTGAAACAGCTGGTAATACATTGTATATTAAAAAAGATTTTACAAAAGATGATGTAGTAAATTTCTTTTTGCTACGAGGTACTGAGGCAATTAATAAGAAAACTGGTAAACCATACGCAGAATCAACTAAAGGAACAAGGAAAGATGCATTAGCGGGTGGATTAACAGTTGAAATTGGTCTTGATGCTTTTATGCAAATAGCACAAGATCCTGCATTTGTAAATAAATTAAAAGAAAATCAAAAGCTACAAGGATTTAAACCGGTAAGTGATTATATAGCGGCCATAGCTACGCGTATAGAAAGAGATCGTGATGTATACTTTAGTACCACATTTAAAGCTCAACCTAGGGATGTTCAATTAAGAATAGCTCATGTAATAAGTGGTGTTGATTTTCAAGAAAAAGCAAATGAGAGAAGAATACGTGGAGATAAGGATTGGTTTATAAATACGCTGATGCAATCTGTACCTAAAGCTGATTTTGAAAACAGAGCTAAACTAAAAAACATTGGTAAAGAGTTTCAAAGAGAATTTGATAAAGTTACATCTTTGGGTACATGGAAAGATTTTTCTGGTATACAACTAAAAGTATATGAAGAAGAAGCTGAAATAGGTATATTTTCAACATTAGAAGCTATTGCGGCAGATAAAGAAATTGTTATAGAAACTGGTACTACGGCTATTAACACATTAGATAAACTCAATGCCGCAAGAGTACAAATAATAAATTTATTAAATGGATTAATAGAAGATGGTACTTTTACAAAGGAAGAGGTAAATAAGTATATATTACCAGCTTTTACATCACCTGCTAGACTTGGTCAATGGGAGACTACTAATGATGATTTTGGAGCGGAATTAACTGAGAGTGATGTTAAATTACATGGACATGGAAAACGTTTAAGTTTATTTAGAAATGTAGAGGATGGTAGAAGACAACTAGGAATTGAGGAAAGTCTAGGTGATCGTATTAGGGATAGAGTCAATGATTTAAAAAATGAAACAAACCCTGATACTAATAAAAAATATACTGAAAAAGAAGCTATAGAAATAGTAAAGAAAGAATGGAAAGTACCTAGTAAAATAAATTCGCATAAAGAATGGTATACACAAAGATTTACCAAAGCAGATAAAGCTAAATATGGAGTGGAATATTTTGATGAATTACCACTTGAAAAAAGAATTGAATATGTCAGAAATGAAATACAACCAGAAGGTTTAAAAGCTAAAAAAATATTAAAAAAGCTAGTTGAAAAATTAAGGGAAGCTTATGTTAATAATGAGATAGATGAGCAAGGGGCTGCTACAATAACTGAAATAATCTACGGACCAGATGCAATGGATGCACTTGGAAAAATAGCTTCAGATATTAGATACATACCAACAATGACTAGATCAGAAATTATAGATTTATATAAGTTAGATGCTAATGATCCTTTTGTGTTAGAACATACTTTACCAGCTCAGAAAATGAAAAGATATACATATAACTATATAATTAGCGATCCTTCAAAAGTAAATAAAGCTAAAGAAATTTTTGACAAAGAGTTAGAGGTATATAGTTCTGCTATAATTCCGGACGCAGTTGATAAGAATGTTAATTTTACAGGAAAAGAGTTTGATAACAAAGGAACTTATTTAAAAATAGAAACTCCTGGAATTAGAAAACCTGGTACTCACACGTTAGAAGAAGGTACTAGATATAAAGATGATAACATTCCTTTAATAGATATAGATACTGATAAGGTATATTTTGAAGAGGAAGGTTTAATAACTGAATTACAAAACGGAGATGGATTAGATGTATTAAACGCCGTTAACCAAACAGATGCAGATAATACAATTTTTGATCTAGATACTGAAAATAAAAAATTATATGGTTTTGATGCCGATGATGTATTAATAGAAACAGGTGATAAAGTTAGGGTTGTTGGACCTCCTGAGTTAGCGGATCAAGGTTACCCTTTGTCTGATAATAAAGTTGTTATAATAATAGGTCCTAGTGGTGGCTATAAAACTACCAACATGGAGAAGTTAGGTTTAACTGATCAGGGATTTTCACCTATTAATCAAGATTTTTTCGTAGAAAAACTAAAAAAAGAGGCTGGTTTACCTACGGATGAAACTAATTATACTACTAGACAACGTAGTATTAGAGCTAGTATTGGTGCAAAAGCAAAAAAGCTAGCTGACGCTGAATTAGAAAAGCTATCAGATGAAGGTAAAGGATTAACTCTTGATCTCACAGGAGCTTCTACTAAAGCTACTGATAGGAAGATTCAAGATTTAGAAGATAAAGGTTATGATGTATTAATATTGTTTTCAGGAGGATCTTTAGAAAGTAGTTTAGAAGCTAATAGAAAAAGGAAAGAAAGAAGATTAAAAGATTTTATCGTAACTAACAATTGGAATCAAGTAAATGAATCTAAGCAATACTACAAAGATAGATACAAAGATAATTTTGTTGAAATAGATACAGATAAACAAGGAATAGCAGATCCAGTTCCAGCAGAGGTAGAAATAAGAACCAACTCCTTCACTCAAGGATATGTAAAAGCACAACTAGATCCTAAAGCATATGCAGATAAAGCTGCGGAGCTAGAAGAAGCAGGAGCTGATTTTGACTTCTCAGACTTTGATAAACCCAGTGATATTAAAGAAGGAAAAATGGTTGTGGTAGCTAAGAATATAGTAGATAAGCATGGATCTGAAAATGTAAAAGTTATCACAGCTAGGAATGCAGAGGCTGCTCCTTATATAAAATTATTTTTAGCATCAGTAGGGTTAGGTGATGTTGATGTTTTTGGTGTGGGTAGTAGTGATCCACAAGCGAAAGTCGATGTTATTAATGCTTTAATTGCTCAAGATGGTTATAATGAAGTATATTTTGCTGATGACTCAAAACCAAATGTAGATGCAGTCGAAAAAGATTTAACTGAACAAGATATAACACATAGAACACAGCACGTAAAATATAGTAGAACATTAGATAAGGATTTCAATGAGATATTAGAGAGGGTAAGCGGAATCCCATATTACAAAAGATACTCTAGGATAACAGCTCAAGAAGAAGGTAAACGTAAAGGTAAATTTAAATTCTTTATCCCACCATCAGCTGAAGATTTCGTTGGTTTAATGTATCCTAACCTTGGAAAAGGTGAACAAGGTAATAAAGACATGCAATGGTTAAAAGATAATTTACTAGACCCATATGCCAAAGGATATACTGCTCTTAATTTTGATCAAAGTGCATTGTTAAATGATTATAGTACCTTAGTAAAAAAATTAAAAGGTAAAAAAGGTTGGTTTTATAAACATCCTTTAACTCAAAAGGTTTATAAAAACTTTACTAATGAAGAAGTAGCTAGGATATTAGCATGGGATAAACAAGGTATAACTATAGACGGATTATCAAAAACAGATTTAAACGCTATAAGAAAAATTGGTAAAGATAATTTAGAATTAGATGTATTTGCAGGGCAACTTATTGCAATAAACAAAGGTGATGGCTATGCTTATCCTGGTGGAAATTGGAGAACTGGAAATATAACAGGTGATTTAACACATGGATTATCTACTACTAAAAGAAATAAGTATATGCAGCAATTCATACAAAATGCTGATATAATATTCTCCGAAGAAAACTTGAATAAATTAGAAGCTATACATGGAGCAAAGTATAGAGAAGCTTTAGAGAACATGTTAGATCGTATGAAAAGAGGTAGTAACCGACCTCAAAATGCTGGTAGATTAGAAAGACAAATAAATAACTGGGTTAATAATTCTGTTGGTGTTGTTATGTTCTATAATATGAGATCTGCTGTGTTGCAGACTATATCTATGATAAATTATAGTAATTGGAATTTTAACAATCCAGCTAAAATGGCGATTGCATTTGCTAATCAGCCTCGATTTTGGAAAGATTTTATGCATTTATTTAATTCTGATTTCTTAGTTGCGCGTAGAAAGGGTTTAAAGATAAACGTTGCTGAATCAGAAATAGCAGATGCTTTAGATGGTCAATCAAATAAAGCAGCAGCATTTGTAAATTTGTTACTTAGAAAAGGATTTAAACCTACTCAAATAGCTGATAGTTTTGCTATAGCGTTTGGTGGTGCTACTTATTATAGAAATAGAATTAATGATTTAAAGAAGAAAACAAACCCTGATACTAATAAGAAATATACTGAAAGTGAAGCTGAAGTAATTTCTAAAAGAGAATGGAAGGAAATATCGGAGGAAAACCAACAGTCCTCTAGACCAGATAAAATTAGTATGCAACAAGCTAGTGGAGCAGGTAGAGTTATATTAGCTTTCGCAAACACTCCTTTACAGTATAATAGACTGATAAAGAAAGCTACGCAAGATCTTATTAATGGTAGAGGAGATTGGAAACATAACGTATCTAAAATAATATATTACTTATTTGTTCAGAATCTTATATTCAATGCTTTACAACAAGCAATATTTGCTATAGTTAATGATGATGAAATGTCAGATGATGAGAAAGAAAAGTACTATGATATTGCTAACGGAATGTTAGATAGCACTTTAAGAGGTTTAGGTGTTGGAGGAGCTATAGTTTCTACATTGAAAAATGTTGGATTAGATATATATGAACGTTCTCAAAGTGATAGTTGGAAAGGACCTCAGTTTGAGAAATCAGCTTTAAAAATGTTTGATGTTGCTCCTCCTTTAGATATAAAATTAAGTCAACTTACTCAAGCAGCTAGTAATTGGGAGTATAATAAAGACAAACCTGAAGCTAGTAATCCATGGGATATAAATAACCCAATATATGAATCTGTTGCAAAAGTAATTGCAGCTACTACCAATGCACCTTTAAATAGATTATTCCAAAAAATGGAAAACGTTAAAGGAGCTTTAGATGCTAATAATGCATGGTGGAAAAGAGTAGCAATGCTGTTTGGATGGCCAGAATGGCAATTAGAATCTCCTTCAGAACAAAGTATTAGAGTAGAGGAAGATAAGAAAATTAGACTAGAGACGAAAGCTAAAGTTAAACCTAGTTTGTATACTAAAGAAGAACAAGAAAATATCTTAAAGCAGATAGGATACAGTGATGAAGAGATCAAAGCTATGAAAAATGAAGATAGTAGAGTAGCTGCAATATTAAAAGCTCAAAGAGAAAATAATAAAATATATACTCCTTCTGAATATGATGAAAATAGATTTAAATCTAAAGAAGAAAAGAAAAAAGAGGAAATTGAAGAATCATTAAAGTTATATGATGAACCTACAGAACCTAAGAAAAACGATGATTGGAAAATTAAAAAAGTAAATCCCGTAAAAGAATTAGAAAAAAATATCTTTAATCTAAATGCTAACGAGCAACATGATTTATTAATAGAATTAGAAATATTACAAAGACATCCTACTACAGAACCAGAAAGAGTGGAACAAATTGTAAATGAATACAAAAGAAATCCAGATAAAGTTAATAAAGCTTTAAAGAAACTTAGTAAATATAAATCTAGTAAAGAAGGTAAAAGAAAGAAGGAAATTAATGATATGAACAAAGCAGAACAAGTTAATTTGTTATTAAGATTAGGGTTAACAGCAAAACAAATAAGAGCTTTAACATATGAAAGAGATAGAGTAAACAAAATATATGAACTAGAAAATAAATAAAATAGGAACTACAAAAATGGGCACCATACCCAAAGTTCCTGTAACCAGAAAAGGGGATCCAAACGGGTCCCCTTTTTAATTACCTAATTAATGTTATTGTTCCAGATGTTGTTATAAGATCACGGATCTTTAGTTGATACACATACGTACCTATAGGTGATGGATTATCACTATAGTTACCATCCCAACCTTCACTTAAATCTTCTGTCTTAAATACCATTTGTCCCCAACGGTTGTAGATCTCAAAACTCAACCCACCTATACCTTGATCTTTAAAATGAAAATTACCAAATACATAAAACACATCATTTATATTATCTCCATCTGGAGTAAAGACTGTTGGTATATATATAGTCATTGGTTTATCAACAGTGATGGTATTAGATATTGAAACTACTTCTATAGGAATTGTATCATTACCTAAACAAATAGGGTTACTGTAAGCCCTTACTCTATAGTTGTCGTAGATTTGACTATAGTTATTATTAAAAATTAATACTAATAATATTGTTAATAGAGTTTTCATTTTATTTCACAACTCCCACCTGCACAAGCTAGTTCCCCTGATAAATTTGTATTATCACCATTTTCTGAAATATTTAACAAATTAACTTCAGTTAAAGTTTCCATCATTAGATTATATTTTGTCTTACAAATATCTTCAAATGGAGCTTGTTTATAATTACCACCATCATAGGGTAATACTGATAATCCATTATAATGATTACGATTCTCCCACATCCATTCTCCAGCATCCTCCCATTCATTATCTTTAAGTGATATAGTAGCAGATACATTATGTGTGTTACTACCTTTTCTATGACCAGGTACAACCCATTCAGTTGATATTTTCTTAACTCTTTCTAATAAATCAAACGGTGATTCAGTCCTTAAAATAGAACCATTCGGTGCTTTTTGAGGGATAGAAATAACAGCTGTGTCGTGTGCTCGATAATAATCGTCTTCGACTAATTCCGGATGACTTGTTTTTAAATATTGGTAGATAGATTCGTTTTTTCCAACCCTCATTCTACGGACATAAAAATCATTATGCCATGCATGAATACCCGAAGAGGTTCCTAATGCCAGAGATGTCGTCCCTGCAGGCTTCACGGTCGTACATCGGGCTGCCGATTTGACACCGATCAATTTAGCTACTCTCGCGTTCTCTCTTTTAACCATTTTCGCAGCTTTTTCAAGGTCATATCCTAGTACTCTTCCACTAGCAATTCCAGTCATACTGACACCTATCAAAGCATCCTTTTCAGTTGTCTCCTGCCATATCTCTCGTAGGTAATGAAACTCGGTATAGCCTGTCTGAAGAGTACCTATAAACGCAGCAGCTTTAACTCTAGTTTCTAGATCCTCTTGGCTTTCAATATTACTTACATTTACCTCACATAAATTACAAAACTGATACGGTCTTAAAGCTATTTCACAGCATGGATTTGTACCCCAATCTTTATCATTGTTAAGGTAAATACCAGGTTCACCAGATCCACTGAATTGAACTCTCTCCCATAGATCCATAAAGAACTCTTTGGTTACTTTATGTCTCATCAAACAAGCTGAGTTATTAGCTCTACCACGTTGAGCATTTAGTTCCCACCAGTTACCAGCTTTACATGATATCATCTCTGCATCATCTGCACTAAATAAAGAAATTAGTGCGGCTCTGCGAATCCCACCAGTTAAGACAGCGTCTGCTATATAACATATTATATCGTGAGTTTCTAATGTTGTCAGTTGTTCTCCGTCGTCCTTGTTCTCTAACAACCCTTTTATCTTTGTAATACATTCTTTTAATGGATATGGTCCTGGAGCTTTACCTCCGGACGTTACTAATTGTGCTCCTTTAGCACGTATATCTGAATAATCAAATTTTATCTTTGAACTCCTTCTCTCTCCCATATAGGATTTCATAAGTACTTTTATAGCGTCAGCCCAACCTTCTATTGAGTCACCTATTAAATATCTTCTCTTACGTTTAGTATAAGGTTTATTTACGTGTGGTAGTTTTTCTATATGATGTCTCTGGACAGAATATCCAACACCAGTTCCCCCTAATAATAAGAACATTGTTTCTGGAAATGAATCAATATGATCTATTGGTAAGTATGCACAGTTATATATACGATTAGGAGATATCTCAATTGGTTTCCCACCAAATTGTAAGCTACGCATCGATGGTAGAACTTTCTTTTCGTATACAAATTTATAATTATCCCTTATTTGATCTTCTAACTTTGGATATCTTTTTATATGCATGTCTAAGTTACGAGTTACTAATTCGCTCCACGATTCCCTTCTTTTCAATTCAGGAATATACTTAGCATATTTCATATGCACAGTTATATCTGATAAAATTCTACTTGATAGCTCCATTTATGGGTGTATTTTATTTTATTTTATATAATATTTCTTTGCTGAGGTTCCATCTTTGTATAGCTCGATAACAAGACCTCTATAACTACTGTTTACTTCTTGACCCATTGTATTCATTATCTTATCTAAGATATGAGGTTTTGGTTCTTCTACAGTTATAACTATAGGGTTAAATGTTTCTGTCTTCCCATCATAGTCTGTTTGTTTTAATCTATAATAAGAAACACCTTTAACTGGGTCATAATCCAAAGAATTGTAAGTCATTTGAATATTGGAATTACCCTCACCTTCTACAACACTTATAGTTTGCCATTCTTCTACATCAGTACTTCTTTGAATTTCAAAATAATCATTATTAATTTGAGAGGCTATTGTCCATGTTAAAATTACTATTGATTCACTAGGATCTAATCCCCCTGCAAAACTTATCAAGTCAACTGGCATTGGTTGTCCACCACCAAACCCACCGAATCCATCAAACCCCATATCACTTATATAATTTACTCCAGTAGTACCAGTTATTCTAAACCATACTTCTACTCCTGCTAATATTTGTAAGTCAGCAAAACCTAACTTCCATGAATTCCCTTGATCTCCAGTTAAACTCCACGCTGGAAACCATTGTGCTTGATCTATAGACCATTCTAATGTCATTCTAGACACAGCTGATCCATACATATGATAGTAAAATTCAATCCATGGAGAAGTCTCTTGTGTGAAATCAAACTTAGGAGATATTAGGTATGCTGTTTTACTATAGCAACCTGAAGCTTCCATATATAAATAACTACCTCCACCAGATTGATCTGCTGTAGGTCCAGTATTTAATGATGGAGTGTTAACATCCCTTGGTTTCCAATCGCAGTCATCACCTGTTCCATTACTCCATCCTGGAGACGTTAACGTTACATCAGAACAACATGCGGTAGATGCATTTAATTCTGAATCAAACCCTTGGTTGTATGGATAAGTATCCACCGTTAATGGAGCATTAGGTTTATCTTGAACTGTTATTTCATCTAAAGATATATCACATTGCCACCATATAGTATAACCAGTCCAACTAAGTGTTACAGGCATCCCCGCAAATGCTGAAAGATCTACTGTATCTGTTTGCCAAGCTATATTACTAGTGTTGTTACTCCATACATCCATAGTCCAAGATGAGCCATCCCAAACATCTAATTGAAGTGTTCCAGGTCCATAATTAGAACCATTTGCAGCATACATTTGATAATTAAATATCAACTCTGGTGAATTCAATAACTTAAAATCAACATCAAGTTCTAACCAAGCTTCCATATTAGGATAATTTGGTGATGATGATTCTATATAAGCGTAACCATTAGTTCCATTTGCTCCATAAGGAGCAGATTGTGGTCCTGTTCCGGTTGATGGTGTACTTGATCCTGATCCAGTTGACCAATTGAAATCATCACCTAATACATTAGACCAATCTCCTAAGCCACTTTCAAAATCTGATGAATGGGGGAATGTTGTTATTTGACTTTGGCAAGTTCCGATTATAATAGCAAGCAGAACTAGTAAAAAAGTCTTAAGTGGGTAATTCTTCTTTTTCATTTTGGGCTTCTTTTTGACCCTCGATGCTTTCAGTTAATGTTCTCTTTAGTTCTTCTATAGCAGCATCATAGCCGTCTATAAGTTTTAAAGTTTCTAAAGTACCAACAGATAATTCTCGAAGGTTGTTTGTCTCAGTTAACAAGTGTTGAACCACCCTCGCGAGTGATTCAATCTTGTTTTTCATTTCTAATAATGTTTGTTCCTTCATTTAATTTAATTGTTTTTATACTTATTTTGATACTCCTCTAATTCACTATATTTTAAGTACCCTTTCTTTTCGATACTCCATTTTATAAACTTGTCAATTTGTCTTTCGTTGTACTTTCTTCTAGCTTGTGCTTTAGATTTCCAAGTATCAGCCTTACTGTCTCGTCGCATTCTTTTTGATTTTGAGGTTTATACAGTTTAACTCCAGGTAAGTTATAGTTAATATATTTTTTAAATATCTTCCAGCGTATAGGAAAAGCATCGTTAGCCCGTCCTTTACACTCTATAATAAAACCTTCACCTGTAAAATCTGGTGTATATTTCATACCCAATATTCTTTTACCACCTCGGTTTTTGAATTCACCTTTACCATTACCTTGTCTTTCATAGCAATCTATTCTACAATCAAAACCGGATAATAGGTCGTATGATCTTTCTTCATATTCACTTTCTATACCTGCGTTTAATAACGCTTCATACATATAAGATTCTAATCTTGAGCGAAATACTATTCCATTAGATATTATTTTCTTAGATGTTACTGGTCCTTTTTTTCTCTTATATTTTTTCATGTGTGATCTGATACATAATTCTGAGGATAGTTTTCTTTAAGCCATTTCACTTGGTTTTTCTCTGCTTTTTTGAAATCCATCTTTTCTTTAAGTTCTGCTAACGCAGCTACATCTCCTAAAGTAGTTTTGTTTACATCTTTTACTCGACATCTACAATGAGGTTTATCTGCTAGCTCTTCTTTAGCGGCTTGGATGTATAGTATAGCATCCATTAGTTCCTCCTGAATATCTTGAAGATAATCACCTAAGTTTTTAACTCCTTTCCGTCTCTCTGAATCTAATGTTTGACCATATTTTTTATATCCTGTATTAGATCTTTCTACAAATTGATTTACAACTCTTGATACTACTGGGTCTCTGAAATCATAATTCTTCTCCCATGTCCAATCATTACCTTTATCTTCTTCCAAATCACTAAAATTTAATTCTTTAAATTCATCTTTATTTTCCATCTTTCACAAATGTTCCGTTCTCCATTTTACCCGTTCTCTTAGCGATCACTTCGTATGCTTCATCTATACATATTTCAATAGACGTTCCACCTAAGTGAGCAAGATTAGTTAATACAACTACCATATCACCTATAGCATCATTAAATTCAGCTTGATCATCTTTAAGTATAGCTCTACCTAATTCTCCCGCTTCTTCCATTAGTTTTAGGTATTGAGTTTTGGTATCACCTTTTTTGTATAATCCTCGTTTCTTTGCCCAACTTCTTATGTTGTCAAATATACTAGAATTAAGAGCACGATTAACTAAACCTTTATCAGCTTGTTGTTTCATTCTAGTTTTTAAATCTTGTAATGCGTCAGTAACCAAATTCGGTGTATCGGTTGGTATTCTGTTCATCACATCATTGTAAGCGGCTAAAGCTTTGTTATAAACAAATGTTCTAGCACTATTATACATCGATGGGACAGCATTATCCATTATCCATTTTACGGTATCTAGGTTTAATTCAAATTTACCATGTTCTGTTTCCCATGTTAATCCGATGTTATCCATTAGGTTACCTTTTAATTTGTTTAAAGGAAATGGAAATGTTGAGGTTTGTTCTGTTGCGTTAATTCTCATTTTGTTAAATAATTTATTGTATGGTTTTCTGTCGACTTTATAGCCGTAAGACTTTTGAAGTTCTATCTCCCGCCTAGATATATAATCGATATCCTGTGACGAGTCTAGAACTTCATATTCGGTTACTTCGTAACCCTGTTGCTGAGTTACTCTATTGTTAAGATTACGTGTAACACCCACCTTTTTACCTGGTATGTGATACAAATAATACATCTCTTGGTTTTTCATTTAAAATAATTTGCTCGTTGTTGTAAGAAACCTTCTATTTTTGTTTCTTTAAATTTATTCTTTCTATCCCAATCTCTCTCGTATAAATGTAAGTTATGTGCAAAATGGTAATACGAACCTAATTCAATAGACAGTCTGTCTGCGATTAATTTTTGTAACATACTGAAACAATATTGATCATTGCAGAAACCGAACCAGAGATCATTAGATCGCATCGTAACACACATATTTAATTTATTATTAACGATTGAAAACTGAATTGCAGTAGTACATGGAGTATCGTATTTATAAAACCAACCCATTTCTTTACCATCATAAACTGTTATTACAGCTTGTCTAGTATCTGGTTTAGTCTTAAGTTTTTCTATGACTTTTTCTAGTTGATTATTCCTCTTCCATTGCCAACCGTAGTTGCTTCTCACATCTCCAGCTGAGTCTGTCATTCTCTCCCATATCTTAGGTACTGTACCATATATCTCACCAAGTTTTTCAGCGCTTGGATCTCCGGTTAAGTACCATTGCCATTCGGCTTCTGCATAGTCTTCTCTCCATTCTCTAAACGGTACGATTATCTTATTGTCTGAAGGATTATTTATAGTAAACCCAATATTAAATAATGCTTTTGTACCATCGAAAGGTATTCCATAGTTTAAAATGTCACCATAAAATTCCTCAAATACGTTATTAGCGTTATTAAAATTCCATGTCATAATTCTATTTGTTATATTTGTCATGATAATATTTGTATAACTCAAAAACCTTGGGCCATAATTCTTTTATACCGTAAGTTCTTGGACTTCTTTTAATTTGATTATTAATTTGAATATCAATCCACCATCCAGCAACATTCATACCTGGTACTTCGGCTGTTGCTGATATAGTAATTCCATGATTTATACACCAACCATATACCTTGTGATCTTCTTTAGACCAAGCTGGTGGTGTACATTTTTGTCCTGGTAATTTCTTAGGTACATAAGCCATTATTCCCAGGGTAATTTATCTGCCGGATCCATAGTTGGCATTACTTCTGGAATGAAACTACCTGAATTAGGTTCCCAAGTAAAATGAGCTTCAGCTCCATTATCTCCTAGATTTTGAAACTTAACTTTAAGAACTTTAACCTTAACAGTTTTCTTTTCATAATCTCTATGTACTAATAGTCCGTGATAACTAGCATCATACCATTCACCACCACCTTTTATATTATACATATTAGGTTCTTCTATTTTACCATCAGTCCCTTTATACATCTTAGTTGGGTGTGCTACCACAATTACTAAGACATCATACTTCTTTGCAAAGACTTCTAACTTAGTTAGATACTCTAATGTATAAACGTTCACATCTGCAGATCCAGCGTTAGCATCACGTACCTTATTATATGGGTCAATGACGAGACACTTGATTCCTTTACGTTTAACTAGCTCAGCCCCTTTACGAAGTACCGCCTCTAATGAGTAGCGTTCCATGTCAATAAAGAAGAAATTGTCATTTACCTTAGCACCTATTCGTTTCCATTTATCACTTCCTATATCATCTTTTCTAGGCATATCCTGCCACAACTTCCTCATTAATTTATGAGCATGTAAGTATGTTGGTTGATTCTCTGGTGATGCAAATGCAGTCTTCCATTGATAGTTCCTATTATATCCAACTACCATTTGATCTACAAAATCAGATTTACCACCACTAGGTATACCAGTCACTGATATAAACTGTCCTGTATATGTACTAAAAATACGATCAAAGTTCTCTAATCCTATTTGAAATCCTGGTTTAAAACCATTCTTTACAAAGTCAGAGACATCATCTTCTATATCATTGAATGTAGTTACATTCTCTAATGGTACGGGTTTAGCTTTTAATATCTTTTGAATTAAAGCTGTATCCCCATACTTTATTAGGTATTCATTAGCATCTTTACAATCATCAAATGTGACTATATAACATACCTCTGCACCTAGTCTTCTTACTAACTCTCTTTGAAGAGCTTGACCCGGTTCATCTTGATCAACTGCTAAAATTATCTTTTCTTTATCTTCGAAATAGTCTATACAATTATCTAAGTAATCTAAGTTATTAGTATTTAATGTAGCTCCATTAGGAACTGATATAGCATTATGAATCCCTGCTTCATATAAACTTAAAGCATCCATTTCACCTTCTACTATAATACATTCTTTATAACCTACAATACTATTTATATTGTAAAATACTTTTTCTCCACCCTTATATAATTTAAAGTTTTTTCTACCATCTCTGTATTTAACATTTATGAGTTGATCACCCATATAATAGTTGAACTTTATTACATTCTCTTTCTTGCCTGTTTGAGGCATATACTCAGGACCATAATCGACTCCTAGAGCACGTAAGGTGGTTTCAGATATTTCTCTACTAGCAAACCAATCAACAACCTTTTTATGTAAAGGTTTTATAGTTGGATCATCTGGTCTAGCATAAACCTTTTCAGATGCTCCTTTTCTTTGGTATGTATGTATTTGGTAAGATTTATCGCAATTATGACAAGTACCGAGACCCCGTTCCCAATCATAAGAAGAACATTTAGCTTTCTTATGTTCAGGTTTCCTAGAATGTGAACACAGGGGACAAATCCCCTGCGTTGCACCAACTTCTAAGCCATGTTGATTAAACTGGTCGATCAAAAATCCATTGATCTCCGTATTATTTACTTGCATCTAATTTATTTAAAATGGTAAATCAGCGTCATGATCTATTTTTTCAAAACTTTCACTTTTTGGTTGAGTTGGTCTTGCATCAGATTCATAAGGTATTTTCTCTGGGAATTCACCATTGGTCCATACTACTTTTACGTTTCCTAAGTAGGTTTTAGCTACTTTGTTTTCACGTTCTTCTTTGGTTTGATCTACAACTATTGGTCCTTGGTTTCCGAATTGGTCTACCTCATCGTTAACAGTTACTACTATAGGTAAGTACTTCCCCTTTTTACCTACTATGATCTTATCTTTTGGGATATTACTAAGGTTAATACTCCCTTTTACTATTCCTGCCATAATTATTTATTTGTTGTTAATAGATTTCTAAATTTAGTAAATACTCTTCTTAATTGAGTTGTGCTAAATTCAGTACTTCTTCTGTAATCATCCGCATACTTAGAGTATGGGTGTAACCCGTCTTGGGTGTTTTTGTTTGCATAAAATTCTGTTACTGGAAAATCTAATCCAGTTACTGTGCATAATTTTGTTTTAGTTGCCATAATTTAATTTAATTAAGTGTTTGTTGTATAAAATACTGTTCAGGGTCAAACCCTTCAGTGTTGTAGAATAAGTCATATGCTTCACTAGCTTTCTGAACTTTCCCCTCACCTATTTTATAAAAGTTAGGTGAGCAATCGAAAATACCAATTTGATGGGTGTTTTTGTCTATTACCATAAATATAAATTCATAGCTAAATAGTTCCCTGTATATGTATGCCTGTGAGTCATAATTATATCTCCAAGCAGAGCTTTGAAACTTTGAAATATCTGAGGTTGTTTTAAGATCGATAATAAGTTTCTCATCATGATTAACAATATCGGCTTTACCTTTCCACATATTTCCAAAGAGTTCTGTAACTCCAGGTTGTTCATAGTCTACATCTATACCTCTTATTAGATCATTACACATGTTGTTACTTAATAGTTTCTCAACCATTAATTTAATTTGTGTAACTTCATGTTGTAATAGGCACATCTCTCCATTAGATTCAGTTTTATAATGCTTAGTATTCCTTGAAGTAGCATCTATAATTCTATAGTCGCTTAACTTCTCAGGTTCTAATATTGCAGTATGAAAATATCCTCCTATTAAAAAATGTATATTAGGCTTTTGAGATTCACCAAGACTTAATGGGTTATTAAATAACGTCCAAATGTCTGAATTACTACGATACTTTTTTCCAAAATCACCGTAGTAATGTTTATCATCTCTTAGCTTTTCAATTATTTCATTCAGTTCCATGTCCAGTGTTCATAGTCATCATATCTTCTACATCTTTAGTAAACTCGTACTTTTTTTTGATAGTTTCAAGTTTACCACCGGCAGTTAGATAATCCCTAGCTTTGTCAAAAGCTGGAGAATTGACTGTTAACTTACTCTTTATAGTTTTTTTCTCGGTGATCTTTGTAACACCGTTATTTCCGTGATTGTTTGTAGCATCACTATCCTGTGTATCATCTATTAAAAATAGATTACCCAAAGCATACTTCTTCCCATAGGACGATGCAGCACCAAATTTCTGAGGTGTTTGCATCCCTTTCTGGTTCATGTCTACACCAACTATTGCAGTTGCAGATACAGAACCTTCAAGATCAGATAGGGTTGCAGTCGTCTGTAATACAGGAAGATCATTATCACCTAATAATTCTTCATTTATTACGACTGTCACACCTAACTCCTTTAAGAAGGGTTTTGTAGCTTCGAGGATATCTTCGGCAGATCGGAAATAATACTTACCGAAAGAGTTAAATCTAGATTTTTTAGATTTAAACTCTACTTGGATAGTAGCTAATTTTTCGTTTATATTCATTCGTTTATTTTTTTAAGTTACCTAAGGATATAATTACATATATATTTAGGTTTTTACATTAGCGTACTTTTATAACTTATAGATAATCAAGCACTTGCGAGTGGTCTACATTATTTATTAATTTTTGCACAGCTTGTTTTTTAAGCTCTGAAACTCTAACGTAGTCACTCGCACCAGTTATGTTCAGCATCACTGCAATTTGTTTTGCAGAGTGTTTTTCACAATCTAAACCATAGCTCAATCTTAATACCTCATATTCTCTTATATTTAAATGTTTCTTTAATAGACTCTTAAGATAAGAGTTTAATAAACCTATATTATAAGGTTCAGAGTTATCAGGTATTTGATAGATCATATCATCTTGATCTAATGGTTTAGCATCGATACTTAAGAAAATGCTATTGAAAAACATTTCAACCATTTTTTCATTCTTATTATTCCTTCTTATTTCATTGAGCTTATGCTCTGGAATACGCATACTTCCTCGGTGCGTGTCTATACCTCTTCGTATTGCACCTCTTATACGTTTTGAAAAGAACGATTTTAAGGTTTTCTCTTGATCTTCAGATTCTAATAATCTTTCTTTATCAAGTTTATCAACAGCGTGACATAATCCTAAACTACCTAGTTGAATAAGATCTGTGATATCCAATATACCAGATGCTTGATCTGCTGTAGAGAATTTCCTAGCTACATTTTCAACTAATGGTAGAAACTTTACTATAAGATCATTCCTATTATATTTGTGGAATTCCTTATATTTAGGATAACTTTGCTTAAGATCTTCTTTGTATCTAATATAATTTCTTATATTATATTTCTTCATTTCTTATCCTTTCTATTTAAATGTTTATATATCTTCCATACAGCATATATTGTACAGAGTATTTGAATTTCTAATATTAAGGTTATATCTAAAAATCCTTCCATTTCTTTTTAATATATTGAATTAATTTAGTTATTTTTACTATAATATATAATAAAACTGATATTATATAATATTCTAAATATATTAAAACTCTTTTTATTAACTTTAGTAACATTATATACCAATTGTTTTATCTTCTATAATACTATTTTCAATTTCATCTATTACAGTATCTAATCTTTCTCCGAAAAGAATACCATCATTATGTTGTAGATTCCAATTACACATGTCTTTTAAGTCATATAATAAACTTAGTACTGCTTGTTTCTTAGTTATTTTCATTTTCCTGTGATTTCAATGTTTCCCATAAAATTTCTTCTTCAACAAAACTATATTTGTTTGAGAAATATTCTCTTATTTCATTAAAATATCTTTTATTTGCTCCCATTATATTTCATTTACTTCTGTTATTTCATCTAAAAAATAATACTTTCCTAGTCTCTTTAGAACTAAGTCGTGGTGTATTTTAGATTTAAAATAATCTACATTTTTTTCATTATAGATTTTAATCATTTTTTTTACTATATATCTTTTATCTTTATAGTTTATTATATCTTTCATACCACGAAAAGCCCGCACCTTCGACGACTGCGAGCCATTTAAGGTTCCGTCTACGTGGTACGAGCTTACGAGCCTTTTTGCGCGTATAGGTGTATTTCCTATTATTACTCTATTCGTAGTATTTATCTAATAATTCTAATGCAACATCTTCGCTGATTCGATTTTCATTATATAATTTCCATATTAATTTCTTCATAATAATCCTCCTCCTTCATCTCTACAATCAGGACAAATATCACAGAAATAATATTCTGCACTATTCATTTCTTGATTACACATTTCGCAATAATTTAATTCATTCATAGTTTCTTAACGCTTTAAATAGTGGATGTCTATAACTATTAGCTTTGGTTCTACCAAAATATGTAAATGTAGCTCTCTGACCCATATATTCATGAATCTCAGCTAACATTAACGTCATATCTGCATAATTATAACCTTTTCCAGGCGGACACCCAAATTGAATTCCTTCATCATCTTGCATTACAAACTTACCTAAAGTTCCTTCTCGTTTACCTTTACCTAGTTCATAACCTACGATTGTAGCTTCAGCATCAGAGAAATCTTTAAACTTCATAAGATCCCAAGACCTGGTCCCTTTGTAATATCCATCTATACTTCTATACATAGATCCTTCGTACCCAGCTTTTAGGTTTTTTTTGTGAAATAACTGAGCCATTTTCTCATTACGAGCATAAGCTGTATTTATTAAATGTATATAATCATCCCTGAAATCCCCAATGGTTGGTAATTCCCAATGAAGAAATCCTTTTCTAAATTCGTATGTCATTTTATCCCAATCTGCTGTTATTATATCATAACAATGAAATTGTACTAATTTTCTTGCTTCTAATCTATGTTCATAAGTTGGTTTTGTTTTCCTAACTAATGAAATAATCTTTTCAAAATCATTCTTTAGATCATGATTATATAATTCTCCATCTAATATTACATCTGGAAATTTATTAAAAAAGTTTTCTTTTAAATTAGCTTTTATATGCTCTATATTTTTAAATTCTTTCCCTGTTCTTGAAAAAGCTCCTTTTTTTGTTATTATACAGCGAACACCATCTAATTTTGGTTGTATATAACACGGAAATATTGCTTTATCCGGATTATACATGTGCGCTAGCATTGGTTTTATCATTCTTGATTTAATTTATATTGTATTCTTTTAATTTTAGTGGCTATAATTGCCGCTTTCTCGTAGCCTGCTACGGTATCTTTCTCTTCGTATATCATTAAAATAGTCTGTAATCTAGCTAATTCTCCCATTAGCATTTCTTCCTCCGTTATTTCGTGCTCACTATCTTGCATGATTATTTCACGCAAGATAGATTGTTCTTCCATATCGATCGGATTGTTTACCTGAGTCATTACCATAATTAGTTTGGTAACTACTATATCAGCTAGTTTTTCCATTTCTTTCTGTGTCATACTTTTGCGATTAAACATTGTTATATATATTATCCGTTAATAATCGTATTTAGTTTGTAACTTTTGCGTATTTATTTAAAAGATCTTCAGCTGTACCTACAAAGAAACATTCCTTTTCCCATACATCATATATAGATATAAAAGTTGGTTCACCTTCTTTAGGGTATAAAGTATATATATATTCCTCCCAACTATCTCCTGGCTCACCATTTAATGCTTCTAAATATATATGACCTGGTCCATCTTTAAAATGTTGTACTAATTGAGCAGCTAAACAACCGGTTCCATTAGCCACTTTAGTAGGCCTAGGAATACTTAATCCGTTTACTACGGTAAAATCGTCTAGGAACTCAGCTAAATCAACTCCGTGACCTTCTGGGTATCCATCATATTGACGATACATATTTATCACACTTTCTTTTACGTGATGGTGACCCTCACTAAAGGATAATCCCTCTTGACGAGGAATAACCCTGGTTAAACTTCTTGTTCCCATTGTATTTAATTTTATTTATTGCTGTGTGTACTGTTGGATTCATAGTTTGATATTTAAGTATTTCTGCTTTAGTCCAATAAGATCTCTTTACATAATTATTTCTATCATATAAACCCCATTGAGCACCTTTACATCCACTTAAAAATATAAGTCCTACTAGTACTATTTTTTTCATAATCTATCTTTTGTCTATTACTATATATCCTGTTTCCCCTATCATTTGAATAAGTTTATCAGTATTATTACTTGTAATATTAATACAGTTAAGCCGGTAAGTGTTCTTACCAGCTCCATAAAGTGATTATATTTATCTAAATATCTTTCTATTTTATATCTTCTACTCATCTTTATTATATTTCTTTTCGTAAATAGAATATTTTTCCATTACTTCTATTATTTTTGGTCCTGTTAGACCACTTAATTTACTAACTGTCTTTACATCAAACATATTAGTTACTCCTGATCGTTGTACTCTCGTGTACGCATCAAATTCTTCTTTTGTTACTGCCATTTTAATTTATTTTAATCTAATAATACCATATATGCTTCTGGATTTACATTTCTAAACCAAGTTAACCCTTTTGCCATATCTCTTTGTAGAGGAGCAGTTCTAGGATCAAATAAACCATCATAACCTGACTCTATCACAAGTTGTAAACCTATGATTAAGTCATACATACTTAATTCTTTAGCTGTTAATGTATATTTTTCCCCTGAAAACGGATTTTTTACCTCAGCACCTTCTGTATATACAACTCCATCAAACCATTTTGGTAATTGTTGTTCTGTTTCTTTTGGATCACATCCATAATATTCTTTTTCTTGATTTTTCATAATTCAATATCAATTCCATATTCTTTAATTAATTCTTTCACTTCATTAACTGGTAATGTTTCATCTTGTAATATATCATCTACAAGTTCTTCAAATTTTTCTAAAAGTGCCTCATGTATATATAAATCATCATAATCATAATCATCTAAAAATACAATAGTATTACCTTCTAATAAAGAACTTACAACTTTTTCTCCTAAATCGTGATTATAATAATATATATTTTCACCTATATTATACTCTTCATTAGGTCCTTTAAATGCGTATACACTATATCCATCCGCTGTGGTTTCCTCTAACAAGTGATAGTCACAATTGAACATATCATTACAGTCATTAGTTATTTCTGATCCCATATGATCTAATAATAATTCTATTTTTCGTTTTTCTTCCATTTAATTTAATTTTCTTTATTTTTATGTTTCTTCTTTCGAGTATATTTTTTACGATTTCTATAAATATTAGGTTTCATAGCATCCCATCGCTCTCGCATTGTTATACTAATGGTTCTTAATATTTTATCCTCGTCGTTCATTTTAATTCATTGATTTAAGAAGTATATCTATTTCATGACTAATTTCTAGTTCATGATGAGAAGTCTCCTCTGGTCCTAAACTTAGTAAATAAAGTACACCGTCTGTTCTTACAGTATAACCTGTAACTAGACGTTTGTACTGATCAATATCTGTTTTAAGATAAACATAATCACCTATATTATAATTTGCTTTCATTGTATTTTATATTTATATCCATCAACTGTCACTGAAACATTAGATAATTGTTTAATGGTATGTGTTTCCCATTTAGTTATAGTATGTTGTTTCTTATAGTAATTCCTTATTATAAACTTAAGTAAGAATTCTAATCTACCTTCATGACTAGTTATTGGTATCCTTACTTTATGTTTAAACCCACTAGTTGGATTTAGTTGATAACAACTATAACAACCATTTACATTTCTTATTGCACCACTTTTATATGTAGCTAATCTTATTCTAGCTCCACCATAAGTTTCAAATGGTATTTCAAAACAATGAGTACCATTTTTCTTCTGTGTTCTACTAGTTACATTCTTAATGCCTAATAGTTCAAATATTTCTTCATATGTTATTCTCATGGTGCTTCGTCTAAATCTGGTTCAAAAAGAAAATCTCCATATTGCATGTCAAATACTGATTTTGGTTTTACATCAGAAAACACAATAATATTTTTCACTTGATCAATTGTTAAATCAGAGTAAAATTGTGTAGATTTAAGTAAACCCACAATAATATCCGTACTAAAATCATAGCCTTTAAGGGCATTTAGTTTTAATCCAGCTTTTGCCTCTGGTTTTAATCTTTGATATAATGTTATTCTTTTCATTTTATTTATTTTATTTAATTATATTATCCAATAGGATTCGTATTTAGATTGTGATTCGTTTTTGTAAACTCCTATGTTTACATTTATAAAAATTTGTAAACTCCTATGTTTACATTTCGTTATTTGCATTAATAATCTTCTTTCAATCTATGAATTACTTCTTGATATATT
>Ga0080013_1000648_pt1 | contig 48554 bp, 46 predicted proteins | sample ETNvirenome_6_85_FD_69236 | JGI IMG/M metagenome (GOLD analysis project Ga0080013, IMG submission 69236) | Marine viral communities from the Pacific Ocean - ETNP_6_85 (SPADES assembly) (version 2) | ecosystem: Environmental > Aquatic > Marine > Oceanic | place: Pacific Ocean | collected 2013-06-19
CTGCGGGAACAAAAGGTCGATTACATTATACACTGTGGGGATATAGCCCACACCAAAACACAGATCTCACCAGAGTTTGTTGAGATGTGTTCTGATTTTTTTCGCAGTCTCGCTGAGATTGCACCAACCTATATCATTCTAGGAAACCATGACGGCAACCTAAAGAATAGCAGTCGCCAAGATGCGTTGACACCGATTGTCGATGCGCTCGATTTGCCGACATTGCACTTGCTCAAAGATTCAGGCGAGACCCATTTGAACGACGATTTCTGCTTGAATGTCTTGTCTGTTTTTGATCGAGAGCATTGGCAGTCCCCGAGCAACACGGATAAGATTAACATTGCTCTTTATCATGGCTCTATTTCTCACTGCAAAACCGACAGTAATTGGACGATGAGCTTTGGCGAAGACAATATCAACATCTTCAAGAGCTTTGATTTTGCGATGCTTGGCGATATTCATCGACGACAATTCTTGGATAACGACGGCCGCATCTGGTACGCCGGTTCAACTGTCCAGCAGAATCATGGTGAGACCAATGATAAAGGTATTTTGATTTGGGAGATTAAAGATAAGAATAATTGGGATATAGATCCGATTGTCTTTAAGAATCCAAAACCATTTGTAACATTAGAACTAACGCCCAAAGGCCGAATGCCGCGCGGCGTTAATGTGCCCAAAGGCGCCCGCCTCCGATTGGTTAGTAATAACAACTTACCATTGAATGTAATGCGCCGAGCCACCGATATCGCCAAACATCGATTCAAGCCTGAAAGTATTGTATTCTTGAATCGTGCTGAAGGTAATCGCGGTAATGTCGAAGAGCTTACCGAAGGTATCATTACTGAAAACCTGCGAGACATCAAAGTTCAAGAGGAGCTAATCGATGAGTTCCTCACAGACTATCAGGTCGACCCGGTGATGCTAGAGTGTGTTTATGACCTCAATCGGAAATATAACAAGATAATTGAAGACCGAGAAGAGATCTCTAGAAACGTTAATTGGAAAATCAAATCATTTAAATGGGACAATTTATTCAATTATGGCGCCGATAACAATATCAATTTCGAGAATCTAGCTGGAATTATTGGTGTTTTCGGTAAAAACTTCTCAGGAAAATCTAGCGTTATCGATGCTGCTTTATATACATTGTTCAATACTACATCCAAGAATGAGCGCAAAAATCTTAACGTTATTAACCAGAATAAGCCAGATTGTAAAGGTGAACTAGAGATTACCATCGGACACAAGGTCTATAAAGTTACGCGCACTTCAGAGAAATATACCAAACGATTGAAAGGTGAGGAAACTCTAGAGGCCAAAACCGATCTTAACTTCGAAGTGTATGATCCGGTCTCCGAGACGACCACTTCTCTTAACGGCACCACTCGCCTTGAGACCGACGCAAATATTCGAAAGCACTTTGGGTCTATGGATGATTTTTTGGTGTCTTCTCTGGCTAGCCAACACGGCGCATTGGGATTTATTGAGGAGGGTTCGACTCGTCGAAAAGAAATCATCGCAAAATTCCTTGATTTAGAACTGTTCGATCATAAATTCAAAATGGCGAAGGACGACTCGGTAGAGGCCAAGGCTCTTTTGAGAAAGTATGAAGATCGAGATTATAAGAGCGAAATCCTTGAACTCGATGTAGAGTTGGATACCTTTCGCACGCAGGCCGACAACAACAAGAAGCTCTGCACAAATCTTAAGAAAGAGCTTGAGTTGCTAAACGACCGCGCCCGTTATTTAGATGGCAAGATCGGTGCTATCCCTGGAAAACTCATCGATATTACTAAGACTATCGGAGAAGAAAAAGAGAAGACCAACTTAGCCCTTCTCTTGAAAGAAAAGATCACCGAGCAAGAAAAAACCATTGACATAAAAAAGCAAAAAGCACAAATTTCGGAAGGTTTTCTGGAGTTAATTGATCATAATTTACTTGCACAAACGCAAGAAGAGATTGATGCTTTGACAAAAAACATCGGAAACCTTACTACTGAGATGGAGAAGATTGCTAAAAAAGAAAAGCTTCTTAAGAGTATTCCATGTGGAGATTCTTTCCCTACTTGTCGGTTTATTAAGGATGCCCATATCGATGTTGCCAATAAGGAGACTGTGGATTACGATCTTCAAACTGCCTCATCACGTCTCAATAATCTAGATGCGCACAACGTAGCAGATAAGATAGAGGAGTATAACAACATTGAAGCATTGATTAAGGAAATTAAACTTGACGTCTCTACTCTCGAATTAGAATGTGAGCGCAACAAAAGCACCAAAGCAAATCTAGAACTCGAACTTAAAGAGTTAGCACACAAGATTGAAGAATATAATGAGAACAAGAAAACGATTGAAAGCCTTGAAAAGCTCATTAAAGAACGCAAAGGATATGACGTCAAGATTGAAACAAAACGACAGAAAATCACTACTTGCGATGAGGAAACTTTAGAATTGGTAAAACAAATCGGCTCCTACGAAGAAAAGATTGCTTCGTTGCGACAACAAGAACAAGACTATAAAGATTTGCAAAATGATTATGCAGCATATGATTTACTCATGCGATGCATGCACTCAAATGGAATCGCCTACGATATTATTAAGAAAAAGATTCCAGTGATTAATCAAGAGGTTGCAAAAGTTCTGGCCAATATTGTTGATTTTGAGATTTTTTTCGAGACGAGCGGCAACAAACTCGACATCTTTATTAAGCACCCCAAACACGACGAAAGACCCATTGAAATGGCATCCGGCGCCGAAAAGACAATGGGCGCCATGGCCATTCGGTTAGCGCTTTTGAGCGTTTCTTCGCTTCCAAAGTCGGATTTGTTTATCCTTGATGAACCGGGTACCGCATTGGACGAAGAAAATATGGAGGGTTTTATTCGGATCTTGGAACTAATTAAAGTATATTTTAAGAATGTTCTTTTGATCTCGCATCTCGACTCTCTCAAAGATTGTGTTGATATGCAGATTGTAATAGAGAAAAAGAAAGGATACGCGAAGGTAAACCAATAATGAAACTCACCAAATCACAATTAATGACAGTTATCAACGAAGAGCTTGAACAAATAGATGAATTCGCGGGGCCATTTAAGAAGCGGAACCATATCGAAGCCAATGGCAACTCCCCGGTCTCCTCGTCCACGGCGATCAGGCTCGCCCCCGATGCAAAGAGATTGAAAGATCACATCAAAAAACAACTCGCCTGGGTTATGAGTCTTGCACAAGCCATGGGTTCCGACAATGATGATATTGAATACGAAGGCAATATCGAGGCTTTGGGCGATCAGCTTGGAGAAGAACTCTACAAATTATCAAAAAACCTGACGACCGGTCAGTTTGAAAAAGGGTGGCTCCAGGTTTGGGATGGAACTGTGCAACGATTAGCTATGGCCGCTGATAAAGCTCTAGGCGAACGCAAATATATGAAGAGTTGGGCTCAAGCTCATAAGAGTGGCGGCCAGAAGTCTACAAGCGCGGAACAAGCAGACGCCGAACGCGCTGCCACCCAAAAGCGCGCGGCTGCTGAAAAGGAAAAGAAGCGGTTAAACCCCTGTCACGGTCTCTCCGGACCCGAATATGAGGAATGTCTTGAAGACCAGGAACGTCTCAGTCAGCAACGCGAAAGACACCGCGAAGGTATTGAAAGAGCGGAGATTGAAAAGATCATCCGAGAGGAATTAGAAGGATACGCAAAGGTAAACCAATGAGCGACAACAAAAACGACGAAAAAGACGAGTTTGATTTTCTGCCTCCCGCAGAGCCTCCTCCCTCCTTTAACCAGGAGAAAGACCACTATCATGAAGAAGTAGCCGCTGAAGATTTCGGAATGGTTGAGGACTTCGGTCTCCAGATGGAATATTCTGATGAAGATCTCCTCCCAGAAAACACAGCGCCCACTTCATTGAACGTGGGCTTTGTTGGCGTCGGCGGCGGAGGCAACAAAATGGCGAATGCTTTTCTAGAGTTGGGATTCAACAAGACACTCTTGGTGAACACCACCGGCAAAGACATTCCGAAAAACGTTGAAGAAGACCATGTCGTACTAATCCCTGATTCAGACGGAATTGGAAAAAACGTGGATTATGGAAAAGAGGTATTTACACAAAATGGCGCGATTATTGAAGATGCTCTCCGCATCAAACTTGGAAAAGTTGATTGGTTATTTGTTCTTGCTGGTGGCGGCGGCGGCACCGGTAGCTCTGTCACTGCTCTGCATCCTGTCTTTGAGCGTTATATGCGCTCCGTTCAGTCTTCTGGTAAAGTCGTTTATATAGTTTCTTGGCCAACCGCACAAGAAAATCTTAACCCCACCATCGCTCGAAATGCGTTAACCTTGGCAAACGATGCTGCCAAATATCCACATATCATTTTGGATAACGAACGCGCCACACGATTACTCCGCGGCAGAATTGGCATGCTTGGCATGTATCCTGTCGCCAATACACAATTTGCAAAATCATTAGCCCAAGTATTAAAACTCTCCACTGAAGAATCACCGATCCAATCTTTTGATGGTAAAGATCTGGAAACGTGCTTGGGTAATGACGGTCGCGCCTTTGTAGGCTCGACGATGATCAAGGATCCTAACACTGGAAAGCTTGGATCGGTGATACTTCACAACTGCATGAATCGGTCAGCATGCCCCCCACCAAAGGGTAAAGCAGCAGCCGGCTCTTTGATTCTAGTAGCTTCAGAGGAGATGGTCGCGGATCCCAAGATCAGTAAAAACATTGAGTCGGCAATCGCTTATGTCGGGGGTCGGTGCGAGACACTTTTCTCTGGCGTTTACGTCCGAAAGAATGTACCTGGATTGATTGCGATACTAAGTATGAATGGATTAGCAACATAGGAAAACAAAAATGAAGTGGTGGCGCAAACTTAATCATTGGCTAGAATGGCGCGGAATTAAGTGGTCGGACCTTTTAGGAGCCTCAGCGGCGTTTGGTGCGATTATAGTACTAATTATAATGCTAACCTGGGCCGGTCTGCAATGATTGAAAAACTCCAAAGGATTGTCAATCGGCTTTGGAGCGTCGACATTCTTGCGCTCGCCTTAGCAATCATGACACTCTTCGCTATGAAACAATCCCACCACCACACCAACGAAAGACTTAACGAAATGCAAGATGTCATTAACCAAGGAATCCATATTCCAGTACAACCATCACCCCCTGTTAAATTGGAGCCTCACGATCCATGCGAGTAACTAGAGCAAAATTAAAGCATCTCATCAAGGAAGAGCTTGACGTTGCTTTTGAAGCACTCAAAGGTCACTTGACTCTCGGTCAACATGGTCCCGGAGATTTTGAAGATCCAGAAGAAGATCCCAATGCCCTCAAGGCGACAGACACTCTTGGCGGCGAATGGTCCGGTCCAATTGATGATGAGCCAGCCCCTGTTCGCCCACCGAAAGAATACCGTCGAGAAGCAATTCAACTCCTGGCAACCTATTTAGATGCCGAAAACATTAATCAACAGGTCGTCGATGCGGTAGCGTGGCAGCTATACAATCAAGCGATGCAGGGAGATACGGTAGCTATGGATGAGCCTGCCAAAAAGAAAAAGCGTTTTAAATTTTTTGATGAGATGATTAGAGAAGAGCTTGAAGCATATTTGGAAGAAAAAGAGAAGGATAATCCTTGGGCCATTTGTACGAGTTCTGTCGGAAGAGAAGATAAAGAAAAATATGAGAAATGCGTAAAAAGCATAAAAGCACAAAATAGAGGTAAATAAAAAATGAGTTTATTAAACAAAGCATGGAATACATGTAGGACTGCGGCCGGTCATGTCTGGGGCGTAGTATTAGAGATTGGTTGGTCAGTATGGAACGAAGTTCATGACGGCAGCAGCCGCGCTAGCTGGTGGTTATTGATGGGTCTTGTGGCTCTTGGTGGCGCAGTGACTCACGCTTGCCTATGGGCTAGCTGATGGCTGAACACAAAGGGTTTTTAGATACATGGCTTTTGAAGCTTACATCGCGTAAGCTTCTGGTGTGGATGACTGCATCCACATTAGCATTTGCTGGATATCTTACGAGTGGCGACTGGGTTATTATTAGCACTGTGTTTATTGGAACTCAAGGCGCCGTGGACATTGTTGAGAGATTAAAGGGGCTTAAGTAACCTTGCAAAAATTAGCACTACAATTTTTGATACAAAACTGGAAGGGCGTATTAATCGCCCTTCTCTCACTTGTGATAATGGGAAAAATGCGTTATGATTATAAGCAGCTTGAAAGCGCCTATGAGACATCGCGACAGTCTCTTCAAGCACAAATCACTGGGCTTCAAGCGATTCATCAACAACAATTAAGTGAATTAGAAACGTCGCTGCAGACGTATAAAGATGCCATAGAACAAATTGAAAATGATTATGAGCGTAGCCAAGAAGCGTTGCAAGATTTGAGAAACAGTAAGCGCACCGAATACGGACGTCAGTTTTCTCAAGATCCCGAAGGGCTATCTGAGACGATTATGTTAATGTATGGGTTTGATTATGTTCCTTAATCTATTATTAATATTGGGCAGCCCTGCGCATGCCGAAAATGTGGGTCAGTTCACATTTCTTGGAGAACAACAGTGCGCACCATTCGAAGGGATCTTGTTTGATCCGCCAGCCCTGGCAGAGATTCTGGCGCGCCAAACAACGGCTAACGCTGCATGCAAAGCACGCATCGAATACGAAATTTCGGTAGAAGCTGCAGCCTATGACCTAGTAATTCGAGATTGGGAAATCAAATACAGTGCACTAAATGAAGAAAGCACTCTTCTGATCCAACAGAAAGATATCGAAATTGATCAATTGCGAAAATCCCTCTTACGCCAGTCGCCCCGCAATAATTGGGTATGGGCCGTTGGGGGAGTTGCAGTAGGTATCGCGAGCACTTACACAGCATATAGGCTTTTTAATGAGTGATAAGGATTTAAATAAACTAGCTCAAATTGAACAAGCTATTGCTAAAAAATATGGAGATGAGACCATTCAAAACCCACGCGCCAATTGGGACGAAGATAAGGAAACTGAATACTTAGAACAGATGCGCGCATTATATGAAAAAACAGCACGCAATGAAAGCTTTCAAGAGAAAATCGATGTAAATGGTATAAAGGTTTCAAAGAAACTATTTAATAGAGATTCTTTACAACGTTGTCCGGTGTGCCACTCGCTCGCGAGAAAAGCTAAAGATGACGTATGTCTTCTCAAATTTGATTGTTGCCACCCATGCTACATTAAATACGTCGAAGACAGAGAAGAAAGATGGAATTCAGGCTGGAGACCAAACTCAGAGGAACAAAAGAATGGCAACAATTTATGAAATCATACAAGGCCTAGCCCAGGCTGCAGCAAACGCATACGATGGCTCTTTGGGAGAAGACTATGAACCGGATAAGCCCGGCATATTGCGTCGAGAAGAAGGCGATGCTCTTATTGATCAGCGCGTAATGGATGGCTTTAACGTCAAATTCTATGGAGACATGATGTGTTTAAGTTATCAATCTGAGATTCAGCTTAAAGAGGTGTATGCCGCAGGCTTCGAATCAGATATGGATCAGCGCCTCACCGATATCGCCGGCTGGATTAAAAAAGAATATAAAAAGATTACAGGTAATGCTGTTTCCCTCACGGAAGAAGGTGAAGTCGACGTGTTCGTTCAGAATTCATCCCGAGTACGCAGTTGGGTTCAAGCAAAGAAACATTATAAAGTAGGCGGTCTTACCAAAGAGATGAATAATGATACCGGCTCCCGCGCCGGCGTGGAACGAAATTGGGAAACTTTCTTAAATCAAGGCGGCTGGAATGGCAAAGGGGGATCACGCCCCGACAATGACACAAGGAAGAAGGACTAATGAAGATTTCTATCGCCCGACTTAAAGAGATTATTATGGAAGAAGTTGCGAGAGCAACTCTCGTCGAGACTGGCTCCGATTGTGAGGAAGCAGAAGAAGACAACGTACCTGAGCCCCCTTTAGATCTTGAAGAAACAATAGAAATCGTAGATGATGAATGAGTTTTCAATTAGACAAGAAACAGCAAGTCAACGAAATCCTCAAATGTGGTAAAGACCCCGCTTACTTTCTTAAGACTTACGCCCGCATCTCCCACCCAATGCATGGGTTAATTTTATTTGATACATATGATTTCCAAGACGACCTATTACATAATTTTAACGATCATCGTTTTAATGTTATTCTGAAAGCGCGGCAGCTAGGCATCTCAACGATTACTGCTGGCTACATTGTGTGGCTGATGTTATATCATCGCGATAAATCTATCTTGGTTATGGCTACGAAATTTGCCACCGCAGGCAACCTTGTAAAAAAAGTAAAAGGCATCATGCGTAATTTACCTGAATGGCTAAAAATTGCACAAATTAGTGTCGACAATCGCACTTCCTTCGAATTGTCCAACGGCTCTTCTATTAAGGCCACCTCTACTTCCGGAGACGCCGGTCGTTCTGAAGCTCTGTCCCTGTTAGTGCTTGATGAGGCCGCACACATTGAAGGACTTGAAGAACTCTGGACCGGTCTCTATCCCACACTTTCGACGGGTGGTCGCTGCATCGCACTGTCAACGCCGAATGGAGTGGGGAACTGGTTCCATAAAACATGCATCGATGCCGAAGCTGGAACAAATAACTTTAATATGACGGTGTTACCGTGGGATGTGCACCCGGAAAGAGATCAACAATGGTACACGAAAGAAACTAGGAACATGTCCAATCGACAGATTGCGCAAGAGCTTCAATGCAATTTCAATACATCAGGCGAAACAGTTATAGATCCACAGTGCATGGAGTGGCTTCTGACAAACGTAAAAGAACCCAAGCATCGTACTGGTTTTGATCGTAATTTTTGGATCTGGGAAGAGTTCGATCCCACCTGTAATTATCTGATAGTGGTCGACGTGGCACGCGGCGACGGCGCCGACTTCTCTACCTTTCATATTCTCAAATTAGAGACTTTGGAAATTATAGGAGAATATCAAGGAAAACTAACTCCCGATTTGTATGCTAATATGTTAAATCAAGTGGGACGAGAGTTCGGAAATGCCATGATTGTGGTAGAAAATAATAATATTGGCTATACAGTACTTGACAAACTGGTAGAATACGGCTATCCTAATGTATATTATTCAATTAAGTCTACACACGAATATATTGAACAACACCAAGCAGAAAGTAGCACCAGAGCAATCGCCGGTTTTTCAACGACTCAAAAGACACGCCCCCTCATCGTCGCAAAATTAGAAGAGTTTATAAGAAATAAACTAATTACAATATATTCTTCGCGCACAATTAATGAAATGAAAACTTTTATTTGGAAAAATGGCAAACCTCAAGCAATGAAAGGCTATAATGATGATCTAATCATGGCGCTAGCGATTGCTTGTTGGGTACGAGATACGGCACTTCAGTCCAATGCAAGAGAATTAAATTACCATAAGGCTTTTTTAAGTTCGATAAAAACGAGTAGGACCACAATGGATACTCGAATCAAAGGACAACGAGGCTACACCAAAGATAGTATTTTGGAGCAAAAGTCTGAAGCTCAAAAATTATATGAACAATATAAATGGATAATTAAGTGAGAAATTAAATGGCATCCTCTGACAGAAACCCCGCAAATTCCCAATCCGGCTTATTTAAAGCGCTAACACGTTTATTCTCCGGACCAATTATTAATTACCGTTCGCAATCCGGACGGCGCATTAGAAGGCAGCACCTAGACAAATTTAGTTCCCGCTTTAGGTCAGCCTCTGGCCAGCAGTTCAAAAAGACGCTTTATAACCCTTTAGATATAACGGCAACAAATGCAATTTCAAACCAACGACGCTCTGAGCGCTATGTTGATTTTGATCAGATGGAATATATGCCAGAAATCGCCTCCACTATGGATATCTATGCCGATGAAATGACGACCTATTCTGAACTGCGTCCGATGTTAAATATCAATTGTCCTAATGAGGAGATTACGGCGGTCTTAGATGTGTTATTTGATAGCATCCTAAACTTAAAATACAATTTATTTGGATGGGCTCGAACAATGTGTAAATACGGAGACTTTTTTCTGTATTTGGATATCGATGAAAAATATGGAGTGCAATCGGTAATCGCACTTCCCTCTCAAGAAGTTGAAAGGCTAGAAGGAAAAGATTCCACCAACCCCAACTATGTTCAATATCAATGGAACTCTGCTGGTCTCACATTTGAGAATTGGCAAATCTGTCATTTTCGCATTTTAGGAAATGATAAGTATGCGCCCTATGGTACTTCTATCTTGGAGCCCGCAAGACGCATCTGGCGCCAGCTTGTATTGATGGAAGATGCAATGATGGCTTATCGAGTAGTCCGTTCATCCGAACGCCGCGTCTTCAAGATTGATGTCGGTGCGATCCCACCGAATGATGTAGAACAATATATGGAAAAGATCGTAACACAACTCAAACGACATCAGGTTATTGATCCCGACACCGGCCGCGTTGATTTGCGATATAATCCTATGAGCATCGAGGAAGACTATTTTATTCCAGTACGCCCTGGTTCTGCAACAGAGATTACTAACCTTGCCGGTGGCGAAAATATTACAGCAATTGACGATATCAAATATTTGCGCGACAAGCTCTTCTCTGCACTAAAGATCCCACAATCTTATCTTACAATGGGAGAGGGCGCAGAAGAAGACAAAACAACTCTTGCGCAAAAAGACATTCGGTTCTCCCGCACCATACAAAGATTACAGCGCGTCCTTATCGCGGAATTAACAAAAGTGGGAATTATCCATCTTTACACCCTAGGCTTTAGAGGTGACGACTTACTAAGTTTTAATTTAACCCTCAACAATCCTTCTAAGATTGCAGAACTTCAAGAGATTGAATTTTGGAAATCTAAATTCGACATCGCAGGAGCAGCCACAGAAGGTTATTTCTCCCGCCGCTGGGTCACTGAAAACATCTTTGGCATGTCTAACGAAGAGTTTATTCGTAATCAGCGCGAAATGTATTATGATCGCAAACATGATGCCGCGCTTCAACAAGTGGCCGAACAGGCTGCTGCTGAAGGCGCCGAAGGTCTTGGTGGAGATATGGGCGGAGATCTTGGCGGCGACCTGGGCGGCGATCTCGGCGGCGACTTGGGAGATGAACTGGGTGGGGGCCCCGAAGAAATGCCGGCAAGTGATGCCGGAGGACCCGAAGGAGGAGGCGATGATTCTGCTCTCCTGGCTGTACCGCCCGGTTCGCGTAATGAACCACGTTTGGGTAAAGATAGATCCAAAGGAAAAGTATATCATAAGAAGGGCACTCCACAAAATCCCGGCAGCGACCGCCGCGTAGCCGGCGCCCGCAAACGTTCGAATGCTTCTAAATATAGCAGAGAAATGGCGAGCGCCACTCAACGAAATATAGTACCAGGGATGGGCGACATTCAGTCCATGGCGAAAATGAGCGGACTTTCTACAGGTATTTATGAAAAACAAGAGCCTACTTATAAAACAGAAGAGCTTTTAGAAGAAAGCAAACTTTTTCATATAAATGAAACAGTGCGTGATCTTATTAAGAGTCTAGAATCAACGGAGCACACAGATGAAAACAAGGCATAACAAAAAGAGAAACACTGCTTTTGTATACGAGGCTCTGGTTAGAGAAATAACCGCAGCAATTCTGAAGCAAGATAACACTCGCCGAAAGAAGATCGTAGAAATTATTAAAAAACACTTTGCAGAAGGTTCAATTTTACGACAAGATTTACAGTGCCATCAATCTCTTTATGAAACGAAAGGAGCGGAGAAGACTATTTCTGAAAAGATTTTGCGTGAAGCACGTCTCGCGCATCGAGTTTTAGATCCGCACGGACTCTTTGTAGCCCAAAGCGATCTTATTAAGGATATCAATACCGAATTAGAACCTTCGGTGTTTAATGCATTTGTTCCAAATTATAAAACTTTGGCCTCTATTTCACAAATGTTTTCTTTAAAGACATCTCCGAAAGATCAAGTACTTCTAGAAAATGAAATTATTACATCCATGACTACTTCCAAAGAGAGCACTCTCGCGGTAGAAGAAGTGGATGATTTGGTTGTAAAGACCTTTATTTCTAAATTTAATGATAAGTATGATAGTCGTTTATTTGAAGAGCAAAAGGAGTTGTTATCACATTATATTTCTTCGTTCGCAGACAACGCATTACAATTAAAAGTGTTTTTAAATGAGGAAATCTCTCGTCTAAAAGAAAAATTAGATGAAGCCTCGGGAGCATCGGAGATTAAAGATGATGTTGAAATGATGGAGAAGACAACCAAAGTTATTTCGAAATTAGACTCCTTCGCACAAGAATCCATAAATGAAAATGTACTATTAACTATACTCAAGACACAAAGTCTTGTTAGGGAGATCTACTCAGATGGCAGTCACGATTAGAATAGGCGCCTCCGCCGATAATGCAGTCGTCCGGCTTGAAATGGACATTCGCAAAAGCATGAATGGTGACTTGCTAATTTTTGATCATGGAGATATTGATATTGTGTTGTCCACAAAGACCAACAAGATCACTGCCTTTCCAAAAGAGTCATTAAACGATTTAGTATACGGAGCGCAGAACCGCTTGTTTGCAGAATTGCGCAAGAAGGGTTTGGTAATAGCTGATTCAATTCAGGCCGGCTCCTTCTATGGCTCTTTGGAAGCATTGATGGAAGAAGCATCGTCACCCGACCTTAGTACTGCTAAAATGGCTCTTATCAACATCTCTAATTTTATTAATGAGGAAAGGCCCTACTTTGAATCTACGGAGGCCATTATCTCTATGGCTGATGACGAACTTATCCACCCAGATAAAGAAGACTCCACAGATTTAGGGGAAGTGCCACAGCATTCGGATCAGGGCTCAATCCGACCAGGATACATTCGCGATCCATATTCGCTTAGCTATTTATACACGATTTAAAATGAAACACTTAATGGAAATATGGAGAAACACACTCCAAGAGAAAGAACAAGGCGTTGCCGAAAAAGCCAAAGTACTTGCAAGTGCCCAACAAGAAGTACAAGGCCTGATAACCAAAGTACAATCAGCTACTGGTGGTGATAGTGGTCTCACGCGAGAAGTTTTAGAATCCGTGCTCATAGATCTACAACAAGCTTTAGAGGAATTATGACAGAATTATTATACTTTGTGTTAGCCGCATACGGCATGACACAAATCTTAGTATATGGCAAAATCTTAGATGCCATTCGCCCAACATCAGGGTGGCTAGGAGAACTCTTCAAGTGTCCAATGTGTATTGGGTTCCATGTAGGGTGGATTTTAATGTTACTTTCCCCCTACACAGAACTATTTAGTTTTGATGTAACGCCGGTAAATTACTTACTTTTAGGCTGTCTCTCCTCGGGAACCTCATATGTTCTCAATATGATTATTGGAGATGAAGGAATTAAACATGCAACCAAATACGTGGACTAACAAATGGATGCTGCAGCCAGTTAGGCGCTGCTGCAAAGGATCTTAACTATGAGTAAAGTATTGCTACGTGAATATTATGCGCTCTGCGAAGGCGGCGTTTGTCAGGATTTACTGACCGAAGATGAAAAGAGGTATGTAGCCAACGGCGGCATGATGTTGTCTGGCAAGCTTCAAGAAGCAGACATCCAGAATGGTAATGGGCGCATTTATCCTCATCGTGTATTGATGAGAGAAATTGAAACATACTCCAAACTTGTTAAAGAGAACCGCGCCCTCGGCGAATTAGACCATCCGGACGATTCAGTGATTAATTTAAAAAATGCCTCGCATATGGTGACGGCCGTATGGATGGAAGACAAAAGTGTTATGGGCAAAGTTAAAGTTCTCGACACTCCTTCAGGCAATATCCTGCGCGGTCTCGTAAACAGCGGCGCCCAGCTGGGCATCTCCTCTCGGGGCATGGGTTCGGTGAGCGAGTCAGAGGGGCGTACGATTGTTGAGGACGATTTTCAATTGATTTGCTTTGATTTTGTATCGGAGCCTTCTACGCCCGGCGCTTTTATGATGAAAGAAGCTAAAGACTTAAAAGCACCAAATGTGTTTACCAAAGCAGATCGCATTAATAGATTATTGAACGAGGTCTTAGACGAATAAGTGAAAAAAACAGAATTAAAAAAATTAATTAAGCCGCTTGTTAAAGAGTGCATCCACGAGATTTTATTAGAAGAAGGAATGTTGTCTAATGTGGTCTCGGAAGTCGCGAAAGGATTAGGGACACCCACGCTGACTGAGCGCCACCACCGCGCACCCGAACAAAAACTGAATATGCAAGCTCAAGCATCGCAGACTAATGCGAAGGTGAATGAATATCGAAAAAGCTTGATGGAATCGATTGGAAAAGACGCTTATAATGGCGTTGACTTATTTGAAGGCACTGACGCTACTTCATTTCGCGAACCCAATAAAGGCGATCCTGATCTTGGGGATCCGCGAGACGCCGGCGTAGATATTAGTTCCTTAGTTGGAAATGCAACCGCCGTTTGGAAAGCGGTAAAGTAGGTTTTATGTCGCGCGCCACACACGTTAAAGTGACCAGCAGGGAATGTCACAACAATACTGAACGGATGATTCGCAGATTTATCAAAAAAACAAAAAAAGCACGAATTGTTGAAATCGTCAAAGAAGGCCGCCGCTACAAAAAGCCTTCGGTGGCCAAGAAAGAAAAGCGCATTCGCGCAGCGCGCCAACGAAAGCGAGATGAACAAAAAAGAAAGAGAGCCCAAGAAAGGCGTAATAGAAAAATTTAAAGACTATTTATAACAAACGAGCATAATTTAGGAGTTTTATAATGGCAAATTTCAATCCATCATGGAAAGCAGAAGTTGGATTAAACCATGTCGGGGCTTACCAAGTCAGCGGACAACCATACGCAGTTGCAGCCCTTGGCTGCAACAATGCAACAAAAATAGAATTTCCCTTCGTAACTCGATGGGTCCAGGTTCATGTAGATGACGGGCCCGTTCGCGTAGGGTTTTCTGAAATTGGAGTATCAGGAAGTAATTATTTTAGAGTGGCATCGGGATCCAGTTCTGAGGTTCTAGAATTAAAAGTATCGGAACTGTGGCTCTATGGAATAGGGGTTGCAGAGGCCCAAGTAGAAGTAGTAGCTGGTCTGACTTCTATCCCGTCAACACGCACATCAATGGGCACCGGACGTCCCAGTTGGTCAGGTTCATCGGGAGTAGGATAAAATGGCCACCTTTGGATGGGCATACATTGATTGCACCGATTCAGGTTCAGCCGGAAGCGGAGGCGGCCAAGCAGCCGGTCCGGACGGATCCGTTCAGTTTGTAACGGGATCTAACGCCACTAGTGGTTCTTCTAATTTTCTTTTTTATACGTCGTCCTATTCAAATTTGGCGGCAAACACCTTGGTGCTTTCAGGCACCTTAGTTGTCACTGGCACCATTAGTGCTAGTACTTTCCACATTGAAGATGTGGCAGTCATTGATGCTACGGGTTCTACTTATTTCGGAAACGATGCGTCGGACGTCCACACTCGCACCGGCAGCTTATACATATCGGGCTCATCGTATCTTGGCAACGATGAGTCATCAGACACAGTTATCAGCGGCTCTTTGCAAGTATATGGCAATAGTAGCCTTGATATTGAATATTTCAATGCGAGTTCGATTCTTAAGGTTCCCGGTGTTCGCGTTAATTATACTCAAGTTACAGAAGTCGCCGGCATCACTGGCTCTAATGACGACTATATTATAGGTATCCGTGCCGGCGATGCTGATACAGACTATCGTCTTCCAAGCGCTTCCTTAGCCGGCACAGGCTCTCTCAGAATTATTAAAGACGAGCAAACATCCCGAGTTGGTACGGCAATTTATATATCTGGCTCATCTCCTGATACAATTGATGGGGAAACCTCCTATATACTAACAGGAAGTCTGCCTGCAATAAATCTATATTCAGATGGGCATAACTGGTATATATTCTAAAGGGGTGAAAGTGTCGGATGGCGTACAATGCTATATCAGGAACCCTAATTGCTCAGAGATCAGTCGGCGCAGGGTGGTATGACGGTTCTGTCACTGCGCAGTACGTATCAGGTAACTTAAGCACTTCTGACGGGTCGAGTGTCATTAACATTCCCCGTGTGACAAACCCTGTCAATAATGGACTTCTCACGAATGTTGGTGGAGATGCTAATGGCATAACTTGCGAATCAAATATAACTTTTGATGGGCAGACTTTAAACATCACCGGCGAACTTACTGCTAGCATAGGATTATCAGCTTCTTATCTAGAAGGAGACGGCAGCCGGCTCACTAACATTGCGGGAATTGGAGGCGGATCGGGTATCTTCACAACCCTCGATTCGTCTAATGCGTATGTAACCAGTAGCTTGAACATTGGAGGAGATTTAACTCCTAATCATAAGCTTGTTATTAGCGGAAGTGTCTCTTCGAGTGTTAATATTTCGGCCTCCTCTTTTTATGGACAATCCCTTATCTTAGGGGGAGGAATAGCCCTCAGTCGTATTGCGGTTACGAACCATATCACCGCTTCTAAAAGTGATTATTTCTTGGGAGTTGATACCAGTAGTGTTGCTATTGAGATTAGATTGCCCGATGCGACTCAGTTAGATAGCGGTCAGATGTATGTTATAAAAGACGAGGCAAACAACGCCAACAACAATAACATTACAGTTTTAACATCTGGATCACAAACTATCGACGGTCAAAATTCGATAGTTTTGATATCACCAAATGCTTCTATTCAGCTTTATTGTAATGGAAGCAATAAATATTTCATTTACTGATTTTTTATCGCCTCTTACCAACTAATTAATAGCGAGCCCACATGCAAATGTGGTGCTTGGGGTGCTTAGTGTATAACAAGCATCCTGCCTAAAAAAAACTATAATATGGAGGGTTTTTAAACATGGCTTATTTATTTCAATCGGGTAGTGCTGAATACCAACTTTCGGGTGGTGTTGACTTTAACTACTCTAATGTTGAAACTGACAAAATGATGGCGATCAATTCTGATGCATCGGCATCGGGTGATCACAAGGGCGTCCTAGGCTTTGGTGCCGCAGGCGCTGCCTCAGACGGTGCTATCTACTGGCACGGAGGCAATTCAGATTTGACTATCGCCGTAGGCGGTAGTGATGTCGTTGATTTCGATGGCGGTGGTGTTGACATCGGCAGTGGCTTAGCCCTGCGAATCGCTGGTACCAGCGTTCTTAACGCAACCACTCTGGGCGCCGCAGTCGTGGCTTCGTCTCTGACGAGTGTCGGCACTTTGACCGGACTTACGGTTAGTGGAGACGGTCAAATCCAAGGCAATGCTATTCTTGGCAACGCCACGAGCGATGGTGTCGCTATCTCAGGTTCTGTGATTACCAGCATTATTCCTGCACAGGATGACGCTGATGACTTGGGTTCTTCTACTAAACAGTGGAAAGATCTCTACATCGATGGCACCGCTTATATCGATGGTTTTGATCTCAACGGTACTTCTGTGACCGCTACTGGCGCAGAGTTAAACTACAACGACATTGTCACGTTGGGTACAGCCGCGGCTTCCAAAACGCTTACCATCGCAGCTGATAGCACTTGGACTGTAGCTGGCATGACTTGTTCTGATCTCGGCATTGTCACAACTGTCGACGTCAACGGTGGTTCCATCGATGGTGCTACCATTGGTGCTGCCTCACAGTCTTCTGTGAAAGCAACCACACTTAGTGCTTCTTCTACTTTGACTGTAGACGGAGCAGTTCAGATCAACAATGGTTTAACGATCAAAGATGCTCAGAACGTTGTGCTTGGTCTCGATAGTGACACAGCAATGGATGTCGACAACGACATGCTATATTTCATGGACGACAATGATTCCGATAGACTTAAGGCAATCGCAATTGGCAGTTTCTTAACTGATGTTGCAGGATCAGGTCTTGCTGTTTCTTCTAACCAACTCACTATTGAAACCAACACTGTTAATGGTGCATTGGGTGACGAGAACAAGACTTTGTCTGTTGGAATGAACTATGGAACTAGTTCGTTCACGGTAAATCGTACTTGGACTTTGCCTGCTCTTAGCGGCTTGGACAACGGTGACGTGGTTCGCATTAAGTGTCCGCCTTCTTTGGGCGGCAACAAGATGGTTGTCGCTCCCAACGCTTCCGACAAGATCGATGACTTGGCTGACGGCAAGACTGTTGAGCTTATGTCAGATAATGCGTCTATTTCCTTAATGAGAGTTGATGGTACTCAATGGAAGATCTTCTAATTTAGAGCTTGCTCTTCTGAAGAAAATCTTTCTTTAATATATTGGGCGCCCCTCCTTGTGGGGGGCGTCCTCTTTTTTAAGACTATTTATAGCTGAAGCGCATAATTAAAGGTGCGGGCAACCACTTATAAGAGAGGGCAAAAATGAATGGCGTATAATATCACTAACGATGAAGTAAAGAAAACCCAGCAAACGATGCTGGATAAAGACACCGAACAACACATCGGCGGAAGAAAAGTATTTATTGGTGGTATCGAAGCAGAAAGCTTCAAATTCTTAACCGGCGAAGAACTGAAACGCCCAGCCATTGAAACTATCAACAATGATGCCGCAGGCCGCATTCTCATTAGTAACGGAAACAAAACTGCTACGGGCACCCCTCATTTGGAATACAAAAAAGGAATGTTGTTATGTCATCGAGCCCATTTTGACTTTTTACAAGGATCAGCAAAACTCCTTAAAGAGATACCAGCTACAGAATTAAAAGGCAAGGTGCCAGCCACCACTATTCCTTTGTTCGAGAGAGGTGGTCTATCGGTTCGAGACAATAATCTTATTGTAGATTTTAGTAATCTGTTCTCTATTAAAATTCAAGGCCAAACCTTGTCCGACGCAGATGAAATGCTGCTCTACGACGCGTCTCATGGAGAATTGAGAAAGACTACTCTTAAGACTCTTTATCATGAATATATTAATTCTCACATTCAACATCCCGGAGGAGGAGCTAATAATATACAATTCCGTCAAGGGCGAAGTTTTGGTGGATCGTCCAATCTTACTTTTGATGGGGGCAAAAACAGGCTCACTTTAAACGGTCATATGGAAACTACTTCTATAGAGGTACATGAGACATTGCATGCAAAAGCCGCTATGACATGTGGAGGTTCAGTGAGTGCTCCCATAAAAACAATCACAGAGTCCACATATACTGTTGAGCCGAATGATTATACTATCCTCGCAGATTTATCTGATGTTAATATTACTGTCTGTCTTCCCGATCCGTCCGTTAACGAAGGACGTCTCCTTAACATTAAAACAATAAACACTCAAAAGTATATTTTAAAATCCAATACGCTAACAATAAAAAGCACATGTGGCAAAATTGATCTTTTTGATGAGATAACTCTTAAAATGAATACTTCCGGTCGAGTACTACAATCCGATGGAAAAAATTGGTGGATTATTGGTACCAAAGGAACGTGATTTCTATTTAGTAAGAATGGAGAATTTAATTAATGGCTTATAACACCTCAAAAGGCCCAAGAAATTTGGGCGACATTGCAAACGAGACCGATACCGATACTCAAATCGACTTTGGAAGTGATTCAATCACGCTAAAAACGAACAACGTTGAACGATTGTCGATTTCTAATTCTGAAGTGTCGAGTTCAGTTCATTTTGTGGCAAGCAGCCTATCTGCATCTCAGCACATCTCAGGCGCCGCTTTTTATGGCGATGGAAGCACTTTAAGTAATTTGCCGGCTTCAGGAATATCTTGGGATGGCTCTACTGCTAACGGTGTGGCGACATATAAAGACAGTGATGAAGCTACTGTAGAGTCTAATTTAACTTTTGACGGTTCAACCCTTACGGTTTCAGGAACTTCGATAATAGACAAGAACCATTCAACCACCGACGCAGACACCATAACCGGACTAGAAATAGATTTTGATAAGACCGGCGCCTCCACATCAAACAACACCATGTATGGCGTCAAGGTTGACATGGATAATACCACAGCCACCGATGGTGCCAACTACATGTATGGCTTGCATGTCACCCCAACGCTTACGCACGCTGCTGATGCCGGCGATAGCTTAGTATTCGGCGCGTTTATCAACGCACAAGGCGGAACAAACGGCACCGGTGTCGCCCAAGCAGCAAGGTTTGAAGCTGCAGGCGGAGATATCAACTTCGGAATCGTCATTGACTGCGAAGATGGCGGTACCGATCTTAGAATTGAAAGTTCAGCCGATAATGGCGATTACTTCCAGATTCAAACTACTACCCATGGCGCAACCACAATCACAACAAGTGATGATAACGCCGCGGCAGCTCATCTTACATTTAATGTTGATGGCGATATTACTTTTGACCCCGTGGGGGATATTGTTAGCATCGATGGTATTTTGGGAGTTGGCACCGGATCCCCGGCGGCTGTTTTACATGTTACTGGGTCTGGAATAGGAGCAGGAACTCAAGAAGAATTATTGCGCGTCGACGGCGATGCTGGAACTGGTCATTTATTTGTATCAGGTTCAGGTCACGTAGGAATCGGCACACTGGAACCCAACGCGTCGCTGACGGTATCAGGCACTTCTCCCAATCTTCGCGTTCAAGATAGTGATACCAACTATGCTTTTACTATTGATGGTACTTCCGCCGGCGGCATGATGTGGCACATTGGGGACATGGATTCATCTCAAGATTCATTTATGACTATGGGAGCCTACTCGGGTATGAACCGCCTCGACACCGCCGGTCGAGATTTTCACCTTTATGGCACGAATACACCAACCGGTTTCTATTTCGATGAAAGCCTAGGAACATTTGGTTTTGGTACGACTAGTCCTGGAAAAACGGTTACAGTTGCAGGACAAATCTCGGCGTCGGTTGAAATCTCCGCCTCTGCTTTTTATGGCGACGGCGCGAACTTGACAAATCTGCCCAGCAACTCTACAGGTTCGGGAGATCCCGGCGGAATTCAATTTTTGACAAGCACCGATGGAAGCTTTATGTCAGATGGAGCTTTATCTTTTAGCACTGGTTCTTCGGGCGCCTCGGGAACTGCATTAAGTTGTTCCAACTTGGTAGTAGGATATGGACTGAAACTCCCTTATGGAGTAAAAACTTCGAATTATAGTGTGGCGATTTCTGATAATATCATCTACATGAGCGGTTCATTCGTTAACGTTACCGCTTCACTACCAGCTGCATCTACGGTCGATGGAAGTGTATTTTATATTAAAAATATTAGCGCTCATCGTGAAGCAGAAGTACTCCCCAACGGGAGTGAATTGATTGATAATGCTGCTTTACAAACTCTCGACTCAACCGAAGGAATACGAATTCAGGCTCTAGCAGCCGGCGGCGGACTTTATACTTGGGCCATTATTGGCGTGTCAATGCCGCTTCCATAGTCTATCTAAATGTTAATAGGGATTTTAAGATATGTACACACTATTTATTTTGAATTAATGTCATTTTAGGAGCATATTAATGTCCACTCTTTTGAAAGACGCCATCGTCGACGCCCAAAGCTTGCGTGAAGCAGCTTTAAAAAGCGCAGAAACCACCGTGATTGATAAATACGCAACAGAAGTTCGCGAAACTCTAAACCAGCTTTTGGAGCAAGACGAGTTAGGAGGCTTAGACGCCCTGGGTGCACCTGCTGGAGGAGGCTTAGACGCCCTTGGCACAACCGGCGCCGAAGACCCCATGGCCACCGCTGATCCGATAGCAACTCCAGGCATAGAAGATGCCGGCAGCGGGGAGGAAGTAGCTGATAACATTCCACTCGCAGCCACCAACGGCTTGTCCGAGAACGAAGGCGAAAATTTAAACGGACTTCCCAAAACTGGTGAAGACGTAGAAGTAGACATTAACCTTGACGCGCTCCAAGAAGCCGTTCAAGAATTACAAGATGAACAAGAGTTTGAACTTAACGAACAGACCCTCAAAGCACTATTGTCCGAAGAAGCTGATGATGTTTCTGGCGAAACAGCCGGCGAAGAGAGTGCAGAAATGGAAGATGCTGACGTCAAGGCAACGGATGCATTGGAAGGCGACGACGAAGGCTCCGTTGATGAAGCTCTTGAAATCTCCGATGAATTAATTGATGACATCGTTGAGAGACTTACCGTTGACATGGGTGCCACCCTATCAGGCTGGGCCGGCCGCTCTTCAGAGAGCATGAAGTGGGAAATGGAGAAAGCACTCGCCCACCGCCGCAGTACTGATGTCGAAGAAGAATTAGAAATTCAAAAGAAGGCTCAAGAAGAGTTAGTTTTCGAAAATAAACAACTCAAAGAGTCCCTTGAACAATATAAGCAAGCAACCCAAGAGTTGCGCGAAGGATTGCATGAAGTTAATCTTTCAAACGCTCGCTTGCTTTACACGAACCGTGTGCTCAGAAATACCTCCCTCAATGAGCGACAAAAAACTAAAATTGTCGACGCTATTTCGAAAGCTGGTTCAGTAACCGAAGCTAAAACGATCTACAAGACGCTCGAAAGCACAGTGGAGTCCACACCAAACCGTGGACCACAATCACTAAGCGAAGCACTTGGTAGAAATCGTGGAACTTCTGTTATTCGTGCTTCCCGCAAGGAAAGCACTCCATCCGATCCAATTGCGGATAGGATGAAAAAACTAGCAGGTATTAAGTAAGATTAATACGAATACATATATTATAGGAGGTATTTTAAAATGGCTGGTATTATTGAACGGTTGACCGAAGGTGTTGTCAATCGCGATATGCGTGCTGAGGGGCATGCATTGTTAACTAAGTGGGAACGCACAGGACTTCTGGAAGGAATTACTGATGATCGTTCTCGCAACTCTATGGCTCGGTTGCTTGAAAACCAAGCTAAGGAGCTTCTCCGCGAAAGTTCCGCGATGAGTGCTGGAGATGTTGAGGGCTTTGCTGCCGTCGCATTCCCCATCGTCCGTCGTGTTTTTGCGGGTCTGATCGCTAACGATCTTGTTAGTGTTCAGCCGATGAGTCTTCCCTCTGGACTTATCTTCTTCCTGGACTTCACGTTCTCCCCTAACCTGGGAGCATCTCAGTCGCAATCCGACCGATTTGGTAACACTGTTAACAAGTCGATTTACGGTACCAATCAGGTTGGTGCGCAAATCACCGGCGGTGTTGACTTGGTCGACACTGATGGTGCTGACTTCGGCGGTCCTCGGACTGTCGGTGCCCGTGGTTATGCATATGCATCTCCCACTGGTTCTGTCGAAAGCTCGGCTGTGCAGCACGCAATCAAGTCTCAGTTCGACCTCAACGGTACCCAGACCGATGCACAGAACAGGCTGATCGAATACGATCCTGACTTGTTGGCGCTGTCGGGTAGTGCGTACAAGGTTACGGTGCTAGATGTGAACAAAGCGCAATACCAAAGTATTTCTGGAGTTGGCGAAGCCGACTTTGATAACTTGGGTGCATTTGCGATGAGTTCGAGTGCACTTAATACCGCACTCTCTGGTACTCTTGGCGATAGCTACACACTTGTGCGTCGTTTGAACCGCTTGGTTACCGCTGCTGAATCCGCTCAGTCGGTTGAAAGTTTGCGTTATACCATCGTGAGTCTTTCGGCTTCGGTTGGTACCATTGCGGCTAACGGTTCGTTGACCACGCAAGTTCCAATCCGCGACAACTTCGACGCTGCCGGCACAATGGGTGCCGTCATCGGTGCTGAGTTGTGGGGACTGGAAAATAACGATGATATCCCCGAGATCGACATCAAGGTCGACTCCATTGCGATCACCGCTAACACCAAGAAGCTCAAGGCTAAGTGGACCCCTGAGTTAGGACAAGATCTTAACGCATACCATAACCTTGATGCCGAGGTTGAGTTGACATCCATTCTCTCCGAGCAAGTTGCTCTTGAGATTGATCGCGAAATCCTTGCGGATCTCGTGAATGGTGCAACCGCTGGCACGTATTACTGGTCACGCTCCCCTGGTCTCTTCTTAGACCGGACGAGTGGTGCTGAAATCGGTGCTGCCGCTAAGGCTCCCGACTTCACCGGTACTGTGAGTGAGTGGTATGAGACTCTCGCCGAGACCATCAATGATGTGTCGGCACAAATCCACCGCAAGACTCTGCGGGGTGGAGCTAATTTCGTCGTCCTCGGACCAGAAATTGCTAACATCCTTGAGTTCACTGCCGGATTCCGTGCTTCCGTCACAGCAGATGATGAGAAGGGCAGCATCGGTGCTGTCAAGGTTGGTTCACTCTCCAAGAAGTTTGACGTCATTGTTGACCCATACTTCCTCCGGAACGTGATCCTCGTTGGTCGCCGTGGATCCTCTTTCCTCGAAAGCGGATATGTATACGCACCTTATGTGCCGTTACAAACCACACCCACCATCTTTGGTCCTGAAGACTTCGTGCCCCGCAAGGGCGTGATGACTCGGTACGCCAAGAAAATGGTGCGTCCCGATATGTACGGTCTCGTCATCGTACGCGGACTCAACGGTGAGTCAGGCGCTGCAAGCTAATCATAGCTGAGAACCTAAATAAAACAACTCCCCCGTTCGAAAGTTCGGGGGTTTTGTTTTATGCAGCACTACTTAATGTAGACGTCCACAAACGTTAGTCTATGCGGCCAGAAACGGTTGTCATGGGCGGCTATTAGCTAGCAAGTTCATCTTGCGTAGCCCCACATTGTTTCATTATATTAAGGAGGAAATTTTGAAATGGCTGTTTCACAAAATATCGCTAGATTGCGAGCCTTACTGGCACAAATGACCGTCTCTAAGGTCACTGTCACTGATACCCTCAGTGGCTCTACTACCAAAGCCACCGTGCTTTCGGGATCCCGACATGTCTGCACGGATGGAGATGCGGCTTCTGGAGGTGCTAACATGCACGCCAGTACCGCAGTTGCGGATCCGACCGCACTTTCTGTGGCAAATTCATTGTCGCTTTGCACCACTACGGCAGGATCAGGAGCATTCTCCCTGGCACAGGGTACCTCAGTAGGTCAGCTTAAATATGTAATTTTGAAGTCTAAGACGAGTTCAAACCTTACTGTTTCGGGCGCCTATGATGCTAGTATCTCGGGAGCAAACCCCGTCACTGCATCACTCAGCGTAGCCGGAGACGCTCTCGGTTTAGTATGGGATGGAGGAAGCTGGTGTCTTCTTACCAGTGGTTCAAGCAACCGCACCCCTTGATGATTTATTATCCTAAATCAACTCTTAAAAACCCTCGACTAGCGTTGGGGGTTTTTTATTTCAGGTAAAAAAGGACCAAAACACCGATCTGCTAAATTTTTTCGCCGGTAAATTTTTGAGATTTTCGGTTTTATAGTTTAAAAAACTAATTACGGTAGCGGGGAGTTTAATATATGCCAACCAACCTAAATCCAAGATCAGAAACCAGCGCAATTGTGCTGACGTCCACAGGGAGTGCAGACCTAGTATCCGGTTCTGTACCATTCGGAATATATACAGGTTCCGCAGACTTCCTTAGTGGTGCTGCTCTCCAAGTAGCTTATACTTATAAAAAGCTCGGTGGTGATGTAGTAGATATTGAACTCACACCGGCTAATGTATATTCCGCCTATGAAGAAGCTGTATTAGAATATTCATATATCATTAACCTTCACCAGTCCAAAAACGCACTCTCGACTTATTTAGGCGAACAAACCGGTACATTCGATCACAAGGGCGATTTAAAGAGTGGCCCCAGCAGTATTAATTTGAGATACCCTCGGTTTACCATTGGGTATTCCCAACGAGTGGGCGACGGCGCTGCAGCAGCCGCTGGCTTCGGTGGTACAGTCCCAGAATATTCCGCTTCGTTCCTTCCCAGCAATAACGTGCAAGATTACGATTTACAGGCGATTGTACAAAGTGCATCCGTGTCAGGGGTCGATGATTCAGGTAAGGCAGTCGGTTACTCCGGTAAGGTGGACAATAAAAAGATTGTGGTAACTAAGGTTTATTTCAAATCTCCGCGCGCCATGTGGCGATTTTACGGCTACTATGGCGGCTTTGGCGTGGTGGGGAACATGTCTACATACGGCCAATATGCTGATGATGCTACCTTTGAAGTAGTGCCTACGTGGCAAAACAAAATGCAGGCTGTAATGTATGAAGATTCTATTTTCACACGAATCTCACATTATTCCTATGAGATCATCAATAATAAATTGAGAATATATCCCACACCCGGTCAATGGTCGGATGGCTACAATGATCGTATGTGGATAAGGTTCTATGTTGATATTACGCCATGGGAAGAAGATGGAGAAACCAAGACTGGAATTGAAGGGATCAACAACATGAATACGATTCCATTTGATAACATCCCTTATGCCAACATTAATGCAATTGGAAAACAATGGATTAGAAAATATGCATTAGCATTAAGCAAAGAGATGTTGGGGCAGATTCGCGGTAAGTTCACTACGATGCCCATTCCAGGAGACACTGTAACATTAAACTTTAGTGAACTACTCTCACAGGCAAAAGAAGAACAGCAGACCTTAAAAGATAAGTTGATGGAGATGTTGAAAGATATGGAATACCCGGCTCTGGCTAAATCTGATCAAGAGATTACTGATGCTGCTACCACCATAATGAAGATTAGCCCGCTTCCGATTTTTGTAGGATAACTGAATAATGGCAGATAATGAATGGGACAGAAATAAAAATCCACCACCTCCATTGTTTTTTGGAGAAAAAGAGCGTAATCTTGTCAAACAGGTTAATGATGAATTAATTGAAAAGGTTATTGGCCAGCAAATTCTTTATTACCCCATCGACTTACGTACTACTCAATTTCACGAGTTATACGGAGAAGCAGTTCAAAAAACTTATTTGCCTCCTATCCGCGTTTATGCGCTTATAGAATGGCGCACCGACAAAACAGATTACATGAATGGATTTGGTATTGACCGATTATGGGAAATTAGTGTTCACTTTCATAAGCGCCGTTTAACTGAAGATCAAGATTTGTTTGTTCGAGAAGGAGACTTTGTATTATATGGCGATCATTATTATGAAATCGTAAACCTTTCGGAACCTAAAGTATTATTTGGACAAGCAGGAAAAGAATTCGAAATAGAGGCTACATGCCGACGTGCAAGAAAGGGGGTTTTTGATGCTACCTGATGATTTTGATTTTGCAATGCTTCCCACCGGAAGCGTAAATAGAGATTTCACACTTCAAGAAGTGGGAATGCTCGCTTCTACTATTGAGAATATTGATTACTCTCTTGTATCGTGGCTCAAAGAAGATTTGAAGCTTAAAGCAACCACGAACGAAGGCTTTACAGACGTGCCTGTCTTATGGCAAGTTCCTGAGCGCTCCTATCAAGTAAAACATGAGAAATCACTAAGAGACAGTAGCGACTCCTTAAAGTTGCCCTTAATCAGTGTTGAGAGAACAGGGATTGTAAAGGATCCTCAACGCAAAGGATCCTTTCAAGCTCATTATTATTCTGACAAGAAGAATCAAAGGTCGGGGCGCGTCGTTATAGCTAAACGCATTGTTCAAGATAAAACGAGAAACTTTGCGGTAGCGTCCGGTACTCGTACCAACACCGGCGCCACACGCCAGCGCAATTACCCTCGTGTCAATAAGAAAGTGGTGATTCAGTTTCTATCGGTTCCCATTCCGGTATATATCAATGCCGAGTACAAAATCACAATTCGAACAGAGTATCAGCAGCAGATGAACACCCTGTTGACGCCATTCCTAGGTCGCACAGGACAAATTAATGCCTTTGTAGTTAAAAGAAACGGCCATTTATATGAAGGGTTTATTGAACAAAACTTTGCTCATAATAACAATGTAGCCAATTTAGGAGACGAAGAGCGGACTTTTCAAACTGAAATAAAGATTCGAATGTTGGGATATCTCATGGGCGATGGGCATAGTGACGATAGACCCATAATCACCATGGAAGAAAACGTTGTAGAAGTGACGTTTCCTAGCGAAGGACCAGTCCCAGCGGGCAATACTAATCTATTTGGGAAGACTTCCTGAACTAAACCCTGATTTTTCTTCATAGTTCAGGAGCTTTTCGAGATTAGCAATACTATTTAATTAATGATTACAGTAGCGTATTTTTCGCGATATTGTCTTAAAAGGAACCACAAATATGTCAGTAAAAAACTTTAAATTTGTCTCCCCTGGTGTTTTTATCAATGAAATCGATAATTCTTTCATTCCTAAGACTCCGGAGGCTATTGGACCAGTTGTTATCGGTCGCGCCGCACGCGGACCTTCAATGCAGCCGACCAAGGTTACTTCTTATTCAGAATTTGTAGAAGTATTCGGAGATACAGTCCCAGGAGGCGCCGGCGGAGATGTTTGGCGTGATGGCAATGGCCAATCTCCAATGTACGGCACGTTCGCCGCAAAAGCTTACTTACGTTCAAATGTGGCCCCCCTGACATATGTGCGCCTCCTAGGAGAGCAAAACGCTAATCAAACCGGCACCACGGCTGCACAAGCCGGCTGGAAGACCGCTCAAAACCCTGGCACCACTTACGCTGCCAACGGCGGTGCTTATGGTTTATGGGTTTGGCCTTCGTCCTCTAGCGGAGCAGAACTAGGAGGTGATCTTGACCAAATGGGAGTCTTGGCTGCCATTTGGTATGTAGATGCCAACTGCACAGTCGCCTTAAGTGGAACTCTGTTCGGCACAGCTGTGGGCACCACCGGCTCTATTGGCGCTGTAATCGGCAATGATACCAGCAATGCTAACTCTTTTACCGTTGAAATTCGCAATAGCGATTTAGCTAGCGAAAAGATTCGATTCAATCTTGATGATAGCTCGGACCTCTTTGTTCGCAAGCGTTTCAGCACCAATCCTCAACTGGTCTCTACTGCAGGCACATTCTTCCCAGCCAAAGCTAAGAAGAATTATTGGTTAGGAGAGACTTTCGAACAAGCCCTTCGGGTAGGTACGCAACCAAATGGTACTTTTACCGGTGTTAGCGGTAGTGGTGACTTAACAAGCGCCGCTCTGCACGGTGTAATGCTTCCGATTGCTTTATACGGAACTGCCACGACTGGCCCTCAAAATCTGAAAGGAATCGGCGCCTCCTCTGCAAGAGGTAAGGCCGGCTGGTTCATTGCTCAAGATTTGGGAACATCCGCAGCTTTCGAACCTACCGATATGCAACAGCTTTTCCGCTTGAAAGATCGCGGACATGGCGAATGGCTGCAAAAGAACGTTAAAATTTCTATTCAGAATATTAGAAAATCCACAAACAGTGTGAACGACTACGGCACATTCAGTGTTGTTCTGCGGTCCTTAATGGATACGGACAGCAATGTTCAAGTTATGGAGCGTTTCGATAACTGTACGCTTGATCCCACGTCGCCTAATTTCATCGCACGCAAGATCGGAGACAAATATCACTCATGGGACACCACTAGCCGACGTCTTAAGACATATGGCGAATATCCCAACCAGTCTAAGTTTGTGTATGTCGAGATGAATACTGAAGTAGAAGCCGGCGCAACTGATGCCGAACTGCTTCCATGGGGATATTATGGTCCTCCTCGCTTCAAGTCAGTGCTATCCACATTCGCACCATCTGGAAGTGAATTTAGTGGTCGCATGGTACTGAGTTCCACAAGTGTGTTGAGTGGATCCACCGTGTTTAAAACAGGGCGCGCGGGGGCTGCAGAAGGTGGCGAATTAACTGGAAGTTTCTCCTTCCCAGTCGGACTCCTACGTCTCTCGGCTTCCGATGGCGGACTTGCTGATTCTGCAAATGAAGCATATTGGGGATTCCAATCGACTCGAAGCGAAACCAGCACACGCCCAGATCGTAGTGCAGCTTCCATGAACCGTTTCTGGACTGCTACCTCAGTAGACGATCCAGTTAACAGCAGCGCTGTTGCCGGCATCGAATCCTTTTCATATGTCTTTACGTTGGATAATGTGAAGGCCACTGGTGATGGCGGCTATATGTATCAGTCAGGCTCGCGCCTTGCTGGCGCAAGCGTCACGAGCGCTTCTTACGGCGATTTGCTTAACTTGGGATATTCCCAGTTTACGGCGCCTGTTTGGGGCGGTGTCGACGGATGGGATATCACAAAGCCCGATCCTCTGTACAACACAGGCATGACGGATATTAGCAGTGTCAATGATCGCAATAGTTATGCATATAACACATACAAGCGTGCAATCGACACAGTTGCAGATCCAGAATCGTTGGACATGAACTTGTTGACGGCCCCTGGCTTGACTGTAGATGGCCTCACCGGACACATGATTGATATCTGCGGAGACCGTGCTGATGCGATGGCCCTCATTGATTTGCAAAATGTATATTTGCCAGCAGCCGAAGGACAGTATTCTTCTCGCTCTACTAAGGCATCTCGCGTTGCTACCACTCCCAAAGCCGCTGCTACAGCACTGCGTAATCGTAGAATCGATTCGAGCTATGGCGCCACGTTCTATCCTTGGGTTCAAACTCGGGATGCAAACACCGGCGTTTCAGTGTGGGCGCCCCCCACGGTTGCAATGCTCGGCGTTCTCGGTTCATCCGAGGCTAGCTCTGAACTGTGGTTTGCGCCTGCCGGATTTAATCGCGGTGGCTTAAGCGACGGTGCAGCCGGCATTCCAATTACGGGTGTCACGGAGAAGTTAACCTCGAAAGAGCGCGACACTCTTTATGATGCACGAATTAATCCAATTGCCTCCTTCCCCTCTAGTGGAATCGTGGTCTTTGGACAAAAGACACTTCAAGAGCGTCAATCGGCACTTGATCGAATCAATGTGCGTCGATTGGTGATTTACTTGAAGAAGCAAATTTCTATCATGTCAACCCAAATTCTCTTTGAGCAAAATGTTCAAGCAACATGGACACGCTTTAAGGGACTCATCGAGCCGTTCCTGGCTAACGTGGTGACACGATTTGGTATCACAGAATATAGGTTGGTCCTTGACGAATCTACCACCACACCTGATTTGGTGGACCAGAATATTCTGTACGCCAAAATTATGGTGAAGCCCGCGCGGTCCATTGAATACATTGCAATTGACTTCGTGATCGCTTCCACAGGAGCATCATTTGATGATTAAAATAAGTAGGAATTTTATTCCCGCTCACTATTTAACTTTGAAACCTCACAGGAGTAACTAAACCATGCCATTCTGGTCACAAAACCACACCGATAACCCTCAATTTAACGACCCTAAAAGAAAATTTAGATTTGTCGTTCGAATCGACGGCCTACAAGAAAATACCTTGTGGTACGCGAAAACGGCTAACAAGCCCTCTTTTCAAATTGCCGCACAAGAGCACAAATACCTAAACCATACTTTTTATTATCCTGGGTCGGTGACATGGCAAGAAGTAACAATTACATTGGTGGATCCAGTAGAGCCAGATGCTGCAGCAAGCTTTAATGATATTATTCAAGCTGGCGGGTATCACCCCCCTGCAAACCCTGCAGACTTGACCACAATGACTAAGGCCAGCGCCGCATCCGCACTAGGACAAGTAACGGTTGCACAGATTGACCACGAGGGCAACCCCTTAGAGACATGGACCTTGTGGAACGCTTTTATCACCGAGCTTACGTTTGGTGATTTAGAGTACGGCTCCGATGAGCTTACCGAGGTTACAATGAAGCTGCGCTACGATTGGGCTCAATTATCGACAGCTAGTCCTAGCGGCCGCGATGGCGCCAGCGCGAGTAGAACTGAATTCTACAACATTGGTAACCCCGAAACATCCTAAGATTTAAACAAGAGGTGAATATTGTCACGCAATAAAGACAGGCTGGGCACAGGCACACCACCTACAGATAACAGCCCCCCGCCCCAGCTATTACAACAAGAAACTCAGGGATTCTCATTTGTTGTCCCTACCGAGTTTGTAGAACTGCCCTCGGGCGGTCGATACTATCCTGAAGGACATCCCCTTCATGGTGCGGAGAGTATTGAAATTAAACAAATGACCGCAAAAGAAGAGGATATATTAACCTCTCGCACTCTTTTGAAAAAGGGTATTGCAATAGATCGAGTAATGCAGAGCTTAATTATGGATAATCGCGTCAATGCGGATGATATCCTTGTAGGCGACAGGAATGCAATTTTGATCGCCGTGCGCTCTTCAGCTTATGGAAATATCTATGAAACCAGAGTAAGCTGTCCAGCATGCGATTTGGCTCAAGATTATGCATTTGATCTAAATGAAGCAAACACCTTCACCGGAACTGAAAACGACGACAGTGACATTCTGAATGTTACTGACAATGAAAACGGCACCTTTAATGTGGTGTTACCTCGGACCCAAGTGACAGCCACATTTAGACTGTTAATTGGCCGAGATGAGAAAAACATTATCAACGCCGCCAAGAGCAAAACCAATTCTTCTTATGAAAAGGGGATAACGACACAATTACGCAATATGATTGTGGCAGCGAATGGCGACGATTCCTTACAGGCACGAAATTATTTGGTAGACAATATGCCCTCAATTGATTCACGACATTTGAGAATGGCATATAAAACTGTTGCACCAAATATCGATCTCACTCAAGAGTTCGTTTGTTGTGAATGTGGACATGATGAAATCATGGAGGTTCCGCTGACTGCGGACTTTTTTTGGCCTGACCGATGAATATATGCACAATGTCTACGAGGCATTTTTCTTCTTAAAGTATTCGGGTGGATGGTCTTTTTCCGAGGCTTACAACCTACCTGTGGGCTTGCGAACGTGGTTTGTAGAGCGCCTCGTCGAACAATTAAAGAAAGAAGCGGAAATAATTGAAAATGCCTCCAAGGGAGGCAACAATTCGGGGGCTCAAACGTTAAGTGCGTTCAATCAACCAACAGCGCCTCCCAATATAAAGTGACAGGGATCCTATTCTTGTCACTTTTTTTGTGCAAACTAATTACTTAGTACAAATACGAGGGTTTACATTATGGCCACCCCAGGCGATATCACTCCAGAACAGCTAGAACGCCTTAGAGAGTTAAACAAACTGAAAGAGGAAGGCATCGCGCTGTCCCACGCGGAGAAGTCCGAGTTGGGCGATATCAAGGCTGCTTATAATACTCTCGGCGGCGTGCTTACAAAAAATCGGGATGTCATCGAGGATATTGTCAGACACCGCCGGGAAGAGTCCTCCGTCCTCCGCGAAAAGATTAAGCTTCTAGAGGATGAAAGGGCGACTTATCTCGCCATGGAAGACTCTTTTGATGCTCGAAGGGCTGCACACGAATCTGATATCGAAGCACTGAAAACTAAGATTGCATTCGAACAAGAACAATTGCGTCTCAGAACCTCAATGTCGGACGACGACAGGCGGGACGCTCAAGAGAGAATTAAAGAGGCGCAAGATCTCATCGTTGCGCGCAATAAAGAAGTAGAATCTCTTGGTCGAGCAGAGGCAACTATATCGAACGTTTTTGATGCCCAGCATGGGGTAGCCCTCGCAGCCCATGACTTCCGCGCGGCCCTTGACGCCGGCCAAGGATCCGCTTTCGCTCTCTCTAAGGCAATTGAAGCATCCAGCGGTATGTTTGATAGCATGCTCGGCTCCATTAAAGAAGTCGTCATGGAAGTCCACACGGCCGAATATGCGTTTAAGCGCGCTTTCCAAATGCCCGACGAGCTTAATGATCGCCTTGTTGAGAACTATAAATCGCTTAATCAATTTGGAGTCTCCATGGAGGAAGCTTCGGAGGCTACTGGCGAATTAATCAACAATGTAACTGATTTCACAATGGCATCGGCTGCACAACAAGATTCCTTGGTAAAAACGACTGCACTCTTGAACGAAGTTGGTGTAGCAGCAGGCGACGTCGCCGCCGGCGTTCAAGTCTCAATGAAGATGTTTGGACAATCAATTGGCGAAGCTGAGAACACTTCATTAGAACTCGCCGCAACAGCCCGCGCCCTCCAAGTCGTCCCTGGCCAGCTTGCTGCTGAATATGCCAAGATGGGCCCCGAACTGGCAAAGTTTGGACAAGAGGGTACCAAGACGTTTAAAGAGTTAGCACGCATTCAAAAGCTTACAGGCATGGAAATGGGCAAAGTCCTGCAGATTGCCGGCAAATTCGACACTTTCGAAGATGCGGCAGAATCCACCGGAAAATTAAACGCAGCATTAGGCGGCAACTTTGTCAATGCGATGGACATGTTAATGGACACCGATCCGGTATCCAGATTTGATACGATTCGAGGCGCAATCGAAGACGCTGGTCTCTCGTTCGACACAATGAGTTACTATCAGAAGCAATTCTATACCGAAGCTCTCGGCCTTTCCGATGTGGGTGATTTGGCGCTTATGCTCTCAGGTCGAACGGACTTGATGACAGACGCTACTAATAAATCCGCCGAATCTTATGAAGAACAAGCCGAACGTGCAAAAGCCGTGCAGGATATCCAAGATAAAATGCGCATTATTTTAGCAGAGAATGCTGAATCGTTCATACACCTTGCAGAGGTAGCTGCAGGTTTCTTAACCTTCCTTGCAGATAACATGTGGATCATAAAGACTTTAACCGTTGTTTTGGGAACTCTCAAAGTCGCGCAAATAGGATTAACGATAGCCAATACTTCTCTGGCAGTAACGGAGGCAGCATTGAACAAGACTTTTTCCGCCGGCGCCACGGCGAGAACAAAACAAGTCTTTGCGATCATGGCGATAGCGGCCGCCCTTATCTTGCTAGGAAAAGCTTTTATGATCGAATCACCGTCTAAATTGGTATTAACAGTGATCGCCTTTGCTGGCGCATTACGCCTTATGTCTGTAGTCGCCGGCCCAGCCATTCCGACATTAAACGCCTTAGCTGGTACTTTATACAATTTAGGAGCGGGCTTAATGACTGTCGCGATACCTTTTGCGATCATCGGAGGCATTGTTGCCATTGTGGCTCTTTCTATAGGTATTATGGCAAAGGGTTTCGCCGCTTTGTTTGAAGCCATCAATATTGAAAAAGCAGTGGCTTTCGGAGCTTTTGTGGCAGCGCTAGCTCTTGGGGCGCCCTACATGGTGGTGGCAGGTATCGGTTTGGCGGCCATGGCAGTTGGAATGGGAGCATTAGCCTTTTCGCTTGCTTTCATTAAAACGAAAGATCTTGTTGCAATTGCAACTTTTTCGGAATCACTCGCTAGCGTGTCTGCAGGACAGTTATTAGAAGTAGCCATAGCTATGAGGGCGGTGGCTAAAGCAATGGATGATATTCCCGTTAAAAAGTCAATCACTCTTCGCACCGTGCTTGACCGTGTCACAGCATCTGCAACAGCAGTCAGAGCCGCCGGAGGAGCCCAAGCTTTTGGCGCCGCAGCTGGTGGTGGTGGCGCCCTTGGACAAGGTGGGGGTGGTACCGCCTCTCGCCCGAGGCCTCAAAATGTGACTGTTAAATTAGAATTAGACGGTAAAGTTTTGGCAGAGAAGGTAGTTAAGATCATGGGAGAGGAATACAAGCCCATTTTCGCAGGACAAGGATAATAATACATGAGCGACGACCCTAACAACACCAAGCCACGCAAGGCAATTGAATCTCCATATTTTAATGCTGATAAATTGGAAACTGAGCGTACCTTAGATCCGCGCGGAAGAATGTTCGCTGACGGATCCGATGCGCTAGGTAACAAGGGCTACGTTGTTGATTTTGTGCATGTTCCATCAGGAAGGCGCCTTTTCTTTAAAGCATTTATGTCGGCGTATAACGAAACCTTTTCGCCCGAATGGTCAGAAGAAACAGTATATGGGCGCATGGATCCTATCCACCAATTCAAAAATACAACAAGAACCATCACAGTTGCATTGAAAATACCCGCAGCTTCCGAAGGCGAGGCTTATGAAAATTTGGCCAAAGTTCAAGCCTTAACTCAGTTTCTTTATCCAAATTATGTGAATAAACACAATGCCAACACCATCGCCCAATCTCCCTTGATTCGATTTGGCTTAATGAACTTAGCTCGGGGAGTACACCGTGGCGCCGGCCTTTCCGACACCTACAGCAAACCCCGAAAAATAAGCAATTTTGAGAAGTCAGGATTACTAGGCGTATTGACGTCTTTAACAATTAATCACAATTTAGATAGTGAAGTAGGGATCATAGAGCGCGGCACACAGACCAGGGCGTCCGGCGAAAAAATGCGCGACCGCCAAAGCCATGGCGGCATATTACCCAAATTAATCGAAATCAATTTTGATTTTAAGGTTATTCACGAGCATCCTCTTGGATGGTCTATGGAAGAAGACTCCGAAGACTTGCAGTTTTCCCAACCCAACTTTCCTTATGGGATCGACTACCAAGGTGCAGTTGGCGATGAGCCGGACTGGCAGACAAACGCCAGCGCCCGCGGCAACTATTTCACCACAATGCAAAAGAACCGCGCTGACATGGAGGAGAGAGAAGCGGTTGATCAAGCTATTGCCAACGCTCAATCCAGATATGCAGGCCTATTGGGAGAAGAACAGCGCACAGCTGACATGGATGCGCTCCGGACCGGAACAGCGACAGAAGAGCAAATTCGCAATCTAGCAGCGTTCGATAACTATGACGCGCGCCTAGGCGGCATAAGCGATGCCGAAAAGGCATCGTTCGAAGACTGGGAACAGGCGCTTGGCACAATAAACGCATCCAATAGAGGAAGTGACTAATGGCATCACGATATTCAAAGTACAAAATCATCAATAACGCAAATCCAGCTTATGAATTCTTGCGCAAAGAACGTGGACTCAAGAACATTGTTCAATATGAAACTCCATATATGCACAATCCCACTGTTGGAGAACGAGCAAGTTTGAAAAGTACAACGCATTTGTGGCAATATGGAGATCGATTCTATAAACTCGCCGACAAGTTCTATCAAGACACGCGCTATTGGTGGGTGATTGCTTTCTATAACGGCTACATCACCGAAGCAGACGTACGTCCAGGGGACGCCCTCTCGATTCCTTTAAATCTGGAAAACGTACTTGAAGTTATGAGGGCGTATTAATGGCCGAAGAATCTATGGAAGACACCCTTCGAAAAGAAGGGTTAAGTGAAAAAAAAGTACAGAGTGTCTTAAAAGCGCAAGACGAACTCATACCGCATGCAAATCAGTTTTTACAAAAAGCTGATGCTTGTATGAGAAACCTCGGGGGTGTGAACGCAGCGTTGTATGAAACAACCGCAAAAATAAGCGCTCTTACGAACGCATATATGACCGAACTACAACGAGATCATGCATTTTCTCCGGCACCTGCCACAGTACTACATAAACTCGAAAAAATGGCACTTCAGCCCCAACAAACCCAAGAGCGCGCTCTTGGAGGTGTCGGGAGAACCGGCGCAAAGCAACTCGCGAATGCGACCTTCTGGCGCGGCAAATATTTATGGGATACTGCGGGGATATATCCCCGAATTCCTGACAGCGAACCTAGAATAAGCTATTCCGCAACTGAAATCGGTATTCCCGATAGGGCCGGCGGAACACCCTATGTCATGGCTGCCATTTCGCAGCATGCTGAAATGCTCTATAATCCGTTGCATGCTTACTATAGCACACCCGATAGATGGGATAAATTGGAGACCCTGGAAGGCTCTGGAGGCTCCATCGACGATCTTACCGCGTGGTTACCCCAAGATCTAACTAAACGTCAACACATTATAAAACCACACGGCTATGACTGGGACGATAACGTGGTATACGGGTTTAGTGGGATAGTCGTTACGCGCTATATGACGGAGCCCGACAGATATGAAGGACATTTGACTGACGAACAACTCAACCAGCGCTTTGAGAAGCTACAAGATTTCGCTAACTTTCGGGCCAATCCGTGGGAAGCATGGGCTGCACAACAAACTACACGAACTGACGCTTTTCACCAGTCGGTCTCGCAGCGCTGGGCATCGAATGGTTGGAAAGAAGCAGTTCGCATGGGATATAGAGGGCATGGGTCAGGCAAAATCTCAGAGTTTAAACCTGATTTATACGAATGGGTTGATGAAAGCCCCAACCCTCAGCGAGCTTCAGCGGACGCAGTGGTCGGATCTCCGGCCTATCTCGGCTCTCTCGCAGATTGGATTCCTCAATTACTTTCTTATATTAATACTTCGGATATCGCTGGCGATAAGTGGCTTAAAGAGAAAAACCCGGCGCCAGTCTTGAACGAATATCTAAGATTGCTTAAGCGTTTTCAAGGGGAGATGGCATGCATGGTAGAAGCCGCAAATGCATATTGGGCCCATCAAGAAAAATACCAAAAAGTAGTTCGAAAGGCTTTTGGGGAAGGCAAGGGCTTTAAAGCCGCTTGGAAACGCGCCAAGAACTTCCTCTACACCGGAAGTAGACACAACGGTACCATGGTAGATTTAATTAGAGCTTCTAGCAATCCGGCCGCAATGGCCGGCAAAGATCGTCAACAAACTATTTTTAATGAACAGTGTTTTTTGTTGTCTTATGTTTCAAAAATGAGCGATTATAAAAAGCGCCGAGATAAAGGAGCGGGGATCATGACTGGCTCTATCCCGACCGATCCCAATTCTACTATAAGCCCTGCTAAGGCAGTGCCTTATTATAATGGAAGTGCCAATTCTTCACTGCTGTTAGATGGCGACCCATATGGATTTTTGAACGTTCTAACCCAGAATGAACATCAGAAAGTATTCTTTAACATGGAAAGCCAAGTCTTAAATCATTTGCAGCCTATGATCCGCCTATATAAAATAGAATACAATAGGAACAACAAACCAACTGAAACCGAATTTAAATTTGATTCTAATCAGAAGCTGTTAGAAAACGTCTTAAACAGTAAGTTAAAGCGCGGGTACGGCGCCGGCATCAAGAGTTTTGATTTTGCATACGAAGGGAGCAACCCTTTCTCGGTGAAAAAAAGCATCAAAGCCACTTTAAAGATTTTTGCCAATTCGATGAGTGAACTTTTCGAGAATCGCGGCAGTTCAACAAAGCCGTGGAGTTACATAGATTTAGCACTAAAGACACGACAATCGCAGCAGAGCGATACAAAGTGTAAAGTGGGAGGGCCTATTCAAAAAAGTACCGCTCTCAAGCAACAAAATTTAGATAAATTGAACTTTCGTTTAAAAGCGGTTGTAGGGTGGGCACGCCCCAATGGAGAAGGCCCGTGGAGTAGATATAGTTATTTAACGGACGACGAAAACAGAAATAGACAGTTTCTCATGGATGGGATTTCAAATTCTTATACAACTTTAAACTTAACCCCTACTGTTCATCATTTCGAATTTGATGAGTTGGGTCGTGTAATCTTGAGTATCGACTATTTTGCTTTTATCGAAGATTATTTTGACAGCCCCGTTTTTAATATTTTCGCGGGAACTGGTACCACCCTCACACAAATTGTTCGCACAGCACAGCTTAATCATTATTCACAAGCATGCAAGCCTGAAGATCTGAAAACTATTAAAGAAAGCCTCGCGGAGAACGCGGCAGATGAAAAAGCGACTGCGTTGACTTCTCTGATTAAGAATTTAAAAGCAAAAAAACGAATATATTATATTAAATTACCTTATAGACAAATTGCACATTTCAATTCAAAGGGTCCCTTTTACAATTTCGAAGCTGATCAAGGAGTGGGCTTTTCAATTAAAAGCGATTCACAAAATAGCACAGACGTGGTCAATAGTATGGAAACGGCTTTTAGCACATACACATTTGGTGATAATTCTAGTGGCGGTGTTACGGAAGATGATCGAAAAGTTTTTAGGTCTTCCCTGATGGCTGACAATCCGCAATTGATTAATCTTTCGTTTTTTTATGTAAGTGATTTAATAGACAGTGTATTGGAGGCTTTAGAAGTCGAATTAAAAACCCTCCCTGCCCAGCTAGAAAATGAATTAGATCAAACCGCAGACATTACAGCCTGTGAAAAAACACTTCAAAAAGATAAATATGCCCGCGCCTATCAAAATTTCAAACAATTAAGAATTTTGTTAGGGCCTGTAGAGTTTGTCAACCAAGGAGCTAACAACAACGCCTCACTGGGCGGCCCGAGCCTTTTTGTTAATTTTGGAGACATGCCCATCTCTGTGAAATATTTTATAGAATACCTTGCAGCCCAGATGTTGAAGAAAGATAGAAGCACTTATAATCTTACCACTTTTTTGAATGATCTTTTTAATAAATTAGTACGAGAGTTTTTAAACGAAGAGAGCTGTTTTGATTGGAATATTAAACAAAAGGTGAGAGTAAACCAATCAACCCTAACGAGTTACCCGAAGAGTAGAAGCTATGATAATGTTAGTAGATCTATGATTCGGAAGTCAAATGCTCGTATTAATCTTTCTCAATTATCGAAACCGATTTTAAATATCTCAGGTCCAGAAGGTCCGGCGCCTTCAGGGAACGTGGCCCGCGAAATGAATTATTTCGTTTATTTTGCTGGCAGAACTGCACCGGCAGAACTTATGAAAGGAAAGAAAAGGCAAGATGAAAGAAAGGGAATTTTTCACTATACGCTCGGCCGAGACCGCGGGCTTATCAAAAATATACAACTTTCAAAGACAGATTCTAGAGGACTTGCTGAAGTGAGATTTGAACAAGACGGCTACGATGGCTTAAAACAATTGAGGGTTGTATATGATGTAACTATCAATTCGTATGCCGAAGTTAAAGCATTCCCTGGTACATATATCTATGTGGATCCACGAGGCTTTGATCCCTCTAGTACTACGCGTGAAGGTGACATGATGAATATTACTGAATATGGTATTGGCGGCTACTTTATGATTGTGAAGTCTGAGCACTCTTTTGGGCCCGGTAAAGCTGAGACCACTATATATGCTAAATGGGTGAATGCGGTTGCCGATACTTACGAGCAACAAGGCGCTGATCCTAACGACACAACCGCACCCGCAACTTTATCTCGATGCAGCACGTCCCTCGCAGCACGTCGAACCAACGCAGAGGGACAAAATCAAGAAATGCCGGAAATTTAATCGAGAGGAGAAGTATAAATGGCTGATGATTATTACGACAATAAACCAAAATCTACGTCGCTTCTTTTCTATGAGCGCGGCGCATATGACAGAGTAACATTTGAAGCCGCAGAAGGGATTCGAGATAATATTGGTGGACCCTCCCCCACTCGTCCTAATCTGGTAAACTATCGGCTAGCCGAATATGCAATGTTTGGAAAAGTCAATCAGTTTTTTGTACCTGTTGTTGTGCTCCCTAAAAATTTAAGGCACTTCAAAACACTGCAGACTAATGAGGCCGAAGAGATCCCACAAGCACTTGACTTTGTGGTAAATATCTTTCAACAAATGGCCGAGAACTTTAAAAAAAGTGCAGCATTCGGAACAATCAATCCGCACGATCCCTACCTCTCCAATCTGAAGGTTTATAAAGCCTATCAAAATCCAACAGTGTTATACGAACAATATTTTACGCTCCTCTCCTATACGCTTCAAAAGCAATTTCAGGAGAGAAACATCCAAGTTCACAACTTTCCTCAGTTTATGAATAGCTTACTTGGTATCTTAGAACAGGGCGCCCTGTCTATGCCCTTTACACAAGTGGCATATGTAAAAAGCAAACAATGCCCATCTAGATGTAGTGGTCTTGTAATTGAAATTGCTGATTTGGACTATAACAATGACCAAGACAAAATTGATAAGTTTTATAATAGCCTAAACTGGGAATTCTACCTTCAAGCGTGTGACAATTTCGGATTTGCAGTAGATTCAACAGCCCCATGGCGGCTGATGGCGGATTTGGATTCGGTCATAATGAAAGACGCTGCAGCCAAATATGGAGGAGGAGGGTCACTAGGGGTGATGGCAGGTGCCTTTAAGGATGTAGCGCCCTCTTATCTCTTAAGAAGATTTTCGCGCGATCTTTACAATTTGTATAATTTTATTCGAGTGCGCACTGCATCTACTTTTGAAATTTGCAGCAACAATGAAATAATACCCACAACTTTTGATTCCGAGCAGTATAGCTATAAACAATTTCAAAAGAGGTTTTCCGCCAACTACCTGCTTGAAAAATATTTTCTGATTCGCTTTATGGAAGAAGAAAGCAGCTTTAGCCGAGCAGAACAAAAAAGGCTCATACATGATTGTTTGAATACCATGCGGGCTGGAAAAGCCGCAACCGCTATCATAGGATTTGAAAAAATTTTAAATAAACCATTTGACTATATGGGTTCCGTGAGTTATAATCTAAACAGTGCAGAACAACAAGTGCAGGAATTTCAAAATAATGCTCCTGATCTTGATGAAATCTCGCGCGAACTTGAAAGATTAAAAAATCGAATCAGAAAATAGGATAACTGTGTTATTTCAATCGTTAGATGATAAAAGTGAATGTATAGGGGTGTATTGTGATGGTAAAATATATTATGACAATTTTCCCTCTGAACTGACACGTACCTGGAAATATACGCCTTCCCACACTAGGGAAGATATTGAATACGCCTCTTTATATTGCGAAACTAAAAGCCTGGAAGATGCCTGCCCGGCCGAGCTAAAAGACGAACTGGCACGCACCCAGAAGAAATTTAAGGCATATATTAAATCTTTTCAATTGGCTAAGATTAGCATGCGGGATCATTGTATATTCGATCTAGTGCCGGCTGATTTTTTAAAACAATTTTGCGAAATTAAAAATAAGATCACACAACATGTATTAGAGACACACACAAAACCCTCTAACTATGATCACTTATTAGATATTCATAAATTGCTGCACAAGATAAAATATCAGCAATTAAACTTAAATAATGAGGGATGCAAGAAATTACACTACTCAATTCATAACTCAACACGAGTCAAGAGGATTCTACACGGCCCCGCCTATATAGATTATAATTTATTTGGAACTGTAACAGGACGTCTCACTACGTATCCGGACTCGTTCCCGATATTGACGCTACAGAAAGAGTTTCGCAAGCTTTTAAAGCCCACTAACGATTGGCTTTTATCTTTAGACTATAATGCGGCCGAAGTGCGCACCTTCATTGCTCTGGCGGGCGAAGAACAGCCACAAGAAGATGTACACGAATGGCATATTAAAAATTTAATTGAGGATGAACTAAGCAGAGAAGACGCAAAAGTGCGTTTTTTTGCATGGCTATATAATTATGATTCTAATGACGATGAGTTTGGAAGCTATCATCGAGAACAATTATTGGCTGATTGGTATGATGGAGCGGTGGTCAGTACTCCCTTCGATAGAAAAATAATTGTTGACAAACGCAAAGCATTGAATTATCTTATACAGAGTACAACTTCGGATATTGTCTTGGAGCGCGCCGTGGCTATCGACAAATTTTTAGAAAATAAAAAATCTTTTGTGGCTTTTGTAGTACATGATGAAATCGTTATAGATCTCGAAGAGAGCGAAAAAGAGATAGTGCCTGAAATCAAAGAGCTATTTTCTAAAAACAGATTAGGTGAATATTTAGTAAATTTAAATTGTGGAAAAAACTATTATGAACTGCAAGGATTGAATTTATGATATCTATCATTGGAATTGGAAATGGTGCATCTGCAATTGCACAAAAATTTGAAGTAGTCAAAAATTATGACGTCTATGTTTTAAACGATCAAGTAGAGCGCAATACAAAGAAGAAGTATAAATTACTCCCCTTCGAAAATCCGGATGAGTATGAAGAAAACATCCCTGATTTAAAAAAGTTTTTTACTAATGTTCGAAATCGGGCCCAAGTTTTTGTTGTAGGCTCTGCCATGAGTTCCAACTATACATTGGGTATCTTAGAACAAATAAAAGATCAGGAGATAGAACTGTTTTACATCCAGCCAGATATTGAACTGTTGACTGGGCGCCCAAAACAGTTAGAAAAAATAACGTTTAATATCCTGCAAGAGTACGCGCGTTCTGGATTGTTTAAAAATATTACCTTAATTTCCAATTTAAATTTGGAGAGGTCCATCGGGCAAATACCGATTAAATCTTATTTCGACAGGCTTAATGATGCTATCTATTCATGCGTTCATTACCTTAATTACTTTGAATTCAGCGAGCCCGAGATTGGGCAAGTCTCCCGACCAGCCGATATTAATCGGATTCGCGCCGTTGCGGCCCTCAATGTAGAAAATCTTGAAGAAAAATGGTTTTTTGACCTTGACACCCCTCGTGAGTTGTGTTATTATATGTGTATAAACGAGGAAAGATTGATGAAGGAAGGGGGATTGCACAAAAAGCTAGTCGATATTCTTAAGCAAAAACCTAAGAATGCATTTCGAAAGATTTCTTATGCAATATACGAAACACCCCACAGCGATTTTGGGTTCTGCGTTGCCCACACAAACGTAGTACAAGAACAAAAAACACTTGACTCTTCAAGTTAAGTGTGTTATACTTTATTCACAAAAGGAGAAATTGAATAATGTCAATTGATATGGAGCTTATGCGCCGCAAGCTCGCAACTTTGCGCGGTGAAAACAAAGGTGATTCTACTTCTGTTTGGTTCAAGCCAGACGAGGGAGACACCGACATTCGGATCATTCCAACTAACGACGGAGATCCACTGAAGGAAATGTTCTTTCATTATAACGTAGGGGACCACAGGGGCGGAATCTTGTGTCCTAAGCGTAATTTTAGTGAGGCATGTCCTATCTGCGAATTCGCTTCTTCGCTTTGGCGAGAAGGAAGCGATAACAACGACGAGGAGAGCAAAAAGCTTGCAAAGTCACTCTTTGTGCGCACCCGCTATTTCAGCCCTGTAGTTGTTCGTGGTCGAGAAGATGAAGGGATTAAGGTTTACGGCTACGGTAAGACGGCCTATGAACTCCTTCTCGGCTACATCCTTGACCCCGAGTACGGTGATGTTACGGATGCGACCGAGGGTACTGATATTACTCTCACGTATACGAAACCCACCAAGCCCGGAGCATACCCCCAGACGAGCCTGAAAATGCGTCGTAATACCTCAACGTTGCTTGAGGATACCGAGGCCATCCCCGCCCTCCTTGATGGCATGCCCGACTTTGACTCTCTCTTTGAGCGTCTTACGCCGGCGCAGGTAGACGCTATTCTCGATGAGCAACTCGCCGGAGACGGATCCGCCGAGTCGCGTTCACGCGAGACTGCCAAGTACAGCACAACCGAAGCTACTGACGTCGACCGTGCATTCAATGAACTGGTAGCAGGCTAGGCTCGCCCCGCTGGCAGACCGGGAAAAGTCTGCCACCTTTTTAATTAGTTGCTTGACAAAGCAAACTATACATGATATATTAAGAATATCTTCAACAAATATTGTTGGAGAGAATATGAGAAGATTCTCATATAAAATTATTGCAATTTTATAACAAGGAGAAAAATAAAATGAGCACATATATTAAGGTCCCCCCACGACCTAAAATGGGAGAATCGCTGCGTTCTTTAGGATATAAAGCAGTAACCGCAATTGCCGATATTATTGATAACTGTATTGACGCAAATGCAACCGAAATTGGAATTGAGACGCAGGGAACAGCCAATCAATCTGATCCAATCGATAGCATAGACATCTTTGATAATGGCTGCGGTATGAACGATGAGCAGCTTATTGAAGCTCTTACTCTTGGCTCTGAAACAAATAAGAGCGCATCTGCACTCGGATGCTTTGGGATGGGGCTTAAGACTGCTGGTACTTCCCTCGGCCGTCGTATCACTGTTATGACGAAGGAGAGCGCCGGCACCACTATCTGTATCGCTATGGATTTGGACGTGAATATGGCAGAAGGGGAGTTTGTTGTGGAAAGAGACCCCTCTCACATTACCGAAGAGCATCGTGAAAAATTTGATGCGAGCATTAGCGAGACAGGATCTGGAACTTGGGTACATATTGACAAGATCGATTCCGACGAGTATGCTAATGTCAAGACTTTCTTGAATGCGCTGAAGGCGCCCAGGGCCCTACGGTTGTACTTCCGCAAGTTCCTGGATTCCGGACAGCACGCAATTAAGGTTAATCGATGTGAACTTAAGGCTTGGGGGTATGAATATGTTGAGGGTGTTAAGACCCTGGTAGATCCATTTAACTTTACCCTTAAGGATGGAACAAGCTTAGGAACTCTCAAAATAGTTAGTACCCTGGGCTCAGCCCACAAGGCCGGCCATGAACGCCAACAGGGGCTTGTAGTTCTGCGAAATAATCGCGACATTACTACGAAAAAAATTCATTGGCACGGCGTAAGCGCCCACGACTGGGAGCTTTCAGGTGTGTATGTCATTTGGGAAGTTGATGCAGCAGCATTTGATCAGCAAATGCACACAACTCTTATGAAGGACGGCTGGCACCTACCACAAAATATTCGTGACAGCATTACAGCGGAGATTTCTAGTGATCTTCGTTCACATGTTAAGGAGCGCCAAGAGCATCGTGCAACTGAATCACCGCGTGATGATTCGAAGTTAGAAGAGGTTACAAGCGCTTATAGCAATAACCTCACTAACAACATGAATGTGACTGCCCCGCCAGAAGTGAACAATGAAAATGCGGTTCCCCCTCAAGAGAGGAATGAACCAACGGATGATAAGGGTGAGGATGATGAAAGTCAGACGCCTCCTAACCGCGCGAAGCGCAAGTCATTCAAGTTTCCTCATGGGCAAGATGAGTGGATAATTGATATTGATCATGGATGCGGCGATGGTCGTTACTATCAATATAGTTCCGAACGCAAACGGGGCGGTAGCCGCCGCTTTTATGTCTCCCTTGATACAAAACACGCTTGGGTTGAGAAGGTCTTTTGTTCTGATCTAATGATGAATTCACCCGCAATGTTTGCGCTTTACGACAATCTTATTGGGGATGTTTACATGGAGATGGGCTGCGCTAATCCAGATGACGGAGATCGCATGATTCGCTCTAAATCAGAATTTTTGCGTACTCGGGCAAAGGTTACAGCAGTTCATGACAAGTCGCCCAACAAGAAAGCGGCTTAAGCAATGAAGACACCTTTAAGATACCCTGGCGGTAAATCCCGCGCTGTAAGTGTAATCTTGCCTCTCATCCCTGAAGACTGTGGGGAGCTTTGCTCCCCCTTTCTTGGGGGAGGATCGATTGAGATTGCCGCGGCCGAACGCGGGATGACTGTTCACGGGTATGATTTGTTTACTCCCTTGGTGTGGTTTTGGGAAGAGATTTTAACTCGACCGGACAAAGTATCCAAACGCGCGCGATCCTATAGTCAAAATGTTGCGAATTACACGCCGCTTGAATACTGGGTAGACCGATGGAATCATTTCGCTGCTACTGCGCCACTGTGTAAGAAAAACTGTCGCGTGCATAATAAAGAGAGCACGGTGTGGTGCAATGATCATGACAAATTGGAGAAATTGATTCGGGGCAATTTAATCGGCATTTCGGAAGACACCTTCAGAAAGTGTCAAGCGCATTTAAAATCTATAATGAATACGAAGGGAAAAGCCACTATCGATAAGGCAGCACAGCTTTTCGTAGTTAACAAGGCCGGCCGATCTGGCGCCACCCTCAGCGGCGGCTATTCCTGGCGTGCCTCTTGGGATCGCTATAACGAATCACAATTACAAAAACTATCAGAATTTGAATTAGCAAACTTTAATGTGGGATGTGCGGATTTTGACATTTCAATACGCAATCACCCAGCGGCCTTTTTATATCTCGATCCTCCTTACTATTTGGAGGAAAAAAAGAATAAACTTTACGGCACAAACGGAAGTCTTCATGAGGGGTTTGATCATGTACGATTGCATCAGACCTTAAAATCAGTTGACAACCCCTTCATCATGTCGTATAATCAAAGTAGTTTCATTAGAGCGCTTTATGAAGAAATTGGTGCGACTTGTATCCACTTAGAAGATGCTTGGGCATATGGAATGAACACTTCCAAAAAGTCTGATGAAATGATTGTAACAAATTTACCGCATGCGCAAATCAGAGCGCAGATAGAAGAAATATTTAACAAAGGAGAGCAAGATGCCGAGAAAGGCGAAACAAACGAAAGTAGGTCGTGTATCCATGCAGGAACTCATGACCTTAGTGAACAAGAAAGCCGGCCGCAACGTCGCGCATGATTTAACGGGGGAGAACCCCACCCAAGTCAAGGAATGGATCCCCACAGGGTCGCGTTGGCTTGACAGTATTATATGCAAGGGACAGATGGGAGGCATTCCTGTCGGCAAAGTCACAGAGATTGCAGGACTCACCTCCACAGGTAAGTCTTACATGGCTGCACAGATTGCAGCCAACGCCCAGAAACAGGGCAAGCTTGTCGTATATTTTGATTCCGAGTCAGCCATCGACCCTGCTTTTTTAGAGGCAGCAGGCTGCGATTTGGGGCGCTTAATGTATATCCAAGCATCCTCTGTCGAGTTTGTTTTGGAGACGATTGAAGAACTCCTGGGAGCAACCGATGAAAAGCTGTTGCTTATCTGGGATTCTCTCGCATTCACTCCCGCAGTGTCGGATGTCGAAGGTGACTTTAATCCTCAATCCTCGATGGCAATGAAGGCACGCATTCTTGCAAAGGGAATGTCAAAGCTGACACTTCCTATCGCCGACAAGCAGGCAACCTTCTTGGTTCTTAATCAGCTTAAGACTAACATTACTAGTGGGCCCATGGCTCACATCACAGCGATGACCACTCCCTTTATGACACCAGGAG
>Ga0080013_1000649_pt1 | contig 48533 bp, 35 predicted proteins | sample ETNvirenome_6_85_FD_69236 | JGI IMG/M metagenome (GOLD analysis project Ga0080013, IMG submission 69236) | Marine viral communities from the Pacific Ocean - ETNP_6_85 (SPADES assembly) (version 2) | ecosystem: Environmental > Aquatic > Marine > Oceanic | place: Pacific Ocean | collected 2013-06-19
TTTCAAAATATGAAAAGTAGAAAAGTCGGCGCCGTCGCCTCGGGATACATCAACGACTATTAAATAATTACATGTAGGATCAAACTCTTCCCAAATCCAAAAATTACGATCAAAGCCTGTGCGATGTTTGGGCTCCCTAACCATAGATAATACCCATTCCATACATTCAGGGTCTATGACAGTTTCGCCAGAGGTGTTGAAATTACACTGTAGCTCTTGCGCAATTTGGCGCTTAGACATATTTCTAGTTTCTTTCTTATACCACTCTTCATCTCTTTCAGGGTGAACATCCCACGGAAGCGTGGTAAGATTAAAGTTATTGGCTCCCGCCGCGGCATCCGTACATGTTTTGTGAAACCAATTTCCAACGCCATTTGGTGTTGACAGCGCAATACACCGGCCACCGGTTGATAGTGTGGGATATAGCCCTGTCCATAATTCTTCTAGGTTTTCAATATGTGCTGCCTCATCAAGCACCAAAAGCGATAGAGCTTCTGAGCGGCCGGCGTCTCCCGAAGTGGAGGCTGCTTTAATAGAAGAGCCATTGGAAAGTTCAAAGGAATTACGGTTATCAATGCTAATTGTGGCAATTTTTAACCAATCAGGAAGTTGCCGCATAATTCCTTTGACTTTCTTCACAAGGTTTCCTGCAGTCGCGAACTTGGTTGCCATAACTAGGATAGCTTTATCGCGATGAAACAGCATCATCCATACAATATAGCCGGCTGTAATAGTTGAGATTCCAAGTTGCCTAGCTTTTAGGATAACATTGAAACGATAATCATTAAACCTATTGAGAAGCTCATCTTGAAAATCATAAGTATCGAATAAGATAAGCCCATGCATGGGGTGGGAGATTCGCGCATATGTCTTAAGAAAATAAGATGGATCTTTTCCGCACTTTAATATCTCTTTGACTTGCTGCTTCTTGTCTAATTGAAAGCTCATTCATCATCTACGAGTTCTATTTCTTCTTCGGCTGCAGCTTCTTGGTCCTCTTCGGCTTCATGTTCCTCTTCGGCTTCTAAAATTGCGGCTCTCGCAACTTCTTCCATAATAATCTCTTTAAGTCGTGCGATAGAAATTTTCATTTTTCGACCTCCGAGCCTTTCTTCCGTGTGTCGTTCTTGGGGCGCTTACCATCCCAGCCTCCCTGATCTAAAAACTTTTTCCAACTCGCTTCTACAGGATTTGTGTTGCCACTATTATCATCGTTCATAGCTTCATCGAGGCCGCCAACTTTATAGTGCTGTTTGGCTAGTACCCAAGATCGCACGCGGGAGGAGTTTTCAACGCGTACATCAATTTCGCCTTCCTTAGTAAGTTGTACAGAATCGCCGGTAATCTTGCGATATTCTTTCTTAAGGAAAGAGGCAATGTCGGCTACCCGCTGTTCGACATCGCTCTCAAATCCGGCCGTATATACTTCCTTTAGCTGAACATCGGACTGGTAAGAGACACACATCATGTTGCCATAAAACTTCACATTAAAACCATCCATTACTCGTTTATCAAGAATTGGATCTCCCTCTTCTCTTTGAAGGCCGGCCTTCAAGGGCTCTCCATCTTCGTTTAAAGCGCCATCATATATATTAGCGGCTGCTTGCGCTAAGCCTTGTACAATTTCGTAGACTGTTGCCATTATCCCTGTTCTCCTTGTGGGGTGTCTTCTGCGGGGGCAAGCCTGCCTTGCAGAAGTTTCATTATTCTCTGTATTAATGCTCTATTGGTATTAAGATCGACTCCTTGCTGATTGGCAAGATTAAGCAAAAATTTATCAACTTGATCAACAATGCCTTGTTCGGTGGTGGTTAGTTCTGCTGAGGCAGCTTTTCTGGTTTCCATTCCAGAACGTGCAAATTCGCTTGATCCCATTGCTTGGGTCTTAAGCTTTGTGGGGTCTTCTTCCTGTTCGCTTAAAATTTCAAGAATTAAATTTTTTAAATCAGCTTTGGTTATTCTCACCTTGCGGTCTCCATCCTTTTTCCCATCTCTCCTCTCTATCTTCTATATATTGAATATAGCATTTATAGCAACAATCATATTTAAGAAGACAAACATCATCTGATGTTTTCTTCGGGAAAGAAGAGCACACAGAACAATGCTGTAAAGAGTCTCTATTAAATAGTTTCTTTGAAACCTTTATACCATTTACGTCTATTTTCTCTTGAAAGGCTTCGTTCTTAACGTTCTTCTTATATAATTCCCGCATCTGTTCAAGATATTCTTTTTCTTTATTCTCGTCCCAATTTGCGCGGGGATTTTGAACTGCGTCTTCGCCATATTTCTTGGTAATGGCCTGTTCAATTGCGGCAAGTTTATCAAAATCCTTGTCACTCATTGAATAGCCTATAGGCGCTATAGCTGGCTGCAACTCCAACGGCCACACCTCCGGCTGCCCATAGCCATCGATTACTGGGGGACTGCTTTAAAAGCGATCTTTGAAGATGATCGATCTCTTCGTCTTTCTGAAATATCAACAAGCTCATTTCTTCATGTAGGGCGTTATACTGAATTTCCCAATTCCGAAGTTCTAGTTCGTAGCTAGCGGCTTCGACTGAAAGTTCATACTCAATGCGCGCTTGGCATGCGAGGTTGGCGGTTGATTGACGGGCAAGAATTTCAGACAATGCCGGTACATCAAACAGTACCCCCTCAAAGGGTGCGCACTGCTGTTCGCCAAGAAATGTAAACTGGCCCGAGTCTGCTGCTGCAGCAGGGCCGCATAACATTAATAATAGGCTAAGGAACATAATCAAATCCATACATTAACATTATTGTCTCAGATAGTTCCTCTGGGTCTTCAGAGAATTGTCTTCCGAATTCTTCTCTGCGACTCTCGATCACTTCTAGTAACTCATCCTGGCTCTCTTGATAATCCCGCTCTACTTGTTCGATAGTGTCTTTATAGATCTGGAGCGAGTTTTCCATATCAGCCATTTGCTTTTCATGAATCTCTTTCAAGCCGGCAAGTTGTGCTTGGAGCGACTGCTCTGATGCTTCATAAGCAGCTTGCATCTGCTTATAATCGTACCGCATTTTACCCATTATTGTAAGTCCAAGTAGAACGATCAAGACACCCTTCCAATTCTTCAGCAGAAACTGAAGTATTGTCTGCCATGTGATCATTTTAGTCCCTTCAGTCTCTCAACAACATCTACGACGCCTTGCGTACCAATAAAGATGCTGGAAATAATAACCCAATCAGCGCTGGCTAAATAGCCGCCGAACGCGAGGGCTGAAGCTGTTAGCCACACCAACAGTTTTCGGGATGTAAGTTTCATCAGCCAAGTGTCGATGAAACCGCTTTGCTCTTCCATGGTCGTTCCTACAGCAACCAGTGAGCAACGAGTACGCCATCAAGCCACACAAGGCCTAACAGCACCCACCAGCTAAAACGGCCGGCTCCATCTGTGACTTCGTGCCATAGGGCCCAGCCACCATCGAGTGCTGTCTTCCATAAATGTCCCACTCCGGTGACGGCGCAGTCCCATACTTTTCTTAATAAGCTCATTTTATTTACCTCTATTTTTTGCTTTTACGCTTTTCACGCATTTTTCATATTTTTCTTTATCTTCTCTTCCGACAGAAGCAGTACAAATGGCCCAAGGATTGTTCTTTTCCTCTTCTTCCAAATACGCTTCAAGTTCTTCTTTAATATATCTTTCTATTTTTGATTCCGCAAACCGGACTTGCTCGCCTTCATATTCCTGTGCTGTTTCGGCAATTGCTTCTAATGATCTTTTCAGTTGTTCTTGTTCTTCGGGAGATAATCCTTGAATCATTGCTTGTTCGAGAGCATATGGGCCTTCCGCAGTTTTTAGAACTTTTCGTAAAAGCCTTAGTAATTCAAGCCCTGAGCCTTGGTGCCCCTCTTTGAAAACATTAAGCATTTTTTTGTGCCAAGGAGTTTTCACTGGCTCAGTTGGCGCCTGCACAGAAGCACGATAAAGTTCCCAAGCCAATATTTCCACTGCTTGGGCTTTCACAGGAATGCCAAAATCTCGGTATATCTTCTTGGCTTGCTTCATATACTTTTTAGGCGGCACTTGAGGCTGACCGCCTGTTTCTGCAGAAGACCAGTCGCCCAAATCAAAAGCTGTATCAGTGCGGAGATCGCCCTCTATCTCTTCGGGCTCATCATATTCTTCTCCTGCTTGAGCGGCAAGAGATTTGTGTGGGTTAATTGCTTCGTCTACGTTGTCGGCAGCCTTCACTGGAGATTGTTGGCTATAGCGCGCGCGGGCACTTCCACCACGACCCATTACAGCCTGTGTAATACCAATGGAAACTGGATCGTTGCCGGTCATTGCGGCGGTTAAATAATCAATACTGATGTCAATGCTTTCCAATGAAGATATTACAGTTTGAAGAAGCAATTCTATTTTCGCAGTTGAGAAAGAAGCACCCTCTTCTTGCTCTCGCAAGAGTTGTATTATCTCATTACGTAAATATCTCTCTACCAGGACACCTTGGGTCTCTTGGTTGACTATCTCTATCAATTTTGCTTTGGCAATTAGTATGGACATTCTGGTCCTAATTTAACAGGAGGGTGCGTCTCAAGGGGAATCCCAATACGTTCCATATCGTTTAATCTTTCTTGTACTCTGTGATGTGAACAGCATGCGTATGCCAAAGCAAGCAATGCTAGCCCAAGAGCCAGCACATCCAATCGACATAACTTTAAGAGCTTTTGTTTCATTGTAATCCTGCCCAGATTAATACTATAACTAGTGCGATGATTGTTCCAAATGCGAGAGATGCGCCGATAATATCGGTCCACTTAATGTCGCGCCATTCGAGCCAATGATTTAGTTTATTCCAAAGTTTCATTTAGGCTCCTCCCATAAGATCTTGTGCAGCCTGATCAGGAGACATTCCACTCAGCCACATATCATAAAGATTAATATCAGAGGACATCTCATCTGCCGCTACATGTTCCCCTGAAAGGCTTTCAATGTGTCCATCGACTTCCAAGACCCATTCAGCAAACTCACGTAGGCTACGATTCATATTGGTTTTCTGACTCTTCTCGTCATATGGGTCATCTGGTCCGAGTCCCGGCTCGGGCACATAGCCCGGGCGCTCCCAGGCTGGGAGTCGAGCTTCCTCAAGCTCTTCTTTAATAATCTGCTTAAGTTGGGACTTGGTGACTTTCATTTGTTTCTCCAAGGATCCACCGCCATGGGTTCATCGCCGGCCATATCAGCAGCCAATCTTAAAAAGTCACTTATCGACATACCTGCCATGGCAGGCGCTTGTTCTGGAATAATCTCTCGCCGTACATATTCTACAACGTCTTGCGCAAACTCTCGCGTAATTCCTACGTCCATGTCTGCTATGGCGGAGCGCTGGTGTGCTATCTCTTCATCTGAAAATTCCGTTGGTGGCAACGCTTCGTTCAAATCCTCCATCTTCTCATCCATGAAATATCGTGGATCAATAAATTTCTTGTTCTTTCTAATCATTTTATACTCCTCCCCATAGGTGCCAGCCGGCAGCAAGACCGATAGCCAAGCACGATACTTTCGCGACCCCTATCAGGACATAATCTTCTAATGCGCCGTTAAGCAAAGCAAGCTGCTTTGCTTTTGTCCATGTGTTTCGCGCTAAATCTCGTGGTGTACTCATGTGTTAGTCTCCTAATGCCTGATGACGATCAAGCGTCTTTAAGAACAGGCTTAATATATCTAGTCGCGAAGAACCAATTCTGCGGAAATCTCCTGCGGCCGCGGCATCGGACATTTCTGACAAATCCTGTACTATTCTATTTTTAATCTGATCGATTCTTAAACCACCAAATCCCGGTACAAGAACCTCAGCCTCATCAGAAGTGGTGGCGCCTTCTTCGGGCTCCGCATACATGGGTCCAGCGTCATCATATTCTACCTCTTGAAGTTGCTTAACTTCTTCTTCGATAATCTGTTTAAGTTGGGATTTGGTTACTCTCATCTTTATTTTCCTTTGGGTGGTCCATTCATCCTTATTTATACCGCTTGTACTTACGCCCCGTGTCGGGATCGTATTCGCGCGGAGTGGCGCGCGGGGCGAAGTCGCCGCGACCGGTGCCACCTGGGTGGCGCCTGTTGAACGCTTGTTGACGTGCACTGCGCTCTTTGGCGCCTCCTTTCCACTGCGCAACCTCTTCTGCTTCTTTTTCTCTTTGTGCACGGATCTCAGCGGCTGCTGGGTGGTTCATCGCGATTGCCAGATCCTCGGCGGCCCACAGCAGACAATTCCCTGGGACGTACTGACCCTTGGTGGCGTCGGTGGCCTTCTTCAAGTAGTATTCAATCGCACCTGCTTCATCGGCAAACTGGACGGTTCCGGAGGGAGTCCATGCCCCTCCGGCGCCGATGTCGGAGTCCATCTGGGCTTGGAGATCTTTCACCGTGAGCCCGCCATGGCGCGCGCCTGAGCGACATTTTCTTTTCATTCTTTCTTTTTCGAGGCTCTTTCTCGCGGCTTCCCGGTCGTCCCTGGATCCGCCAGGGCCCTGCTCATTTAAAACTGTTTGAAGCTCTTCTTTAATAATCTGTTGAAGTTGCGATTTGGTTACTTTCATTATTATTTTCCTTTGGGTAGCCCATTCATACATAGTATGGCAACGAGCCCAGGTACGTTATCATTAATATAAACACCTGAAAAAAGCGTGTCGGTTCTGCCGCCAACATATCCAATCGCCGCATCCATGTGCTTGCTAATTTCTGGATCGTTTGCCATGTCAGACGACACGATCAATAATAGTGCGCCAGTTTCTGGCTTTCCTTTGGGGGCTGGACACGGCGAGCGCTTCATACAATTCTGGAGAATCATAGAGCCAAGATTAGGCGTGGCGGGGTCTTTAACGAGCGTAGAACCAATAAACATTCTTTGCGGCGTTCTCAGGCAGCTTTCAAGATCTTTCGTATCGAACGACTGAATCGGTGATTTATCGGAAGAGAGCTTCAATACCTGTGTCCACAGCTTTGCGAATGCAGCATTAGCAGATGGGAACAGATTGAGCATTCCTACCTTGCCGCGCAACAGCTTTACTTGTCGTTCGTTATCTAAAACGATATGAGTGTGTTCAGCGACGTCATTTAAAAGAGCCAAGGCGTTTCTGCTAATGGTGGGATTTAAGGATTCTTGCGCCGTTGGCCATGAAACTATATATACCACTTCACCTTCCGCCTGTACCGACTTGAGGTATCGCTCAAATACGCTATGTAAGGAGGCGACGGCAGATCCAGTTCCACCGCCGCCTCCAGCGCAAACGAACAGCCAGTCAACTTTGCCTAGTTTTGTGCGGAGGGCGTCTTCTACGACTGTACTGTTTGCATCAAACACAGCTTTTCCTAAATTCACATCTTTTCCAATGCCATCGGCATCGGGGATCAAAACCACATGCTCATCACCCACATCGTCAGGAATATCTTTAGGAGTGGTATTGACAAGCAAAGTCCTATTGTAGCCAAGATCGAGAAAGGCCTTGGCCATCTTGCCCCCGCCTCCCCCTACGCCGACAACGGCGCAATTTAATGCTGCCGAAACAGTATTTTCTGGAAGCAGGTTTTCGTGATTTACTTCTTCATCATCCCCATAGTGATCGATAAAATCAAAATCATCGGATTCGCTAACTGCTGGAGTGTCAAGGGCAGCGGGGTTTTCCTCTACTGCCGGCTCAACAAAATCAAAATTGTCTGGATCGCTCATTTAAATCTCCGGTTATTATTCTGCGGCCTTTTTAAGATCTTCTGGCCTTGGATCATCAAAATTAATTGCGCCTTTACCCAGAAGGTCATTGACAGCAGCTTGAGTTCCCTTCCCGCCAGTATGGTCAGCCTGGGGCATTGAGGTTTCTCTATCATAGGGGCCCTGACGTGATTGAATGAATGCCAAGGTCTTTACAAAATATTCTGCGGCTAGCTCTTTCTTGGGTTCCGGAATCTTTCCGGCCTTAGTCATAAGTTGTAGTACCTCGTCAGTGATATTTTGGATCACATATTTCTTTACAGATTCGGCCGAAGCCTTCATTAGATCCGGGCCCCCAAGAGGTTTTGTTTTTAACTTTCCGCTATAGGCCGCAATTGCTAATTGGGTGGCCTTAAGGGCTTCTTCGGCATCTCCCAGCGCAGCGCCACTAATATCGGCAATGGCCATTTCTGCTTCAGGGTTCATCATCATTACTTGTGACCAGCGATGATGGCCATCTAAGATATATTTTCCCTTATAAGTTAAAATTGGGCCCGGGGGATTTCCCATTACAACTGTCTCTCCTGATAATATTGCATTAACAGGCTTCCAAGGAGGGTTTGTTACTTGATCTTTGAGGCTGTTATAGAAGCCAATATCTTTTTGAGTAGGCAGCAGTTCTGATGCTTTTTTCGTGCCGGTACCTGTAGTAACGGCTTCGTCTCCGGCGCCGCCTGCATCTGTTTGGCCGGCCATGGCTAATTTACGTACTGATGGATTACCTGCGATTCGTTTTAATCCTTGAACATATTGTTCGAGAGGAAGATCTTTAATGGCAAGAAACTTTTTGATAAAGGGCAAATCTGCTTTTTTAATTTGTTCGCTTAATGAAGTGCTCTCGTTTATAAACTTTCGCCAATTTTCCATTAATAGTTTCATTATTGATTTACCTTTGCGTATCCTTTCTTTTTCTCGATTACAATTTGCATATCGACACAATCCTTGAGAGAGTCTAAATGCGAGATCAACAGAACGTTCTTAAAATATACTTTAATTAGTTCCAAGATCCGAATAAAACCCTCCATATTTTCCTCGTCCAATGCGGTTCCCGGCTCGTCGAGGATAAACAAATCAGACTTTGGAAGAGAAGAAACACTCAAAAGCGCCAAACGGATCGCCATGGCACCCATCGTCTTCTCGGCGCCTGACGCCATTTCAATGGGCCTTTCGTCGTGTTTTGGGTGTTTGATAAATATATCAAGCTTGTTGCCGCCTGTCTCAAAGAAGACTTCAAACTCAACAATGTTGGCAAGAACCTTTGCAATCTCTTGATTGATCACTGGAATCTTTTTCTTGATAACATCGTAGGCAATGCCATTTGGATGCATACATTGCATTAGCAAATCATAAGCAGCATAGTCATTTTGAAGCTTAAGATAGTCTTTCTTTTGTTCTTTCAGGGATGCAATCTTTTCTTCATAGGAGCCGATCTTCTTAACAATCTCTAAGGTTAAATCTTCACAATTTTTAAGCTGTTCTCGTTGAGCTTCGGATGTTTCTTCTAATTTGCTCTTTTGCTTTAAAAGCTTTTCAAGGCTTTCAATTGCTTCCTTGTTTTGATTATATTCTTGAACCTTGATATCAATATCCTTTAATTTTAATTCAAGGTTTGCTTTCGAACTTTTATTTCGCTCTCGTTCTAATTCGAGATCACTAATGTCTTTTTGCATTTCATCAATCAAATCACTGATAAGTCCATATTCCTGTATCTTTTCTTCGATGTTCTCCGGATCTAATGTGTCTACTCGATTGACAGCCACAGAAAGATCGTGTGCAACGAGTTCTTTATTCGCCACATCGATATGTGCATCTTTAATAAAGCGGCATGTGGGATAAGAATCACCACAAGGAATGCTTTTAAGAAGCGCTTCCTTTTTGCTGATGTTTTCAACCTGGACTTTAAAGGTATTAATCGTTTTGTTTAACGCATCAATTTCATCTTGGGTTTGGGTTAAGATATCAATATCGATTAAATCCAAAAATCCAGATGAAATTTCTGCTTTTTGTCCCTTAAGATCGATTGTGGTTGTCTGTTCTTCAATCTTTTCTTCTAAAAGCTTAAAGGTTGTTTGATTCTTTTTTTGCTCTGTTACTAGTTTTGTAATATCAATAAGCTCGGTGGGAATCACACCAATTTGTTCACTAAGAGAAATAAGCTCATCATTTGATTGGCGTAGCTTTTTCTTTAATTTGTTGCATAGTCTTTTGTTGCTCGTGGCCTTTTTCTTTAAACTCGCAAGCTCTTCTTCTAATTCGCCAATCTCGGCGTCATAGGAATGCCCTTCATATTTTCTAAGCAACGCTTTTGCTTCAACCGAATCATCTTTGGCCATCTTGAATTTCTTCTCAAAGACTTCCAAATCCAGGAACTTGGCAATGATTTCCTTGCGGCGGGTCGAACCCTCGTCAATGAATGTCAATGCACCGTGCTGGCTGGCCAGAGAAGACACTAGAAAATCATCCATGGTACCAAAGTGCTTTCGAATATTTGCGTCGGTTTGAATGCGAGTATTGCCATTTAAGGATGTGACTTCATCTGTGACCGCATCGTAAACCTCAAAGTTCAAATCGGTTTTTGCTTCAAGAGTCTCTTCGCCTTTCAAGCGCTTGGTATATTTCTCAGAAGTCCTTTTTATCTTATACGTTTTGTCTCCGATTTCGATCTCTAAATATCCTGTGCAGGAATCTTGATGTTGATTAATAACGTTGAGATTTTTGCGCTCATTCCTGGAAGTTGTATTAAACAACGTGTAAAGAGCAGCATCAACAATGCTAGACTTTCCACTAAAGTTTTTGCCAAAGACTCCAATGATTCCGTTTAAGTTACGAAAATCAATTGAATTGTCTTTTCCATAATTAAAAAGATGATCCCACTCAAATTTTCGAAGCTTCCAATTTACATTTCGAGTAATCTCTTCATTGTCTTCAATAATTTTATTATACTTTCGATTAAGCTCAAAAACTCTCTCAAGAGTATCTTCATCAGTTTGATAATCCGCAAGATATTCATCAATAAGCTCTTCTTGAACATTGATATCTCGCAGGTTTTCTGTTTTAATGCCGTTTGTAAGATCTTCAACGGTGCCTCGTTCGCCGGCGGCCCTGTTTAAAAATGCAATGCTTTCTGGTTGAAAGCGGTGCTTCGCAATATCCATTGCTCGGCGCATCGTGTTAAGCGGAAGGTTATTGTTGCTAACCAATCGCAGACGGGCGCCTTGTGGCACTTCTAGATTGCGAGGCATTCGGCCTTTAGGTGTCAGCGGGATAGTAAAAAACGGCTTAGGGTTCTTGAACACGGCTGGCTCAATATCCCATTTATCCTTAGTTTTAATATCCCAAATCAAAATTCCTTTATCATTGGTCTCGCCATGATTTTGTTGAATGGTCGAACCGGCATACCAAATGCGGCCATGGCGATCCAAAAATTGGCGTCGGTGAATGTCACCGAGCATTGCAAAATCAAAATCCTTAAAAATAGAAATGTTATCTTCACCAAAACTCATCGTCCAATTTGTATCAGTTTTGCAATTGGAAATGGAACCATGATAAAGAGCGATGTTTATCTTGTCTGTATCGCTGGGTTTCATCCAGTTGTCTCGATCAAAGACCGATAAGACATTTAAACAGAAATTATCAGTTAAGTCTACCTCGCCTGAATCTTTTAACAGATGCAGTGTTGGTAAATTAAGCGCATCGACAATAGGCGTTAGTGCGTCTTGGCGACTGCTGTTCTTTAGGTTACCATCGTGGTTTCCTAGGATGATATAGGTTGGTGCAATCTCAGCGAGATTGCGAAAAAAATCAGAACACATCTCAACAAACTCTGGTGAGATCTGTGTCTTAGTGTGGGCTATGTCCCCACAGTGTATAATGTAATCGATTTTCTCTTCTCGCAGTGCTTCATACAACTGCTCGAATATGATTCGATATTCATAATGATACTTCAAATTTTTGATATGAGTATCACTTATATGTGCAAACTTCACGTACCCTCCGCATAGATACTCTTATAGTATAACTCATTGTAAATAAAGAGTCAAGCCTTTATTTATCTCGCCCTAAACTGCGGATAGTAAATTCATCAATAAATAGTCTTCTCTATCGATAAATCTCGCTTTTTGTTTTCGTTCTTGGAAAACTTCTCTAGGCATGGAACCGACATCTTCATAGCCATCTACGTCGATCTTATAAAGCTCAACATCATATTTAAGAAGCGTCTCAATAATCTTGTTCTCTTTTTCTCTCGCGTCTGGGTCGAGGGCAACATAGACTGGGGTATCGTTGTAGACGATTTTGCGGATAAGATCCGAGTCCGTGCGTAATGTGGACCCCAAAATAGGTACGCTGTTTCCGGCAGTAATGGCATCAAAAACTCCTTCGACAATTGTCAGGTCTTCGTTCCAATCAATATATAGCTCATTGAACACAACGTCTTTAGATGCTTTTGGGTTCTTGTACTTGTATGAATCTCCGTTATAAGATCTCGCCATAAAATAACTGACATCACCGTCATCATTAAAAGACGGAATTATAATGCGGTTGCGATATTCGCCACCGAAACAATAACCTATCTTCCACTTAAGAATATCAGCTTTTGTTAGGCCGCGTGAATGCAAATACTTGTGAGCATAAATACCAGTTGCTGGCACTGCGCCGGCAAGACTTATGAATTCTTCTGGAAGATCCAAAGTGGGCTGGGAGTCCACACGAGGGCGATCATCAAATAGCTCAGCAAATCTCTCAAGATCGTGGCGGCCTGTAAGTTCCTCCCATCGCTGTAATTGAACAAACGTCCCAAAACGACGAACCAGCCGGCGAACATTGCGACCACGATAATCACATACCCAACACTTAAAAACGTTCTTGCGAATGTTAACAGAGAGTTTAAGTTTGTGGTGATCGCATGCCGGACATTTGAAAAGTGTTTCTGAGCCATTTGTGTGTGAATATCCTAATACGTCACACAGAATCTTGTGTTTCTTTTTCTCGCTCAATTATGTCTCCCGCTCTCGCGACTATAATTGCATCGGCCCGATCATAAGATTCGGGTTTTGGATTGCCCTTATGTGTATATTGTACCTTGAAAGTAGGCTCGTTGTCAAGTAAATATTTCATAACAACTTGTTTTGCTTTCTCTCCTCTCGGCACTCTAATGCCGACTGTCTTGCGTGCGGTGGAGGCGCCGATAAATTTGGGCTCCATTTCAAATAGTTCAAAGAGAAGCCAAGAAACTACACCGTTAAAGCGCGTGAGAGTGGAGAGAGTTTTAGCTGACGACTTACCGCCCATAAACATATGGAGCGACTGTTCGATATAGATATGTTCAATGGGAAAGTCAGAATTACCGGGAGATCTGTCTTCATTATTAAGCTGGTACATTTCATAAATATCCATCAGCTTTTCTTTCATTGCGATTGTTTTTTCAAAGATTCCATTGTATTTTCGCAAGTCAATTGAATCATAATACACCAGCACATTGTCAGTTACAACCGCAAAGCCTGTGATGCTGGTGGAAATATCCACACCAAGTATCATTAAATATCCAGTTTTAATTTAAAGGAATAATCCTGATCTTCTTCTTTTAGAACCGGATTAGCCAATGTTGCAACACCAATTATGTTTTTACTTTCATCATAAATGGCAATTTTAGAAACGTAAACGCTACGTTTAAAACTTGCATCATAACCATTATAACTCGAACTTACCGTGTTGGCAATCAATTGTTCAGGATTTTCTTCATAAACTTGAGAAGAGGTAAACTGAATCTTGTCTTGTCCATACTGTAAATATGTAGGATTATTAGAGAAGTTGGCTTCTCCGCGCTTTGCATGAGTAAACAAAGTCATAACCTGAGTTTCGGTGCGGCCCTTAAAGGTCAAGTAAGATGAAATCTTTGTAGTGGTCCCAGCACCGCCGGCGCCGGCAGCGAAGCGAATCCAAGATGGGTTGGTGGTGGTGCCGTCTATTGATGCGGCATCTTCATCTAGTGCCCAAGAGCCCGTTAAAACTATGTAGCCTTCATCATATAACACAACGCCGGCTACTGAGCCGCTGTTATCTCCATTGGGAGCATGACTGCCGGCAGTTACTTGAATTAACTCTCCATTTTGTCTAACGTCTCGAAGTTCGCCGGCAAGAGAACCGGTCCAATAAAGTTTCAATGAAACGGTTCCGGGCTCAATCCGAGATCCAAAAAAGATTGACGGAATAGCTATTAAGTTTAAGTCTTGTGTGTCTTTATTGCCATACGAAGAAGTAACTTTGTAATGCTGGCTTCGTATGCCATAAAAATTTAATCGATTTTTAAGGCTGTAATAGTGTTTATTGAGAGACCCGGAAGGTCCAACAGCCGGCTCATCCGGCGTTGGTACGCCGCCGGCAATAAATTCTCTTGAGATAGAAGCAGAAAGCGGATAAGTGCCTTGAATCACATCCCCATATTGAAATTCGTTTGCATATCCTGAAGCGTTGATAGTTTTAAAGCTGCTGCCGGCGCTATCTTTTGAAATCCATGGAAAAACGCGACCTGTGTATTTAACAAATGTTTGGGGATCTCCGGAAGAGCCCAGGGCCGCCACTCCCTCGGTATAGCTGTCAATCCCATTCGAATTGATCTGCGGTGGAATGGCTTTATCGTCGTTAGTAGTGTCGGGCCTATCAATATTATATTCATATAAACTAACATGGCCCAAAGGAACCATACGTACTTGATCTACAGCAGAAAAGGCATCTCCATCTTTGTCCGTTCCAGTGCGTGTTCCGGCTTGAGAGGGGATATTGTTATAGTAAACTTTGTTGGAGTAAACGAAAAATTCAGAGCGAGGATAAGCCAACATTGTGCTTATAATAACATCGTTTTCCCCAAACTTTCTGAAGGACATTTAGTAGTCCAGTCTTACACGCAATGTTAACTCGGTTGTTGGATCCTTTCGAAGTGGCTCTGACAATTTGGCCACAGCAAGTAATTCATTATTTGCACTGTAGAGCCCAACTGTGGTTACATAAGATACTGGCAAGTCCGATGCCACGTTTTTTATACGAATCTGGCTAGCCGATAGATAGGTCATGTTAGAGCTATAATTAAAGTCATTATGGTTAGCCCTACAGAAGTAAATTGTAGAATTAATTTCGGTTGTGTTGTTAAAGGAAACATCGTTAATTCTTGCTCTTAATGTATCGCAATTTCCAGACACCGCGGATCCAGTAAAGGCTTCTTGCCAGCTTTGACCTGCGGCATTAAAATTAGCGGCGGCGCCGGATACTGCCCCGAATATTGAACCGGTGAGCATGACAATCCCGGCCTCGTAGAAAATAATACCGACGCGGTGGTTTCCGTCTTGATCTGTGCTCGGATGACTGAGATTCGGTTTGTCTGTATACAACACACCATAATTGCCACCTTGGGTGTTTAAAGTGCCCTGCGTAATAGATGAGGACACGTCTGAGATAGTTGTAAATCCGGACTCTGCCATCAAGGCGCCATGGGAGGCCGTCAAAACCTTCATCGAAAAGCTGCCCGGCCTAATCTGATCTTTGGTGAGCAGCCGCGAAAAATTAAGGAAAAAGAGATTTCGCATTGAACCGGTTTGATCTAGCGTTAAATCATTTTCAGGGCGTCTAATAACATTTTTAGATCCAGTAACGCCAAGAAGCGTTAGACCCATTTGATTATAAACGTTGATCTTCTTCTTTTGCTGTACAGTATTGCTGGAGGCAGACAAAGCAGAAGTTTCATCGTAGCCCATTGTAATATCAAAGATATGATTTGCAGAAGAGCTTAAATATGGATAATCATAAACAGACTGGAACATGCCGTGAGTATAATTTTTAATATTTCCATCGCCTGCATAAGTTCCATATACAATCGAACCTGTGATTGGTATAGCTTCGTACAGGTAAGTTTTTGTCGTTGTTACATCATCTGCAGTAATTGGTTTATATGACATCTAATATCTCCATTTTTTAGCCACTTGAATATCTAATAATCTTCACCGCCATATCAAGTACGCCTCCTCCATTCGGGGCGGAAACCTTGATACACGCATCGCCGGAATCCCATTTCTTAGTGCCGCCTAAGCCAGTTACAGTTTCGCTGGTTTTGCCATATTTTTTAAAGGCTTCCGGGGTCCCTTGGCTTGAATTAGCCTTAAGGGCAGAATCAACACTAGGAATTATAACTGCGCAAGAATCGGCTGGGCCCTGAAGTTCTGAGGCCGCGGCTACCGCGTTAAAACCAGCATTGTCCTGTTGTACTACCTTATTGGCGGCAGTTCGAACAGTGGTACACATTAGACCCTTTTGATGGGCCTTGCGCGGGCGTGTGCCGCCTTTGAGGGCGCCCTGGTTATAGCGAACCGAGCCGGCGGTATCGTTTGAAAACTCTAAAGTACTCGTACCCAACATCCCAGAGAACCAAGTTGGATCAAAGTCTACATCAACAGTAGCATCAGATAAATTGTTTTGCTTCATAAGCGAGGACGCGTTCTCGGCAGTTCTCGATTTGGTAGGTGTGTTAAGCCCCAACTCCATAAAAATTGGCAACGCGGTTGGATCATCGGCTCTAAGAATATACTTCTCGTCCATCTCTTCTTTCATCTTATCTGCAGTTTCTGCGTTAGCAGCAATATAATACATCTCATTAAACCGCTTGACGGTATTATTGGTTTTTTCATTCAGCACTATATCAGGCATATAAAGAAGATCTTGGCTTTTAATTGTGCGCAATTGGCTATTAACATTCTGCAGAGTATAGCCTTGCATAATTGGGGTTTGTAAAATTTCTAAATCATAATAAGCAGATCCAGATGGATGATCTTTATTATATTGTGCGTAATTTATTTCATCATCTGCGAGACTAAAACTTGTAATTTTGAAGGTTCCGCGGGCCAGTGCGCGGCGGCCTTGTTCGGTTAAAACGGCGTCTAAAATAATATCGCCTGAATTGTCATTGAATGATGCCATTTATATTCCTCTCTTTCATAAATAGTGTAATTTTTAATTGTTGCTTTATAATATGTAGTTTATTTTCTATGTACCGGCATATCGAATTACTCTTAATGGTATCTCTATTCGGGCACCAGAAGTGGTTCCTTTGACATAAATAGTAGAATCTATATAATCATATTTATTGCTCCCACCAAATAATGTCTGATCCGTTTTTCCAAAAATGCTATATTTTTCATTTCTTGTAGAAGTAGACGAGCCGCCAAGCTCATTAATAACATTAAGCCCTAAAGCAACTGCGCTTCCTCTGGGTCCTCTAACGGCAGATATGCGTTCAGCAGGGAGGGCCTGCGGGCGTTGGAATATATTATTTAAAACACCACGTATCACGTACACATCAAACTTATCAACTACTGTTGGTAGCGATGTTCGAACATAATACTGAAGGGGGGCAAAATTAGCCGATAAGGAACCGTCTGATTTATTCTTAAAAACTGCTTCATTTGATGGACCTAAGATGCGACTAAAGAATCTAGAATCTACGTAAACATTATAATACATATCAAGCAGGCCCGTTTGCATTATAAATGCGTCTCGGGACTCAGAAGTGCTCGACACACTAGAGTTATTTATCCCAGACTCAATGACAATCTTTGTATTAGAAACGTTATTGTTTTCTATAATATAGCCTGTACTACCGAACGCGGTTTTAAGTTTGCTCGTTGTTTCATCATTAACTGATAGATAAAAAAAGTTTTCATACGGTCTGGCGAAATCTTTTTGCTCTTGTGGGAGGCCGGGATCCTCGACCAATTCTTCAGGATCATAACCAGCAGATCCAGAATAATTTATTTTTAAGACGGGGAGATATAATAAATCATTTCGATCAAAATCTGTTAATCCGTAATTTATTACTGCGCTGTTATTTTCTAGCGCTTCAAAACATGATTGAGACATTATTGCCCGATCCATAACGTGGGAGTTGTCAGCCAAATAATCAGCGTAGACCTCTTCTCTTATAAATAAATTATAATCGATCTCATCATCTCCAAGGGAAAATTTTGTAACTTTAAAATCTCCAGTGGCCATCTTTTTTCTACCAAGATCAGTTAGTATCGCATCTAAAACTATTGTTCCCGTATTATCTAAAAATGCCATATTCTTTCTCTTTTATAATTATAGCTCTTCATTTAAATTAAACCTCAAATTTAGATCTATTTTCTTGCCAGTTTTTTTAGATGTTAATCTAATTTTAAATGATGGATAATCTTTTCCAAATAGCGGATCATCTGTTAAACCTACTTCCAAATTAGAAAGCTGACTTTCAGCAGTTTCAGCAAAATCTACATTATCAGTATTAAGGCTTAATTGGTCGATATTTGGTAGAATCTGCAACAACTTCTTCAAAGATGTTGAAGGGTTCGTAAACACATCTTCTTGTAGGTCTTTCTCAAACAAATTCTCAAAAATAGAATATTTATAACCTCCATCATCAACTAACTCAGCTTCAATAATCGGTGAGGGTGCTCCTGGTTCCTTGTGTTCATTAAGAAATCTTATTAAATAATAATATTTTTTATTTGTTTCGATCTTGTCATAAAAAATATAGGTCGGCAAATAATATGACGTATCTTTAATCTTTAGTGAAATTGATTTATATAAGAAATCTTTAAAATCACTATAGGACGTTGGTTTTGTTGACATTTTAAATATTTGAATTGTAGCCTGATCAGAAACAGATTTTACGCCCAAAGAATCTGTTTCTAATAAATCATTAGATCGTAAATATTCTTCTTTATACGTTGCGTCGTCTTCCGTAATAATTGTTGGAAACGAATCCGTAGGCTCTTGAGATTCTTTCTTAATAACAAACCCTATCTCTTGTGAATTATCAATTTTCTGAAAGGGAACCACCTCTACTGGGGCCGCGGGGTTGTCTAGTATTGTTACGGCATTGGTCATTATCGGAACTTCAAATACTCTTATCGTTGGTTCATAATATAAATTAAAATCTGCTAAATATGGTATTTCAGATATAGTTTGTGCTTGAGAATTAAAAGAAGACGAAACGTCTAGGGGATTGGTGATCCCGTGGAGCGCGCCTTCAGCGTTCATGCTCGCGAGTTCGAGCAAGGCATCATCGCCAAATTGCGCCATGGCGGCGTCACCAACAGTTTGGCCGGATGCAGCAAAAAGCTGATCAACTATTTCGTTGGTATTTGGATCGTGAAACTGAACGCAATATGATTCTGCACCGGTGGCTACGCCGCCGAGGGCGCCAATCGACCCCGTGCCAATGTTGCGGCCTACTCGTAAATCTCCCATTTTATACTTGGCGCCAGTGCCCAACACATACGCATAAACTGTATATGTGTATGTCTCTCCATATTTTACTTGTGAGTCTCGATATCTGAATACATCGTCGCCACTTAGCAGGTCGCTATTATAGATCCAAATATTTTGTACTACTGTCTCATCGGATTTTTTCTCGATTCTATAGGCTACTGTTTCATGATAATTATTTTGGCCACCTTTATCTAATAAAGCATAAATACCATTCTTTCCTTCCATGTTCATATCAAAATAGGTAGTCATATCTGTCGGTGATGGCGAGTGCTCGCTATCTAGATAGCTAGCTAATTTAGACAGCACTGTCATTGTAGAATATGACGACAGGAATCTTAGGCTTCCTTCATTGTCTTCTTTTATACCAAGCGGGTCGGCCCGCCATGGTGGTGGTACCGATCTCGTCCATGCTTTGGGTCCAATAAAATAGCAATCAGAGATAGAAGTGTCTTCAGCTTCATATCCATTAGTCAGCAAGGTTATAAAATCAACAGTATTAAAACTTGTACCAGCGAAGCTATTTAAATCATAAAGGAGATTCGAATCAGATGTATTTTGTTTTACATATTGCATAAAGTTTTTTGTATCTGGCGTGGTGTCAGTAAAATTCTTTTTTAATAAAAACAACAAATAAGATGAAAAATGCGCATCATCAATGGCTGATCTAAAATACTGATCTTCTATAGCATTGTTATAAGTCGTACTTCTTGGAAAGTCTATAGAAACGTAATATGGAAACGAATCTAAAACAGCCGCAGGCCCTGGATCCATGCTTAAATTAAATAAATTATATGCCGCCTCTCTGTTATAAAATATGTTTTTGGTTTTAGATGTCAGCGTTAAATATGTCTCTTCACTAAGATCATTTAATGGAACCTCGTCTTCTAAATGGGCTCTCAGGTTCTTGGTTATATCAACATAATCGTAGGACGAGTTTGGGCCCGGAACAATTGCTTGATTATAGGCACCAATAGGAGGCAGCGTGTCGACTTCCGAAGTAGTTATGATCGATGCCACATCAGACGTGGCACCATCTCTGGTAAGAAAATTTTCCCCTAAATCGTCCAGGTTGGCGAGATCCAAATCAGTATTAACTTCCATAAAAGCAAGACTAGGTATTTCTTTCAAGGAATCTCTTCCCGACACCCACTCTTCATATTTTGGCAGATATTCATTATAATGATATGTTATAGAGCCGGTTTGCCATCCTTTATCGTCAATCTTAATCATATTGATGGCCTCAGAGGAGAGATATGGTAGTTCGTATTCAAACCCATAATTATCAAATGTTTGTTCGGAATAAATCCCATTATATGTTTTATCGGCAAATGTGCCGCCTAATAAAAATGTTTTCCATTCTGTATCGCTAAAAATATCTGACGTTCCATAAAATCTGCCGGGGATCTTAAAATTTGGAATTATGGTTTCTGTGTTTGCTATTTCTTGAAACAATGGTTGAAGTTCAGCATATTGTAAGAGTCCAGAAACTGACGTGGGGTTTGTTGGATCGAGCCAGACATCGGATTCGGCGGTGGTGCTGGTGTCCCATGGCTTGTGTGCTGGGTCTACCATGGCACTGGACGCGCCGAAACCGCTGCCGCCGGCAGCGAGGTTCGAATGTATTGGCCGCCAATTAATTCCTATCTCATTGCGAAGCTCTTCAGTAGAGCCGGAAACAGTACTGGCATCAATATAAAATATTTGTTTTGTAAGATAATCACTCATTAGTATTCAATTCGCGAAGAAATTGCTTCTGTTGTTTCTTGCGTGGCCTCCGAAACGCTTATGCTTGTTAGATGGCTTTGTTTTAAGTCTCCATAATCAATAACATTATTTATAATTTGGCTGGTTACTTCATCCACCACAACAGATAAGGTGAGAGTTTCGACGTGATCCTGGATCTGCGCAATAAGAGACGCCTTCGCGTTTTCTTGATTGTCCTGGTCACTTAGGTCGACGAATGCGAAGGCAGGATAGCCATATCGATCTTTCAAGAAAGCTTGCTCCGAATCCAGATATCCAAGAGCCCACCGGGAATCCATCTCATATGTATCGCCAGACCACCCGGCGCCGGCCCAGGACGGGACTTTGCCGTCTGAATTTTTATATGAAAAAACTGGTGCGCTAGAGACGAAACCAACGGAAGTGCCTCCCCAAGAATACAAGCCATATATCTTGACTGGATTGGGATCCATATACTCATTAAAGCCGTCATGTTCGGTAAAACTATAGTCGCCTGTTGCAGAAATACTACTTATCAATAGATTTGAACGAAGTGGACGCGAATTCGAGAGTCTCTCAGCATCATAAATCTGCATCTCGGCTACCAAGGACGACGTGCCATCTGTATAGTCCCAGGGCCACCATTCCCATGCCTGTGGACCATTCGCAATCGACGCCGGTAAATCTTCTCCAAAGTTCATTAATAGTTGTACGGTGCCATACGAAGTAGCGTAGTCTGCTGCAGGGGCTAGCCTGAAGGCGAGCCAATCACCGCCGGCGGTGATTAAAGCGCCCGAAAAGGCAGACGGGTCCCAGTCGCTGGTGTGTGCTGCAGCACTCCACGTTGCCGGCATATGGTAATCGGTCCAAGCGTCTTCCAACATTCTCAACATATTACTAAGTTCATTCGAAGTGTCACTGGATATGTGGGCACCGAATTGTTCGAACATTTTAGTAGCTATGTTATTAGATGCGGCGCCACCCCAGCCCGTAGCTGCTGCTTCGCTTAAATTGAACTTCATGTTTGTGGCTATATTGTCAGCAACTGTTGTGGGCACGTATTTTTCCAAAATCTTGGTAACAGCACCAACATTTGAATTGTCAGCGTAGCCGGCTTGAGCCGATTTGGCCGTAGCATCTTCTATCGCCTGGACAACAACTGCCGCATCAACAACGGCCGCATTATTAGTGCTTGTGTCATCAACACATATTTGATTTACATCGTCCCAGATCTTACCTGTTCCACAGCAATTATTAGCCGGGTCAGCAAACTTGTTAGGATCATCAATACAAAAGTTACCTACTTTCTTTTTGCATTTCGGACAACCAGATGTGCCATTACCGCCATTACCGTATACGCTAGGAAATTTCATAATATATTATATCCATAAATAATTATTGTCTCATTTGATTTGTGGAAGCTTTTTTGTTTTCTTGATAAAATCACTTGCTAATGATTGGGCCCCATAACTGGTGATGGGGCGTTCGTCTTTGAGCGCCTTGTTGGCTGCTTGTGAAATAGATTTGTCCGGTTTAAAAATATTATCAGTTTCATCTGGAAACTTATCGGTTATCGAAACATGCTCGTTCTTAGTTTCTTCCCATGTTATTTTATCAGCAAGCTTTTCATTTGTCACTTCCTGCAGGAAAGAATAATCTCGATCTGGTTCTTCGAATGTAACACCCAAAATAGATAAAACATTTTCTGCGGAATCTTGTGGGCTAGACATGGGAGTGGTGGTCAGGGCTCTTTCCGCTTTTTTAATATTAAACGCGGCCGAGCCAACAGACTGTTCTTCGCCGCCGGCGAATATCTTGCCTTCTCTTGTGGCTGTTTGGATCGAGCGCATGACTGAGCCTGCGCGGGACTTCTTACTTTTGTTGTTTTTTGTTGTTTTTTGTTTTAATGTCTTTGCCATCTGCTTGTCTCCTTCTTGTGGTTAAAATTTTAAATCTAGATCATCATGATCGTGGCTGGAATCGGTGCACCGATATTCATGAAACTCCATGCGGAACTGCGGGCCCGGGTTGTTGGCATCTGGATCCAATGTCAGTTTCATCCTTCGAGAAGATGTATGGCCCGCGTTGATTGCCGCTTCAAGGTTGGAGCCGGTGGCTACGATTCCCGGTTCAATGTACATATAGGTGGTGTTGAAGCTTTCATCGTTGCCTTCGTACCTTACCCAATTCCTCATCGCGCCCCAGAACTTGGCTATTCCCCAAGAACCATCGGAGTCAGTGTAAGTGGTATGCCCGTCGTTCCATCCGTCCGAAACGTCGGTGAGTTTGGCCGCGAATATTCTGGATGCCTGCATCAGAAGCTTGATACCAAAGCCCATCTGCCACCGGCCGCGGCCAGCGTCAACGGAGGTGCCCCAAGAGCCCTGGAGAAGATCATTGAAAACATCCAACTCGCCCTGACCAAACCAAGCCGCGCCGGGTGCCGCGTTTCTGCCATATAGTGTGCATGGATCCGCCCTCCCCCCAGGCCAGTCCTCGGGCAGGACCTCGGAACGGCCCTGATCAATGCGGATCCAGCGGTAGTTGTGCACTATTTCTTCTTCAGGCGTCTCTTCCTCGACGGGCTCCACATATCCATCTGTAATCGGTACTGGGTTGGGCATCGGATAATATTGTACTGGGCCTGGGCCTCTTGCCGTATCGGACTCGCTAGGAGAACCGAAAACGGCATCCTCCTGGTTCATACTATATTTTAGGTGGTACCAAACATTCTGGACGGAATCGACCTCCGTATATTGCTCATCAATAATTGTTTTATAGTTCTCCACGAATGCGTGCAAATCTTCCCAATTGCCATTGGTTGGATTTATTCTTGCCGCTATGGCCCTAGAGGCATCTATAATTTTTTGCATGTCTCCATCAAATGCCTTTGTTAGCATATCTCTATGAAAATTATACATTACTGGCGCAAAAAACCATGGATAAAATTGTGGCTCCAAATTATTATATCTGCTCATTATGCCGGTTGTAAAGAATTCGTTAAAAGTTTTATCAATATTGTTATAGTTACAAGGTTCAGATGCATAATCATAATACTCTTGTAGCGAACCAGGAGCGCCAGTGGAAGAGTCGGTAATCAAAGCCTTATAAGCGTCTATTATTGCTGCGACAATCCACTTCGTATAATCGTTACATTTAACTTCGAATGAGTAATACTGGTTTATATCGTCCTCGTCCCAATTTTGCTCTACATCTTGAAATTCGAATGTCATAACTTTATAGTTATCTTCTATTTGTGGATCGTTTACAGGCTCTGCTCCTCGCAAAGCAAGATAAGACAAATAGCCTACTTCTCCATCGGCGCCGGGCCAGCTTACATATGGCTCGACCTCGCTAGTTGAGCCGGGGTTGAGATCCTCTAGAGTAAAATTAGTAGAGTGGGGCCAGGCGGTCGTGGTATCGTCATAACTTATTTCTGTTGTAAATCTAGCAATGTCGGTTTTGCTGCTGTGAGGTGAATCAGGGAGTGTCAAGTCTGTTTTAAGACCTGCATTTATGGCGGATACCAATGATTCGCCATGGACTGGTCCGGACCATTTGTGTTTTATCATAGATGCGGATTCCAGCTTAAAGGAAGCGTTTAATAGTTCTACTCCAAAATAATTTATAACATCCTCGGGATCAAATACTAGTGATATGTGACTATAATTTCTAACTGCTTGCTCATAATCAAAAAACCAATAACCGTTTTTTACCAATATAGAATTATCACTAGGTTCGATGGCCGTGAAGTCACCGGCAACTCGGCGGTCATCATGGCTCGCATATATTCTCATGGCCGAAACTAAGCCGCCCGGGTAACGATTTTTCTGGGCGCCTGCATAAATAATATTTATATCTCCCGGAGAACGCGGAGTCCAATCTGTATCAAGGACCCGGCGCAGGTCTCTTACCTTTGAAGTCCTCATAACCTTTTCCGTAACCGTTGTGCCAGAAGCAACAGCTTCATTTATACTTAAAAATCTAGTTTCATATCTATCATAAAATCTTCCCACCTCTGTGGCTGTTGATTTTTCTGGAAAGGTTACACGGATTAAATTGAGTCTTGTTAAAAGATCGGAACTTTCACCATGTGTTTGGAGCATGGTAGAAATATCGTCTAGTATGTTTTGTATTTGCGAGTCTTCTTCTCCAAGTTGCCTAGTGTCGTCGATAAGCTCTTGAAAAGCTTCATTTATTTCATCTAAGGTAAGTCCATCTTGCTTATAGTATTTTTCATTAAGCGCCAAAATTGGTGTTTTGTTATAAACTACCTCTTGCTGATCTACAAAAAATACTTGTGGCTCAATATATGCATATCCATTAGAGAAAACTTTTTCATACGATATATCGGAAAATTGTTGTTTTGCCAAATTTGGCATTAAATCAATATATTGCGATGTAAATGCTCTATAACCATCAGAGACTTCCAATGGCTTCAAAGCAAACATATCGCTAGCGGTAAAGCTTTCTGTCTCCATAGAAGATAAATCAACCCAAGAAGAAAACGCAAACAATGTTAAACCACCTTCAAAATAATCAAGGAGGCCGGACTCTGGTGCTAAAAACATATTCTGATAGATGCTCTGTATGTCAAAATCGTAGCCGCCAGCGAACGCAACAGGAAGTTCTAAAGTAGCAGCCAATTGTATTACTTTGCGTTCATCGTTATCATAAAAATTTTGACCCGATCTTTCAAAATGCGAACCATCGCTGCTAGCTACTTTAAATGGTAATATTGTATAATTGCTAAGATTAGATATTAATTGGGCGCCCTCGGAGGGCAGCATGCCGGATCGATGGTTCGCAAAGTCGCCGGCGGAATATAATTCAGAAAAAATATCAATATTTTCTTTGTTTATTATAGAATCCGCATATGGCTCTCCAAGAACATAGGCCACATATATATAAAGCTGATTATTGCCTTGAAAATAATTTATAATATCATCCATCTCGGTGTCTGTAATACTAATATCTTCAAAATCAAAGAATAATGAAACTTGTGCCTCTAGTTTATCGTTTCTAATTGTAACAAAGTCGATAATTGGTGTTGGAAGATGCTTTCCAAAATTATCAATAATGTTTCCTTTTATACTTAAGTCGGGCATATTTCTGACTCCGTTATTCTACCATAAATATCTATAAACACAAAATCATCTTCTTGCATATCCTCGCATTCAAAATCAAGATCCACATAATAAGAAGACTTATTAAATACTTCGGCGCCGCGGCAGGCTGTTTTTTGTTCTATTTCGTAATCGGTTAAAATGTCAAAATAATATTCTACACTATCAGTTGTTAAATCCTGGGGTGACCGTTGTTGCGGTTTTTCAGAGATTAGAAGATTATTGACTATCTGTGGCTTGAGTTTTTCAAAATATTTTCTTATGAAGACGTCCTCATTGCCGCCCGGCACTGTTCCCGGACCAGCGGTACTACTAGTGATTTGAAAGACTTCGATATCAAAATTTTCGGTAAATAATTCAGTATTTACTTCTTCACAATAAATTAATGCGTCATCCATTACTAGACGAATAGCATTCCCGTCAACAAACCCGCTTACCGTATCGCCTAGGCCTCTAACGTTATCAGGGAAAATATCAATATCGGATCCAGGAATAATTTTTTTAGTATAATTTAACTCAACATTAACCTGTGGGATTCTAATACTGTTTATAGGATCGACTTGGGCGGTTGACGCAATTTTGCCCTCAAGGGCTATAAGTTTCCATGCTGGCGCGCTTTGTGCGTTACCGTCGAGAGCGGCGTCTCCAATCATAGAAGTAAATTTCAAATTTTGAGTATCGGGTTCTCGCATTATAGGAGTAATGTCTGATTCAAAGAAATATTGCCCCTGCGCATCTTGTTGGGCTTCTAGGGTACTTTTATCGACATTACCACGTAGAGTCAATGTTTCAATATATGGGGTTTGTTCTTTTATTCTCTGATGAATTTCGTTTTGAGATTCGGCCGGGTTTGACACGCCATAGGCGTTGATACCGCCGCCTTGAGTATAATTTATATCATATATTATATTATCATCAAAGAACGCATAATAAACAGGCTTAAGTTTGCCAACAGACAAAAGATAGTGTCCATAATCGGTTAATTGAAAGTCAATAACTTGTTCTTTTTTATTTAAAAATTTAGCCATAATTAATAACCCTTACCGCCGCCACCTGAGCCGCCGCCGCCACGTCGAGTTCCAGGCATACGGCGAGTACTGCGTTTTTTAGTGGTTTGCTTTGTCGTGCGTTTAGGAGTGCGCTTAGAAGTTGTGGGCCGGCCAGCAGTGGGTCGACGAGCGTCTACCGGTGCTGGGGCACCTTCTGGGCCGGCGGGTGGCTGGCCGGGGGTCTCTAAAACAGGCGACGTATAATCCAGATTTCTCTGTACACGCTCACCGGGAACTCCCGTGCTTCTTCCGCCATAAAGTATTTGTGCATCCATTCTAGCCATTTCTACAAAAGATACATAATCATAAGGCCAATTATAGTTCAATTCATAGCCAGCATCTTTCGGCGCTGTTTGCTGCAAGAATTCTTCTCTGGGGGCCTCTCCGGGTTTGCTGATTATATATTCATCATATAGTTTTTGTGATCTTTGCTTAATCTTAAATACCATCCAACGCATGTTTTTGTTGTTTGTTATGTTTTCTTGCGATAATAATTGTTCAGTACCTAGTTCAAAGGCAATCTTCGCTGTTTCGCGTGTAATTTGCTTGTGATTTCTAGGTGCGAGATTTTGCCATATATATGAAAGATCGTCTTTATCGAGTTTATATTCAAATTCAAACATAAACATTACAATTGGATCGACATTCTTATTGTGAAGGAAATCAAACTGTGGGGGTAATATGTAGTCTTCCATTTGCTTCTTAAGTTTAAGAATAGAACGACCAGCAGCTTCTTCAGATACATCTGGATTGTTTACTGCCTCCTCCCATCTATCTTTCGGAATATTAATAAACTTCTTGCGAAATTGTCCCACATTAGAATCCAATATTTCAGTATAATTGTCTTCATTTTGTTCAATAATATATGGAATTGCGACAACCGCCTCTCGCAGAGTTCGAGCTTCTGCATATTCTCCCAACTTTACGCTAGTTTCAGTATCTCTAAATCCAAGTAAATCTACCAAAGAATTATTTGTCTTATATAAACTTTTGCCTTTTATGACACTATGGTTGTTATATATACTATCTTTCCAAATAACATCATAATGGTTTCTTAACCATGATTGAGGAATGTCATCGATTTCTAAATATACTCCTGTATCTTTAGCATTGAGGGCGCCGAACTGATGCCAGAGTCCCTTTGGTACTGATGCGGAAGCATAAAGCGGCATTGTGGCCGTCACTGAATTAAAGTTATTGTGTGGGGCCTCCCAATGAGGCCGAACAACCATTTGGTACCCAAGAATTCCGCTTGTTTTGCCGGTTCCATCATAAGCCTGCACTCGTCTTATACCTAGCGGATTGATACTAGCAGAAAGTTGCATTGCATTAAAATTAGTATTAATTCCATAAATGCCTTGATAATCTCCAAGGAGTTCGTTGCCGCCGTTTCCGCCGCCGGCAATGGCTGGTCCGGAAGGACGGAAATCTCCGGAGCCAGTGAAGCACAAAGATCCTGTAAGTCCTGGATCGAATCTTCGTTGAACAACATTAACTTCTTCTAAAATTGTAGGAAGAGTATATGTCTTATCGCCGCGGGGATGGAAAACAATGTCAAGCCATGCTTCTCCATTGGTCCAAGATGGCGTATGTGACCAATAAAAGCCATTAAAGCTATCTTTAATGTCGCGGGAGTTTTCGAATGTTTTAATCAGAGCCAATGAACCAGTAGGCCTCAAAGCGGCTACCGGGGGTCCGAATGCGCTGGGGCGACTATACATGGTAAACGTTTCTCTAAAAGAGCCACTCAGCACCGAAGTACTCCTAATTGGATCTTGCGGAAGAGGGTATTCGAGGAGTCGAACGGCTTCATCACGAACGCCCTCAACACCCATGCTCTTGGCGCCTAAGAAGCCATAACTGCTAGTGTGCATGGATCCAGTCCCGGGATGGCTAGTGTGTGTGTATCCCCTAGAATCAACTTCCATCGCATAATTTCTAGAGCCTTCTGTTGACCTGCGCAATTTAAGCCTAGCAGTGTATATGCTTCCTGTTTCAAATGTAAACGAATCAGCCATTACTCGGGAGGCCAATTCAGTAGGCTCTCTTCTTTCTAAGAAAAAATTCATAGTTTCAGCAAAGAAATTACTAGTCATTTTGCTATATAATTGATTTTCGGGGGGAGCCACCAACGAAGCCGTAACAAAGAGAGAACAAGATATGTGCGGCTCTGAATCAATAACTCTTGTGTCTAATAGATATTTTTCTGGCTTAATGATCCCATCAAAAGGCACACGTAAATCCCAAAACTGGCCGCCGTGCCATCCTGCCCTATCCGTAATATCTGTTTTAAGTCCATTTTGGTCGACTGTAAGAGCCCATCCATCGCCTTGACCAGCCCATGGATATGCACCAGCTTCACCTATAAAATTAAACTTCTTAACTTTTTTAGCATTTGTTAAGACTGGATAATCGACCGCCATTCCTGATTTAATTGAATTATATAAAATCCCTGGCGCAAATAAGGACGCCAATACTGGTCGGAGAAACCCGCCGCGGTGTAACAATTCGGTACCCTGCGTGGCGGTATATGTGGCAGCGGTCAAGCCTGGGAGGAAGCCCACAAAACTATTAAAATACGAACTAGAGAACTGAGCCACACATTGCTGTGTTCTTTGCGCAGGATAGAACCCCTTATAAGGAAGAAACCTCTTTATCACATCCATCTTAAGCATGAATTCTGTGGGCTTCATATCTGTACTAAAGTTTGAATATGTTTCTAAGAACTCTGTATTTGAGTAATCCAAATAAAAGCTGCTGCTAACGGCCCCATTGATACCGGTACCAGCGATTTCAGCCCAGCCAGGAGCACCATGTGCAAGGCCAAGAGTTTGTAATTTTTCTATATGTTCGCTAAGTCTAAATTCTGGCAAGATTCCATAATCTTTCGCCATTAATTTTGGCTCATATTTAAAATCACTATATGCCATTGCCGGCTCAGAAGGATAAGACGTGAAAGCCAGTTCGCCGTCGCTGTTTACTCTAACAATGCCTGCTTGAGAGTCAGCTTCCCATTTTGCTTCGCCGGCGAAAACGCCAATTGCTTGACCACGCCGGCTCTCCACGCTGGCCGTTCCGTCAGTGACTACGCCAATAGAAGTTGTAATAGAGGGGCCATACGCGCTTCTTACTGAATTTATGGATCCAAGAGTGTGCTTGCGATTATAAAGCAGACCATGAGCATGTCGGTATGGTGCGAGGTACCGGCCGTCGACTCCTCCGGGGTAGTCCCCCGTTGGGCGTATGACGTTGAAAGTACTCCTAGGCATTACATAGCTATTTTGAAGCTCGCCGGCGCCGTCAGAAAAGACATCCGGGTCTCCGACAACGGGGGCGTTGTCTTCGCGGATTCCGCCGGCTACAGGCGTGCCTTCGCGTGTTGCCCATGGGTATCGAGTCTCAGCGTCTGAAGAAGCGGGATCTAAAGGCCAAGAAGATCCTGTTATAATTATGTCCTCAGACAGGAGTGTATAATTTCTAAGACCAAAGGAGTTGCTTTTGGTTTTGCCAGTGGAGATCCTTGTGGCCACATTAGAATTCCAAAAATCAGAATAATCAGTTCTTTCTCTTGTCCGTGTTAAAAATTCATTTCGCTTCGAGGGGAAGAGGTTTTGGGCTGTGTAAAACCAATTAGGACTATAATTGTCGGAGAGATAAGTAATGTTTATGACTTCTTCAAGTGGCGATGTTTCGTTATAATTGACTCCAAAATGATCATCTGCTTCGGGCTCTTGGAACCAAAGATTAACATTATTATGGGTAGCCACGGCTGTAAAGTCATTACCTGCTGCTGTGTCGGCATTAATTTTGCCAACGCGACCACGCATTGTTACAGGCGAAAGATTGAAACGCTTAAAGCCAGTAGCAGAAGCTACATCATTTACAGAAATCTTGTTAGTCTTATATTCGTTTCTCGTAATAGGATTATCGCATCTATCCCTAAACTGCTTCCAAGTTGGCCAACCATATGGTCCGTTACGATGAAGCATTAGTGCGTTAAACATGTAGGCCGAAGCTTTGGAGACATTGGATGCGGGCACTCCGATACTGTATATCATGGTTTTGTTTCTATATTGTACTTCGGCTGTGGCGCCATAGAGTAAAGTGCCTGCAGGATAGCCTATAATATTTGTTGATGAACTAATAGGCTCATAAAGATTAAAATTAATTCCGGCGAAATCCGTGGGCACGAGGCCGCGGCGTGCGGGGTGGGCGCCGGCATCGATGGCTTGTCCCCAAAAGTATTTTCCAGCCTGGAAAAAGCTATTAAAGTTGCTAGCAGTTACAAAAGTATACGGCTCAACATATCCTGTCGAACCGCTAAAAAGATAGTCCGCTGGTAAAAATCTAAAATGATTATTTAAGTTAGCTAACGATGCAGTAATCCACGCGTACTGTCGATCAGATCTCGGGATTTGATGTTGCACCCAATAATTATCAAACTGACTTTGTGTTACAAATTCGCCGTCTTCAATTTCCTTTATTCTTAGAAGAGGGTTTCTATTGGTCTTAAACATGGCCGGCAATTCATCATACGAGGCGCCGGCGTCACCAATATGTGCTTCAGGGTCTCTTCCAAATTGTTTATTGTGTCTTTGTAAGTGCTGACGTAACCCAAAAGATCTATTATGAATATCGTTTACAACATAGCTGTTGGAGCCCGTTCCGCTTCCACCATCTACAAGTTGGGCGCCGGCTGCGCGCTCATTCGTCCCATATTCTAAAACAGTTAGATTTCGCCAAGGTATTGTATTGTATACCGAAAATTCAGATGATCTAACTTCTTGAAAGCCTCTCGCCATAGTTTCGCGTGAGCCGGGCGCGCCAAACCTAGAAGTGATGACAGACTTATTCGCATATGCTCCACTATTATCTGTAACCATGTAGTCGAGACCAAAATCAAAGTGGCTCGCAGAAGTTCTGTTGCGCGTGAGATAATTTAAAACAACCTCAGAACTTGGACTTCGGAATCTATCAACACCACCGATATTAAGATTTGTTCGTGATGTAATAGGTGTTGGAAGTGTCGGCTGATTCTTAACGAAAACTCTTGGGTTTGAAAATGCGCCGACAGTATTAACAAGCTCATAATTATTTTGATAATTTCCGATGCCTGTTGATCCGGTTTTTGTTTGTATGTTACGAATGTTGACTGGGCGTTTTGCTATTGGTTCGCGGAAATAAGTGGCGCGGGGGGCATTATGATTCATGATCACAGGATCAGTACCACTGGACATTCCTGATACTGAAAGGTTACCACCGCTTTTAATTATTGTAACATTTCCTAGGCTTCCTCGGGCGCCGCGCTTCGTTGAAGTAGAGACTCCGTATCTTGTGTTTGCAAGTACTATATCTACGTCTGCGCCGGGCGGGACGGAGGGCGTTGTCGCTGAAATATTCAGTTGGCTCATTTCGACATTAATTGCATCCCTTAAATTAGTAGCCGAGGCAGGGCCGTTAGCGCCGGCGGTCCAATTAACACCTACTTCAAACTTGACAGCGCTGTCACCATCACCAATTGTAACATAATTGCCAGCACTAATATTCTCCCCACCAGCAATAGTGACGGCGCCGATGGAAGGTGCCGGGGGGGCACCAATATCAGGATGGGGATAGTCTGCGGCTGCCATACCAACGGCGCCGATTCCTTGATCGACACATTGTCCAAGCAATAGTTTCCATGCTTCTGGGCGCGTCTTATATGTGTCGGACCCCTGGTTCAAAGAAACGTGTCTCGATTGGTGGCCACCAACATACCTTTCAGTAAACGGACCCTGAATTGGTACTTCTGAGTCTGGACCATATACATCATTGTGTAGGTTTACAATTTCAATGTTTTTCCCTGTTCCGTCGACTACTTCCTTGTTGTATCCCGAGTAGACCGAAGAACTCATTAAATTAAATGGAAGCGCAAAAGTCGACTTTCTATTATAATATCCGGTGCCGCCTTCCCAGTTTCGGCCGGCTTGAATCTCAAGTATTCTTTTAACCTTTTTGCCAAGAGCATTGTTTTTTATAGTCTCTTCAGATATCTTTTCCGAAAGCAAATCCTTTGTCAGTCCAAAAAGAACATTTAGAGGAACAAATTTTCCTCCCTCTCTATTGACTGGACCAAAAGGATAAAGAGCATTGTAGACTTGGCCAATGTTCATATTTTTACTTTCAAAGTTAACACCACCATGAATAGCTTTATTTTTAGGTATTGTTGCTGTTAACTTATAAAGCTTCTGAAAGTTACGCTGGGCGTAAAAATCTTGCTTGTATTGTGTGCCAGCGGCTGTCGATATTGTCGTCTTCTTGGTCCCAGCCACGGGAGACGAATTAATTACTTTGCGAAATTTCTCTCTTTGGGTGTCAATCGTAGAGTCCCCAGACGTAATTTCATGTGTGTCGCGTTCAGCGCGCTTAAGCCACCAATCAATATGCCTATCTGTGCGTGCAGGAGACTGGCGCAAGGTTGGAGTACCTGTACGGAAAACATATCCTATTTCTCCTTCGCCTGTAATTGCCCCCTCCGGATCGGGCGCTTTAGATTCTAATGTAGGAAATTTTGTTTGGTACTTGTTGCGCTCTAATACATGGCTCTCAACTGTGTTATATACATCACTAACAAAATCAGATGAGGCTGGTACTAGTTGTCCCATAACAATAGAAATGGCATCATCAAACCATTTATAATATTCTACGAATTTCTCAACTTGGCTTGTTTTTGTTACTTTTCTGAAAAAGATTTCTCGCAACTTTTCTAATGATTTGTAGCGCTCACGATATCGATTAACAGGTTCTCCAATCACATTATTAAAGTCTACAACGCCGGCAAAGAAATCAAGCATCTCTTCCGAGATTGCTCTGTACATGCTCTTTTCAATCGTATAGACATAGTTTGGTACTGTTTGTGTAAGACCAAAGACTTTATCATCTTCAGATAAAGTCTGAACTGCATCTGCTGATGTTGCTCTTTCTGGTTCAATAAATTTAAAAGTATTTACATGCTTTTTCTTAACGACGGCTGTGTCTGATGCTTGAAAGCCATACCCATATCCAGTGTGTTGATATCCTGTGAGGCCTCCCATGTCGCCATAGTTGTCTCGCAATAGCGCGGAGCCAGAGCTTATATCAGATACAGCAAAATTACCGGCTGCATTTGAGCTTGTTACTTGTTCAAAATTCCAATTTAACGCCAGTGTGTTGAGATTTAATATATCAGTTTTTTCAGCACTAACCGCGCCGGCTGCCCGGAGTCCTACATTTTGATATGAATCAGAAATACCATAATTATCTATATCATATCCATGTTGACTCAAAGAGGTGCTGTCTAAATACTTAGCCCAATATCTTGCAGCATTAACGAAAACATCTGATCCGTAAATGAGGGCGCCGGTGAGGTTTGTTCTCTGCGCGCCAACCCATAGTCTTTTGGGGCTTGATAAGAAGTTACTACCCGTTAGGGTCTGAACGGAGCCTGTTATCGAAAAGCTCTTCTCGACAGAACCTAAATTAACATGCCTGCCTTCAAAAACAATCTCGTACTCCTCGATTGTACTAGAATCAAGTCCTATTACGGGGGCATCAATTTTGGGCTTAATTCTTACAGACAAATTCCATGTAGAGTTATCATAGACATCGAAAAAGATACTACTGGTTAAAGTGGGGAAAGGGAAAGATGTCGATGTGTTTCTGCTAGGAATGGAGGCTTGTTGATCGAACGCTTCTGACGAACTAAGTTCAAAGTATACATGTTTTGAACTTTTCTCGGGCTTAATGGCACGGACAGTAAAGTTGGCATAATCTAGTCGTTTTTCGTTCTCATCAAAGTTTACTGTTGTATCTGAACCGCTTAACCCAGCAGCATAGACAGCGATTCCGAGGTCGGTACCGACGCCCATAGAGCCACTACGTGGTGTCGTCATACCAAATAATGAAACTGTTGTATAATTTCGCGGATCGTCCGCATAATCTCTATCGGACCAATATGGGAACATTACTTCCGCTTCTATTGTGGCACCATAATTGCGCTCGTAATTGTTTGTACTGGCGCTAATATATCCACTTGTTTCTACTAGGCCGGCATCCCCAGTGGCAGTCAGATCGGCTTGATATATAACGGCGCTTCTGTTTTCTTTTTTGGCGAAATTGGCAAATTTCTTTTGCTCAATTATTTGTTCATAATTATTATTAAGCGGAAATACTGTATTTCTAGCATACGTGTTAACTTTGATTATTTTTTCATCAATATTGAAACAACGTAATACGTTTCTTAAAGCCTTTTCTGTTCCTTTGGATTTAAAAATATTTGTGAGGTTATTATAAAGATTGAGATAAATTAGATTTTTGGTTTCATCAAGCTCATTCTCAAATAAAGAATTTTCATTTCTGCTTAAGAATTTTTCCATTACATTCGCATCAATAAAAATCTCGGGCATATAAAGTCCTAGAGATTGCGGCAAATGTTGTGCAAAAGGAATTGGCTGGGCAGAGGCAGTAGGATAATTGGCACCCTTTAATCTTGGGATTTGCTGCGCTAAAAGATAGATTCTATCAAAATAGGCGCCGACGATATGGGAAATTGTTGCTAAGTTACTACTCTCACTATTATCATGCTCTTCTAGAACCCAAGAAGGAGCATAATTCATAAACAGGCCGCTATTGTTACTATCGTGCCAGGAACCTTTATCTAATAACAAAGTTTTTAAGTTTACAACATCTGAGTGTGCGCTATGAATGATTGGATCCTTATATTCTTTGCTCGATGCGCTTGCTTCAACAATGGCCGACGAAGCTCGCCGGCTTGTAGCCGAACGATATCCAGTCCAGGTACCGTTAGTAACACGGCCGGCATAGTCCAAAACTGTGCTGTCAGTGCTGTCTGTTCCTGTTATACCCTCGTTAAATTTATAATAGACACCAAGGGTCGTGTTGGCAATATCTGTGTTGGTGCCGCCCCTTACTTGTGTAAACCAATAGCGACCAATATCCTGAGCGCTTCGCTTTTCTTTCCAGAAGCGGAACTCATCTAGAGATGCACTTAGCCGGCCGGCACCTTCCAAAATTGATTGATAACCCAAAGAAACAGCACCAGTAGGAGCAGTAATAAGAGAGCCTAGGCGCGCAAATACATCTTTTTGCTTTAGTTGTCCCAAGTTGGTGCTTGTTTCAGTATTAGTATCATTTAAAACACCATTAAAGTATAGTTTGGAAATAAAATCCGAACCTGTATTATACAGCACTACCGCTACATGATTCCACTCTCCTACCGAAGCGGTGGTAATGTTTTGTCCAATAGTTTGCTGCTGGATCCCTGTCGATCCCGATTGTGCCGTAATCAGAAATGGGCTCGTAGAGATACCACCAGAAAGTTCTATTGTTATTCTTCCATAATCAGGTGAATCTGTATAAGAGCCGCTTGTCCATAAATCAAAAACAACTTGTTTGTTGCCGGCGCCGGCGGGCCCGGCGAGGAAATTAGGCTTTTTAAGCCAAAATTCGATACTAACGCCAGTATTAAAATTAGATTGTAAGTTAGACTGGCGAGTGCCTACTCCATAATCAGAAGGAAGTCCCGCGGTTGTATAGATATTAGTATCATAAACATTGCCATATTGAAATTTGTCCGAATAAGGATCATTTACTGATTGTACGAGAGTAGCATCCGAGGATAATGCGTGTGGGCCGGCCTTAAATTCAATATATTCTTTTGTAGGGGGTATAATATAGCCTCCGGTAACACTAGAAATTGCGGTGCCGGGATAGGTGCCCATTCTAATGTATCCGTTTGTACGAGGATAAAGGTTATCAAAAATGTATTTTTCTACATCTAAAAGCTTATTATAGAACCCATTGATCTCGGCATCAGAGCCATCATATGGATAATAATCCGTGATGCGCTGCATGGCGCCTTTGTAATATAAATGAGCAGAACCAAACTTGGCAAAATAAAAAGGTTCAGAATAATCAACTTGAGGAACGAACTGAGACTGCTTTTCTTTAAGCTGTTCTAAGTTACGTTCCGATTCTACATCTTTAAATGCATCTTTCTGGTCTCTGTCGGAGAGATAGTTTCTATTACTCTCGACAGAATCAAAAAGTTTCTTAATACTCATAATCCTCTACTCTAAATTTAAATGTATAGGGCTGTTCAAGCCAAGTACTTACGACAGGATCATAAAAAGCAAACTTAAACCCATAAGAGTATCCTGGGTCTAATAACGCCATATCGAAATCGAAATAATTTCCAGAGACGTCATAAGATAATACTGTGTGTAAATCGCTTCCTGTCCCATAAGGTATGGCATTAAAACCGTCTATTGTTCTAAAAACTTTATACGAAGCACTGTGAATAGTGGTGCTTTCTACTGTCGCATTTGCTTTAGTATAAATAGTGGGGCTCCAGTTTTTATTTCTAACATAGAGCCTTAGTCTCGCCATCTGATCTTTTCTATAGTTGCCCTGTAAATTCTTAATATTTAAATAATAAGTTGGGGTTGCTATGGCCTGGGATGCTCCCAATACATTTGGAACTATCGAGCCAGTAAAATATTGTGTTCCACTTCCATTGTGCCAAACATCAAATAAATTTTCTAGTGGGGTCGCGGCGGCAGTAATCGCAATTGAAGCAGAATAAATTCCAGTTGTTACATACGCACCAGTTATATTATATTTAGAATTATACAATGTCAATTCAGAACCAGAAGGGGTGCTAGAGCCTGAATATAAGCTTACCAAGATATCACCTGTGCCAATACCTGGAATGTTAGTTAGTCGGCCGCGGACATAGTTATACAAATAAAGCTTATTTAAGTTATCGACAGCAGGAGCCAAGGAGCTACTATAATAAAAATCTCCTCGATCATCTCTTCTTGACGAGTCCCATCGTGCTTCAATAACAGGCTTTTTAAAAAAGTATTGTGTTCCTCTCGCAAAGAATCGTTTTGTGTAGTAAGACTTTGTGGCACCGTTTGGGCGCGCCAATACACTTCCGCTAGCAAGACCAATAATTCCTACACTAGAGCCCGAATGATAGGCTTCTTGGCTTGCGGTTAATTGAATTCCAACGCCATAATTTGAATATGTCCCATCAATCCATTGCTCGACAAGCCGCGTAATATCTATTTCCAAGTCTTCTAGTCCAGTAGAAAAAGTTTGCTTATATGTGTTTGCGCTGGAAGTTAGATAATCGCCTCCCACCAAAGTCCACGCGGCATCTTTTGAAGCAGACATCCAGTTGGCGCCAGAATTTCCTTTCGTCTCGTCTTTATAGTTTTCCAGATCTAAACCAACGCCCTCTTCCCAAGAACGAGAAATTGGGTTTACTACTAATGTGTATTGTTTTGGAACTGTTTTAGAATGCTTCGCATTAAAGACTCTAAGATAAAAGCTCACGCTGCCACTTGCGGGGATGCGGCCGGCTGATCGGTCCGTTGTGATTCCGGTCATTGGGAATTTAATGGCGGCGCGAGATAGTTCTTGAGAACCACTAGCCTCTCTTCCATAAATCGAAAATACCTCCATAACATCAGCTTCACCCATGTTGGAGCCGGTTCCCCGATATCTTAAGTTTGGCTTAAAGGCATTAACAATCGTAGTGTCAGCATCGGCTGTGTATCTTTTGACTCCCATTATCTAATTTTTCCTCGAATATCTTGTGTTGGATATTTAATTTCTACAATTCCGTTGTTAGGAACCATTAGATAGCTTCCATCAGACGATAAATTAGTGTTAATCTGCAATATTGTATCAGCATAAGAGCCGCCGACTTTATTATTAAGTTTTACCTTTACAACATCTAAAACTCCATTAACATTTTTAAGTGTCTCGTATACTTCGCTAATATAAAAGGGTTCTCCAATAAAAAAGTCTTCATTATATTTGCTTGCTATTGTGTTAATACATCGATTTAATACATCATATTTATCAGCACCCGCTTGTGCCTTTACAACGAAATCAATTCCAAGATTAATAATATAAGGATCAAGAATATCAATCGTATCGTTGATCATTCTATATTGATTTAACCATGTTTTAATGTTATTTTTAATAGTTTGATTAGTTTTTGTTAGGTTGCCATATTGGTCTTCAGAAACCACATACATATTTAAGTTTCTCTTTAAGGAATTCGGATCTTTTTGTGTCGAAACTCTCTTAACAGAGCCAAACTTTGCCGGCATCCTATACGTTAAGTTCTCATAGTCTGCCTGGGTGACCGCGCGATTTTGTGTGGGAAAGGTATCAAAAATTCTTCTTTTAATTTCTGCGCTATTAGGACTTGTAACATTTCCAACAATTGGAATCTCATTGATAACTTCAACATTATTGCGAATATTTTGTAATGTTGGAAGCGAAAGAGAAGTCTGATCTTCATATTCAAGCAACGCATTGGCAACCTTATTGATTCCTCCAACAGCAACATTAGAATTTGCTGGGTTTGTTGTTCTATATGTTATTGTTAATGTTGTATTGGCTGGGACAAATCCAAAACTCTCATTTTTAGACAGCCTTGAAGGATCAAAAGTTGTATCTGTTACATAATCCTTTCCAAATATTTCCAAAGCTACGTTTTGAGGATTAGCAATAACACCGGTTTCATCAGCTTTTCCACTACCAAATTGTAAGTATACGTTGCTTCTGTCTCGTTCAACTACAAATTTTCTAGAAATCAAAACAGGCTTGATCACGGAAGGTACATTATCATTTTTAAAATTCTCATTGGCTACTTCTTTAAAAACTATATCTTGCGACAAATAATCTACTTCAAAATAATCATTTCCTTCTGAATCGACTACGGATATAATTTCTGAAATGTTTGCGCTCCCTATTTTAACATTCAAATATCTTTCATAAGGTCCAATTGTAATTTGTTTTCGTGAAAAATAACCTGATACAACGTTACCATAAGCTTTAATGGCAAATTGTGTAGGAGCATTCGTTGATTGATCAGATTGTGCAATTACAACTGGATTTTGAGGAGCCGAGAAATCTACATTTTCCAATAATACAAAACTTAATCCAGTTTGGGATGTAAATCGGCTTCCTTTCTTAAGAATTGGAATATATCTTCTGTCTGGTCCGATACCAGTGGCGCTTGCGGGCACCATTACAAATAACGCAACTTGTCCGTATGTTGAGGGCCGGCCGGTGTCTTTATAACCCATAATACGGCCATGGCGCAATATATTAGAACGTTGGTAAGCTGTGTCTAAAAAGGCTTCGTTAACGTTATAATCCAAGTACAGTGATAGTTGGTCTCCTACATATGCAGTAGCATCTAACATTATGCTTCCGAAAGAAGCTTCACTAAAGTCTTGGAAAGTATCAGGATAGAATCTTTCCGCAATTTCCATCAAATCTTGACGGATACTATTAAACTCTCTGTGGGTGTAGTCGATTGGTAAAATCTTTTTTTGATCGTCAGCCATTAAAAATCCTCAAATTAAATAGCAAATTCTAGCGAATCTAGAACTCCTATGCCTGGTATTTTATACGTAATCCTTATAGCTAAAGTATTAATATCAATATCACTTGTAAAAAACTGGATATTTGTTAGAGCTACCACAGGTAAGTAGATCTTAACTTGTTCTCTAATTTTATAATCAATTGATGATTGTATACCTTCGCCCATATTAGCAAATAAATAAGTCTTAAGACCTACACCAAAATTTGGTTCCATTACTCTCTCGCCAGGAATTGTAAGCAACAACATCTTAAAATTTTGCTTTATCATCTCGGATATTGACTTGATCATAGTAAAGCCATCCCCGGAATCTAATGTTAGTGGTAATCTTACGCCTAATGAAGACATTTTGCTGTTCCTATATCTAAATACTTATTCATCTAATTTCTTGCAGATTTTCCATTGTTTTCCAAATGGTTTTGGTCTAAATTTTCCTCTCTTCAAGGATGGAATGACATTCGCGCCGGCTTGTGGCAGATAAAAGCTCTTTAGCATCCGCACTTTAGACCGGGACGGTCGTTCGTCTGTTAAGCGATCTCCAGGCTTAAAATTGCGGGAGTAATAATAAGTCTTAAATAGTTGTTTTAGCCTGCTTCTTGATTTTCTTAATATGTCCTGATCCCATGAATCCCACTCTGCCTCGCCGGCGAAGACGCCCATTCGCGGCCTTCTAAAAAAGTAGCTTCGCCATCCGTCATTGCCGCCATAATAATCACTTATATTAAGTTTAGATAAATCGCCATCGTTGTCGTTGAAGGCATCTATAAATCCAGAAGTATCAAAATGCATTCCTGGTTTGCCGGTTTGGGTGTGCCATTCATCGGTCGCGCCGTCGATAGTGGGTTGCTCGTCGGCTTTGGCCGGGTCTCCTGTTGCCGTAGGGGAATAAACTATTTCTCCAATTGAGGGAAGAAGGGCCATATCAGTATAAATAGCCGACATTGCTGTATATTTATTTATCGGGAAAATGAATTCCGTAACCATTCTAAATCGCAAATCTTCAAGAAGCTTATTGATCAAACACAACAGCAACTTAGAACTAGGTTCAGCGATTGTGAAATCTTTAATAGATGTGTCCAAGGCATCAATCTCTACATTTGTAAGTACAAGTGTTTGATTTGAGTTGTGATCGGGGGCATAACTAAATTCTAGGCCATGGCGAACGCCAAATTTACCTTTAAGTCCTATATCTCTTTCGGCCTGGGTTGCGCGGGGGGCAGTGGGTGCGGCGCCAACAACACCGCCAGACTCTCCTGGTGTTGTGCCCGGCACAGACTCTGTAAGAACCTCTAAAGATCCTGGCCAATGGTCCGAAAGGTTAGAGGCGGCATCTTCTTGTTGGACCCTGGCCAAGCCGGCGCTGGTTGACATTTTTTCTCCATCGATGCTAATGTATTTTCGAATTATGAATTTATTTCCAGTGGAGCTGACCAAAGAATCATAATCATCAATATCGCCTATGTGCGTGCCAGTGCCATCACTTACTTTAATTTGGTTAACATATACACCAAGCACATCATGTGCCACTGCTATATGTTCTTTACCCACCATGAACATCTTTTCTCCATCGTCACCAACGTTGGTGTGGTAATAGCCGACATAATCATCGCCGGCCGCGAAGATGCTCTCAGGATCTAAAACACTTTCTACATAAAGCTCGCCACCATTGGTATAAAAGGGCTCCGTCCTTGTTTCCAAATCGGTCCCTTCAATACTTTCTTTAAAAGTGCCTTCGAGGTTTAAGCCCTCACCACCGTTAACTAATTCAGATAAGAGCCAATAACCAAGCTTGCTATAACGAGGCTCGTTGCCTATCATTTTCAAGTTGTCAGTATATTTTTCAGCCATTAAACTAATTTCTCTAGCTACTAGTTCCCCCAATATTAATTTAGCATCTTCTTCGGTGGCTTGGACTGCTTCAAGATTTTTCTCAGTTCTAAAACCAGGAAGATTAAAAATCTGGTACCATGGCTCATCACCAAGTTTAATGGCTCGGCGTAGTTCTTCTTTACCTGGATATTTATAGGCTTCTTGCATGTCGTTGAGCCGTGTAATCGCTTCTTGAATTCTCCAAGGCACGTCTACTATTTGACCATCCTCAGTTAAGCGATCATAAAGCTGTACGCTTTGCTCTAAAAACGCATACCAAAATTCATTATCTTTAAATGTGTTAAATGCTTCGCGTAGGGGACCTTGAGCATCCCTTAAAGCACGCTCTATAACTTCAACTAAATAGCTTACATAAATTTTACTATAATTATCAGGGACAGATGGTTTAAATAGAGTAAAAACAGGCATGCCTTTAATTAAATGAGTGCTTATAAAAATTTGTAATGTTGCTGAAATAACTGCTTCTAGCCCTGATTTGGAGGCGCGCTCTAAAATTCTATTGTATGGCAACTCTACCGCACAGTCTGGTCCATCTTTTAATCTTTGATCTTCGGGGATTCTTGGATAAGACTCATCAACCCTATCTTCAATTACTCCAAAGTCAACAAAATCCGTCTCTGCATTAGGACATTCAGAAAAATCTGGGAAGACAGCATTAATAAACCCGAGCCATCCCTCAATATCTAATGCTTTAACATACACAGGGGGGCTTTTAAATGAATCGAGGAACTTTCCATGTGTCATCGGATTAAGATAAAAAATCCGGGTAAGCTCGGGGGTTCCGGCGTTTTCCATGTTCCATTGGTTTCTACTAATTCCAAGTGTCTTGATTAGCCGATCATACTCATACTCTTGTGGTTCGCTGAAGTCAGAATCATAAGGCATTACATAATCAAAATCTTCGGTAGTTAAATCATCGAATGAAGCACCATATTTAAATGCATTTGTGTTCGAAGCAATCAGATTTCTAATATCGCCTACGAGTCTGTCATTTATATCATCATACCGAGTTTTTAAATCAACAATATTAATCTCGGCGTCCGGATTTTCTTTTTCAATTAGTTCCTGTAATAAAAATAATTGCGGAGGGTAATCGTCATTGTAAGATTGAAATGCTGTTAATAGTTTTGGATATTCTGCATATCTATTGCGCTCAAGACGAATACCATCTAATGTATCGTCGTGGGCAAAAAATTCGTATTGCATCTCTATTACTTCAAGCGGAGCCTTAGTTTTATCTGCCGCATACTCTATTGCCTGAAGAACGTCTTTGGCGGCCTGTATGGCGCCAAGCATTGGATTAACCGCCCAAACTCCCGCAGAGGCTAAAGGAGAAGGCAAATCTCCGGGGGCATGTACATTAACCGCATCATTAATGATTATTCTAGAATTATTGCTTGGAACGTTTCTTATTCTATCTTGCTTGTTTTCCTCCAAGTCACTTAAATATAGCTCAATATTAAATCCGCGCTCCCAAGTCGGATTGCTGTCTTGTTCGCGGTCCTTGCAATTATCTCTATATCTAAAGCGTAAATCAGGCGTGAGTTTTCTGCCCCTTCTTATGATGGTAACACTGTCATCTCCTCCAAGCTCTTCCCAACTGGGTCTAAATTCAGTATTATATCCTTTGTCTGGTATTCTGGTTAGATCAACTCCTGCTGTCGGAGCTTCACCAAAAAGTCCAAACAAATCTTTGAAAGATATGGATTCTGCTTCTGGCTTTTCCCAATCATTTGTTGATACGAAGTCGCCCCATAATGGCGCCATGTCCATGAGGGAATGGTTAAGATTCAAAGAGTCTTCAAGCCATCCCGCAACCCTTATGGGTGTGGCACCGTTCTGTAATAGTGTTGGCATCGGCTTTATAGTCAACAAAAGAAGGGCTAGAGGATTCAAGGTGGCGCCGAGCCCGCCGGCAATATCGCCAAGACCAATTGGTTCATGTGTAATATAGTCCATTGTCGGTCCAAAACGGCGGTTGGCTCGTTTATTATGTACAGTTAAAGGAGAGCCTGACGTATCGGCCAAAATCATATTAAGCATTCCCCAATCCGAGGAGTCATTAAAAGGTCCAAATCCGCCATTGCCAATCATATCATCAACATAGTCCATCTTTAACTGTTCTAAAGCGTCTGCCAAGCCCATACTAACAGATTTTACGGCTTCATCTGATTCAAAAGGAATCAGGCCATTGTCGCATCCGGGATCCGAAACTATGGGGCCTGGATCAAAAGGATCGCCCTGGGCCATGCCGGCTGTTGTTTCTAAATCTTCGGCTATCTCTTCTTGTATGTTGTCGCACATTTCTCGAATTTGTTCGGGGGTTGCCCGGCCTTCTAATAGTTGCGCTCTTAGCTCACAAAATTCTTGTTGCTGCTCGTCTGTTATACAAAGACTTGGGTTTGCTGGTTGCATTTCATTTTCTTTGTCTGTTTGTTCTAGATTACTCTTCATCTGATTTCGGAAGTCTGCCGGCATCAGATTGCCAACATTAGTGAAAAATCTACAAATAGCTTCTTTGTTCGGCAAACTATCTCTATATTGGGGATACTCATATTCAATTATAGTGTCGACAATTGTTAAAAACTCATCGGAACAATCGCCTAAAAAGGCACCAGCCATTTCATCTTGAGTCGTAGCCGAGGAAACGTCTTGTGTCCATTGCATGGCATCTTCTTCATTGGCGAAGGCGGCGCCGCCGGGTCCAAGACTTTTTACAATATCTTCAGTCGCCTTTTGAACGGCTTCGTCATCCGCATTATCACCACAAATAGAATCTCTAACCATATCCGCGAATGTATTATTGCCAGTTAATGCGCCCACAGCTAAATCACCCATAACGCTTAAACTTTTACAAATTGCGTCTCCAAATATTTGACATGTCTTTTGCAAGGCCTTGATCATAATTTCGAGTATTGCGGTTTTAATGTTCTTCTTAACCGCTTCAAACAAAGCTGCCGAAATATCCGCATTTCCCGGGTACCAACCAAACGGATTTACTAATTTAACATTAATATCATCTTTATTTCTACAAAATGGCAATTCTACATCCTTAATCCAATCCATAACACTTGGATCAAATATAGGGCCAGTCGGACAATCCAAAGCTGATATAATAGTGGCCACAAGTGGGGCGCCTGGGAATTCATTTAATTTATCAACAAGGTCCAAGAGATTGTCACCATATTCGTCTAGAAGGGCTTGAATATAGGCTTCAAATATTATATCTGACCGTAGCCTTTCTTTTGCGGTCGTTATATCGAATTGTTCAGCAATCGTTCTATCTTCTCGGCCGCGTTCGGCCGTAACCGGGAGAGACATATCCATAGCCTTTCCACCGCCTATCTGATCAGAGAGCTTTTGATTCTGACTTGAATCCTTAAAAAGATCTCCGCTTTCTAGTTTTTGTTTTGCTAAATTTTCTATACGCAACTGTTGTGCAGGGGGCAGCCCAATAAACAAAATACCAAAATTGTCGAGCGACATTTCTGAGAGGGCGGCCTTTGCAATTTTTGACAGTGCCTGTTCTAGGGTTAAGCCACCCATTAGGCACCTAATAGTTTCTTGCAAAAGTCCTTGGAAACCGCATAATTTCATCGGACCTATGAAGCTTCTAAAAACATCATCGACCGAGAAGCTCCCAAAGCCGCCGCCCATTATAAAAGTAGCACATAACTTTTCAAAACTAAAAGTGTCCATATCGAGATCTGCGAAGGCCTGTTCTTTAGCCATAGCCATAAGCGCTTGGCGGGATTCAGTTCGTTTGTCGCCGCGATTGAGTTTTTCTTCTTCACTCCAATATTTTTCACGCCTTTTTCTAGCTTCTTCTTTCTTGCCGGGTCGAGCTTCTCGGCGTTGGGTGCGCTTCGTTTGGCGCGCTTTTTGGCGGCTGTTTCTGGCTTCCTTGGACCAATCCATCTCCAGGCCCATATATGCTTTTTCTTCACTAGCTTCTTCGGCCGATTCTTTACATACGGTTTCGTGGAATTGCATAGCAATCGCATCGCCTAGGCCAAATCCTTCACCTAAGATGTCTAATCCAAGCTGTTTTCCTTCTTTTTTAAGTGCGTCAGCTACACATGTTAGCGCGGTTGGATCTCCTTCCTGTTTCTCCGATCTCCAATCAACTTTTTCTTCGAGAGCCGGATATGTGAATTTTAAAAGAAAATCAACCCAAGGCATTGGAGTACGAGAAGTGAGTCCTCTCTCCATTTCATCCATTTGAGCGAAATAGGCCATGGCCGTTGGAGAATTAAAGCCGGCTTTTTTGCTAAGTCCGTCTACTTTTGTACCCTTAAAGACTGTTGGATCTTTACATCCAGCTACAAATGCTTCTATTTTTTTAATTTTATATTTAGAACTAAAAGTGATTCTTAATTTGCTTAGATCCTTTTTCCATAATGATGAACCAAATTCACTACTGCTACTTTTTGGAATATCGAAGCCTTTTTTGTTTAAGAATAAATCTAACTCCGGCAAAATCTTGGATGTGATGGAATCCCCCCAAACGCCGGCATCTCCAAAATCATCAAAACTAAATACGGCGCCGGTTGCCTTTTCAACAAAAGTAGTTTTATCAATAAATCCTGCTACTTTAACGTAACGGTTATAAAGTTTTAAGGCCTTGCGAATCTTAATCATTTTCAAAGCCATGGTACCAGCTTTAAATGTAACAGTAATATCGGAGCCAGCGCTGTCGTCTTTTTCCTCTTCTGAGCCGTCATCGTCTTCTAGGGCATCAAAATCATCAGCCGGGACAGAATATAAAAGTTTTACTCGGGCGTTCTGGCGAACCCCTAAATCAAATTTTGTATATTCAATTATGGCATCTAAGGTGGTTTTTGCTTCGGTTGATACCTTCTTGTCAAAATTAACCAGCAATGAAGCAATTGCTGTGGCCTTATTCGCAGCAAACATAGCTTCCATGAATTCGTTGGCTTTTTTCTCGTTAGCAGGCGCCGCGGGATCAGTAGTTGATGTTTCTGACGTCGTTATGGTAACTTGGTATAAACATTCTTTTTCGTTTTTCCATGGTTCATTGTTCTTTTGTTTCTTCCAATTTGGAACTATGGCCGATGAATTTGGAACACAATCGGGACATTTTTTTAATTTGGGAACAATTGGCTGTTCATCACAGGTATCAATCAGCCTGTCACCATTTTTATCTTGTAGTTTTAAAAATTTTGATTTTGCCATGTTAATATATTAATTACGTTGAAAAAACATTCTTGCTACAGATATACTTATATCCATAAGGCTCTAAATGGTTGACGTCCCACATGATCTTATTGATTCTTGTCTGCCATATAGAGTTAATTACTTTGGTCGCATAAGCTTGTCCAGCCATGGTTGCCGCGGCCCCAACTGTTGGGTTAGCATATGGTATTGTAAGCCCAGCAGTAGTATTAAACGATTTCTGTATAAGCGCTAAATTAAATAAAACACCAATTACTTCTTCTAAAAGATCGCCCAATTCCTTTATGGCATCTCTTGTATTTTCACCGCGCGAGACGCCTTGAAGATATTTAACTTGCTCGCCACCTATGCCGGAGAGGGGGAGTGGAACTTCTGTGAAACCATCACTATTGCCGGCTATCAATTCGATTGGTGGGGCCGGCGACATTGCCCCACCGATACTATTTGTTTCACCGGTTGAACCAAACCCTCGAAAAGCATCCGATCTCCCAGTTACAATTTTAACTCCTTCGCGTCCAATAATTCTTATTCCATCGGCCTTTAAACCAATTGCGGAATGCCCCTTTACCGAGCCAATATTTCCGTCTGCCAAGCCAAAGTTTAAATCAATGTCTGTTTTCTGACTAATATAAATTCTAGCTGAGTCGGCGCCGAAACTAGGCTCTACCAAGGCTCCATCGGCGGGGCCTCTCCCGCGGCGAGCGCCGGCCATTCTTCCTACGACCACATCAATAGTGTTAGCTCCTTGGGCGCCGCGTGCGCCGTATCCAGTAGTAAGACCAGCAGGACGATCAGAACCAAAAACAATTGCTGCGTTTTTCGTATTAATTTCTAGTTGATTGGGAGCTGCATTAAAATTTACTACGGGCTCTTGAACGTCAGTATGCAGAACGCCGCTTGTGGCAGGAGCAACATTAAAGTTTTCTATATTTTCTGAAAGATTTTCAGCAGACTGTATAAAGCCTTTTTTAAATTCAGCAAAATCTTCATCTGTCCATAGTGATTTCTTTTTAGCCATATTGTTTTAAACTACTACTGATTCTACCGACACGCGGTGATGTGTAAAGTGTTCTTTCCATC
>Ga0080013_1000650_pt1 | contig 48415 bp, 37 predicted proteins | sample ETNvirenome_6_85_FD_69236 | JGI IMG/M metagenome (GOLD analysis project Ga0080013, IMG submission 69236) | Marine viral communities from the Pacific Ocean - ETNP_6_85 (SPADES assembly) (version 2) | ecosystem: Environmental > Aquatic > Marine > Oceanic | place: Pacific Ocean | collected 2013-06-19
AACCTGCCCCTTTTCTGGGAAAGAGGCATTAAGACGCAAAAAGTTCTTCAAACAGGTAATTATCTTAGGTTCGTAGGTTTTACCAAATTTATAGGTTTCACGCAAATTCGTAGCAATCTGCTGTAATTCCTCTAAAGTGGTACACTCTGCTCCTTCTTCAAAGATCTGGTGTATATATGATCCAAACTGTAAAGCGTCCATATTTCCTGGGTCGGTCTCCTGTAGGTAATCTACATAGCGATAACGGTACTTAAGCCTACATTGCCTCCATAGGTCTCTTTTGGTATTACTTATCTGGTTACAAAACATTAGAGATCCTCTACAAAACCAGTAATTACTGGGCTATATGCTTCTATGTCGATGGATTCAAGGAAATTAAGGACTTGTTCTCTGGAATAGTTGCATTTAGAGGTTAGGAAGGTATATAAAGTAGATAATTTTAAACATCTTCTATCAGAAAGACATTTAATTAATCTAGTTTGAAAGAGCTTAAGGAACTTAGTACTATATTTATCTTTCCACCTAAGGATAAATTCATTACTTAATGTAAAGTCTAGTAATTCTGTAAATTCAAACAATAATTGATTAATATCTTCTGTATTAGTAGTGTATACCATAATTTCCTTTATTTTAATCTATTCTACCTTAAGAGGCTTAGTATGTCAAATGCTTTTTCGAAAAATTTTGAAACTTTTGTAAGTGATGTCGCTACAAAGTTAAATGTAGCTGGATCTGAGGGGGTTCCTGGAAGTAGGTTCAGTAAATCTACGGTCTCTTCAGCCTCTATAGTAGCAGGGGATGTCCTGTTTTTCAAATATAGATCAGATAAATTTGGCTCTGGTGATCATATAGTTATGGTTGTGGGAAATAAAAGAAACCCAAATGGTATATATAACTACAAGAGTAAGAACGGTAAAGCAAAGAAGTATTTATCTGCGGTAAAGCTAAATAAAGTATGGGCTACCACAGCTAAAATTATTATTGAAGCATACAGAGACAACAGGCTCAAGTATTCTTCAAAAAAAGATGATAGCGATGACCCACAGAGATTTCAGGAAGAGGATGCTAGTATACTAGAAAGTAAGGATAGAAAAACAAAACAATCTTTTATGGCTATAGTAGGAAGAAAGAATTATAGGTCTTATATAATAAATAATATGTGGAATGCTAATGAGTTTACTAACAAAAAAGAGGATATTGAATAATGCCAGCTAATATCCAAGATGTCCATGGTGAACTAGAAAGTATTAATGCTAGTATAAATAGATTATCGGAGGTAACCCAGGAACACTCCCAACGAATTTCTTCAAGCATAATGAGTGCTGGTGGTGGGGCAGGAGGAGGAGGTATTAGAAGTGACCTAGGTACTATAGTTAAAGGTTTTGTAGAAGCAAAAGGACTTTGGGGCAGACTATTTAATGTGTTGGGGGTTATGGTAAAGGGACAAGCATTGTCTTATCAGTTGGTGTTTTCTGTAGATAAGCTTCAGTACTCTAATATCTCATCAGGAAGAAATATTGAAAAATCTATCGCTAAGATGACCCAGGAGACTGGTACGCAGTTGGGTGGGGTGCAGGAAAATCTTCGGATGTTAATGCAGATGCAGGAAGCTGGGATAGATGTAGCTTTTGGCGCAGGAAATGAACAAGAGGCTTTATTAAGAAGACAATTAACTCTTCTTGATAAGGATATGGGCCAAGGAACTCTAATGTTGAATTATGTTAAGAGTTTAGTTACCAGAGGATTTACTAGATCGGAAGCCCATGAGTCACTTAGACATTTAGCCGATATATCCTTTACTTCTATACAGAATGGTGTGACACAGGCAAACATGTTAAAGAAGATGAATGAGAATATGGCTCTTCTTAAGACGGCAGACCCAGAACTAGCGGCATCTATGATAGCTATAGAACATAGTAAACTCTATAAAGACGCTACTGATGTACAAAAGAACATGATTGCTGAGATGATGAATTTCATAACATCCCCAGAGGGGACGGAGCAATTCTCTATGTGGGCTCAGTTAGGAGGACAGGAGCTTCAAGATAGGTTAAAATTCCTAGGCCAAGATTTAATGGCTGCTGGAACTAATACTCAGAAACGGGAAGCTGTCGAACAAAAGATAATGATGGTGATGCAGGACGCAGCACTCGCCATTAAGGGTCTAGGAGGAGATATGTTTGGGGGTAGGTCTACGCTAGGAAGGCAGGCAATGCTGAGAGGATCCCCTTATTTCGAGGAAGTTCGACAATTTATTGAGATAGCTAATGGTGTTATGGGTGGATTCATAGTACAACAAGATATAGATAAAAAAAGATCTGAGGATGCGAATGGGGAATTTTTTAAAACTTGGGATGGTTTATCTAAAGGAGTGCAAGATAACACTATGTTGCTATTAGATAAACTAACTACTGACTTCTTCAAGGCAGTAGTTCCAGAGGGCACCGCGCTACGAACTGCAATGATGCCTTTTATGGAAAGTATTGGCGGGTGGCTTATAGAGGGGGCGGGGTATGGAGCCGATGCAACTGGGGCCTTGGCTAGCTTGATAGAAAGTGGAGCGCAGACACTGGCAGAAGTTAGGGGCTGGATTGCTAATCCAATTGTAAGCATAGATGGAATCAATATGACGGAAACTCAGTTACGCAGTGCGATAGAAGGGCTTCAACGCGCCCAGGCCATATCGGGCGTTGACCGAAGCGTAGAGATAGCGATGTATAGATCGCAGCTTGCCATCCTACAGGCACAGAAGGAGACAAAAGAGGATGAACCAGGGGGCTAGATAATGAGTAATATCGAAAATCAAAGAGGTGGTATACAGGATACGGGTGGGATAGGTCAAGAAAAGATATCTTCCCCAGGACAACCTACTAATAGAACTGTGAGGGTAGACTCTCATTTAGGGGACGAGAATTGGGTGGGTAAACTGACCTTACAGTACTGGGAATCAGAAACTTTACCAAAATTTAGAGTTATACCTTTTTTTGAAAACCCCACCATTATAGAATCTCAAAATCCTCGTTATATGAATTATGCTGTTATAGGGAGATCCTCTAACCTCTTTGGATACTTAGGAGCAGATTCCAGAAAGTTTAATTTATCTTTCAAATTAAACTTACCACACATAACTTCTTTACTTAAGCAGTACTCAAACTTATGGTCTACTCCCCCGAGTAAGTTGCAAAAAAGAAGAGATATGTTGGAGGAAGATAATGTTAATCAAGCTGGTTTAGAGAAACAGGGAAGAGAAAACTCTATGAAGCTGGGCTCCTTTACCCAAGAGATTACAGGGATAGGTACTGCTCAAAGAATGCAGGGAGCTAATCAGGAAATGGAAGCGATAAAAACGCAAATATCTAATGACCAGCAATTAGATGATATTAGTGAAAAGGAAAAACATTTTGGAGGAGTAGCTAAAGAGTTTGATGAGGAATATCAAAAACTATTAGGTGATACTCCAGCAGGAAACCTTCAGACCTACCTTTCTTACGACAGTCCTTTATACGATTTAACTAGCGAAGGAGCAAAATTAAGAAGATCAACTATTAACCAAATAGTTTCTCTAATAGCTTCTATAAGATCTACTGTTCTAAATAACACGGTTAATCCAGAGTTCGGACCCCCTTTGGTTAGGTTGGATTGGGGAATCTTGTATAGAGATGTTCCTTGCGTATGTAAAGGATATACTATTAATATAAATGATAAGGCGGGTTACGATAAAAAGACTTTATTACCTCGCGTTCTAGATATTACAATGAGTTTAGAAGAAGCTAGAAAATTACAAAATATCTCTGGGGTTACTCAGGATGATATAAAAGGTTGGGAAATTTTAGTAGGAACGGATCAGAACCCAGGACTTACAATGGACCCAGGAAACTTTAAGCAGGTTAAGAATGGATAATTACCTATCTAGATATGATTATGGTGTGAATACGATAACTCACAAAGGAAAATCTATTACCACTTCTTTACATACTAATTTTATGGATACTTTAGATCCAACGTCTCCTTTCGCTAATCATGGTATTGCGAGACTTAAACAGTATGTAAAAGAGAGGCCTGATGCGATATCTGATATATTTTATAACTCTAGTGCATATTGGTGGTACATTTTATTGTATAATAATATAAATGATCCTTTTGAAGGACTTAGCCCTTCTACTAAAATTCTTATACCTAAAATAAATGTCAACCTTAGAAAATAAAATAGATTCTATTAATATAGTTCTAGGAAAGTCCCCAGAGGATATAGACACTTTTTTTGAAGGTGGTTTGAGTCCTGATACATTAGTAGTGAGTACTGGGAACGGCACTTTAATATCATTGGATCATTCCTTTGGGGGCGGGGTAGGGGCCGAGCAAAATGTTATTTTAAAGTTTGTTGATTCTGGTGGAACTACTTTACAATCTATGATGTCCTTAAATATATCGAATCAGATTAAACGAGGTCGGATGGGAAGTAAAGAAAACTTATTTCTTCTTACTTATGGGTCTGGGTCGGATAGACGAAATTGGAGCCAGCCAACCTATCACTACATCTATAAACTTGATTTCGATATAATGGCAGATGGGTTAGATATTACCACTGCGTCCTTTACCCCCAGTTTGTCGGTATATGAGTCTGGGATACCAGTTAGATCCCCCCTTAATAAAAAGAATAGAATAGTCGAAAAAGAAATTATAGGGGAAATATCAAACGAAGGGCTTATTACCCTTGATTCTGAAGATAATATCGTAAATGCTTTTTTACGAGTACTACAGAGAAGCGGCACTAGAGCTTATGGTCTCCCCACACTAATGAGGATCTCTAAATCCCTTATTAATAGTTACCTAACTAAAACTTTAGGTAATAGATTTCCTTCGGGGGGAGAGAATCTAGATGAGAAAGCCTCTTTTAGTATAGCTGAATTAGCCAAATTATCCAGTGTACTTCCTGAGAAAGAGGGCCACACTGATAGTTCTCCAGCAGACTTCATGAATTTTGATATAGCTATAGATGATAGCACTGATTATAGAGTGAGGGCTAGTTTGCTTGATGAAAAGCAAGGGGGTGTGGAGCTAGACAATTGGGGAGCCGCAGAAAAGCTGAATGGTTTGCTAACTTTATTAGGCATAACTGGATTTACACTTCAAAAAATGAAATCTTCTGAATCTCTTAGTTCTGGTAAGGAAGAGATATTTGGTATGGGGACTGCTCAACGAGTGGAAGCGAAAAGAGTAGAGGATTTATCTCCTTACTTAACAGATAGCACTGATATAGATATAGCAACCACTGATATGGAAGAGGTAGATTCTCCCCCCAATCCTAAAACTTATTTAGTCCTTGCACTTTCTTTAAATTATGCAAGCAGAAGAACAAGATTTGTATCTGTAGTCAGAGACTTATTTTCATACTTAAGAATACTGACAGGTAAGAAATTAGACTTTACTTTGTATACTCAGAACGAGTCTCCTGCTCTTAGAAAATTAGCTGATGCTGGTCATATAAAAGGGGATGAAGTTAACGCTCCTGTAGTAATTTTTGGGGATCTTATGGATATAATAAACTCCTTAGGTGAAGGGGCAGGACAAATTCCTTACAGGCAGTATGAGACGGGGGGAGACTATACTTACAATAGAACATTAACAGCACCTTTATTCCTGTCTACTTCTAAAAATATATTAAATGTAGAGGTAAACTCCAAATTACCAGCGGTAGAATTTTTTACTAACAATACTTTTTATTCTGATGCGGCAGCTAATGGAACAGAAGAGGAGTATATTAATTATATAAGCGACTATCTAATGCAGGAAACGGAAAGGTTTACCCCTTCCGAAGAGAATCCTTACTCCGAGGATGTGTTTGAGTATTATGATTATAAAAGAGCAGCTAAACTTATATGGAAAAGATTAAAAACTAACGATCCTAGAGCCTTTGGGAATACAGTGCTAACTTCTGAGTCTAAATTTGGTGGTATGTTAACTTATCTGTATTATTACTATAGATACGCTGCTTTAGGAACAGTATTTACTACTATAAAGGCTACCCCACATTTCAATTACTCTTCTAATATTTTATTGGGACAAGATGCCTTTGTATCTATTTTAAGAAACCCTACTCCTTATGATCATTTAATGGATCAGATTTGGAAGGCGAATAATTTACCTCCGCACAAAGATAGTTTTGTTAGTGGAAGATACAGGATACAAGGATTTACACATTCCATATCTAACTCCGTTGCAACATCTACTTTTTATCTACAAAAAGTTAGTTTGGACGAACTCCGTACCCCTACCCAACATGCAGGACATTCCCCTAACCTTACAGAAGAGGGAGAGTTTTCCTTAGGGGGCACAGAAAGCTTATTAACTGGTATGTCTACAAATATTAGAGATTTAGCGAAAAATGATTCTATTTATGAACAACCTTTAGGGGACAAATATGATCCCGCTACCCTCCCTAAATAATACTATGAATTACGAAGTAAAAATAGCCACTGTTATAGATACCAAATCCTTTCTTAAACAAGGGACTTATGAGGCTAGATTAGTAGGTACGGATTTAGATGTTACAGTTATTATGACGAGTCCTATAGGATCTCAACCTACAGTTACAGAATACTACTCTTACGCTGGGCTGTTTGGTTCTCCTACGGTAGGAACTCAAGTTATTATAAAAAGAGTAGGGGAGAGTGATTATTGGTATCATGATTCTGTACCCTCCCACACTAATCTTAGAGGTTTATCTCCAGGAAAAGGTAGGACTTTAACTGGTAACAAATTAGGATCTTTACAAAGTGTTGGGGATGCAGTAGATACTTATTCTCACTCCAGAAGCCCACAAAAATACGGTATGATATCCCCAGAGGGGAATAAAGTAGTTCTAAGCGATAGTAAAAATGCCCTTGATAGAGCATTGTTTGCCAAGATTGAAAGTAAAACTAAACAGAGAGCTTTATTTAATTCATCTACTGGTATCTCCGCGTTCAAGAATACAGAAGGGGACGGACTTCTCCTTACTTCTAAAAATACTAAGTCCCGCTACGGTCCTAGAAGTATTAGACTTTCAACTTTTGGGAATATAACCGAATATACCACTAACGGACAGATGACCCTTAAGGTAGGCTCCGCTGGTAGAGTGTTTAATCTTATTAATGAAGCCATAAAGAACTTCAACCAGTCTGGTATAGCCGCTGATAATGATGTAGGTTCTGTAAATGTTGAGAGTCTGGAGAATGATATTACTTTAAGGGTAAACAGTAGGGGAACAGGTAGACGAATATTTGTAGATGCTACACAAGCAGATGGGTTAGTTTGCATAAAGGCTGGAAGCGGGGGAGTAGAGGTATATACAGATGGGAATGTTAATATGGTTTGCGGGGGAGACTTTAATATAAATGCTGATGGTAATATAAATATGAAGGGTAATAATATACATCTTAACCCAAACTTTAATCTTCCTAAAACAAAGATAGAAGATTTTACTAAAGATAATAAGGAGTTAGCGGAAGATTCCGCTCCACAGTCATGACAAAATTTAATCCTAATATATTAGATGATCCCCTGGGAACAGGGCTTGAACTGGCTTTTGGTTTCCCAGAATGCTTAGTGAATCTTACTAAAGATTTATTATCCTTACTTCCTGGAGATATATTAGGAGGCATAGCTAAGGGTGTATCAGAGGGCAAGGACGCTGCACAGGACGCTATGGCTACTGTTTTTGAAACTATACATGACAAGCTAGGGATACTGGAATACGACTCCACTACAGGCAAGCTCAGTCTGCTAGGCAACTCTTCTCAGGCTGGAGTAGATAAACAAGCTGGTAGTGTATTGGGTAAGGTAGGAGAAACTCTAGGCTTTATAGCGGGTGCAGGGATGGCTCTTTATCAGGCTGGTCAAGATGTTTCTGATCAGATAGAAGCTATACAAAATTGTTTACAGGAATACGAAGATTACTTAGATGCTGAGAAGGGTGGAGAAGAATCCAGTAGTGTGACTAGAACTAAAGGGGAGTTTTTTGTATTAAAGGCTCAAGCTGCCGCTGCTCAAGCGTATATTGAAAAAGCAGATAGAGTGTTAGGTGATATCGCTACTGTCTTAGGAGAAAGATCTGAGAACCCTGATCTAATTCCTATATTTGCTCCAGTTGATACACCCCCTGAAGAAGTTGATCCTATTTTCCGACTCACTTTTGGTCCACCAAAAGCGAAGACGGGTCAGTTTTTACTGTCGGTGGATGGGTTATACTACGATTCACAGACCAGAACCTACGCAGATGGTTCTCCAGTACCAACTACGGAAGATTTGAAGTTTATCCCTAATCAGGATAGATGGAAACTAGATCACTCCCCCAATTTAGGTGGTAGAGGAACAGCGTATTCCATAAAAGACTTAAATGATTATGTCGATACTATTTTTGATCCCAATAAAATAGATAATTCTACTTCTTTAGAGACTTTTTACGAAGCTGATCATTTTCTTCAAGTTTTAGAAGCTCAACGGAATCAAGTGATAAGTAATTTAGGGAAAAATATAACGGAAATACAAGTCAGTGGATATTCTCCTGAATCGGCATTGCATATAAATTATACTGAGCAAATTAAATCTCAAAACGCTGCTTTTAATAGAAAAATACATAAAAGAAAGAAGCAAATTGAAGTGGCTGTTAAAGCTCCTGATTTATTTGGATCCACAACTGTATTTCCCATAGGAGAAATACCTATTAATGATTTCTCTTATTTAAGTTCTATAAACTTAGATGTTGAATTAGAAAAGCAAAGAAATTTGGTTTTTGATCAGGGTGAGGTAAGTGGTATCATACTTCCTATAGTTCCTACTTATGTTCATTCTGATGGGGTGGCTGATAAAGTAGTGTTAACTCCTTTAGAAATATCTGAGACTGGGGTGGGTAGCAATATAGAAGGGGAAGGTCTTACTAGCTCTCCTATGCTATCTCTTACTACCAATGTAAACACGCACGGACTACAAGCTATTTATAATTTTGCTGATGTTAATACACAGTCCCCAGCGTCTACTGAATTTAAAACATTAAATTGTGCTACCTTAGGGACATATAATAGAGCCCAATTAGTTTCAACAGACTTATCCCTTCTATATCAGAATGGTTTAGGTTTGCCGTATTTAACTGGTATACCTACATATTTTAAAAGAGATTCTAATTATATGTATAGGGGGGAAACTTGGAACAGTTGGCCTTTTGAAATTAGGAATTCTGGAAATTATGTTAAATTTCCTGATACAAGTTCCTTCCAAAACTTAATGTATTCTAAATCGGGGGCTACAGTAGATGTGTGGACATATATACCAGGGCTTTTTGATAGCCAGGTGTATGCGGGGAATAATTTTTCTGAACATGCTATTGATACTAGTGCCTTTGGATATGACTTAAGTAGTGAATCGGGATCATGGTGCGATCTTCATTACTATAGGGTCCTTTTAGGGTGTGAAAACACAGGAGGGGACAACTTAAATATAGATCAATCTTCTGTAATTATTGATCGAGATTCTACTAATGTTCGTGGAATGGTAATGGGGTTCAGTAGAGACCCAAGAATGTTCTATGAAGATGGTATAGTTGCCCCTGCTGATACAGACCTTAATCCTAGACAGAATTTTGGTGGGTATGTAACCTCTGTCTCTACCATCCCCCCACCAGCTACCTGGACAGAAGGAAATAATGTGGAGGGTATATGGACATTAAGTTCAGACGCTGGAACTCCCCTTCCTAATGCATTTTGGCAAGCTAGTGGTACTTTTATTACTAAAAAAGTTAATGGTGTTGCTGGGTCCGTAATATTTACATTAGGGGATGTTGGAGAAGGTTATACATCTTCTTCTAATGATACTTGTTGTGTTTTTTGGGCTTCTGGTGATGGGGGTGTTGCCTATGAGAATGTAGCTATAAGTGCTGTACCTTCTATAGCCCCGTTTAATCAAGATTATAATGTAGGAACTACTTCTTCTGTATTTTTCATTGCCCCAACCCAATCTTATAATACTTCTACTGTAGGATTTGTAAAGAATGCAGATTGTAATACTGAAAGTGCTGATATACTTAAGTTTGTGGTATCCACTAAAAGTTCTGTTGGGGGAGTTGATTTTGAGGATATAACATCTAAATTTGTAAACCTTCAGATAGTCTTTGACCCCATCAATGATTTGCTTAAGTTTTATGTGAATGGGGTGTTATTTAAACAGCAAGCCCTTTCTACAGTTTTTGGTGTTCCCATAGGTAGTGCGCCACAAGTACCCTCTTTTATTATCCCAAAAGATTACGCTACGAGCAGCTTTTATTACTCTAAAACTACTGTAACACAGTCTTCGGGTGCTGGAGCAGACCAAGTAGGCAATCAATCCCCAACAACATTATTTGATAATGGTCCCAATACTTACCCCCAATTCACTCCTTGGGTTATGGGTGGGGGTTGGACGGATGGGAGACCTGTGGATTTAGCCACCTCCTCTGGAGGGTTTATGGATACTGGGGCTGGCATAATAAGCTCTTATAATGGGTATGTAGGAAATGTAAAATTTTATAATAGAGCCCTAAATAAAACAGAGGTACTTAATAACTATAAAGCCCAGAAGGACTTTTTTGAGAATATAGATTTTTAATTATGGTATTATACGGAAAAGTAGCAACTAAAATAACTAAAGAATCAATAGTTTCTGGCCCCAAAGCTAAGAGGATTGGTTTACAATGGCCCTCTAAACAGGAAATCGTGGAACCTTTTTTTGATAAGTCTAGTGGTTATTCGTTAATTAAAGATCAAATAAGACAATTCATACTTACGAGCAAAGGAGAACGGGTTATGATGCCTGATTTTGGAACAAGTTTAATGAATTTTGTATTTGAACCCTTTACATCTTCTTTAGCAAGCTTATTAGCCAACGAAATAATAGAAGGAATGGTTAAATATATTCCTAATGTTAGAGTTAGTCGGGTTAGGTTCTTTCAAGATGACAATATTCACGGGTTCGGGCTTCCTGGAATACGAGTACAGGTGGCTGTAAGCCCTGTGAAGTCGTCCGACATTATAAATATACAGGTAACAATATGAGTAATCCTTACGCCAGCCAAACAGTCCCCTTTACTGATGTAACTTCTGATTTTCAGAAATTAGCTACTATCCCAGACAGCTTAAAAGATACTTATATTGATTATGGGGCTACAGACTTTGCCTCTCTTAGAAATGCATTAATTAAATATATTAATGCGGTATACCCAACAGAATATAACAACTTTGTAGAGTCTGATTTAGGAATGATGTTAATTGAGATTGTATCTTATATGGGGGCAGTTATGTCCCTTAAATCAGATATGTTGGCTAATGAAAATTTTATAACGACTGCTAAAGATATAGATAGTGTTAGAAAGCTATTTAATCTTGTGGGTATTTCTATGAATGGTCCTACTTCGGCTCAAACTTCTCCTAAAGTTTATGTTGATGGGGTAGCTACTTTAATTAAAAGTTTAGAGTTAACTCCCTCTGAAAGGGTGTTTACTGTTAACTCTCCTCAAGATGGTGAAGTTCTTACTTATACAATGTATAGAATTAGTGATGGGGTTATAGATAATGTAAATAGTAATGGAACTATACAATTACAAACCCAGAGTGCCCCAGATAGAGAGTATTATGTAGACGCGGTACTATTAGAAGGAGCTTTTGGTTATCAAACTGGGACATTCTCTCAAGTAGATACTTTTAAATCAATAACTTTAGAGGAAAGTCCAGTTATACAAAATAGTGTAGAGGTTTATGTAGATATGCCTACAGTACCTTCGGTAGATGGCGCATACAGACAGGTTAATAATTTATACCAAGCATCTTCTACAAATGATAAGGTTTTTGAGGTAGTTTACAATGACAACTATGCAGCTAGAATAGTGTTTGGTGATGGTAGTAACGGGGTGTCCCCACCAGCACTAGCTAATTATACGGTCACTTATAGGGTTGGTGGTGGATCTAGGGGAAATCTTCCCGCTAATTATATTAACGGAGTGGGTACTGGGACATATGATGGGGGCGAAAAATCTATAAGGATAGTTCAAGATTCTATATCTACTGGTGGCTCAGACGCTGAAACTGTAGATCATGCTAAAACATTTGGCCCCCTTTTCTTTAAAACCCAAGATAGAATAGTCTCTTTAGAGGATTATAAAGCTTACGCTAATAATTTTACCTCTCCCTTAGGCACTACAGGAAGGGCTACCGCAGTTACCCGTCAGGCGTACTCGTCTGCCAACATCATAGATTTATATCTTTTAGAAAAGGCTAGTACTACTCAATTCCAGAAAGCCTCATTATCGTTTAAGGACGCTATGCTAACAGCTTTAGAAAGTAAAAAGATGTTAACTGATGAGGTAGTTTTGGTAGATGGTCTTATTAGAACTTTAGATTTAGTAGTTACGATAAATGTAGATAAGAAATTTGAAGGTATGGAAGGAACTGTTACTTCCAGAGTGGCAGATAGGATACAAAATTATTTCTTAGTAGATAATTGGGATTTTGGGGACCCCCTGATTATATCAGATCTTAATAGACATATCTTTGAGACAGATGATGTTCGATTTTCTAGTGTGGACAACATAACTTCCAACGTACCAGTTGAATTTAATGAAATTATTCAATTAAATAATGTTTCGGTAAATGTAGCTCTGGTCTAATGTCACAAAAATACTTCAAGAGAAATTATAAGGATGCTTTAGAGAGTATCATCCCCACTATCTACTTTTCTACAGAGGTGGAAACTAGTGGTATGGCTGTATCCCAGGTCGATACCTTAATTAATAGCCATATTAACTTTTGTATAAACCAACCTTCTTTATTGGGGATCTCTGCGGTAGGAGAATTTTCTTCTATTAACACTGTTTCAGGAATAACTAGATGGTTTTTACCTGAAAATATAGATAAAGATAAATTAACTCCTTTAGAGTTTGAAATACAAGTACTTCACAAACTAGGCTTGTGTACAGGAAAGCAATTTGGTCAGCCCTGTACTTACTTTAATTGTTCTAGTACAGATTGTCAAGAAGATATTTCTGGTATTCCGTATAATAAATTACTTTCTTTTTTTAAGACAAAAGTATTACCTAAAATTGTACTAAACTCTAATAGTTTAGCTGATACCACCGTTAGTGCATTTTCTAATACTGCATCAGGAACTCATGAGCATCTTATTAACTCCTTAGGGTGGGCGTATTTTTTAAATACTTCTGCCGATGTTGAAGATCCATCAGGGTATGTAGCAAGTGCGCTTACCGACATGTATATGTCTGGTACTAACTTTTTAATGAAAGAAGGTATTAAGGGTGCCGCACACTATACCTGGAAAAACTGGACTTCTTTATCCTCCATATCTATAGGATTACTCCCGTCTAATTATTATTCTGGAACTGGAGAGTATGTTAGCGGTACGCAGGGGCTAGACAGATTAAAGACTCTTATTGATGTAATATACTCAGATCAAGTTGCTACAAGAGACGATGACTATGTATCAGTAGCATTTGAGGATTATATACAGAACGGATTCTTATTAGATAATAGAGAGCGAACAGGACCTCTTAGTAAATTTATCGAAGGGGTGGCGTATTCCCTGTTTGATATTAATAATGAGTCCCAAAAGATACAGTCCTTATACGATCTAGATAAGTGCCCAGACAATCTATTAAAGTATGTAGCTGAATTAATAGGGTGGAGTCTTAAGGGAAGTAATCCTAGGGGGTGGAGACGGCAGCTTAGGTATGCAGTAAAGTTATATAAACAAAAAGGAACTAAGGAAGGTCTGTACAATGCTATGACTACGGTACTCCCTGGTACTTCTTTGGAGATGTCTACTATATCGGAATTTTATGAGTCTTATATACCTTTTTTAATGTACTACTTAATAAAGACCGATAGTTCTTTATTTAATTCCTTTGTTTCTTGGTCCCCTAGTCATGCCTCTGTGTATACAAGTGGGGAGTATAGCTATTCTGACATGGATCATAATATCAGACTAGTTATTGACCATTTGATGTTACGAGCTACTAAAAAGTTTAACAGTTTATTTTATGTACGAAACTTTGAGTTTGATCCAAATAACCCAGACTTTATATTTAATTATAGAGGACGAAATTTCCCCATACCTCCTTGGGAAGAGATAAAATTTTATAAATCTTGTGATGTTACTACTAACTTATTGACATTTTTTAAAGATGAATTAATTTGTTTAGGGGTATCTCATATACATGCTACAAACTTCTTTAACTATGTATTAGAAAATACTGTTAATAATAGTTATTTACCTTCTTATAGTAATTCCTTCTTATTCTTTACGAGTGGATTGAATACTGCCCCTAATGAAACTTATATCTTAGATAACAGGGAGGCGAATAAGTATAATTTCTTATCTATGTGGAATAGTAAGTCTTCCACTTTTAATGTAAGTGTATCGTCAGGAACTTTTGATACACAATTTTTTAATGATACTATCTTCACTAAGAATGATTTCTTCCAAGCTCTTTCTATAGTGGACGACTTCTCTCCAGCAAAGGCTATATCCAGAACCCATGTGGACATGCTTCACACAGACTACATGAGGACCGCTGTATACACTTGTCCAAGTACACGGTTCTGGATGCAGGACATAACCGTATCAGGCTTACAGGGAGCTTCCATGGCTTCTGGTATGGACATGCTGAGTATCTCTGGGGCTAAGGGAGCAGATTACAACTACACGCTTGACAACTCTGGGAGAGCGGCTAATGACCATACTAATTTACCTGTATTTCTAAGAGGGTTTGTTGATTCTCCTTTAGATTATTCCCAAATGGAGGGTTCCGCAGTTAGTGCTGCCCCCCTTGTTGATGTCTTTAGAACAAATAAAAGAAGAAGAAACTTTTCTAACAACCTTGAAAAAGGTGGGTGGTACAACCGAACTGGGTACAATATGCCAACCTACTATAACTTAAGTTCTGGTGGTGGAGGTAATCCTGAATTTTGTGTTCAAGGATTTGTAAACGAGCAGTATGTGTTTAATCCAGTAATTAATTTTAAAAATTTATATGAAGTAAGCGCATGGCCTTTTGATACTGATTTATGGTCTAATTGTTATACTCTTAATAGTACCCTTATTGATAATAATATTCCTGTCTCTTCTACTTTTGATGTAAGAGGAAGTAATGCTTTGTCTGCTGATTCCTGTAATGATTATGCGAGACGAGATAGGCCCCCAGAGTTTGCCGCGTTTTTGCATAAACTTTTAGATAAAAAATATACTAAAGAAGCAGAACGAGTATATGAAGTTAATAAATTTTTAATTGACACTTCTGCTTTCTTGAATCCAATCACTTGTATAAAAAATAGATTATGGAGTAAAACTACGGACTCGTTTGATGTATTGTATGATATTATCTTGGGCAAAAGAATATTTAGTATAGGCTCCAAAGATGGAATGCATAAGATGTTTAAAGATTATATCAGTTACTTTACTGGTACTGGTATAGGCAATGGTCTTTTGGATACTTATGAAGGGGGAGGTGCTGATATACTATCGCATACATATGGACCGTTATTTCTCAATGGTAGATTTACTACGGATGGGTCTGGTATAGATGTAAGTTCTGATTTAATCAGTGATAGTGTTTATAATGAAAAAACCTTTACCATATCTTCACTTGATAATTTAAATAATATTAAGGCTTATTATAAGCAAGACATGTTTGTAGGGGCTAGAGAAGTTAGAAACCCGTATGTTCTTTCTGGTGTAGAATTAGTAGACGCTTATGATGGCACTTCAGAGTTTTCTATATTTAGGTTGGGGTCAGACCAAGCATCCCCCAATAGAGATAATTATAATATACACAACACATTGTGTGTATTAGATCCTCAGGGACAGTTCCCTAGATATAGATTCAATCTAAAGGATTATGGAGAAGTTACAAATTCTATATTACCAGAACGAAAGTATAAGTTAGATCTTAATGCGTTAATCGGGAGAAAAAATTCAGATACTTTAGGTGGGGGATCTTTTGGGGTGTGGATACACACTGGGATGGAAACTGATCTAGATGGTAATAAAATGTTTTGGACTTTTATGCCTAATGGAGAGTGGGGAAGAATATTAGTGAAGGATATACAAGATGAAGGGAGCATAAATTATGTAAAACAATCTTTATCCCATTCCTTGGATTTTTCAGAACTATATTCAATAAGTTTAGAGGAGTGCTTTGCTGAAGAAGCTGACAAAGAGGTTATAGGAGTTTTACAAAAAGATGATTTTAGAACGGGATCAGTTATATTTAATACATATAATAATAAGATTAAGTTGCCATTAAATTATTATGAAATGGAAAATCAAATACATAGAACATCTCAAAATTATATAGTAGAAGTATTTATGTATGACAATAGTGATCCTGATTTATTCTCTGTAATTGATTATGTTTCTACTAAGGATTTAAGGCAATATAATAGAGCATTTATTAAGCACCCAATTACCTATCATAAATACGATAAATATAAAGATCCTATTGTTAATGATATAGATTTTTATGATAGTAGTGGTGGCTTAATAGGGTCTGGTATAAGTTTATCTGCTGACTCTAATGGAAATATTACTACTTTGGGAGGAGATAAGGTTACTGCTCATATAGCTACAGTACTTGGTCCCGCTATATCAACGGGTATTCTATATTCTCAAGTCTCTATGACGACTAATGCCTCCTGGGAAAAAGACCAAAACTCAAGGACTATATATTTTGGATCTAGATTATATGATGGTATATTTACACTAAATTCTTCATCCGTTGAGTCTCCTTCGTCTATAACAATAGTAGGGAAAACTAAAGGTTCTAATATATCTGTAAATGAGACATTATATGTGTCTTTAGATCCTGAAGAGGTTTTGATAATACTTAGAGAATTCAAAAGACTACAAGCAGAGATGGGAGCTAGGAATAAAGCTATTAGCGCAGCAGAGTTTGGACCAGAGGGCGGTAGCAGATTGAATTATAGAGATGCTCCTATGTGGGGTCAGACTGGGGGCTATGCTACTTTCGAAACTGATGCTAGACAATACACAAGGATAAATGTGGAAAACTAATGAAAGGTATAGTAGAAATATACGGTACTACAGATGATGGTAAGAAAGACCTTCTTTACCAGGGGGAGAACATGACTACGGTTGGATTCTCTGAAAATATTGTAGATATGTTAACCCTTCCGTCTTCTATAGTTTCATCTACTGAGAGTGGTGATTACTTAAATCCAGAAAATTATATCATAAATGCTTTTTCTATGTCTAAAGCTAAGGATCAGTTTAAAAAGAATCTTCATGCTTATAGTACAACTAACTTACTTCACTATTCTAAGGACCTGACTAAGGCAATTTACGGGTTATCTCCTTTTGCTTCTATTTGGAGTAGAACTAATCTTGAGCCAGCCAGTGCCGTAGATATAGAAACTGTTGATTACGAGTCTAGTGCATTTTTACTAGACACTATTACTTCTGGGGGAAGTTTATCACAAGAGATTTTATATGACGACTCCTGGGCTGGTGCTTATGCGTCTTCTTATTTTAGCGCAACAGATTTTGTATTTTCTATAGATATGAAAATGAATACTGCTAATCCACCAATCCAAGTGTCTTCTGGTCCTAATGGTGAGTATCGAGGCTACACCCAACTAGCTATTAGTGGTAACGGTGCTGCAAGCGGAATGTTTTTTGAGTGGGATGAGAGTGGCATACCAACAGTATTCAATAGGGATACTGGGTACAATTTCGGCCAAAATTTAGGGGGAATAAAAAGTTTAGGTGGTGGATGGTATAGAGCGTTTGTCTACTCTAAGTATGATAGTGGTGGGGATAGTGCCAAAACTATAGTTTATATATACCCATCTTTAGGCCCATTAGGTGAGCATCTTGTTGGAAAAAGTTATAAGGCTACGGGAAAAGCGGGATCTATATTTGTATCTAGACCCCAACTAGAGTTAGGGATACACCCAACAAATTATGTGGAAACTAGTGCTTTGTCTCCGAGAGATGGTTTGCTAAAATATTCAAGACTTAATTCTACACCTCCTTACGGTACGGATGTAGATGGAAGCGCAGCTATAAACTATTATGTGGTTTCCGACTCTGGGGGACCCACTCTTAGCGGGATATATGATGAAACCTTAGATAAAGGAGTATCAGCGTATATCCCATCTAAAAATGAACTTATACCCACAGCTAACCCAGAAGATAGGGAACTTACCCCAGGAGCCCGTACACCTGTCGAAGAAGCATTTAATGTTCAGATAACTAAGGGACAGATATCTGATTGTCAGCATATGTGGGATAGGTTAAGAGTAGACAAGTATGATAATTCTTGGCAATATGCCAAGAATTACAAACCTTATTTTGGAAGACATTTAACTTATGTTGGAGCGTTTTCCTCTAGGAATAATTGGGTTCCTTCTGGGAGTCTGGGTACAAATGATCAAAACGACTCTACTAAAATCCAGGTAACAAATTGGGTTCATTATGTTTCAGCCTATGATGAAAATGGATATGCTTCTCCTTTGTCTAGCGTATCTTTGTCTGGTGGTTGGCTTACTAATTTTAATAAAGCATCTACTCCTGACATGGATGGGTTTATACCTGTATTAAATTATGCTATTTCTGCGGGGCCAGGAGACACCAATGATACCGCTGCTAATTGGGTTCCTGGGTGTGGGTGGAGGCGCAATGTAATGCAAAGTCAGATACATCTCGACTTTTCTTCCACAGGGGAAGTAACTTATCATTTAAGACAAATAAATATGTCAGGGAATTCTGACTTTGATTTCATATCACCACCAGTAGGTGTAGATGGGGTTACTTTAAATAGTGATTCGGTGCTATTAAATCTTTTCGGTGGTGTAGATGTTATAGGTTTGTGGGGGTTTGATTTGAAGAAGATAAGAGCAGATGATACTATAGAAGATACTTTGTATAGGTATCCGTTTGTGGGAGCGGGGGCAGATAGAGCTACTATTGATGCACAGACTAAGGATAGCGAGGCTGCGCCTAATAAAAATCACCCATGGGATCCCTATAGGAGATATAAACTTTATAGTAAAAAAGTTCTTACTGATAATATAATGAAGAATGAAGGGTTTGGAACTTCAGCAGGTATATTCACTAATTATAAAAATCTAGACTTGTATTGGAAGGTGAAGTTCATATGATAGGTAAGGTTAAAATAAAGAAGGTTAGTAAATCCACTGGTCAGGAAGAGGTTATATTTGAAGACGAGAATCAATTAACAGAAGGGATAAAACATGCTGTCGTGAATGTTCTTACTGGCACGGGCTCACAAGATATAAATGATTATAAATTTAGTTATTATCAATTAGGCAATCAAAAATACGACTTAAGTACTTATGATATTTCAGCAGATGTAACTTCTTCAGCCCTTAAATCTTACTTTTGGACTCTTAAAAGTCCTCTTACTATTTCTCAATATGGGAGAGACAGTATTTTTGGTGTAGCCCCTAAAGATACTTATGTTATGGGATCTATTTACCCATCAGGTACAGGAACCACTAAAGTTATTGATAATTTTGTTCAGCCTCCAGATGCAAGAACAGTCCGTAATGAATATTCCAATACTTTTGCGCTCGCCCCACTAGGGTATACTCCTGGGAAGAGCGGTACTCTACTTCTTTCAAGTATTTATGTAGCAGGGTGTGCTGATATTTGGGTTGGACGGCCCGAAAATTACGGTGTAGCCCCCATGTCAAGCTTGCAGGACTACTCTATGTCTGGGCCAGACTTCGCCGCACCCACATGGAGAATGGCTTACACCCCTGAGAGGTACTTAGAAACTTCGTTAGGTAAAACTGCTTTTGCAGCTACTTGTATAAGGGCTCATTTTGGGTATGTTTATAATGGTAACACTGCGGAACACCAAAAAGGGGAGGAGATGGTGATATTTTCTAAATTAAGAAAAAATCAAACCTTATCTAATTATTATGCAGGGGTTCATTATACTTCTGGAAGCCCAGAGCTTCCATCTACTACTTTAACTGGGCGAGTTCAGATATTTAATAGATTTGCGATGAACTTAATAGCTACCCACGCTGGGCAAAATAGAAATACTTTTTTATATAGGTATGATTATGATAATGTTAACGTCACCTATACCCCTAGAATATTAGATGTATCTAGTGGGTGGGAGCAATATGCGGCAGCTAAAGGGGACGCCTCCGCAGTCCAAGAATTTAAGGATGTTTATGGTTTCCCTAATAATGCGGCTGAGTCGAAGGCTGAGTACGGAGTAGTGTCAGGTAATATTTACAACAAGTATGGGGCTGTATATACTTATGCAGATCATCTAAATAGTTATTCTTCTGAAACTGGTCCTGGGGCTAGTTATATGGATACCCCTAATGTAGGTTTTGGTCCAAGTGGTAATTTTTATAGAGCTTCCGTAAGCTGGGTTAGCGCATCAGATAACATGATTAATAATTACCATGCTTATGCTAACGGAACAGAACTAGTAGGACAGGGATTAGTACCCTTTACCTATCCTGTAGTTTCAAGTGTTAAGGAGATAGATGGGACTGACGTAGTTGGAGAATATGTTATAGAGAAAATTCCTAGATCAGCAGCTTATATAGGATTTCAGCAATGGGATTATAATGCAGAGCCACAAGCCAACCAGCATGTTCATGGGGAGGCTTCTTACTACTTAACTTATCCACAAGATTTTGTAGACATACCAGACGAATATACTACTAACCATTTAGATAATATCACTAATGTGAGGTTAGTTGTAGATGAGGCTTTAGCAAATTCTCAAACAATTAGAGAGGTAGGATTATTTCTTAAAAATCCAAGCGGAGCTACAGGTAGAGACGCCCCATTTTTAGCAGCCTATAAGTTTCTTCCTTGTGATATTAGTAAAACCTCTGAATTTTCGTATATAATTGATTGGGAGCTATCTTTTATGGATACTTCAGTCTCTTACACAGAGCAGTCTGGCGCGTCCGAGGGGTGTACTTCTTCTTAGGAAATATAGCATAATCAAAGTAAAGGTATAAATAATATAATGAGTAAAATACAGCCAATGAAGCCCACAGGGCATCTGCAAATCTTCAAAAGATATGAGGACGGATCTGAGGAGTTGCATTTTGATGAACAAAACATAATTACTTCTGGTATGGGGGTAGGATTGTCTCATTTATTTGCTACTTCTGGTGGAACTAGTGTAGTTGATTTCCAAATCAGACATTTTTTAGTGGGGTCTGGGGGCGATTATAATGATTACGGAGTTTCTACTTATAAACTACAAGCTCCTGTACTAAAAGCAGCAAGTTGGGGTGCTAATAGTAATTTAATTATAGATTCGTATAATCCTATAGAGGCTGGACGTATTTTATTAGGCACCAGACCTTTTGCACGAATTATGTTTAGTAATATAAATAAAGTGACAACTACTTCTGTTAGGTATACTTTAGTACTAGATAGAAATACTCTTAATGGTAAATATATTAATGAAGTTGGGTTATATATGCGAAATCCTAGGGGGAATGATACCCCCAACCCAATTTTAGTGGCATACAGACCGTTTTCGGAAATAACCAAGACTAGCGAGTTTAGTCTCATCTTTCGCTGGACATTGCAGTTCTAATGGCTTTTAATTCAAACGACTTATACACACTTTCTGGGGGAGTAACTATATTCAATTATTGGAACCCCTTTGTAACCAAGCACGATACCTCTTCTTTCTATAATTGGGAACAAGATAACTTACCCCTATATGACCTGGAGGAAAGAACTCATTACTTGTGGGAGAAGTTTGGGTATCCCCTTTCTGCTGTCCCCTCTATGGCTTTATTGGTATCTTCTACTGTTCCGACTGATCTAGCCTCTAGTTCCAATGTGTTTACCTCTCTGTCTGCTGCTGTAGAGGCTCTCCCAGAGATAATTAGAATGCCCACTTTGATTGAAGTGGCTGTTTCGGGGGATATAGGTTCTCTTGATCTTAATAATATTAAGTGTGAGGAGGATGGAGCTTTAGAGATTATTAATAGGGGATTTGCTCCATTAGCTGAGTGGTCTGAGCTTTCTGGTAATACTGTTACAACATCTTTTGTTAGTGTGTACGATAAAAGGTTTGCTGATTCCTATGATCATACTCCTGCTCAATTTTCGGGGGTTGGTCCCATTAAGTATTATACAGAATCAAGTGCATTAGCATTTTCGGCTAATACTGGGGGATTATTTCCTGCGGTCGGAGTTAATGGATTTTCTAGAAATCTAGTTTTCGCTACTTCACAATGTAGCGCAACAGGTACTTCCCCTTCTAAACCTGGATATGGTTTTGTGGGAATAGGTAATAATGTTCCGTATTTAATTAATGCGAACACTATAAAACTGACTCCATTAATGAGGACGGGTTCTGCTGCTCTTGGGGTAGTGGATTCCACTATAGACACCCTAGATGTTTCTTGTTACGATCCTACTGACAGCAGTGCTTTGATGAGGCCTCGACCCCAAGCTGATTATCAACTTCTTAATGGCATAACTACTGCTAATAGATTATCGCATATTAAGGTAGAAAATAGTGATGGGCCTATTTATGTACGGGGATTTATCGTGGATGGATATGATGATGTTGCAGGAGCGTACTCTACCGAGGTTGGTATAGGGGTTTATAATTGTAATAATGTTTCTATTGAAGATTGCGGTGCTACTCGATGTACTTATGCAGGATATGAAATTAATAACTCTAAAGTAAAACTTAGAAGAAGAAATTTAGCTATTCGTAACTACGACACTGCCTCTAGATCTTTACAATCTTATAAATCTTATGGATTTAAAATAAATAATAGCGAGGTTGAATACAAAACGGATGCCAGCTACGCTATTGGAACAGCCGCTTGTTTAGGTTCCTTCTTCCATACTTATGGAATACATATGTCTAACTCTAAACTGTTTGGTGGGGATTTAGACGCAGCGTTAGTAGATTCTGATACAGTTATAGCTACTAATATGAGAAATGTAACGCCATTAGAGATTGGGTTTAATCATTTTGGTTTATACGCAGACTCTTCTGAGTACGATATAAAAGGTCTCTCTGACATCTATAATAATGAAGTTAATGTAAAAGCTAAAGGGTCTGAACTTCGGTATGGAAGGTTTATGATTGAGTTTGGGGAGCGTGAAGGCGTAGATCTTACTGCATCTAAATTTATTCTTAACACGGATTTTGAAAAGAGAATTAGAAGTGCTAATGCTACTATTTATAACGCTGCCGCTACTGATATTCCATTTTCTCGTTTGGGTATGTTTACAAAAAATAGAAGGCATCTTCTTCTAAAAGAAGGCTCTTACTATGGCCCAGACTACCCTACGGATTTATCTAGTTATAAACTAACTGATAGTGCTTTAGCAGACGCTTACAGTATGATTGAATATAATTTTTCGTTTGGTAGCGATCAAAAGATAGGTTCAGCGAGTCAGATACCTTCAATCTCTATTAATAACTCTAGAGCAGTTATGCCAGCCACTACCCTCAGAACTGTTAACACTAATGGTGCTACTAGTTTTGTAAAAGGATTAGGTATTCAAGTTAATGATGGGGGAACTTGTAAGCTTATAGGGTATGGGAACACCAACGGTACAGGTAGTACTTATATAATTGGGGGAACATCCTATCAAGGACAGCAGAAGTGTAGTGGGATAGCTGCTGTAAATAATTCTACTATTTATATTACAGGACCCACTGGCATCGCTCAATATGGAATAGGGATTTTTGCTGACAATAATTCAGTAATAAAGACTTGTCCAGTGTTGTCCGAAGATGACGATAGTTATGATGGGTCTGGTTGGGGAAGAATGGGATTATCGTCTAATACTTGTTTAGATATACATGCTACTAGAGCTTGTGCAGTAGCCAGCAATAATTCTCAACTTAGATTTGAAGATTTAGGTTATTTCCCTAATTTTTGGCCTGAAATTACTACCGCTAGTGCAGATTATACTCCTATGGGATTGGATAATGTTGAAGGTATAGCATCTTCTTTATGTCAGGGAGGGGCATTACAGTTTTACCCCAATCCTGTGGATGGAATTATGGCTAAGTCTACCTTAGGTGCTAATTTTAATAGTCTTTATGTTCCTACTCAGTGGCCTGAAGCGTATGCATATGATTCTACCTTGTCATGTAATAGGGTGTTATACGATAACCCATATAGTACTGTAGGTATTGCTAGTGAGTTTAGGGATGGTGCTACTAGAGGTGGAGTATGTGTTAGAGCTACAGGAGATAGTGAGATTTTTGTTAGAAATGTTCATTTCCCAGCAGGACAGGCTAACACTGATGGTTCTTTCTTTGATCCGTCTGCCAGTATAGCGGGATGTAATGATCTACAGATTTGGAATATCCAAGATTCTTCCAGACTTAATGCATCTTATGCTACGGTTAGTGGGACATACCCTTCATTAGCTGGTTATACAGGACCCAGATCCTTTTACTCTAGTGGGATTTTAGAGAATACTCCTCCTTATGATCCTAGTTGTGTGTTGTATGGAGCTTTCTCAGGTACCCCAGACACAGGAACACTTTCCGTTCTTGATCATTATGGAAGCGGTGTGTCTGTATCTGCTGGAAATATCAAGGGTGTAGTTATGCAAACTATACAAATTGCCCGTACAGGAGATGCAAATACTTATGGACCTAATTCGTATGAAAATAGGGGGCCTTTCAGATTATTCTTCCCAGTTAACCCTGAAGCTAAAGTATTATCTTATTTTGGGGCCAGTGCAAATGATACTAGACCTTACCAACACTTAGCACAAGGCTATGCTCTTTCTGGGCAAACCTCTTCTGTAGCTATATTAAGTGCTACTTATCCTAATTTGCTTACTCCTATTAATGCTACTACTGGACATGAGATTAATTCTGCTAGTACTAGTGGTTTTTATTTCCCAGCCTCTATATCAATACCTTTAAGTGCGAGTACTGAGTATTCTGGTATGGGCTATACTAATTATAATCCAATGCTCCCTAACAATAGTAATATTAATGTATTACTAGATGAATCATTTTCTAATACCTTTAATAATGCTAAACACTGTAATACTAGTTTTAGTGGGAGAAAACGATTAGTTAGTATATACAAAGCTCAAACTTATCAAAATGGAGAAAGTTTCCCTGGGGATGCAAGTGGTTTTGGGATGGGCTTTACTTCTACCAATATATTTGATGTTGAGAGGGAAATGTAATGACACATAATGATGATTTTTATGCAGACGGCCAGGGGGCAGGACAAAAAAGCTATAGGCCAAGCTCCCATCAATTTACGGACCCAATCAGGCTCTTTAAAGCTAATGATCCTTATTATTGGGAAGTAGATAACATTCCTATACAACAACTCCAAGAGAGTATGTTGTGGCTAAAAGATCAAGTAGGGTCTGAGGAAGTCTTTGATTCTGTTGGTAGAGCAGAGTTCTCTGAACTAAAACCTGATGCTACTGGAGATAGTAGAGTTGTAAAGATCTCTCCTGGTAGATTTACTGGTAGAGTTAATGATGCTTATAATACTGGTATTTCTACTTTAGCTTTAAAAGCTTTAGCTACAGTAGATGCAAACCCCCTTAATGAAATAGAAATTACTACCCCAGACGTAACATTAAAGTCTTTAGCTGGTACAATAACTACTAATTTATTGGGCGATAACGGTCTTTACGATTTTGTTCAACATAATGTAACCGCCCCAGGAGCATTATACAATTTACAGTGGACAAATAACTATACAAGTTTTATTCAAAATAAGCGAACTGCTAATGGGGTTGTTTATGATTTACAACATATTAAACTAGCTCTATGGAAGCAAGGAACTACTGTTAAAAACTATGGGGGTAGCCCAGATAGTGAGGTAGACTTACAACAATTAGCGGTAGAGTTTACTAGAGTTTATGGGGCACCTTTTAGGACTTCTGTAGTAGATGTTGTTAATGAATTATCTATTAGTGTTCCTGCGTTTGAGGACAATGATTATTCAAATACAACTAATTATGTACCAGCAGTTCGTGTAGATTTATTATTTGTTTATACTAAACCGATTGATGCGGCTTCAACTACTATTCTTAGACCCAATGGAACTACAGTAAGTCAGATTCTCTCTCCTCAATTAGGGTTAGTTAAGGGGGCTGGAGTTATTTCCTTAAACGGTAAAGGAAGTTTTAATGGTCAGACAATAGATGACGCTTTCTTTAATTCTACTATACCGTATGCTGCGGGTAAAGAAAATCCTGCTAATTATTTCGACTCTTCAGGTGGATTTGATGAGGATAATAATATGCAGACTGCCTCTGTTATATCTGATCTTAATCAAACTAGTATAGGCGTAAACAATACTTTCGGAAACTTCCCTAGTCCAGATGACCTTCTTAATGCTGCTCCTTATATAACGGACGGGGTTTCCAAAACTAACCTTCAATTAGTTGGTCAGTCAGTCCTTCCTATTGCTTACATTTTTACTAAGAAAGGGAAGGATACTATAGAGAGGTCTGACATTTTTGATATTAGACCCTTCTTCCGTACTGCTGAATTAACTTATAACGAACGGGCTGGTTTAGCAGCCGCTAATCCCCCTACTTCATTAGCCAACCCCGTGGTTAGTAAGTATCAATTAGCGGATAATACTAAAAAGTTAAGAGATTATGTTCTTGCGAGCCAACCGACCCCCCCAGAGTACCCAAGGCCCGTTGGTAGTGGTTATGTATTTGGAGGAATTAAATATGGTCCTGAAGGAGTGTTGGCTAGGTTAGATGCGGATCAAGACGCCCAAGCGGGTAATAACCCATTAACGGATTTAACTACACCCGCTCTTATTACCACGCATTTAAAAAACTCAGGATTATATCCTGCTGATTTACCTGGAATTATTCCTCAGTATCCTGATTGGGATTCCCCTGATTGGGCTCAAGCGCAAAAGGCGGCTCCTGGTCTGTACAGGAATGATAGATTCTTTTTTTACTACAATCAAGGTAATAGATCAACATATCCCTTATCTAAGGACGCTTCTTTTAATTCTGTCTATGGGGGTCATGTAGATTATCCTGTATGGATTGACACTAACGGATATGGAGCTTATGCAGGATGTATGGCTATGATGATAAGGAAGCGTATTGACCTAGATTCAACTAATGTGGTATCTTGGATGAAAGATTACCATGTAAGATTAAGTCTAGTTAACTGTGCTTTGGCCGATTCCGATGCTCACTTCAATAATCATTCTAGGTCTGCTGATCAGGCAAATTGGACAAACCCACATGGGTTATATATAGAAAAGTATACGGACCATTTTAACATTGTATGTGTGTGGAATAATGGAGACCCTTTTAGGGGTACAGGTGAGAATGGCCCAGGATCCTATGATACTGTTGGATCTTCTCCTAGGCAAAGAAGGACCAATACCCAATGGAGTAGAGTCTTTGTTACTAATGAAAATGGCATGATTCCACAAAAAGAAGGTAGTTCTAAAACGGCGTCTTGGTTAAACATGGCTAATGATCCTATGATTAGAGGACAATGGTGTACCTATCCTACTGTACATTTCGAAGTTATTGGATATCCAGAAACATATGTATCAAATACTAAAATGGATTCTGGTACTAATTCAACTATTACTCTTACCACTTAACTATAATTAAGTTATGGCAAATTTTATAACTTGCTGGCTACAGGACCCTGGTGATTTGCCCCCTGGTGATGGTCCCCCAGGAGGTAGTGGAGATGGTGGACCTAAAGATGATGATGATGATGGTGAGGATTGTACTGGGTTTATAACCTATTATGGTTGTGTAACTCCAGACACTTTAGATTGGGATAATGAAACTAACTGTACTTTTAGTTTTGATGAACCTATAGATTGTGAAAACGGGAATGCGGAGTGTGTAGCCGATCCTGGCGGGGCGGGACTTGCTTGCTCCTCGATGGGAGATCCCAGATGTGAGGTTACTTGTGAAGGGCCTAAAGTATCGTGTGCGGGGTCCAAATGTTTAGGTTTGCCTACTGGATCGTGTGACCCGTGGCCTTTGGGTACGGATTATGATCTGTATAGAGCGGGGATGTGTGGTAAGACAAAGGCTCCAGGGTGTGGTGATATACAATGGCCTTGTGATGGCTCGTATATAGACAATGCCGCTTGTATGGCTGCTGATGCGCCCCCAGCGGGGCCTGGAAACTGTGTTGCGGCAACTTGCCCCTCGTTTATCTGTGAGACTGTAGGGTGCGAACCTGGGGGTGGGCAGGAAAAGGGAGAGTGTAAGGGTAGTTCTGTAACTTTTGCGGATTGTCCTAATTTTTTTGACGCTGACGAAGTCACTTGTTATGACAATCCCGCTAATCCTCAAAGTTGCGATGTGAATGGTATTTTGCATTACCAAAAAGAGTCGGACTGTGAAGATGCAGATGAGTGTATTAAGGTGCTTACATGCCCAGCTTTTGAATGTGACCCCGAATCTGAGGAGTGTGATTACACAGGTACGGGAGGTAGTACTGGCGGTGAAGAGTGTTGCAGCGCAGTAACTTTATCTAATGCAGACGGTGATTATTGTGACGCTGGTGGTGACCCCCCTAACTGTAATGTGGAAGGAGTATACAATGGAACTGGCCCGTATTACATAGATAAACCAACGTGTGAAGCAGATTGTATTAAATGTGGGAATGGATACCTGTGTAAAAATGAAGATGGGGAGGATACCGAATTCTACGGAGACTGCGAACAGGACCCCCCTGCCTGTCCATTAGTATGGGATTCTGACGACGAAAGCTGTGAGCTAGAAGAGGGTTACGAGGATAGTTGCTTCAAGTTACAGCCCGATTGTTTGGAGTCTGGGTGTGAGTGTTCAGGTTTTGTTGGGTGTGAATTAGCATTAGCTACAGATAATACTAGTACCGACTGTAGAACATGTGATCCTTCTGGTCTGGAGCAAGGAACGGGTGGATTTGGTAAGTGTTTATATGACGACGAGACTAAGGTTTTTGCCCTTAATGGTTATCCTACATTAACTTGTCAGGAATTTTATGACGCTTATAAAGCTAGTGACTATTATTTTCCTATAGCATCCGAAGATGATAAAGCTGACACTGAGGCACTATGTGAGTCAGCCTGTACTGATGATACCCCACCCCCATGTCACTCATGTACTAAAGAAACAAATTGTTATGAGTGTGAGGAGATAATGGAGCCTCTTAGGATGGAGGTATGCGTAGAGAGCAACGAAACGGTTAATAAGTGTCAGGAGGATGATGGATGTACCGCAACTAAGGACCTTGCTGGAGACTGGGAATGTGTTTGTAGTCCAGGCACTTATTACATAGACCCAGATTGTGACGACAAGTGCTATAATTGCCACGAGCACCCCGACGGTGATCTGTATGACTCCAATGATTGTGATAACGAATGTGGTCTAACTGGAGGGGGGGGTCCCCCTCCCCCTGAGGAAGGGTATGGATTTTATGGGGGCAAGAAAGCTTATGAAAGAATTTATGCATCCGATAAAGGCAATCCTATTTTTGAAAAACATATAAGCAATATTAAGGTAAAGAATACCCCTGGGTTTGTTCCTGTACTAAGAGGAGATCTTAGAGAAGATTTATTCAAGCATAGGATTCATGTAGGTATAAAAGCCACAACAGATATTAATAATAAGACAATTAGATTTAGTGATAATCCATTTAGTGATTTAAGTGATAAGAATATAGAAAAGAGTATACATAATCATATTATTTTAAAGTTAAACTTAGCTAGAGCAGCTACAGGTAAACCTCTAAAGAAAATGTTTTTAAGTACTATTAGAGGATTGATTATATCTAATAGATTAGATACCTTTAACCTCCAACAATTAAATGAATTGTTGGATAGGATAATTAGCGTTCAAGATGCTCCAGAATATAAGGATACTAGAAAGTATACCCCTTTACTTAATTTAAATACTATAGGAAATGAAGCAGCAGCCATTGAGTTAGCTACTAAGCATATCTGGCCTTTAAATCCTGATAGTTATAGTGAGGTGAGAGTATCTGAAAGGATGCGTACATGGAAGACTTTGGCCCCCGATCTACAAAAGTATCTTCCAATCACTACCACAGAAGGAGTTACCACTCCTTTCTATTACTCTATATCAGACACTATTACTTTGGCTGGCAGTGGAACCCTCACATTAAGTAATGGAGATCTTCAACACATTACTTTAAGTGATGGTAGTACGGGAGCTATCCCTATTCAAAGTTTACGGGATCGTGCTGGGATTCTTAGTATAGAAACTCTTCAAAAGTTAATGTATTTACTTGGTGATGAGTACGACTTTAATCTTAAGGCTACTACTGATCAGATTGATAGGGTAGATGAGCGGTACGGACTAACTAATGCTAGAAAGAATATATATTTTCTAGCACTCCAACCAGATACTATTACTGATTTAGAAAGGAGAAACCCTTTTGTGGCTAGATCCAAAGCTACTTATAAATGGGAGCATACTGCGGAGGCTAAAAATTCTACAGTAAGTACTGCGGGGTCTGGTGCTGCATTTCCTTGCTTAGAAGTTTACTTAGATGTAAATGATCCTTTCTTTAGTTATATTGAAAATAAGGGTATTCTTGAACTTACCTTTAAAGACTTCGTGTTAGATCTCTTTGATGAGGAGGATACACAAAACTTATTCATACCAGTAATCCCTAGAAGAGTCCCTCAGGTTATAGCCATATATCCTTCTGATATGACCTCTACTGTAGTAACTAATAATATATCTAAGTCTACCTCTTATGGTGTAAGAGAAGTGGATATTGTTATGAACCCTAATCCAGATAGAATAGATACTTGGCATCCCGTATTCTTACAAGAAGAGTTAGCTTATCCTGCTAGGGGTATAGATCCGAGTAAAGATAACTATCAATCCCTTAAATATTCTATGAATACTCAAGATATAAAGGATCAATCCTTATTCTACTCAGGAGAGCAGCCTACAGAGCGCATAGCTTGGGGAGAAAGACAGGTGTATAAAATAGCCCAAGAGCTAAAAGCTGATTATCAACTTCCTGCCAACAATACCATTAACTGGTATGAAATTTATGATAGGATGGACATTCCTCAAATGAAGTTCTTACATAAAGAATGTAGAAATTTTGAGAGTTTTAAATCTCTTTTAAGTATGGGCAACCCTTCCTCTAGCAAGGTAGTAAATGCCCATTATCCTAAAATCAAAGAGTATAGATCTAGGAATTGGTTAGCAGGAGGCGATCCTACAGAATCTGTGTACGATGATATAAAATGGTTAGAAGTAAAACCTAACCATACTCCTATTCCACCTACCCCCCTGGATTAAAATGCCACAAGTAGCAAGAGAATTTGATACATGTGATCACGGTGGAGCCCCTATTGGGCAAGACGGGAAGGGGATCGACTCTACGGTATTCGTCAACAGCCGCGCCGTAGCTGTCTCAGATGGCATTGGGGACGGTGCTACGGGTCCGTGTGGGTTATGGCAAGACAACCTTACCCCAGCAGGGGATGGATTTGATACGCACCCTTTGGGGAGATCCCCTTTATACCCTGCTGGATCGAACCCCCCTGGAATACCTGGGCCTACTACTGGATCTGATACTGTTTTCGTAGGGGGTCTCCCTATACATAGGTTTAATGATGATAGGGGCTGTGGTGCAGAAACTATTACTGCTTCTCCCGATGTGTGGGCTGATTTCGTGGCTAAGATTAGAATTGAGGGTGCTACAGTTAACAATCCTAAACCCTCTCCTGCTGCAATTACTAGTTGGGGTTATTCTCCAATAACATTCTTTCAGTTTACCTCCGTAAATCCAGGTATGTTTTATGTTATTAAAAATTCATCTAAAAATAAACTCTTTAGGCTCTTAAATTTTTACGATTTTGAGGAGTGGGGAACTAGCATTACCGCTACATTAGAGTTTGAAGAAGTTACGGATGCGGATAAATTTAAAGTTCCTGATATAGATTTAGCAGTGAGGACATTACCCTTCCCTCTAGTAGATCCTTTTGGTGTTCCTAATACTAATAATCCCGCTATTACCGCATCTTTTGGGGGATTAATTGCTAAAGGATTTCCTTCTTTTGGAGAAATTAGAGATCTTAGTGGGTTTGGGCGTATATCAGGGCTAGGTACTACGGAGAGTTGGCAAGACTTCTTTGCTCCTTCTTATGATAATCCCGAATTCCCCCTTCTTGTAACTGGTTTGACAGGTACTGGATTTAAAGGGTATCCATTTAAAGTGGCTAATGAGTCTGGGTCTATGACTAGCTACCTTAAACTTATAAATATACCTACTGTGCCATTCTCAAACTTCCTATTCTAATAATGGCACAACTAAATTTAAAAAAAAGGGGCTTTCTTTCCCTATATATAATAGATACAATAGGCAGTAATGTCTAAACCCATTTTTGGAGAATAAAACAATGGATAAAGTAAGTAATGATTTTGTTAATCAGCTTTTAGAATCCCGTGGTTGGGACAAGGCTGGTATTCGTGTTGATGAAGGTAAGAAGACTGGTGGTGGTCCTGCCGTTGAAGGTGCTAAGGAAGTTGGTAAGAGTGCTTATGATAATGAGAATAACTCTCCTGAAGGTATTACTGAGGAAAGCAACTGCTGCCCTCTGTGTGAAGCTGATTTTGGTGAGTACGAGCTTACCGATGAAGCCCTTCAAGAACATGCTGCTAATATGATGGAAGTTTTCTCAGAAGCTGGTCTCATTTCTGAGCAAGTTGAAGAGTCTTTCATTATTGAGAACGCTGATGAAATTCTTGGTGTTCTTTCCGAAGCTGGTCTTATTGTTGAAGCTGTTGACGAAGACGACGAGTAATGGGTAAGTTAGAAGAGTCAGGAATGGGCATTGGGGACTTTGCTATGTCTCTGATGGACTCTGGTAAGATCTCTAAGAAGGTGCAATCTCCTGAGGTTGCTCGTCCTACAGAATTACCTGTATCAGAGGTTGATATATCTGAAGTACAAGTAACTGACTCTATGGTAGATAAAGTTCTTAATGAATCTTTTGGATTATCTAAAACCTCTACTAGAAGACAAGTTAACGCCCCTATTCTTACAGAGCAAGAACTTCTTCAAGAAAAAATCGTAAGTCTTAAAGAAGAGTTAGTTGAGACTATCAATAAACTCTCTTCACTCGTTTCTGAAATGGCTGGGATGGGAATGACTACTACTCAGTCTATAGGTACTGGTTATTCTACGGAGAATGTAACAGGAAAATATCGTGGACGCAATAAACGCTCTAAAATTATTAAACGCACCTCTAAATGAAAAGAAAAGTGGTCGCTACCCTTCTGGGAGAGGTGGCTACAAAACTAAAGGAACTAGTGGTGATTTAGCAATTAAATCTAGAGTGAAGGTGTACGGTACGATAAAGAAAGCATTAGCGGCGAAGGGACCTGGGCATATATTTTCTACACAAGGATCTAGAAGATTGTATGTAGTATCTAAAAGAACTCACGGTGGAACTGATTCTAAGTCGGTGGTAAGTGGAAGAATAGCAAAAGGGTTTACGCCAGGAAGTGCAACTCCAAGTGCCGACTGGGGTTCTGTAAAAGATCATGCTGCAAGGGTGGGGTATAAATACACTGGTAAGAAGGCTAAGAAGCTTTCCGCTAAAGCTAGAAGAGAAGCTCGTAAGGGCAAAAAATATCAAAAGAAAACACATACAGGAAGAGGACAAAAATGAAATTACTAGAAGATGTATTTATTATTGAGCAGTTACAGGTTATAAATGAAGGTAAGGCTGGCACTGGCCCTATGAAGGTTCGTGGAATATTTCAAAGAGCAGATGAGGCCAATAATAACAAAAGGATTTATCGTAGACCCTTATTAGAAAGGGAAGTTACTAAGCTTGCTACTGCTATGAATGAGAGAAGGTTGATGGGAGAATTAGATCACCCACAACATGACTCAGTTAAACTTTCTAATGTATCTCACCTTATTACTGGTCTCAACATGAAAGGCAACGAAGTTATTGGAGAAGCTGAAATCCTTAATACCCCTGCTGGTAAAGTTGCACAAGCTCTTATTGAAGGTGGTGTGAAGATTGGAATCTCTTCCCGTGGAATGGGTACGGTTACGGAAGAGTTGGATGGTAATAGATATGTTAACGAAGACTTTAAGTTAATCACTTGGGATATAGTAGCAGACCCTTCAACTAGGGGAGCTTTTCCTGGTCTTACTGAGTCTACCCAAATCCAAGAGATCATTGATACAGTATACCCAGAAGCTCAAAAGGTTAAGAACTTTACTACTCTTCTTAAAGAAGAGTTAAAGCCTAGGGTTAGGTCTGATAAGCCTAAACCGAAGTTTAAAGTTGGGTCTAGGCCATGGACTCCTGCCTCAACTTGGGAGGCAGATAAAAAAAAGAGACTTGGGATTTCTGAAGCAGCACCCAAGAAACATGATGCTGAGTGGTACAAAGCGTCCGATGTGGAGGCTAGGGGAAATCAGGATAGGCCAGGAATCAAAACCCCTTGGCTCAAGCGTCATTACGGCCCAGGAGGGGGAAAGGGGAGTTCAACTGATCTTGTTCCTAAGAAGGGCGCGACACCTGTATCTAGAACTAGTAAAAAACATACACCTCAAAACTCTTCCACCCAATTCGTTAACTATATGAGAGATAGGTTAGAGGAGAAGACTAGACTCCAAAAAGAAACTGAAAAAAGATCTAAGCCAACTAGGCGTGGTAGAGTAGCCACTTTTAGAACTTCTGGGGGAAAAACTGTAAAAGTTCAAGATTATAAAGCTTCAAGAGGTGGGGGAGAAGGTAGCCAAGCCCATGCTTTAGCGGTTGATCTAGAACAACTTCCTAGTGGGCATCCAAAATGGAAGCAACATGCTAGGAGAGTTACATCAGGTAAGGGGAGGAAGGGAAAACTAGCTAGAAGAGCCCAAAATGTAAGAAATGTGAGGATGGAGAGAGACAGTTGGAGAGGGGCACAAAATATGCATGGCAGAGTAAGAGCCTTATCTCTTAGAAATAAACCTACTACAGATAGTTTGGCTAGATCAAGACGAGATTCAAAAGAGGGGGGCAAGGTTTCTCGTCAATCCGAAAGACACGGTAGTATGAATAGACGAAGAGAGATTCAAGTAACTGGTCCTGGTTCCAGGAGATCCCCAGGTACTCTACCCAAGTAGCTAAACAAAAAATAATAAAAAACACCTCTAATAATATGGGGTGCATACATATAAACAGATAGGAGACTTAATTATGTCAGACAAAGTAAAAGATATTGCAGACTTACTGCCTGAAGGAATGAGCGAAGAGCTTATTTCGGAGATTGCAAAGGTTATGCAGGGGATTATTTCTGAAAGACTTGATGAAGAGATGAGTATGCTTGCTAATAAAGTTCATGCTTTCCTTCGTCATCAAATGGATACTATCCAAGAGGCTGCTCTTGATGAGCTTTCTGAGTCCCATGATATTTATCGTGATGCCCAGACCCTCAAGGATATCAAGACTGTCCTTTCGTTTGAAATCGAAAGAGAAGATCTTGATCCTATAGTGTCTCAAGTTAGTGAGGATGTTCAAAAGGTTGAAGGCGACAATGAACTTCTTATAGGAGAACTTGCTCAGTCTATTAAGGAAACCCAGCAATTAGAAAGAGTTATCGCAAACTTAGAAGATAAAGTTGAAACTCTTAGTGAGGGTATAGTACAACTTCAGGAATCTAATGAATTTCTTGAAGAGGAGTTAGGTAGTAATTTCGAGTCCACCGAGAAAGCTATTGTTATTACAGAAAATGTGGACACACCTGTAAAGGACGAAGGGCCTGTTTTTGATTTAGGAAACCCGTTCTTGACTGAAGAAGTTATGGCTTATATGCCAAACTCTAATAACTGATACGGATTAATACTATGATTAATGATGACATTATGGAGCCTGGGGCAGACAATGCTTGTTTAGCCAAGTGGGCTCCAGTTCTTGAAGACATAGAGGATTCCTACACTCAGAGAGTGACTGCTCAACTTCTAGAGAACCAAGCCAAAGCTATATTAGCTGAAAGAGTTGATGAGGCGGCAATAACCGCTACGGGTCAAACCACTACTCAATCTCTTGGTACTTTCCAGAAATTTGCATTCCCTCTCGTTCGTAGAGTCTTCCCCGAACTGATTGCCAACAAGCTTGTTGGTGTTCAGCCCATGAGCGGCCCAGTGTCGCAAGTTTTCTATCTTGGCTCTGCAAGAGGCCAAGGTGCAAATGACCGACGAGACCTTTACAGTAAGTATAGACTTACTTGGGGTGGTTTGCAAACCTCTGCCATTGGTGGCCTTGGTGGAAATAATTTCGGTGATGATGACTGGACTGGCCTGGGTAATGGTCAGCAGTATGACCTTTCTAACATGGGTCTTTCTGGTGCTGGTTCTCCTTCCTCCACTTATGGTGGAATTATCGCTCAGAACCCTTTGTTAGGTACAGATGCTGATGGGACCTGGGGCTTCTCTATGAGTGCTGGTGAAATTCTTACCACTACTGGAATCCCGGATATGACCTTCCACATCGAGCAACAGCCTGTTGTTGCTCGTACTCGTAAGATGAGAGCCCTTTGGACTCTTGAGGCTTCTCAAGACCTTAAGGCTTATCACAACCTCGACCTTGAGCGTGAGCTTACTGAGCTTCTTAGTTCTGAGCTTCGTCTTGAGATCGACCGTGAACTCATTGAAGATCTTCGCATGATTGCATACGATGTAACGGGTACTTTTGGAGGCTTTGATAGGAGTATGCTTGATTGGGGTCAGAGTAATAACATCACCAGAAATGGTGAAAATGATTTTGTTGGATTCCAAAACCAAGGTGCTGATGCTAATGGTAACTGGGGTACTAACCCTGCTGGAACTCAAAGAAATGTGTTTATGATGGACTGGGGTGCTTCTGACCTCAACTTTGCTCCTCGTCATGTTGGAGATACTTATGCTAACTTGCTGGCTTTGATTAACATTGCTTCGCAAGATATCTATAAGTCTACCCAGCGTGGTGCTGGTAACTGGCTTCTTTGCGCTCCTGTGGTTGCTTCCTTCCTGGAGTCTTCCGCTAAACTGCAAGGTGGTATTGATCGTGCTGATGGACCTACTAACATGAGTAAGAATGGTATTTCTTATGTTGGCAAGTTCATGGGTCGCTATGATCTTTATGTTGATCCTCTGTATCCTGAAGATGAAATCATGATGGGATATAAGGGCTCTAGCCCCATGGATTCGGGTTATGTGTACGCTCCGTACATTCCTCTCCAAGGCTTACCGAAGATTGTCGATCCCGACACCTTCCAGCCTCGCAAGGGTCTAATTACTCGCTATGGAAAAGCTGCTATTACGCCTGAGTCTAGATTCTATAGGATTATTAGATTCGCTGGTGTTGCTGGTCTGCTTGGTGGCTGGACTACTACCGCTACCACCACTAATACTCCGTTCGGGGCGTTTGGTTGATCCGTAGCTGACTAACTTATAATATTTACATAGGGTGGGGATGAAAAACTCCTCACCCTATTTTTGTTTTAAGGCTATATAATATAGAAATGTATAAATATAAGAGTAATTGTAGATTTAAAATGCTAGTTTATTCTGGAGCAGATATCTTAGAGATACGGCCCCAGCAAATTCTAGAATCTGAAATCCCTATTGAACATCCTTACTTAGCGTTAATAAAGGATCCCAAACCTACTAAAAAAAGAAAGTATGCAAAACAAACTATAAAAGGAGATAAGACCGATGGCACTGATAGGCAATCCGATAGTTAGCACTTGGGGAAACTCAGGGGCTCAAGATCCTATATCTAATAACTTACTTACTAATGAGCCTTTAGGGGACATTGACCCCAGAACATTAAACACTGGGACTGGTGATGAGGATGCTGAGTTCAATAATTTTGAAAAAACTATTAATAGTTTTGTTATGGCTAGGATGGGGCACCCTATTGTCCGAGTAGAGCTTACTCCTTACCAAATTAAAACATGTATAGACGAGGCTGTTACCAAATTAGACTACCATAGTCCTTATTGGTCACGACAGTTCGCTGTTTTTGATGCTTCTGCTGGTGTTAATGTATACTCTATACCTCCTTGGATACTTAATAACTTAGACTATGTTGTGTATAAAAAATCTTTATTAAGTATTCAGGCACAGGCTGGGACACTTGAATTTGACTTCTTCATCAAATATTTCCAAGACAATTACCTTTTTAATAACTTTAGTATAGGTGATTACTATCTCCTCCAGTCTACTATGGAGATGACTAGAAAGGTTTTAGGCCAAGATGGTACATGGGATGTAATTAACGGACAGTATTTACAGCTATACCCACCCCCAACTGAAACTCCAGAGAGGGTAATTCTTCAGTATAGACATATAGACACTACTACCATGTTGCCAGCATATAGGAACTGGCTCCAGAAGTACGCTCTCGCTTGCGCTAAGGTCGTCCTAGGTGAGATACGCAGTAAATACTCTGTCATCCCTGGTCCCGCTGGAGGGGCACAGATGAACGGACAGGCTCTTATACAAGAGGGTATGCAAGAGAAGGAACAACTATTCCAAGAACTTCTATCAGAGATAGAGGAACCACCTAGATTCACCACTTACTAATGACCAATAAGAGATATAAAGTTTCTACTGAGATGCCTCCTCTTCCTGAGTTATTAGGGGGGACAGAGCTTAGTTTATTTGATCAAACCAATAACGATATTAATCTATTTAATTTGGTTGATGATGAGATCATTAGGCTGGGTGGCTCGGAACTCTATTACTATAAGTTTCGAATGAATGATGATTATGATACAACTTATTTGGAAACTCGTAGTAAGGTGATAGATTCGGAACCAATTGTAGTGTATGGACATTACAACCCTACTGTTTTGGAAGAGTCTTTAACTGAGTTTGGTATTGAGCTTCAGAATGACCAGATATTTATCTTTAATAAATCTTATATAGAGCAAAGATTACACGAAATACCTAAGGCTGGGGACATAATCAAGCCTAAATTCCAGAACCAAAAGTATGAAATCTATGAGGTTCAGGAAGACAGCTTTGAGTTATACGGGGTTTACCATATGGCTTGCTCTGCTAAACTCCTTCGTGATGAACAGTCGGTTATTGAAGAACCGATGTTGGATAGAAGTAATGATCTTGGGGGGTATATAGACCTTGACAACTAGAGAGAATGTATACACTGGTAAAACTATCGTAGATGTCTTAGACTCTTTGGTAGAATATACAGGTACAGACACCAGTTCAGTAGGCAGGAGTTCTAATACTGTATGGAGAAACTATATTTCCAATACCATAAGAAACTCTACTCTTTCTCCCTTTGTGTATAAAGAAGTTCTAAGAGCTTTAATAGCCTCATTTAGCAACCTGTACTATGTAGATGGTAATGATAAGTTGCAAAAAATTAAAGCTATGCATTCAGCACCAGAACGGGCAGTAGCTAAGAAATTCCAAGAAAATAATATAGTGTTACCAGTCATCACTATTCATCAACTGGGTGCTAAAAGTGATGATGCTAAGAGAAGATATGATAATGTCCTTATCCAATCTACTAAATGGGACGATGACACACAAAGAGCGGAGAGGGTAATCGCTACAGCAGATGTTCCTGTATCTCTTACCTTTTCAGTAAACCTATGGGTTAAGTATATGGAAGATTTAGATCAAATTTCTCAAAATATTCGTATGAAATTTAATCCTAGCTTTGATGTGGAGACTCCCTTTACTCACAGCCTGAAGGTTTTTTTAGATGATGAGAGTAACAATAATAATATTACAGTAGGGGACAGGGAGGACAGATTATTGAGGAAATCCTTTTCAGTTACCACGGAATTGTATATCCCTAGCCCTAGATTTAAGGTGACCTCTACAGGTCGTATAGAGAAAATAGTCTCCAATGTATGGCTTTCCTAAAAAAATAAGTCTCTTATATGTGGAGTAATATATAAATAAAGGTAGGAGAATACTTATGAAAGTAATTAAAAATGATTCTTACACGGGTCGTCAGATTATAATTAAAAGCCCCAAGGGTCCTATAGGAAAATGGCTGGCTCCACGGGAGTCCATCGTTGTTCCTGATGCGGCTCTATCTAATACTGTTAAAAATTTAGCACAGCAAAGAATTTTAAAGATTACTAACGCATAAGGATATAAGAAATGGTTAATTTTTCAAGCCCAGGTGTTTATGTTATTGAGAAGGATTTAAGTAATTATCCTACTTCTATTAATCCCTCTGTTGTTGGTGTAGTGGGATTTGCTGATCAAGGACCTATTAATAAACCTAAACTAATTACCTCCCAAGAAGGTCTGCTTCAACTTTTTGGCAATCCTACTGAACAAATTCCAGGCCAAGGTCTGGAGGGTGCTATAGAGATTCTGGAAACTACTAACTCTATGTACTATATTAGAGCAGCCGATGCTGCCACTGCTGCTGATGCTTCCTCTACAGTTCAGATTGGTGCTTGCCCTGCTTTTGTGGTTAGTTCTCATTCTAGATTACTTACTGAGGCTACCACAAATTTAACCAGTGCTGATGTGGGTATGACAGGAGGGAATAGTCTGTATCTTACAGTGCAATTAGTGGCTGATGGAGCGAATGTATATAATACTCCTAAAAACTTTGATATACCTGCTGGAACTGCTGCTGGAGACCAAAACGATCCAGCATATGCTATTAAAAAGATTGTTGGTGGTACTTTAGAGGGCGCAGCTATTGGTGCGTACTTCGATACTACCGATCTTTCAAATGTTTGGGTTGCTGGTGGGTATGCTGGGTCTGGAGTTACTTTATATGCCTCTGCATTTAGTGGTTCTGGTAGAACTGCTGCTGATGCTTGGAACATTTTGGTTCCTGTTGATCAATCAGATGGAACATCTACTTGGGGAGCGGCATCTACTGTTACCTGCTATGGTATGTCCTATTCAACTAGTGGAAGCACTAAATCATTAGGTTATGAGGTGCAAAGCCTATATCCAGGGACTGGGTACAATGAGGGTACTAAATCTGATGGTACTACTAGTGGATATTCTGCTCAGATAATGAGAACTGGTGGAAGGACCTCTACTTTGCAAGTAAATAGGGACGGTGCTGCTGCTGAAGCCTTTAATGTTTCCTTGGTTGCGTCTGCTGATTATGCTGAAGACCAAATCAATACAGGTACGGATAACGCTAAGTCTGTTTACATTAAAGCTTCCTTCATGTCAGGTAATGATGATATTTCTCCTACTCCTGTACCTACATTCCAATCTACTCTTTCTAATTTCATAAGTGTTGGAACCTTAGGTGGTAGAGACTCTTCTGGTGGTAGCTATAACGCGACCGACGGTAGATTTAATAAATTTGTTGAGGGAACTTACGCACTAGCTGGTGGGGCTACTGGTAATCAAGGTGATGATGAACTTATTGGTGGGGTAACTAATAAAACTGGGCTATACGGTTTGGATGATGATACTCTTAACATTTCGTTAGCAATAATTCCAGGTAATAACTCACAAACTGTTCAAGATACTCTAGTTACTTTGGCTGAAAGTAGTCAGAACTTCCTAGCTGCGGTATCTCCCCCACAAGGGTTAACTACGGTACAGCAAGCTATTGATTGGTCTAATGGTCAATCAGATGAAAGAACTGCTGCTCTGAATAGTAACTTTGCTGCTATCTACTGGCCTTGGGTTCAGACTTACGACAACTTTGCAGCAAAAGATCGGTGGTACGATCCTGCTATTTACGCTATTCGACAAATGGCTTACACGGATGAAGTAGGGGATCCTTGGTTTGCTCCCGCTGGCGTTGTTAGAGGTAGACTTACTAAGCCTTCTGAGGTGGAAGTTAGTGTTAACCAGGGTGATAGAGATACCATGTATAGTGGTGGAAATGTTATTAACCCAATTGTTAACTTCCCACAGCAAGGTATAATGATATTCGGGCAACGAACTGCTCAAAGAGATTCTACTGCTCTTGATAGAGTTAATGTTAGAAGACTTATGATTCAGGTTAAGAAACTTCTTCTGAATAGTACTAGAAGGTTTGTTTTTGAGCCTAATGATTCTACTACTTGGGAAAAGATAGTAGGGGTTGTTGATCCTATGATGGATGATATTCGGAGAAGACAGGGTTTAGTGGATTACAAAGTAGTTTGTGATGAAACTACTAACACCTCTGTTAGGATTGACAGGAATGAAATGTGGTGTAAAGTTCTTCTTAAGCCCACTAAGGCAGCAGAAGTGGTAGTCTTCGAACTTAACTTAACTAACCAAGCTGCACAGATATAAAGGAATAAATTATGGCTAAATTTTCATACTATGCTTCACAAGCACTAAACAGAGATCTCAAAGATACTAAGGGTCTTCCTGTTATCTCTCAGGACTTAGACTCTATCAGAGCTTATCAGTGGGAAATTACCTTTAAGAACCTTCCTTCTGAAGTAGAGGTTCCTCTGGGATTTTCTAAGCCTTTAACTCTTGCTGCTAAACAAGTTAATGGTATGCAAGTCTCTGTTGAAGATATTGAAATTAACAGAGTTAACGATAAAGTTTACTACCCAGGTCGCCCTTCAATGGGGGAGCTTGAAGTTACTTTTGATAACCTCCTTAAGACTAAGGCTGGTTGGCAGCTTTACAAGTATTTTCAGACTACTTACGATCCCACTACAGGAGAAATGACCTCTACTTTCCTAAACGATCCGTCTAACTTCAAAACTACGATAGAAATTTTGGAATTAAATGGAAAAATGGAACCTGTTTCTCTGGTAGAGTTAAGAGGGGCCTATCCGAAATCATTCAATAAAGCTGAGAAAAACTACGCTACCAACGAGTTTGATACCGTATCAGTTACTATTCGTTATGATTTCTTATTCCAAAGAGGAGATACCTTAGGTTAACTAACTATAATAGGTAGAAGCAAAACCCAACTCAGCCTTCGTCTTTGGTTGGGTTGGGTTTTTTAATTTAATCATGGATTTTTTCAACGATTTACTAACAAGCTATAGTCTTCTTAAGAAGAGGAAACTTCGTATTAATTTACAAGAGGCTTATACTCCTACTAAGCCTACACCTATCCCAGGAGGGTATAGTGACCTGGAAAGATTAGCTGAGAAGGGTGATCAGATTGCTATAAAGGTAAAGTCGCAAGTAGATACTGACATGACTAACCTTAATCCTCAGGACTTCAAAGGAGGTAGTCTTAACGCTAAGGGAGAACTTGAAGCACAGGGACCTTTTGATGGTAGGATTATTGCTATAGCTTGGCCCCCATCGGAAAGTAATGACCAGAAAGGATCTTGGACTCAGTACGGTCAACAATCTTGGAGGAACCAACTAGCTTGGCAGTATTACGAGCAATCTCAAGGTGGAGCTATGGGTATCGAGGCTGGTGAGCCTTTAGATGATAATATGAGGGCTCTTTTAGCTGACCCAAATACTCCAGCCATCTTAAATTTAAATTCAGAGGATTCTACAGAGGGATCTGATTTAGTAGCTGCTATAGCTGATATTGGTAGAATAGCAGACACCCTAGGTATAAGAGATGAGTTGTTCAGTAGAGCTAAAGGGAATACTGCTAAAACTACAATACCTAGTAAGATTAATGAAAGTTTATTCGGTACTTCTGTTCCTATTACTACAGAGGCTCAGGCTGAGAGAGGGGAAGTAACTTCTTATGAACGACCCTTAACCCCCGCTGTTATAGGATCTCTACAAAATTTAAATAAAGTTCTACTACTAGTTAATAAGTCTAGCCAGCCTGGGGAAAAAATAACTCAAGATGAGTTAGATTTTTTGAAAGACAATGTAAGATTAATTACTTTTCAGAAAGGTGGATATGATAAATTTCGTTTGTTTGTAAAATCTAACTTGGAAGATGAGATAGGCTTATCCTTTGATTGGGATGTGAGAGATCGCCCTACTGCATTACAAACACAAATAGCTAAATTAGAACATAATTTAGAGGTTGGACAAAAATCGTGGGGACTTGATGATGTTTCTTTGCCTTATGTAGATAGGCAGGAGGTAAAGTATAAGGATGGTGACGGAGCCATTTCTGATTTAGTTGGTAATATATCTGAAGACATAGACACTATATTAGTTTTGATGATGGAGGGTAGGAAGAAGGAGGCTGGTGCTACATGGGATGCTCTTTATAAGAAATTTCAAAAAGAGTTATTTAAAGCCTTTGAATTAAATGAAGCCACCGAAGAGGGTCATTTAATAGGAACTGATCAGACAACCCTTCTTAATCAATCTATTGCAGATATGCAGAATATATGGTCTATGACAAAGGGAAAAGAGGATGTTGGACATGCATTTGGGGTTTTTGTTAATACTATATTTAAACACAGACACCAGGACATGATGAGGATGAGTCCTTCTTTTGTGGCTAGAGTTGGTGGTAGAGAAGCTGGTAAGAAGGGTAGGAAAGTTGATCAAGTATTATTTTATACCGATAGAACTAAAGCTGAAGGTATTGCTAAAAAATATGGAAGCCATCTTAACTTTGGTAAATTAGGAGAAATAACTACTCCTGAAGAGCTTAAAAAAATACAGGATCAGTTCGGCAAACATCTTACTGAAGATATGGAGGTCTCCTATATTAATGATTCCCTTAAATGGACTAAGGAATCTGCGAGAACTAATCTAGGGAGTACAGCTTCTCCGTTAACTATCTGTAGGGAGTTTCAAGGGGATGGTGATTACCCTAATTCCTTGTTAGATAAGCTGGGTGTGAGAGGTGCTGTAAGGACAAAAGCTAAAGAAAGTTTTAAGACTTTAGAAAAGGATATTAAGACTTTAAATAAAATATTTTATGGGGAAGGGTCCACCTCTGTAGATCCTGGTGAAGCTGCACAAACCTTTATTCAATGTATAGATTCTGGAGTTCTTAGCCAACTAGGTATATCGGATACAGAAGTAGAGGAGTTAAAGACTCAGGTTAGAGGTGCTAAAACTAGAAAAGGGTTTAGACCTGAGTTTGTAAAAAGTTTTATTCAAAAAATGGAGTATGCTGTAATCACTAGTAGAATTAAAAATGGTTCTAACTCTAAGAATGAGACAGAGGCTAAGGCGTGGAGAACTGTTGGTGCATCTATACTTATGAGAGGATGCTATGATGCGTCAGAATCAGATTTTGTAGTTCAAGATTATATCACTGGTGAGTTTTATAGATATAATGGCAATAAAAAAATGACGGCAGCCTTTAAAAAATATATAAAGACTGGTGAAGGATGGAGTAACCCTACAGGCAAGAAGGATCTAGCTACTCACGGTAAGTCTTTTAATATTTCTGGGTACACAGCTAATTTCGCTATGAATAAAAAGACAGGGACTACTTCCTTTAACATGACTGGAAGAGTGTATAGGGGCAAGAAGCCCGTTAACTCTAGTACAGAATATTCATCTACAGAACTCATGCATAAGTTGTTAGAAGTTCAAGAGTTAATGTTTAGTCACTTAATTAAAGAATAGAGATCTATCTACACTTAAAAGATCTTTAAATGCTGTTAAGGCATAGTCCTTCAATATGTATATTATTCTTTTGTTGTTAAGCTTTAGTTGATTACATATATGGCTGTCTTTCTTTATAAATACTATTATATCACGACGATCCTGAGCCATCAACACAATTCCTGATTTATTTGCTTCTTCAGCATCTTTTTCTGTCTGTTTAATGAACTCATAGATCTTAGATTTTGGATTGAGGAGGGAGTACAGGTCTAGATCGTTGTAACCCTTCTTACATTCGATGGTATAGATGAAATTCTTAGGAGTTATCAAATCCCCATGGATCTTTAGGTGGTCTGGTAGCTTATGCGTGGTAGCAAATGCTCCTGACCCAGGAGTTCTTTGGAAGTCTGTAGTTTCAAAGTGTTCATTAAGAAGCTTTGCTACTTTCCTTTCAAACGCTGACCCTTTGGCCTTACTATTCTTACGCTTAGGTTTCTTACGCAGATTATCTAAATTATATGCATCTTTCATTAGGTTCTTTCTCCTACTGTACTATTATAGGTTATGTTAGATATCACACAAGATATTTTAGAGACTATACAAATACCAAAAGGGATTAACCCCGATGAGTGGTTAATCACTGCTGATTATAGGAAAAGAGGTCGTATGAAGATTAATTTTAAGTTAAGTAAGGACGAATCAGAAGCATTCGTAAATTTTAAGAACCAAACAAAACCTGATGAGATACCAGAAGATGCTTTTCTAAAATCTATATTCTTTTTAGGGATCTCTACTTTAGAGGCTAATATATCCCAAAGAATTCAACAAGAGTTAGAAAAGATGGATGAAGATGTTGAGATTCCTGAGGAAACCTCCTTACCAGAAGAAGGGTAGATTGAGATCTTTATATAAAGAAAACGAAATAAATAAACTAATAAAAGAGCAACGAGTTTCTGGTAAACGAGAATATATATTATTTACCTCCTTATGGGACAAGGTTTCTATAACCCTGTTAAATTATTTACAAAATTCTCAACCTAATATTTCCCTGTCCAATGTAAATTCTTTCGACACTCCGCACAGTTTTGTGATTTGGGGTGTGAAAAAGACACCGTGCTTGGTAGTATTAGAAGGTAGGGGCAGGGACAAGAGACTCACCGTAACTGACCATGTAACTGACATTTATAAACGACTACGCTTGGAGAAGTAATGGAAGGAGAGTATACGAAGAAGGCTTCTGAAAGAACCTACTCAGATATTGGATCTACGGTAGGGAAGCTAGTTGAGGATAAGCAGAAAGCTTATGGGGATTCCTTTGGTAGGAGTGGAAGGTGCTTAGAGGAGATGTTTCCTAATGGTATAAAGGTAGATCAGTATGGTGACCTCCTTACGATTGCTAGGATATTAGATAAACTTTTTCGTATAGCTAATGATCCAGACGCATTCGATGAGAATCCTTATCAGGACATAGTTGGGTATGCGTTGTTAGCTATGAGAAGATACGGTTAGCTAGACTTATTCTTCATCAGTTCTTCGTAAGCATCCAGCTTCTCTCTATATTTCTTATTTTTTGTGTAGATAAGCCTGAGATTATTCATTATAATTGTAGTAAAGTAATTAAAAGCCTTTCCATTCTCTGGTTTAAATTTCCCCAAGGTCTTTAAAATAAGTACAAAGCAGTCTTGTTTGGCATCTTCCAGGTCCACTGCAAACCCGTATGATACTAATATATTCTGTATTAAAAGGTCAAACATAGAAAATAGCTCTTCCTCATGTTTTCTAGGCTCTTCTTGGTAGAATAAGATTAGTTCCTCAAACCTTTTGTTGTCTATGTAGTGTTTCGCCATGAACCTTAATAATTTATATGCTGAGAGCGGAGTGGGTATCAATCCTCTATGTGAGGGTTGCTCCATTCTTAAGATCAACAAGTCTGAACATTGTATTGTTGATTACGAGGATGTTAAGCCTGTAGATGTCTTGTTCGTTACTGAGTCCTATGCCTGTAAAAATAATGGGAAGTGTATCCCCTTACCTAAGCAAGCAAAAGATCTCATCGAAGATATTATAGTCCCACTTAAAGTTTCTTATGCATTCTCTCCATCTGTAAAGTGCCCTAGTGTTAGAGATGATGATATGACCCCTTCAGACAGGGAGATTTGTAGAGCCCACTTGTCCCACACTATAGATAGCTACAAACCTAAGCTAGTGTTCGTTTGTGGTAACCTAGCCATGAAGATGCTTATTAAAAAGTCTGGGATTACTAACAAGAGAGGCTCCCTGTACAAGTACGAAGATTATAATGTGGTTCCTCTGTATCACCCGTATCAAGTAGTGGTTGAACCCAAGAATAAGTTTCTCTTTGAGAGGGACATTAAGAACTCTGTTGATAAGTATGTGTTTGGAAATACAACCAAGGCAGACTTTGATTACACTCTGCTCTCTACTATGGAAGATGTGGAGAAAGTCTGTGATGATTTAGCCCAAACTAGCGATGACCTAGCGTGTGACATTGAGACAACAGGGCTTAACTTTTTAACAGATATCATTATGACCATAGCTTTTAGCACCCACAAAGGAAATTGGGTTATTCCAATATTTCATAGAGAAAGTCCTTTTACTGAGGAAGAATCTGCTAGTATAATGGGTACTCATGTGAAGTGGGTACTGGAGAATCAAGCCAATAAGAAGATACTCCAGAACTGTAAGTTTGATATTAAGTTCCTCCTCAAGTATGGCATTTCTCCTGTGAATGTGTACGATACAAAAATCATGGCACACCTGTATAACGAAGTCCTCCCGAAGAGTCTCATGGATCTAGTGAAACTCTTCTTTCCTGAAGAATTGGAGAACTTCTAATGATAATGACACCGAAGAAATACCTTGCTGTTTTTCTCCTAACTGTTTTGGGAGACTTTGTTGCCTCTTGCTATGGTTACCTGATAGCACATGAACAGA
>Ga0080013_1000651_pt1 | contig 48337 bp, 66 predicted proteins | sample ETNvirenome_6_85_FD_69236 | JGI IMG/M metagenome (GOLD analysis project Ga0080013, IMG submission 69236) | Marine viral communities from the Pacific Ocean - ETNP_6_85 (SPADES assembly) (version 2) | ecosystem: Environmental > Aquatic > Marine > Oceanic | place: Pacific Ocean | collected 2013-06-19
CTCCTTTGTCTCAATATTCATTTGTTTGGGCAAGTCGATTGATTACAACCATTGAATTGCAGTTAAGATCATTAAAAAATAGCACTGTGTTAGAGGCTTCAGAGCAGTCAGAAGCAACAAGTTGGTTTATGGGGTAAATGCATGGCAAACAATTACAAAAATGCTAAAACAGATTTGACAACAACCGATGTTACAACGGTTTATACTTGTCCGGCAGCAACCACTGCAATAGTTAAATCAATATTGGTTTCAGAAGATTCTGGTAATGCTGACACAATTACTGTTACGATTACCGATACAGCTTCAGCAGTATTTAGTTTATTTAAGGTAAAGGCGGTGGCAGCCAATACAACGGTTGAATTGTTAACGGCACCACTAGTAGTTGAGGAGAGTGAAATTTTAAAATTTCAGGCAGCAACAGCCAATCGATTACATGTTGTAGCCAGTTTGCTGGAGATCAGCTAAAATGTTTTTAAAGGAAAATTATGGATTTAGCACAAGATAAAAATATAGGAGCATTAAACTTTTTTGAAGATCAATCAGATCCTTCAAGAACTTTTGATGTGTTCCAGACTCGTGTAAAAGATGTTTCTGATGCAAATTTATTTAATTTGCAATCTCAATATGGAACGGAAGTCTTGCCAGCCTTGCAGTGGATTGAAATGATTAAAACAGGTCAACGTCAATATGATCCGTATAATCCTGAAGATGAATTTTTGGCGACGCAGTACGATGAAATTGCCGAAACTGAGGGGTTACCATCGACTAAGGAAATAGCTGCACAGGTTTTAGCTCCGTTTGTTAAAAGCACTGGGGCAGGAATTGGTCGATCATTTGCAGATCCTTATTTCCCAAAAGATACTGGTTTTTTAACAAAAACTTGGGAAGGTGCCAAGGAAGGGATTTTACCCGGAGCACAGTTGCCTCAAGCACAAGTAAAAGCTACACAGGCACAGGCAAGAAAACTCATTGGAGATCCAGATTCCGGTCTTACATCAGAAAATGCACAAAAGTATTCTATAGATTCAATGAAAGAAGCTCCTTTAGGTGAAAGGTTTGCTTTATCAGACATTAGTGACAGTGCCCAACCTAGCAAATATGGGAAAAATATTATAGTTGGCACAGAAGCAAAAACATTGCCACCAATTGGGAGTGAAACTCCTGCTTTTGGTGCTGATGTAGCTCAATATAACAAATCAACAACAGAATTACCAACTGGAACAGCCCGATTAGCAACTGAAACTGGTTTATCTGGTTATGCGAGCCGAGTAAAAGGTCGTGCAACTCCCGGAACGGCTGAATTTAAAACAGCAGGATATGGTGCTGCCGGAGCATTTGGAGGTGATTTTGTTATAGGATTGGCAATGGGTATGAAACCAAAAGAAGCTGCGAAACAAGCAACAAAAACCGCAGCAGGATATTACATTGGTTATCTGCTTGGTGGCCCTACGGGTGCATTTTTAGGACAAACCCTTAGCAAGCCCATTGGGAAAGTTGTAAAAAAAGTTGGGAAAAAACTTAAAAAAGCAACCAAATCGGTTATCTGTAATGAGCTGGAGCGTCAAGGTCTGATGACAAGACGGCAGGTAATGATCAGCTACAAATTTACACACCAGCACCTATCGGATCAGCACGAAAGAGGCTATCATTTGTGGGCTATTGCGGTTGTAAATCAAATGCGAAAGGGCAGGATGGTTAAATTCTGGCACCACATTGCAACTCATCGTGCCAATGAAATTGAATATTTTTATGGATTAAGAGAGAAACCAGATTATTTGGGCAAATTGTACCGATTAGCACTTGAGCCTGTATGTTGGATGATTGGTGCATTTTGCACTCCGAATGAAAATTGGGAAAAACTCTATGTTGAGGAGAGATGATATGGCAATGAACCCAGAAGAAATGATGTTACAAGAACAGGTTGATCCAATGCCTATGGATAATATGGCAATGATGCCACCAGTTCCTGATCCAATGGCAATGCAACCACCAGTTCCTGATCCAATGGCAATGCAACCTGAAGGCGAGATGATGTTGCCCACCGACAATCCTATGGCAGAAATGCCACCGGAGGCAAGAGAGGCGTTGATGCAACCGGACCCTGAAATTACGACTGTGCTGATGGCTCGGTTGGCAAATTTGGATCGTAGTGAGCTACAAGAGCTGGATAAAATTATTACCCCTGAAGTTGCTCCGATTGTGCTTCGATTGCTCCCAGAAATGGGTCAATTATTCAATGCGATGGAGCAGCAGGGATTTATGGAAATGGAGGAAGGTGAACCTCCAGCAACAGCAGGGGAGGAGTTGGGTGCGTTGGGAAGCGTCTGATGCAATTACGACCTGCCAATCCACTCGATGTGTCGGCACTGTATTTGATGTTGAATCAGATGCACAGGGAGACTGAATTGGAAGTGCCACCGATTGTGAGTGAAACTCTTATTGGCAAAATTAATGAAGTCATTCATCGTGGAGTTTGTTTTGTGACGCATAATGAAAAGGAGTTGACAGGTGCTGTAGGTGGTCAGACAGGAACAGACTGGTGGTCAGACAAACCTTATCTGGGGGATTTGTTTTTTTATGTTCTTCCAGATCATCGTAAAAGCCGGGCAGCCATGATGTTAATTAAAGAATTTTTAAGGGTCGGGAAAGAAAATAAGATCCCAGTTCGCATGGGTCATGTGTTTTCTGGCGATATTGATCGAAAAGACAAGTTTTACCAGCATTTTGGTCTTGTGAATGCTGGAACAATTTATGTGGAGAAATAAAAATGGGTTCAATGTGCACAGTTAGCGTTCAAAATCTTCCAACCTCAACCAAGGCTGTGACTGGAACTCAATTGCCTCAATGGGTGTCAGAAGGTGGCAAACGTCTATTTCAACAATCTGCTGAACTGGCAAAATCTCCTTATCCTCAATACACCGGGGCTAGGGTGGCAACATATGGTGATGGTCAACGATTGAGTCCAGAAGAGCAACGTGCAATGGGAATTTTGGGAAGAGACTCTTACAGTCAATTTATGAATCAAGCTGGTCAGGCTGCTGGTCAATTGGGTCAAGGGTATCGAAAGGCTTCAACACAAGACCTGCTGGGCTACGATTCATCAAGAAATGTGCAATTTCAACCGACACCACAATTTGGTGAACCAGTTCCTTCTGGACCATTTATTGATCCAATTGAGTTTAGGGCTGGGGGTGAACCAGTTCCTTCTGGACCATTTATTGATCCAATTGAGTTTGGGACTGGTGGAGAGCCAATTCCTCCAAAACCATTTGTTGATCCGATTGAACAACAACAAGCTCCTTCACCAATAACTCAACAACAAGCTCCTTCACCAATGGCAACACAGGTGGATTATGTTTCCCCTGGATACCGGGGGGCAACTCGACAGGAATTGTTGGGTGCTGGGGATGATTTGAATCGGTATGCACAAACTTATCAAACAGCGGTTGACCCTGCCGTTGAAGAGATCCAGAGGCAATTTGAGCAACAGCAAAATATAGATGCTGCACAGGCAGCCAAGACAGGAGCATTTGGAGGCTCAAGAGCTGAAATTCAAAGGCAAATGGGCACCAGTGAGTTAGCTCGGAGGGCTGGAGATTTGCGGAAGACGGCTGCCGTTGAGGGGTTGCAGTTTGGAGCCAGTCAAGCTGAGAGAGATCGAGCTGCAAGATTCCAAGCCGAGCAACTTAAACGAGGGCAGTATGAGACAGATGTTCAAGCCCGGTTAGCTGCGGAAGAGGCAGCAAGGGCAGGATTTGAGACAGAAGAATCAGCTCGATTGGCTCAACAAAAAACATTGGCACAAATGGCTCCATTGATTCAAAGTCTTCAGCAACAACAAGCTGCAGGTTTGATTACGGCTGGTGAAGCAAAACGGTCATTGGATCAAAGGGCATTGGATCTGGCTTACGCTGATTTTGTTCAGCAACAACAGTATCCACAAGAGCAGTTAAAATTTGCAATGGGTGCATTGAAGGGTGTTCCGTATGACACAAAACAATTTAGTTTGAGTCAGGGACAGCAATATGTTCAAAGCCCAAGCGTGTATGGTCAAACGATTGGCGGTTTAGGTAGCTTGTACGGTGCCTATAGGATGTTAAATACATAAGGACAAATTATGGCTGAAGATAACAATTATGGGGTTGCTGGAACAAGTCTAAGCGATTTATTGTATGGCAGTCTTAATCTTAGTCAAGAGCAGTTAAATCAAGCTAAAGAATTTGTAACATCATTTCAACCTCAGCCAGAGCCTGTTGATAAAAATTTAGCAATGCTTTTGTATTTTTCTAAGATGGCTGAAGAGGCTTCTAAGCCCGGAGCCACTTTGTTGGGTTCTGCAGCCACAGCCTTGCAATCTCCAACCGCTTATCTGTTGCAGAAAAGAGAAGAAGAGCGAAAAGCAGGTCAGCCAGCTATTGGCGATGTGCTTCAAGTTGCAAAACTCATGGCGAAACCTAAAGGTCAAAAGTTTCCCCAAAGAACTTTGTTTAAAGATGGGGGAAAAGTAGTAGTTTTTTCTGCAGAAGAAGAACAAGAAGCTAAAGAAGAAGGTTATTCCAGAGTAGAACCTGCTAAAGAAGAAACATTTAAAGAAAGAATTCTTTATAGGCTTAACCCTGCCGGGGATGCTTATGAAGAAATAAAAGTTTTTTCTCAAGAAGAAATGAATGAAAAAATAAAAGATAATTTTACTGTAATTAAACCTGCAATTAGCAAGGCAAAAGAAACAAAATTTGCAAAAAGAATAGTTTTTAAAATGGATAGTGGGACTAAAAAGAAATTAACTGTTTACAATAAAGAAGATTATGACGAGGCAATAAAATCAGGATATAAAGATGAAGAAGACATAGTTCCAAAAGAATCAGAATTAAGAGTAGGATCTGGAGGAGATAGAGCTACATACATGACTAAAGATGATGCAAAAAAATATCTTAAAAATAAAGGTCTTTCTGAACAAAATGCAAATTTTAATAGCCTTGTAGAAAAGTTAACGGCTTTTGATAAATTATCTGTTGGTCAAGCTCTTGTTATTGGTGGAAGCTATGTAGATCTTGTCCCTGTATTTAGAGGCGGTGAAATTGTAGATTTTCAATTACAGCCGTCAACGGCTGGACAACCTCTTTTTACAGTTTCAAGAAAAAACAGATTAAAAGAGGTTGCTAAAGCTCAAGATCAATTTGCCAGCAAAGCATATGAAGTAATACCAGCAGTTGAGAGGGCAATGAATTTATTATTTTTAGGTCAATATAAAACAGGAAAAGTATCTGAATCTCTTCAACCTTTCCGACAATTTTTTATTGAATTGTTTGGAGCCGATAATGCTGAAATAGTAGGTATAGAAAGTTTGCAATCTATATCTAATTATCTAGCACCAAAAATGCGTCCTATAGGGTCTGGTTCAACTTCGGATATGGAATTTAAAGCGTATCAACAAGCAATATTAGCTATTAGTAATACACCGGAAGCAAATTACATATCTCTTTATGCTTTTAAAAAAATGACAGAAAACGGCATAAAACTTAATAGATTAGAAAATGAGCTTTTAAGTGATGACAGAATAGCAAATCAAAAACAATTAAATCAAATACTTTATAAACAGGACACTGGGTTGTTTGAAAAATATACAGGTGAAATAACAGAAGAAAACGTAAACAAATGGTATGACTCATTGCCTGACGGTGCTGTTATTCTTAATAATGGAATTTTTGAAATTGATTCACCTTATATAATTAAAGGATGGAAGGGGCGTTAAATGGGAGGAATACCTTTACCTGATGGTGCTGGAGTTTTAACTCAATCTAATACAAAAACGGATCAAGCAAAAGAATTAGAGTTAGCAAATAAATCTTGGTTTCAAAGAATGAAAGATCTTCCGGGAGATCTTTACCAATCTTTTACAGGGGAAGATATTCCTATTGAATTTCCTAATATTCCAGAAGTAACAAGTTTAGCTGATAGCCAGCCAGATTTTATGACTGGATTAATAGCTAACGCAAAAATAATGATGGCTCGTGATGACCGAGGCAAAACAGAAATTATAAAAGAAACTTTTAAAGAAGATCCAAGATGGGGTGGTGCTTTTGAAGATAAATATAATAATCCTATAATTGTTTGGAATGGTGATGCTTATTATATTAATAAGCCGGGATTTTCAGGGCAAGACATTGGAACATTTATTGGTGAAATTATAAAATATTTTCCTGCTACAAGATTTGTTGCAGGGGCTAAAGATGTTTTATCAACTGTAATTCGAGGCACAGGGGCTTATACTTTAACTGAGGCAGGGTCTAAAGGATTAGAAACGGCTATAACTCCTAAAACAGTAAAATCAGAAAAACAAAAACTTGGAGATGTTGCTGAAGATATTGCTGTATCAACAGCTATTGGTGTGGGAACAGATGTAGTTCTTCCGGGTGCGGTAAAATTGGCAAAAAAATCTGTTAATCTTGCAACTGAAAAAATAGGGTCTTTTCCAAAGTTTTCCCTTGAAATACTTCAAGAATCTAAATATCCATTATTACAAGGGCAAAGAGGAGCTGAAGTTCCAGATAGAAAAGCTGGACCAACAGAGAAAGTTACATCGCAGCTTGAAACAGAAGATAGAATAAGAAGAGCACCATCAACAGACCCTAATGCAGCAAGCATTATTAGAGGGTTTGATGAAAATCAATTGACGGAAATTCGTAAAGATGCTAGAGCTTTGCAAGAAGAATTTGGATCTGGCAGAGTTGATATTATTGAAGCTGATGATTTACAAACAGCAGTGGCTGAAGACGTTCAATCTTCGGCAACAGCGACAGCTCAACAACTTAAAAAACAAGCTGGTGACGCATATACAATTGTTCAGGGGGCTGATTTTCAACCTGTCATGAGTCCTGAAGGAATTATTGAAGTTTCCAATAATGCTCTTAATAAAATTCTTGGAAAGGGAGAAGATCAATTAGGCATAACTCAACGTGAGTTGACAGATATGAGGTTGTTAAAAAGAGAGCTGGATTATCTGAAAAGAATAAATAAAATTGCTAAAAATCCTAGAGCTAGAGCACAACCTCTTAATATTTTGCATGGCTATCAAAAAAGCCTTAACCGAGCATATCGTTCTGCTGAACAAGGATCACCAGAGCAATTAGCACTTGGAAAAATAAAAGAAATTATTGATCAATCAATTTTTGAAGGAATTGAATCGGGATTTATTACAGGGGATGAAGCTGTATTAAAATCTTTAAAAGAAGCAACTGGGCTTTATAAGCAATATATGGGTTTAACAGGAAAAGGTGCAACAAAAGATTCTCAAGAAAAAGCAGCAAATAAAATTTTAGAGATGATAAGTAATCCTAATTACACTCCAAAACAAGTTGTAAACGCATTTTTTGGTCATGCAAAATTTAACCCTAATCAGTCTATGGGTCTAGTTCTTAATAAATTAAAAACATTTTTGCCTAAAGAGCAATATCAAGAAGTTGTTGCTTTAATAAAAGATGGTGTTCTTGAAAAAGCATTTTCTGGATCAGGAAAATCTGGAGTAACTCGTACAAATATTGTAAATAATTATGATGATATTTTTGTTAAAAATAAAAAAATAATAAATTTACTATTTAGCCCAGATGAAATTGCTAAAATTAAACAATTTAGAAAAGACGTTCTGCCAACTCTTTGGGCTGAAATTAAATTAAACCCATCAGGCTCTGGTTATACTGTTTTATCTGGGCTGGCTCAAAGTAATTTAGTTAATTATTTTCGTTTAATTCCAATTATTGGAACTGAAATGGTACAGGCAGGTCAAAGAATTGGAGCTACAAAGCAAGCATTAAATGCAACAAAACAATATTTAAACAGGGTCAATAGACCATTATTTTCAGCAACAGTGCAAGCCACTGTTAGACCAACTGCGGTTGAAGCCGATGACCCAGAAGTTATAAATTTTTTAAGGGATATTCCTTCACAGATTCGTGAAAAAATTATGCAGACTGTGAATTGAGCAAAAGATTTGTTAGCTCGACCCAATCACCTTTGGTCATCTTGCCAGTCTTGTACCAAGCCATCGCCTTGAAAAACTCTTCAATCGTGACGCTCTTCAGCAGTTGATTGGCTTTTGATCCATGCACCAGTGCGATTGATTCACGACCAACCCGGATTAAAATCCAGCAGTTGCCACCATGCAAGGCATAGTCCTGCAACCATAAAACCTGACTGCGACTCAAACCACAAAATATTGATCTCTTTGACCAATCCGATATGTATTTTAATTCGATCCAGCCGGAAATTCCTTTGTGAATAAAATGAATATCGGGAGTCCCGGAGGACATTTTATTTTCAATTCGGTGCATCTGCATTCCCAGTGCACCCTTTAACAAAAGCCAAAAATTTCTTTCACTCACTCTGAGTCCTCCTCCAAAAAGATCGACATTGGGTCCGCATTGACACGATCTGCCAATGATTTTTTTGTCCGAAGCGATTTGATAATTTTAGCATCAATTGTTTTTGATGCCTCGATGTCGATGTAAGTGACGTTGGTTGTGGTGCCGATCCTGTGACACCGATCCTCGGACTGCAATCGAGTCTCCAGATCAAAAGAATTGCTGTAGTAAATGGCATATTCGGCTGCGGTTAATGTTAAGCCAATTCCACCTGATTGTGGCTGACCGACAAAATATTGGATCTTGGGATCATTCTGAAAACGCTCTACAGCGTCCTCTCGTGCCTCGGAGGACACATCACCGTGGTAACTAACAGCCTTGTCACCTAAAGACGCTTCTATAGCCTTTAAATCGGCTTTAAAACGTGCCCAGATAATCACCTTGGAGTCAATTTCAGATAATATTTGATTTAATGCCTCCAATCGGGGATTTTTGCCTTCTATTGGCAAAATTTTGTCTTCGGTGGGAAACCAGCCACAAATGATTTGTTGCAACCGTAACAGCCGAGTAATTGCTTCAGGGGCTGTCATCCTCTCGCCCTCAAGCTCGGTGACAAATTCCTCTTTGAGCGTGTCATAAATTTCTCGCTGTTTTTTGGTCAGCTCGATGGGATACCGCTGGTAAATTTTCTTGGGCAAGTCTAAGCAATCCTTTTTGAGCACTCGGTAGCTATGCCCCTCAATGCTTGTCGTTAGCTCATTCAATTTGCGATAAGACACGATCTGCTTGTTTTCCCACCCACCCATCACGCAATACTGGCTCTTAAACGAATAAAAACTGTCATAACCTAGTATATTGGGGTCAAGGAATTTAAACTGGCTGTAGACATCCTCTGCCCCTCTAGTGACCGGGGTTCCGGTCATAATCCGTCTGTATTTTGCCATCGTGCTAAATTTTGTAATCATCTTGGTTCGTTTGGCAGAAGGTCGTTTGATCCTGGAGCTTTCATCCACGACCAACATAGCGTGATTCACCAGCAATATTTTGTTCATGTAATCAATTGCGACTTTGCTGACAAAACATTCGACATTAAACGTCAAAATTTTCAGGCAATCCTTCGCATACATAGCGGTTTCAAATTTTTGCTTGTGGGCTTTCCTCATTCCCGAATAATAATATTCGGAGGCGTATGGGCACCAATCCGGCAGGTGTGCTGGAACCTCACGAGTCAACCAATTCCTGTGCACCCCATTGGGAGCGATCACCACCAGCGTGTCAATTTTACCATTCGCATAGAGGTAGGCAGCGGTGTCGATAATGACCTTGGTTTTCCCAGTTCCCTGCTCCATTAACAAGGCAAAATTCTTTTTATCTCGACTCAAAAGAAACGCCTGTTGTTGATGATCAAAGGGAGCCGTTTTAAAAGCAAAATCTGATGCCTCAAGAATTTTGTTTTTGTCAGCTCGATTTTGATCCGCTTCACGCTGTGAATCCAAGTAATCTTGCAAAATTTGAGCTGACTCCCCAAGCCACCGGGCATCGGGACAATGATTTTGAATGTGTTGGACGTTGGCTCCGGTGGGTGAAAAAAGAAGATCTCTCCCCTGCCACTTTTTGTAGCCCGGCAGGGCAGAAATCCACCCCATCGATTGGCTATCAATTTTAATCTGTTTTGCTAGGCAAAATTTGCCGTAACTCTTTTCAATCCTCATCGAATCTCTCCCAAAAATCTGGATGTTGTTCAATCATCGTGCAAACCCTCTGCATGACCCACCTGCCCAGCTCCTCACGAGATCCTTGACTGTTAAATATTTTTGCAAGACTCTGAAAATCTGCTCGATCCAAATCTTGAAATACATCCCAAATCTCTTCTGTGTCAATGTTTAGTAGCCATAAATCCAAAATTTTCTCGTAATCTGGAGCCATCGGAGGCTCCAGAGGTGGTCCGTGTTTATCCAAAAATTCCATTTTATTTTATTCCTTTCTAATTAAAAAATTCAATGAACATACAATAATATCCCCAGCCACACAGCAGAACAACACAGTGGAATTGATGCCCATAACCAAAAGATCATCTCTCCCACCGATAAAAAATATGATTTTCGATTTGAGCTATTTTTGTCAAATTCTTTGCCCATATGGGGAGTATATCAATGTGATGATAGTGGGTTGCCCCCTCTGTCAAATTCAGCTCGGGGAAATTATAAAACAATTGCGTTGAGGTGGTTTTCACCTCTGCCCACAAAACCTCATCTTCAGGGTTGTCGGAAAGTCCATCGCACCAGAAGCTGAAATGGCAAACCCCATCGTGCTTCTGCTCCATAACCTCACAAACCGAATTGGGGTATCTACTGTCCACCACTCGGTTTAAAACCACCTCGGCTACGGCTAACTGCCCAACACGAGGCTCTCCACGAGCCTCATGATATAGGATTAATGACAAGCAGAATAATTCAAGACCCATTTTTATCCTCCTGTTGTGAAAATGAAATGAATCCTTTGGCTTGCTTGCCCCAATATTTTGATTTTTCAGGTTCAATCCACTCGGTGGTTTGATTGTCAATCAAGGTCCAATCAATCGTGTCTAACACCACAACGTGTTTTTGAACCTCAACAATGTAGAGCTGATTTTTTTGCAAATTTTCTTTGCAAAAATATTTCATTTTTCTGCGTTTTTTCAGGGCGGTGTACTTGGCATCGACACCAAGTTGATTGCAAGCATCGACCATATTCTCCATTGACACGCCCTTGGCGTGTCGTTTTTTTCTCAACTTCCGAATGATCTGATACGGAATTTCGTAATCAGTTTCACAGATCGTGGCGACAGCATACGGACCACACCAAGTCCTTCTCCAATTTCCAGCCGAGTCAGTGACCTGCCGAGTTTCAGGAATGTGTTTCATTTTTATCTCCCTCTGTAATTTGATCAGAAAGTTCTTTAATTTGTAAAACCAACTCAAACATTGAAAGTTCTTCGGCAGGTTTTTTCTTTGATTCTTCGTAAGAAAAATCTTCAATCATTTTATCCGTATTCATTTAGCTTCCTTTCTCAAATAAGGTTTGTTCCAATCACCAACACTCAAACTAAAATAATAAGCTGTGTCAAAATGGTCAATCATCGAGTCACTGTTGTCATACCACTGTTCAGTGGGTGAAGTCTTAATGATCTCGATAATCTTCTCAAACAGAGGTTTGTGATCCCCATAGTTTTGTAAGTGGTAGTGATTGACTTGAATTTGTTCGGTGGGAGTTCTCATCAGGTCAGAAAAATCAACCTCACCAGATTTGATGGTTACACTTATAGAGTGATGCCCTGCATTTTTGCGAACACCAAACTTCAGCTTTTTACCAAACTCTTCTTTTAAAGCAACCCGAATCTTTTTAACGTCTTCAGTCGAAATATAAGCCATTTTTGTTTCCTTTCTCAGTTAGTTTTAAATCGATAAAAGAATGATACTCTATTGGTCAGAGATGTCAAGTTTTCTCACCCTATCAACATAAATTTTTCTAAACCGCTGGTTCATTTTGCCCTTTATCAAAAACCAATCGCCCTCGGATGCACTCTCAAAAATCGGCTTGCCAATTTTCGGATATTTAAATCTGTCAATCGTGCAAAAGATCTGCCCAGTATCATCCTCAACCCTCAAGTTCAAGGATTTGTTCATTTTCTGGGTCTTGCCCTCCTTCAAAAATTTTTCTTTGAGCTTCGCAAAAAAAACGAATTGTCCATCGGTGTCGATGTCACTGATGTCACTGATTTTGGATTTGATCTGGTGATCCTCTGGATTTTTCTTAATGTGACCAAACCTCCGCTGGCACTCAAAAATATCGTCATAGGCGGTGACTCCCTCTGCCATCAATTTTTGCTGGCGTGGAGTGAAAGGCTGTTTGAGCTGTCTCCGATTGACAATGTCCTCTGCCATCTTGGGACCAATGCCCTTGATGCCCAGAAGCCCACCAATCAGTTTCCCGTCTTGAACCGACCAGTTGACCCCAGATTTCTGTCGATCATAAGGCAGATATTCCAACCCTTCCCGGACAACCTCCCTGAGCAACCGAACTGCTTGTTCATCATCCCTAAGATTCCTCAAGCAAGCAGCAGCAAATTCCAGTGGGAACTGGGACTTCAGGACACAACACCAGTAACTGACCATAGCGTAACTTATGGCATGGCTGCGGTTGAATGCCCACGCCCCCATTGTGTTGATATGTTGCCAGATCCGATTGGCATCCGATTCTGTCAATCCATTCTCCTCAGCCCCCTCCTTAAACTTGACCCAATACTGATCAAAAAATTCTTGACCCAAGCTCCGGCTCATAGCTTTTCTCAATGCACTGACATCTTCCCAGCTCAGGTTCCCAATCTCTCTGCCGATCCGCATCACCTGCTCTTGGTAAATCGCCACGCCATTGGTCACGGATGTGATCGGCTCTGTGAGTGGCAGATATTCAATTTCTGTCTCGCCAGTCTGCCTCTTAATGTATTCTGCGGTGCCTCCTGATGCCAGTGGTCCCGGTCTTGCTAGAGCAGTGATTGCGGAGATGTCTTCAAATGAATCGCAACCCATTTGCTGCACAATCGATTGCAACGCATAGCCTTCAAACTGAAAAATCCCTGCAAATCTTTCATTATTTAATACTTCAAATGCTTTTTTATCGTCTAATGGATAATCCAGAAGCTGATCTCTCGACCACCCAACTTGATCTAATATGTCTTGGATGACTGACAAAGTTCTCAGCCCCAACGCATCGATCTTCAACAGGTTAAGGCTTTCGGCATCCTTTTTGTCTATCTGGGCAGATTGATCTCCCACCGAGCAAAATTTTGAAACCGGGTCGTTGGTGACAATGATGGCAGCAGCATGAACTCCGTGGTGTCTGGCATGATTTTCCAGATCAGATGCAATCGACATCTGTGGGTATTTTTCCAAAACCTTTTTGCCAACCTCCAGATCAAACGTGTCCCGGATGCAATCGTTGATCCGGTCATCGCCAGCATTTCTCTGAATGATGTTTTCCTTCAAGTCAGCCACCTCCCAAGGTGGAACACCAAGCTCCTTGGCTACCTCGCCAATCGTAATTCTGCCTTTGTATTTGCTGACAGTACCCAATCTTGCAACTCTCTCGGCACCGTACTTTTTTTGCAGGTACTCAAAAACCATTTCCCTTCTGTCATCGGGGAAATCGATGTCGATATCTGGCATGTCAAATCGACTAATATCAATGAACCTTTCAAACAACAGGTCGTGCTCTATAGGATCAATGTCGGTGATCCCTGTCAGGTAGCAGACCAAACTCCCAGCAGAGGAACCTCTGGCTGGACCAACCAGCATGTGCTGCTTTGCATATTCAATCATGTCCGCTATGACAAAAAAATAGTCCTCAAAATCCTTTTCTTTTATCAGCTCTAATTCACGTTTTAAGCGTTTTTTGTACACAGGGGTGTTTAAGTCTACCTTGCGTTCTTTTGCACCTTGTAAGCACAGCTCTCGTAACGTCTTAGAGGACTTGAAGCCTATCATTTGTGCAGTGGGCAGTGTGGCATTACATTGCTCCGCAATTTTGTAGGTATTCTGAATGGCTTCTTCAGGCATCCAAGGCACAGCATCCCTCAGCTCCCACTCGTCTAACAGATGCATTGCTTTGCTACGCTCGGTGCGATTTCGCCCAACCAGCACTTCGTAAGCTCTGCGGTCTGTGGGAAGTGGGTACAGATTGTCAGACGTTGCTAACGGAGCATAGCCTTTGTCCTGACAAATTTGCAGAGCCTTGCGGTTGCTGGTTGGACTGAACTCTATATATAAATTATTTTTGCGAGGTAGTAAACCCCACTCTGGGGTTGTGCCACTAAGAATTATCACATTATCACTAATATCAAACAGATCAGAATAACTAATTCTGGGAAAGTAATAAAATTGCTCCTTTGATGTGCTTTTCGTAACCAGCTGGTAAATCTCTTGTAAACCATCATTGTTCCTCCCTAAAAATGTCATCAAATTTGTGGGCTGCTTGCTGCGATCCTCTGCATCTTCCACCACCGCAAGCTCCACACCAAATATTGGTTTTTTTCCAAACTTCTTGCACACCTGACTAAATGCAACGTGCCCCCAGGTTCCACCAAAGTCTGTGATCGCAATCGAATCCTGCTTGCAATTTTCAACAATGTTTTTGACAGATCCGAATGCTTTGCGAAAAGAATACTCTGTGCGAACTTTCAAATTGATCACAGATGCCCCTCTTTCTTGTACCAGCGAATGATTTCAACCATTGCTAAAACGTCTCCGATGGATCGGTGTGCCTTGTCATGCTCTTTGCCTGTCAGCTCAGAATAAATGTCTCCGAGCTTGCGTTTCCTACCCCAGATGTATTCTCCGATTTCAATCGTGCAGATGTGCTCATATGGCCATGGGAACTGGGTCATTTTGTCATAGCGTTGAAGTTCAAATTTCAGTATTTTACGGTCAAAAGGTAAATTGTGGGCAACAAGCGTTTTCTCTCCCAGAAAAAATTCACACAGCTTTGTGTAGTTGGCCATGAATGGCTTCTTGTCCTTCAGATCATCGTCCGTGATGCCTGTGATCTTGGTGATCTTGGGATCGAGCTGTTGCTGTGGATTGATTAAAAACTCCAGCCGATCAACCTCCTTCAAATCATCGTCCAACTTGATGGCACCGAACTCGATGATCTTTGGCTGGGTGGCTAGGTCAGAACCCTCTGCTTTGGGCAAACCTGTAGTCTCTAAATCAAATGCTATCATCTCAATTCCTCAACAAAAATTTGGCAGCCTTTTCACAAGCCTTGCGAATCCTCTCATTTTTGCTCACAAAAACTTCAGCTCGTTGCAAAGACGAATACAACTCCTTCAAAATTTCATAACCATTTGAATCTTCCTCGGATGAAAATTCGAGACATCGTTTCAGCTTGAGAATCGTCATTTCATCACAATCAAATAGTCGTGCAACTGGTCTGCCGTTGAGCAAAATATCATTATTGACAATTTTTAATTTTTCCATTTTTTTCCTACAAAAAATAATGCGGTTCAAATGAATTTGAAACACCCATCTGCAGACAAGTTAACTTATATTGTCTCCACATGGACACGCAGTCATCCCGGTCCTCCAAGACAAACCACACCCTTTTGTTCCCAAAATTCATAAGAAAATGTTCTTCTTTAACAGCAACATCAGACCTCGTATCTCCATTCTTTCGCATCATCAGATGATCATAGGGAATGTTGTGTTGAGCCATCCATTCCACCGTTTGATCTCTCCATTTTTCTTCACGAGCCGTGAAGATAACCAAAATCTTTTTTTGACCACTCGATGCACAAGCCATCCGAATCAAATTGCAATTGTCTTCAAATGCCGGGTATTCATCTGTCCGACTTGAAAATTCATCAAAATCCTTTTTGTCAATCAAATGCTGTCCTGGCCTTGAATCAATCAAGGTTCCGTCCAAATCTGTAAAAATGTAAATCATTTAGTGCCTCATCTTTTTCTTAAAAATTTTCGAGTGAAAAATCTCAGCCATACGAATGCCTGTCTCAATCAATTCTTCTTGAAATTCGCTTATGCTGCCGTATCCCATTTCGTCTGCAAAATCAGGATTCATCACCTGATTCTTTGAAGCAGCTCCATGCACCAAAACCAAAGTAAATGCCAACTTCAAATCGTCCAAATCATCCATTTTTATTCTCCTCAAATTTCAAAATATCTCAAGCCTCGTGGCTGCACCAAATATAATGTTTCACGAGTTCGTGTTAAAGCAACGTACCATACCCTGTTTTCTTCATCCTCGCCCAAACTCTCCCAGCTCCTACGACCCATATCGGTCAAGAGCACAACATTGTCTGCCTCGCCACCTTTGGATTGGTGGATAGTCGAAATGATAATCTTTGGATCAACATGAAATTTTTGATTATTCCTCAAACAGCTCCGAAGATACTCTCGTTCTTCAGCTGGAATCGATTTCAACACGGTCATCCAATCCTGCAACAAGATTTCCTTGGGCAGTCCAAAATCTTCAATTCCATAACTTTCCTGCGACGTCAACCTTGTCTTCACGCCCAAGAATGGCAAAAGATTTTTAGCCTCGTGCCGACCCAAATTTTTACCATTCCGTAAACTTTCCCAAGAAACAATGGCACGAGTCATTTCATTGTCCAAAGAGTTTTTGCTATTGTAGGTGTAGGCAAATCCTTGTTGCCGGACAGCTTGCCTCAACCTGTTCAAAAGATATTTGCTTCGAGCCAACAACATCCAGCTCTCTGAATCATTAAACTCAATCTCCTGCTCTGAAGCCACATACTCAACTCGACCCTCCTCAATCCGAGGGTTCCAAGGCTTTACATATCTGTGCTTAATTCTTTTCACAACTTCAAACGCCAACCGATGCACAGCCCTTGGAATCCGAAAACTCTGAGGCAAAATAATTTGATCTCCCTTCAATTCCAAGAATTTTTTGGAAGCACCAGCCCAACTAAATATTGCTTGGTCATCATCGCCAGCAACGTAAACTTCCTGTGCCCTCTCAGCCACCTTAAACGCAACTTTGTACTGGAGTGCTGAGAGATCCTGTGCCTCATCAAAAATGGCAATTTCAATGTCCAGAGGATGATTGTAATTTTCAAGAAGATCCGTGAAATCATACAGACCATTCTCATCTTTATAAATTTTCAAAGCCTCGGCATACTGTTTTACAGCGTGAATCGTAAGGTCAGGTAGGTTCAATCGGTGGTGCTCCTCCTCAATCCCTCGCAACGTGATCCGGGCAAGAGACTCAACTCTTGAGCACTTGTCACCCAATCCATCTCCCAGGTGCAGCCCCAGATCCTCATCAAACACTCCCTTAAACGAAATGCCCAAAATCTTACCCAGCTTCCGGTAGTGTGATGGGGTCATCATCTCATCACGCTTCAACTCAAGCATCTTGAACGCTAGGCTGTGCAATGTCCTAAAATAAGGCAACCGCCCCTGCTCAAATTTGAATTGTTCCATCGCCCTCTCCTGAGCCTCATAGGCAGCTTTTCGAGTGAATGCTAGGTAAGCAATTTTTTCAGGAGGCACACCACGACCCAAGGCATCTTCAACAATTTTTAGGCAGGTTGCGGTTTTGCCAGTGCCCGGTGGTCCCAAAATAATTTGTACATGTTTCATCAAATTCCTTTCTCATTTCCGTCTATTTTTTTTTATGTTCTCCAAGCAAGTCTGACAAACCCACTTCAATTGATTTCCTCTCCGCACCATTTTTCCATTTTGAACACTCTTTTTAAAATTCTGACAATGGGTGCAAAATCGTTCATTCATCAAAAATCCTCCGAAATTTCAGATGGCACATCCAGGTCATCAGTGTCATCAAAATAATCTGGTGAGGGGACTGACCAAACCTTAACAGCCTTAGACTTGATCCGAAACGTGTTTCGATCCCCACCAAGGTTCCGCAGCCAACTCCAAACCTGATGTTGCGATGGGTAACGGAAACGCCTCGACTCCAAAAAAATAAATAAATCTTCTGATCGGAAATAAACCATTTTTTCATCGGTGTCGTGCCAAGGCTTGGCGTTCATGATTTCATCTCGGTGCCTTGCTTGTACTTTGCCTGTTAAGAAGGAATCCAATATTTTCTCAAACTGACCTTGTGGGCTGGCATCGTCAGGATCTTGAATGATTTCCACACTGCCCAGCAGTTCGTTGATCCTCTGCTCCCATCGCTGGGCTGGCATCGTTGCTGGGCATTTGTTGAGCTTCTCCACACAAATTTTTTGAAGCTGACGCTGATCGAGAAGCTGTGGTGTTGTGACCTCAATCCTCTCTCCCTGCATCTCAATATACCAACGGACTGATTGTTTGTTTTCCGTCTCATATTTTGTGATGGAATCGATCTCAATCGCCAATCCACCACCGACCCCTCCAACCCCAAACTCTCGCTTCATGCACTTGCTCTTCTGACAATAATTGCAAATCGGTGCCTGTTTGCAGGTGTAGGCATAAGTTTTCCGGCTAACCGATTTCACTAGCCCATTCACTTCTGAGCTGGGCAGAGGTGAGTCCAGATTCTCATAATTAAATTTCATTAGATCTTCCTGCCAATCGTCAGGATTCTTCTTTCGATAGTAAACCCCAACATTGAACAAAGAAATGTTTCGCCCTCCCTCCGGGAATCCCATCGTCATGATGTGCTGGAGACAAGGTGGTCCGTCTGAAAACTTGTCAGAAACCTCCTGCTTATAGTTTTCCAATTTTTCAAATGTTGTCCGTTTCTTTTTTGCCAAGGCAATAAATTGTTTCAAAGATAACTTTTTACCATTGTGAATGGCATAACGATCTGTTTTGTCTCCATCCCAATAACAAAGGTTAATCCAGTTCCCCCGGTCCATTTCATTGGCTCTGGAAATCTGCTTGGGAAAAATCTCGGCTCCTCCATATCCCAGTCCAGCAGCAAATTCGTTGAGTTTTGCCACCATATCAATGGCAGGGATAGCAGGTTCACAGAATAGGTAGAGGTGTGCACCGCCACTTTTACTCCTACAGAGCACCAGTGGAGTTTTGCGAATTTTCTTCTCCAGATCCTTCAGAGACTCATTCAACTTGACGTTTCCTCTTATGTCGATGTCGATTGCACCAAAACTACAGGTGTTGTCCTGCTGGAGCATGATGATGCCCAGAATGTAGTCCGAGCCAGTCAAATGCTCAATGTAGTTCTGCTCTGTGGCAGGTTCACTGACCGTGATGGCTCTGCCAGATACCTTGCCGTCATCTTCCTCTTTTTTCACACGGTACTGTCCGTGGGCATTTTCATACCCACGAAACAGGCTCATAAAAGATTTAACCTCAGACATCAGAACGATACATCATCATCAGGTTGTGCTGTCTTGACTGCACCACTCGCAACCTTGCTCTTGAACTCCCTCGCCTCCAGATACAGATTGGCACCGTTTGACATTTGCTTGATGATCCCACCGGACTTGGCATCATGAAGCATCTCAATGTTCCAGCCAAACCAGCTCCCCTTGTCATTCTCTTCCGGCACCGTTGTCAGCTTGTATGCTGTCCAAAACATCGCAGGATTCATCGTGACACCCTTCTCCGTTGGGTGAGGGATTTGCAACCTGTTGATCATTGAGTTCCACCTCCGAGCTTTCTTGAGCTGGCTCGATGTCATGCTCAACACCGCTGGGCTGTGGCTTCCATCTTCAGCAATCACAAACACAAAATATTCGGCATTGGTCGAAATCTCATTGCCCTCCTCCATAATCATCTTGCCATCCACATTTTTGCACCCCTCCAGAACGGAGGCATCGTTGCCATGGTCGGCTACAAATCCACCTCGGTCTGCTTTCCACTCGATATAGGCTCTCCGGTAACTCAAAGGAATGACGGTGATGCCCCTCTGCCCATCATATGCCTCGGCACCCACAGAGTCGTAAATGTGTCCAGCCTCGGCTCCCTCCACATAGCTACCATCCCTCTTGTTGACTTGTGGGGATTGTGCTTGGAGGATTGACAGTCTGGGGATCATCATATCCTCTTGTGTCATGTTCTCTGCTGCTGTCCCAGCATCATCAATTAACAAAGATGCATCAAATTTTGTTACGGCTGTTTCTTTCTTCTTTGCGACTTGTTGATTCATTTCATTTCTCCTGATTTCACTTCGGCAATCCTGCCATTAAAAATTTTGAAAGTTTCGTGTGGAACACTGCTGCCTTCGGCAATTTTGCTCTCAATAAAACTCTTCAAACTTCGTGGGTGCACATCGACACTTACCTTGTACAAAAGATTTTTCTTCGACAGATCATCCATCAGACTCTTAACTTGATCCTCGGCATTTACGTCAAACAACACCTTCACCGTGTTTTTGATGATGGATTCTCCTTGATTTTTAATCAGCCAATCCAGACCCGACTGTCTTCTCTCGATCAAGGCACTTTGTTGATCCTCATCCTTTGTGCGATCAATGTGAGACTGAGTCGGTAGACTTACCGAAGTGAAATCCTTCACCTTGACCTTTGAACCATCCGACAGCTCAAATGATGTTATACCGATCTCCTGCATCGCATCAGGTAAAACAATTTCCTGAAGTTCTCTCAACTCTTGCTTTTTTAACTTCAACTGCCTCTCGACTTGATCAATGTTTTTTTGAGCATTGATAATTTTTGAGGCAATCTCTGCAATTTCACCTAGATTCTTGGACGCAGGTGCAACGTCTTCAAGCAGATTGATTGTCATTGTTGTTTCCTTAATTCAAGAGCGACAGGCATGTACCAACCTTTCCTTCGATCCCTGCCACCCGATTCAATATTGCGCTCCCATCGGAGCACGTTAACTGTAGGACTTTTCTCGCTGGCGATCATACAAGTTATCATCACAGCAATTGGGTCACCACCTCCTGCCCAAAGTATATAATCCTCCGAGCTGAAGTCTTCCAAAATTCTCCTGGCCTTCTTGATAGATGGAGCTGGCAAAAACTGTGGCTGTTCATTGGATTCAAAAATAATCTCCAACTTGCCATACCGACTCGCATCGCTTAGGTCAGGAGTCCAACCAAACTTGTTAATAGTTGGTCGGTTCACTACATAAACTTTTGACACTTTTTCCTCCTTTCTCAAACTACAAAAACAATTGTATATATCTATAGGAGAAAATTCAAGAAAAAAATTTTTGATTTTAAAAAATCGTGATTTTGCGGTAACACCGGTAACATTTGCATTTTTGTTTTTTAAAATAAACAAGTTATCCGTGTTACCTCAAACCAACATTAACGGTAACGTTACCGCCAGTGCGGTTACATTGTTGATTTTAAAAAAAAATAAAGTGTGGTACTATTTTAAAAGATTATCTCCCCCCTAGGAGTTGAGAGGGTTATGGTTTCAAATCTTTTTTCCATTGTCCCTCTCTTTTTTTTGTTGGTTGCTGCAAAAGAAATTACATACTGCACAAAGCAAGACTGCTATGAGGTCGAGCAAGAGATTGTTGATGCATCCATCGACATGTGCATCTACAAAAGTCAGATGATCATGCTAATTGCTGATTGGAAAAAAGCAAATCGGTTCAAACAAATTGAATGGGTGCCTGGCGGTAAAAAAATTAATTGCATGAAACGCATTCCCAATATGTTTTTGAGTGGCAACGAAACCGAAGAGCAAAAAAAATTTTTAGAAAAATTAAAATGCTCGGTGCAAAATTTAAAAACTAATCCTATTTTTGAAAGTCAAAAGTTTTATTATTCGTGCTTAAAACAATTTAATAGCAAATTCCCTGGTATATAAGTTATTGTTTTTATTAGCATAAATAAAAGACTTGCATTCTTTGGTCAATCAGGTATCATTTGTGTGTCGGGAAAATTTAAACTGAGAAAGGAAACAAAATGAAATTTAAACTTTACAACTTTGACAGACTTACCAAGGAAGAAGTAGATTTTGTAAACGAGCATGGTCATGGGAGTCTTCCTAAGCATGAGGTGAGCATGAGACTTGAGCATGGAACTCGCGACAAAAATCGTATAGAAGTTTTGAGGTTGGTGGGTGAATGTTTTGAAACAGGCTGGTTCAACCATGTAGCAAACGTAACTTGCAACACTTTTGATGATGTGTTTCGCTTAACAAATGATCCAAGTGTAACTGAAGAGGAATATAACAGTTGTGTTGAAAGGTTGCTCCCAATGCACAGTGTTTCGGTGGGGGATGTTGTTGAAGATGAAAGCGGTGAGAAATTTTTATGTGACCGCTTGGGTTGGACTAGGGTTTAAAACAAAGGGGGAGAATTTCCTCCCCCCTTATTTTTTTTTAGAAAGGAAATAAAATGAAATTCAAACTTTTTAATTTTGACAGACTTACCATTTGGGACGTGAATTTTATAATGGAGCATGGTCATGGGAGTCTTCCCAAACATACGGTGCGGTCGGGTCTTGAGTTTTGTGACTGCCGAGGACCAAATCGTGTAGAAGTTTTGAAGATGGTGAGCGAAAGTTTTGAAAAAGATTGGTTCAACCATGTAGCAAATGTGACTGCCGATACCATTGATGATGTTGAGCGTTTGATAAATGATCCAAGTGTGACCGAAGAGGAATACAAACGCTGTGTTGAAAGATTGCCAGTGCGAAAAAAGCGACACGAGTTAATGCACTCACTTTCAGTTGGTGATGTTGTTGAGAATGAAAACGGTGAAAGGTTTTTATGTGACCGCTGGGGTTGGAATAAAATTTAAAGTTAAGGGGGAGAAATTCCCCCCATTTTTTAGAAAGGGAAATTATGACACCAGAACAAAAAAAATTAGCGGTAGAGAGACTGCGGATTGCAAACGAAAAACGGTTGAGAGACAATCCACCCAGGTACGATTGGGTTCACGAGTCTGTCAAAAAACTTCCAGCCGACAACCTATTTAGTTTTAAAAATATTCGGCAGTGGATTAGGACTCAAAAAGAATGTCTTGCAAAGGCACGAGCTAATGTAGCCAAAAAACAGGATGGTGCCATTGCTGAGGTGGCAAACATCCGCGGGTACATTCGCCATATGGAAGATTATTTGCGACATGGAGATTGGATTGATATGCAGTTTGGAGAGCATCGGGAATATTGGATTCAAACGAAAACGATTGCAAAAGCAGGTAAGAAAAATGACAACTAAACGACAGAGTTTCAAGAGAGTTGCCGAGAAAAGAGTCAGTTCTGCTCTGGCTAAAATTGAATCTATCGAATCAATGCTGGATAAACCTTACTATTCTTACACCGAAAAAGATGTTGAGCGAATAGTTCAAGCGTTACAAGACAAAGTAAATCAATTGAAACTTAGAAGGGGGCAACGGCTCCCTTTCTTTTTTCCAAAAAATTAGGTACACTTATTTCAAATAATTTGCAAGAAAAACATTATGCCTAAGAAAAAAATTCAGGTTCAAAGACCCATCAAGGATGGACCACCTGTAAAGCCAAAAGCGTGGAATGGTAGGTTTCAGTCGGTTGAGCCTCTGAATCGCCAGAAAAAAGCCAGAAAAGAGCCATACAAATGGAACCATCACACCACGATCAATTGGATCATGGGTCAGGCAGATCCGCTGGGTTTTCTGTCTCAGGTGATGCGGGGCAAGGAGATCTTCCCTGTCTACAGCCAGTCTTCAACAGGGGATGTTCAGGCCATTGGCAAGATCGGTGCCGACCCTGAACTACGGGTCATGGCTGCAAAGACTTTGCTAGGGAAATGCATTCCAGACCTGAAGGCGGTGGAGATCAAGGCTCAGGTGCAAGAACATAAAATTTTAGATATTACGAGGCTGTCAGATAATGACCTCTCAACAGTTGAGCGAGTTCTTGAACACGCTGTCATTGACGGAGATCCGAGCGGAGAAGATGCGGAGGTCGCTGAAGGAGTTCATCAGGAACTCTTGGCAGACGATAGAACCCGGTAGAGATTTTCACGACAATTGGCACATAGATGCAATCTCTGACCACCTACAGGCGGTGGTCGAGGGGAAGATCCGCAGACTGATCATAAACATTCCACCAAGGCACATGAAATCAATTTCAGTGGCGGTGGCACTTCCTGCATGGACTTGGGCTATCCAACCCCAGAAACGGTTCCTGTTTGCCAGCTACGCCTCCAGCCTGTCGATTAGAGACTCGGTTAAATGCAGAAGGTTGATAGATTCCCCTTGGTATAAAACACATTTTGGGGATATGTTTGAGTTGACCACTGATCAGAATCAGAAGCAACGGTTTGAGAACAGCCGGACTGGTTACCGAATAGCAACGTCAGTGGACGGAGCATTGACTGGAGAGGGTGGAGACATCATTGTCATTGATGATCCGCACAATGTTAGAGAGGCAGAGTCGAGTGTTGTTCGTGAAGGTGTTCTCGAGTGGTGGGATCAAGCCATGCAAACTCGTCTTAATGACCCGAAGACTGGATCCTTTGTACTGATAATGCAACGAGTGCATGAACAAGACCTTACTGGGCACATACTCGCTAATGATCTAGAGGGTGAATGGGATCATCTCTGCCTTCCAGCCAGATACGAGATCGGTCATCCGACTCCTACTCGCTCAAGTTTATTTTTTACTGATCCTCGGACTGAAGAAGGCGAGTTGCTTTGGCCAGAGAGAGTTGACGATAAAACCATGAGTGTTTTAGAAAAAAGTCTGGGCACTTATGCTTCAGCAGGACAGCTTCAACAGCGTCCAATGCCCAAGGGCGGTGGCATATTGAAAAAAGAGTGGTGGGTGCCGTGGGAAAATGAGCATCTGCCGGAGATTGAATATGTTCTCCAGAGCTGGGATACAGCGTTTGGCACCAAAGAAAAAACTTCTTATTCTGCAAGGACCACCTGGGGAGTGTTTCGGCACAAGGGCCAGATGAATGCAATAGTGTTAGAGATGTGGTATGACCGAGTCACCTACCCAGAGCTGAGAAAGCTCGCACAGGACAGTTACGAGGAGTATCAACCAGACGCAGTTCTGATTGAGAAAAAAGCGAGTGGTCAAAGTTTATTGCAAGATTTACGCATTGCCGGAGTTCCGGTGTTAGAATATTTACCGGATCGGGATAAGCAAGCTCGTGCCCATGCCAGCTCTGCATTACTGGAGGATGGTAGGATTTTTTATCCTTCCAGCCGGAAATGGGCTAAAGACCTGATAGATATTTGTGCTGCATTTCCTGCAGGGGATAATGACGATATTGTCGATACCTGCACACAAGCATGGTTGAGGCTGAGAAAAGGCTGGTTTGTTACCCATACTTTGGATTATGATGATGAAATGGATTTGCCCAAAAAAAGGATGACGGTTTATGGCTGAAGCTGACAATATTATTCCCTTTGCTGAGGGAGCACCATCTGATGATTTGCAAGTTGAGTTTATTGGAGATGAAGTTTTGATTGGAGATCCAGATTCCGATCTGCCACCAGACACAGAATCTGCGTTTGATGACAATTTAGCAGAGACTCTTGATCAACGGTTGTTGGATCGTGTTGGTAGCGAATTGATTGGCTACTACAATAATGACAGGGGGGCAAGGTCAGAGTGGGAGAATCGATATAAGCAAGGCTTAAAAACTCTGGATGTCGAAGGTGGTCTGGAAGAAGGTGAAGAAGAACGAGCCAGCCGAGGATTGAGCACTGTTATTCACCCAATGATTGCTGAGGCTGCAACCCAGTTCAACGCTCGTGCAATTACCGAGCTTTATCCTTCGGGTGGCCCGGTCAAGACCGTTATCATTGGCGAACCAAATGAGGAGATGGAGGATCAGGCTCGAAGAGTTCGTGAATTTATGAATTTTCAAATTACCCAGGAGATGCCGGAATATTTTCCTGACCTAGATCAGATGCTTTTTCAACTTCCATTGATTGGGCATACATTCAAAAAAATATGGTGGGATGCCACGCTACAGCGTCAGAGATCCATGTTTGTGAGGGCAGAAGATTTTGTTGTTTCGCCAGAGAGCAATGACTTACGAACTTCAACTCGATACACTCACGTTATAAGGATGCCAAAAAATGAGTATAACAAATATGTTCAAAGCGGTTATTACCTTTCAGCAAAAACTGATTCAGATGCTGAAAGAAGCAGTGATGATACTGTGGGTGAAATTGAGGGCGTGGATCGATTCAGTGAGGGATCGAATGACAAAATAATGACTTTGCTGGAGATGCACGTTTATCAGCCATTGGAAGAAGAAGATCAGGATCAGGATGACGATGAGGTGGCGTTGCCTTATGTTGTTACGATAGATTTTGATTCAGAGAAAATTGTAAGCGTTAGAAGGAATTGGCACGAGGATGATGAGCTAAAGGAAAGAAGGAACTGGTTTGTCAGCTATAAATTTCTTCCAGGAATAGGGTTTTACGGTTTTGGGTTGTATCACCTGATCGGTGGTTTGGGCAAGGCTGCAACTGGCTCTTTGAGAGCTTTACTTGACTCTGCATCTTTTGCCAATATGCAAGGTGGCTTTAAACTCAAGGGCAGGGTGTCCGGTGGAGATATTGAAGTTAACCCCGGTGAATTTGTGGATCTGGATGCGACAGTGGATGACATCAACAAGAGCATTATGCCACTGCCATTTAAGGAGCCGAGTGGCACGTTATTTCAATTGCTAGGGTTTATTGTTGAGGCTGGGCAAAGATTTGCAGCCACCGCAGATTTAAATGTTGGTGATGTCAATCCCAATGCCCCGGTTGGTTCTACAGTTGCCTTGATAGAGCAGGGCAGTAAAAGTTTCAGTGCCATTCACAAACGGCTCCATCACTCGCAGGGTGAGGAGTTCAAACTACTGTCAGCTTTAAATGCTGAGTATTTGCCGGAAGAATTTCAATTTAGTGTAGCTGGAAGTAATGCAATGGTTTACGCTGCTGATTTTAATGAACGCATTGATATTGTCCCGGTCAGCGACCCGAACATATTTAGCACAGCCCAGCGTATTGCCCAAGCACAGGCGATTCTTGAGATGGCAAATAGTGCTCCCGAACTACACGACCGATACAATGCTTACAAACGTATGTACGAGGCAATCCGAATACCGAACATTGAAGAGGTTTTAAAGGAGCCGGATGAGGCGGTGAGGCTTGACCCGATTGATGAAAACATGTCAGTTATGTATGGCAAAGCGATCCGAGCGTTCCCTGAGCAAGATCACCAGGCACACATCTCGGTTCATATGCAGTTTATGCAAGATCCATCGCTGGCTGGCAATCCTGTTGCCCAACAGACAATGGGACCAATATTGACGGCTCACATTGCTGAACATATTGCGTTGCTGTATCGCCAGAGGATGGAGGCAAGCATTGCAATGCCATTGCCGAACATTCCAAATCTGCGTGATCCACAATTTAAGTTTGAGGACATTGACCCAGAGGCAGATATGCTAATTAGCCAGAGAGCTGCACAAGTAGTTCAACAGGCACCTCAGATGCAAGCCATTGCTGGGATTGCTGATATGGGAGGTCAACAACAGGGGAATCCACTTGAATACGCACAGCAACTTGCCGAACTTGAAGCTCAAGCATTACAACAACGAACACAAGCTGAAATCGCTGCCGACCAAGCTAAAGCACAGTCCGACATTCAGATTAAACAAGCTGAGGCTCGTCAGGACATGGAAATAGACGCAGCCAAGGCACGAGCTGACCTTGAGGCAAAGGTTAGAAAGTTGGAAGCTGATTTACAATTGGAGCGTGAAAAGAACGCTGCAAAAATTCAAATGGAGGCGATGAAAAATGTACAACCTCCCACCAATTAATCCGGCAGCATTTTCTGGGAATCAACCTCCAATGCCAGCACCAGCCCAGCCGATGGATATTGAAATGTCAGACTATCTGTTGAGAAAAGTTGATGAGATAAAACGCAGGATGGGTGCCGAGGGAGGAAACCTTGGTGCTTTCACTAATTTATTAAGAAACTTAGGAGAATAAAATGTCAGATTATAGCGAGTTAATGGATAAAGTTTTACAAGGATCAGGGTCAATGTCTGATAAAGAACGTGAGAAGTGGAAGTCACTTTCAGATATTTTGATAAAAGAAAAGTTGGATTTTGATAAAAGAAAAGTTGGACCTTATGCCTCTGGCTATGTTTCTCCTCAGGAATTGGGTCAAGCCTCACCGCCTCTAAACAAAATGGACGGCTTAAAACCATCCATGTCTATGGCTGATATGGCTGATATGCTTGATTCGCAACAAGTAGACAGTTTTTCGCTTTTAAATGCGATTCAAGAAATAATTAAAAATGTTACTGGAAAAGAATCACCTCAAATTTTTAATCGAATGAAACAACTTAAATCTGATGGAGGGGCGTTAAGTAATAAAGAGTTGCAAATGTATAGCGATTTTTTAATAGAAAGAATGCCTCAATTATATCCTCAAGGTTCTTTTACTAATCAAGGAGAATAAAATGGCTAGTATTGATGTAGAAAATATTGATGTTTTAGCAAGTGATTTTGAAAACAAGATGGGATTCGCCCATAACAGTCAAGGACTTGAAATGACCGATGGTCAGCTCGTTAATTTTATGTTGCTTTGTAACCACGAGATGTTGGGATTTGAAGATGACGAAGAGATGATGATGGATGAAGAGCCTCATGGTGAAGTCAAAGTTATCAAGATGGGAAACAAAGATGCTCGTGAGATGATGGATAATCTTTTAGGTCATGACCCATTAAGGCTTGTGGAGTAAGTATTGGCTAAAATTACCAAATTAATAAAAGGTGCTCTTCCAAAAGACTTAGGCTCTTTAGCTAATTTAAAAAAAGAAAATCTTGGTGCGTTGCCAGAGAAAAAAGATATGCTTATTCTTCATAACACAACGGAAAGCAAATTACGAGATGCGGATTATTTAGGTGGTTTTGCTTCGCCAAGTTTGGCGGTTGTTCGGGAAGGCGTTCCGTTTCCTTCCTTTGGCGAGATTACATTAATAGGCGATCCAAAACGATTTGATCCAAAAATAAGACACAATTTATTTTACAGTTCGGACGCTTACACGCCAAGATCACCACAAAGTTATAGAATCCCAAAAAAAGACGCATGGAAAAAATTTCAAGATCGATATGGGCATGAAGATTCAAATTATTTGGGGAATGAATTAGAAAACAAAGCAACAAAGTCAAAGGCACATAGTGGTTTAGAAGACGATGTAAAACGCTTTTTATTGAAGTCAAAGACGTTTAAAGAAAGTGGAAAATCTTTAAGAGATGAGATGGATGATTTATTTGGCGAGACAAGATATTTTAAGTATGAGAATCCCACTTACGAGCGAAATATGGAAATGTTAAACAAACGACTCGAAACAGCATCGCCCAGTGAATCAGAAGCCATTTATCGACAAATGGATCGTTTGGAGCGTAATCGCTATAAAGTGAAACCATACGAGTTAGATGCGGTGGCGAATGTGATGAAAAGGATGCCACAGGTCGGAGGTGAGCATGGAATGGGTTCAAAGGGCGTTGGTCGATTAAAGGCTGCTTTAACTGAGAGATTTAAAAACTTTGATGAAATGAAAAACAGACGAGCCGAAATACAAGATGTTGGCACAATAAAAGATGAATTTAAGGATCGTTATTTGGATCAGTTAATAAAAATAGCTGAAAGGCAGTCAGAAAACAACAGATTTGGAAGCATGGACAATGTAGCCGATTTTATGTTTGACGCTGTTCAACAGGGTGGCAACTTAAAAGACGCTATGAGGCGTTTAAGCAAAAAAGAGTATTATGAGGCGTACAACATTACAGATGATGACATTGATGAAATGGTCACGTTTCTTAACAATTTGAAAAAAGCTCCGGTTGGCTATTTTGAGGGCAAACCAACAAGGGCGGTTGACTTCTCAGAGTTCCCTGGTGCAATTGTTCCAGAAGATACAAGTGATGAAATTGTCGAGTTATTAAAAAACAGAGGAATTAAAAAAATAAAAAAAATGCCAAGAGGTGCAGGAAATGATCTTGCAAAACGAAAAGCGTTTCCAGAATTAATGTTTTCGGTTGGAGGTATTGGTGCTCTCCCATTTTTAATGGATGAAAACGCTGGTCCTTATGCCTCTGGTTATGCTGCCCCTAATAGTCAGGAACAATAATGCCAGCCTACAAAGTCAAAAACGGTTATCGATGGGGCAAATCTGGAAAGATTTATAAGACCCGAAAAGAGGCTGAGAAGCAGGGTCGAGCTGTTTACGCTTCTGGCTACAAAGGCAAAAATCGTGGGTAAAGGAACATTAGGTGTTCTTAGATTACTTGTTGAAATGGCAGGGGAACGCCTCCGTGGGCAAAGAGCTGGAGCTTTGCCTAGAGATGCATCTGAGGTAAGAAGGAGAGAAATTTTAGATCCGGCAGGGCTTTCTAAGATAAGAATGCCAGATTATCCCGAAAACATTGATTATGATTTAACCCCTGTTGATCCTTCAAAGGTTGCCCCTAAAAGAATTATTAATATTTCGGATCTTCAAGGTGATGTTTTAATCCCTGCTGTTGGTGATAGAACGAACATTGGTGCACTGTCTCGCATTGGTCCTTACAAATTAAGCTACCCGGTGGATTTAGAGGGTGGAAATCAATTTATGCGTTTTCTTGACACAGGGATCTGGGCATCACATAAAGATAAAATGAATCCAATAGTTCGCAAAGCCCAAGCAATTTCAGAGGAGGGAAAGACTCCTAAAATTATTTATACAGCAATGGGGGGAGGGGCAAGTGATTTTTCTACAATGATGTCTGATGTTACTCTTGATGTTATTTCTCAAAGCAAAATTTTTAAAAAAGATGCAAAAGAGTTTGATAAAATTATTAAAAAAGAAGTTGATAAAGACTGGGTTGGTATCTTAGATCCAAAGGCAAGAGATTATATGGCTGATAAAATGACCGGGACAAATCGTGCAAAAGTTTTTAAGCAGATGGATAAAGACAAATGGAAACAAAAAGGATTTCCTCATATTGGAGTAATTAGGGCAGCAATTACTGATCCTGATTTGTTAACCACAAGGGCATTGTCATCGGGTCGTTCTATTGGGGATATTGACGTTTCAGGACAGATAAATCCATCAAGACATAGAACATATCCTTATGAAGCTCAAGGGCAATATTTAGGTGGGTTGCGATTTGATGTGCCAAATGAATTAGTTTTTAGAGATTTTTATAAATTAAGAGAAAGCGGTGAGCCTCGCTCTGATCAATATTCATTTTTACTGTCATCCCCACAAATTAGACAAGAAGTCGATCAGCAGATGGTTGATGAGGTTAGTCGATTTATTGAATTAATGAGACAAAAGGAGTAATAATGGCTAAAAAAACAGTGGAGGCACCGGAGGGGTTTCATTGGATGAAATCTGGCAAAAGCTATAAACTAATGAAAAATCCTGCTGGCGGTTACAAACCGCACAAGGGGGCCAGCAGGAGAGCAAGTTTTGAAATTCAAAAGGTGCACAAAGGCTAATGGCAGAATACAAAGGTAAGAAAGTAAAACTCAACAATCCTCGCAGAATTAGCAAGGGTGAAACCAGCTATGGCAAAAAGAAGAGTGTGGTTTACGTCATGGATGGGGATAGTGTTAAGCGTGTGACGTTTGGTGACCCTAATATGAAGATTAAGAAAAATCAAAAAGGTCGCAGAAAAAATTTTAGGGCAAGACACAACTGCGATAATCCCGGTCCAAAGACAAAGGCACGTTACTGGTCGTGCAAGGCTTGGTGATATGAATCCAATATTTAGATTTTTACTTGGGCTTGTAAGAAAAAGCAAACAATATGACGTATATCATGGAACACGACACGATATAGATCGTTTTGATATAGATCATCCAGGTCGTAAGGACATGGGATACTTTGGTAAAGGCGTTTACACAACGGATAATCCTGAGCTGGCATCTATTTATGCGAAATGGATTAAAAAAGGTCCAGTTGGTCCTAATGTAATGCCATTAAAAGCAAATTTAAAGAATCCTTATTTTGCTACAGAAGAAGACCGGGCGATGCTCAGAAACAGTGGAATTAGAAGTAAAGAAGCTGGTCAGGCAGCAGCAAATCAATTTACACAAGAATTAAAAAAACAAGGACATGATGGGGTTATTTTTACTCACTCTGACCAATCAAGGGAAATTGTTGTTTTTGATCCCAAAAATATTCGTTCTCGTTTTGAAAAACAAAAGTCATCATCAAATGTCCCGGCTGGCTTGGGAGTTTTAGGAGGTTTGTCTTATGTCAAAGAAAGTGGCGATTAAAAAAGTAGCACAGGCAGAAATAAGAGCAGCAAAAAGTTTTTTAGAAAAAAAGGGAATAAGTTCGAGTGAAATTAGCCCTAAAAAGTTTGCTCAATTGGCTAAAAAACTCGATAAAGGGTTTCAAGAGGTACTGCAGATCCTTGCTATGACTCTTTCAGGAGGTCAGGTATGATTGACTCTTTAGGTCCAACAGAATATCGGATTCAGGTTATCGTTCCTGAACAAAAGGCAGAAGATCATCAAAAATGTGAAAAAGTTGAAAAAGCAGAAAAAACCGAAAATGAGCGAAATAAAGGTTGATATTTTAAGACCGTTTGGTCCTCGAATACTAAAAGCCAACGTACCGCAAAAAATTGTTGATGATTTAAATCAGCATTGCGATGAAAGGACTGTGGAAGAGCATGATGCCTCAACGGACTTGGTGGGTCATGTTCAAGAAGAATTAAAATGCGATATTAACCAGATAAAATCTTTGGGAAGTTTGCTATATAATTTAACCTTTGCTTTATATGAACAGTACATGAATGAGAGAAATGAAAAGATAACAAGCCGACCAGATCGAATTGCCATTCATAATTCCTGGTTCGTAAGGTCATTTGCGAATGATTACAATCCGGCGCACCTTCACACCAATAGCAGTTTCTCCTGTGTGCTGTATTTGAAAGTTCCTGAAGGTATTAAGGAAGTAAACACTAAAAATACTAAAAAGAAATATGCCACAGAAGGATATATTGACTTTATTCATGGCGGTTCGGGATTAATATGCCCAGCAAACCTTTGTGCCCAGCCAAAGGTCGGGGATTTGTATATATTCCCAGCAGAGTTATTCCACACCGTTTATCCATTTTATGGTGATGGAGAAAGAAGGTCTTTCTCTGCTAATATGTCTTTAGATATGAAAGGGAAAGATGGCTAAGATATTACCAGAAGCTGTTTCTAGGTTTCACAAAGAATATATTGATCCGGTTTTAGAATCTGTAGTTCCTAAATACAAACCTCGGACAGCCTCCTATAAAGTTGGACCTTATGCCTCTGGCTATGTCTCTCATAAAGATTTACAACTTTTACCAGAACCCGGACCAGAACGTCTACAGGAGTGGAGTGCATTGCCACCCAGAACTGCTCAAGACAAGACTCGTGATTTTGTTCGTAATTTAATAATGAAGGCAGGACCGGGTTACGACACAGCAGCAAATATTTCTCGGTACATAGTTGGGGATATTAATGCACCTTTAACACAAGGTGGTATTGGAGCTTTGGACTTTACTCCGGCTGGTTTAGTGTTTTCTGGTCAATCTCTTCAGCAAGATTTAAAAGAGATAGATAGAGAACTTGATGAAGGGAGAATTCCTTCTCCTGCTTCAGCCATTTTACCAATTATTGAGTTAGGGCTGTCAGGTGTCGAGGCAACTGGGCTGGGTCTGCCAATGGCTAGAGCTATGAAAAAAACTCTGAAAAATCCTGCTGTAAAAGAGTTTGCAAAAAATCTCTTAGAGAAACTCAAACCAACAGAATTAAGAGGATCACTGTCACAATTATCACAATTAAATCGGCTTAACATAGTTCCTGATGGTCCTAAAGGTGCTTTAGCTGAACTTCCTCCAAGACCAAGAGAAGTTGACCCAGAAGGGTTTTACAGCGTTGTGCAGGAGGCAATATCTTTAATTAAACGTGGTAAGGGAACCGGGCAAGAGTTTGTTGATGAGATGAGGTCGCAGGCTGTAAAACAAGGCTATCCTGTAAAATCCTTCAATAATGAAATAAAAGCAATGGGTCTGAATTTAGATTCTGAATTTACTAAAGAAGAATTTGCACAGCATCTTAATGACAAGCGATTTACGGTTGACGTTGTTGAAAATAAATCATCAGGACTTCCTGTCGGCTCGCATAACCAGAGAGGAGAAGGTCTTCTATTCAATGAAATTGAGACGGTGGCTTTTGAGGATTTGCCTGTTGGTCATAGAGATTTTTTTGAAGAGGAGATTAAAACAGAACGAAGAGATTATATTCGAGATTCTTTAGAAATAGAACTTTCAGGAGGATATTCACTAAGCCCGGAATTGGATCGAGAGGCAGCCTTTAACAAGGCAGCAATTTTAAAGGCTTTTGATGAAAACAAAACAGAATTTATTGATGTCGATGGAGATACCCAAGATTTTGAAGATAAAATTGATTCCATTGCTTACGATATAGCTAGAGAAAATTATGAAGATCCTTCTCAGGCATACCAACGAGTCCCTGTGGTAATAGACGGTGATGAACAATTTACTTTGTTCCGAGGTGGCGAAGATGATCAGTGGCAGTTAAGAGAAGGTGATGGGATGCTTTCGGAGAACTTGCTAAGGCGTTCAGATGGGGAAGCCATCGTTAGTGAAGATAATTTAGCAGAAGCTCAAATACAAACAAGCATGTATTTACAAGATGAAGGGCTTGTTTCTTTTGAAGGTATGGATGATGGCTTACAGCAGATGCATGAGTATGCTTTGACGGATCAAGTAAATGTTCAGGGGACTCAACCTAACCGCAGGGAGATTTTAATAACTTCCCCTGAAGTTGGAGATTTTAAAGATCATTTTACATGGACAGATGACACGGTGGTGTCGAGTGTGATGGCTTCTGACTGGGATGGACCTATTGCCACAACGAGGGGGGATCTTCCGGCAAGCAACAAGGTTTTATACGGTGATGAAATTCAATCAGATCTTTCAATGGCAAACAGCAGATGGGGGCAAAGAACAAAAATTATAGAAACGGATGTGCTTCCGTTGTTAGATGACCTTAGATACTTTTCAGATGAACTTGAAAATTTTAGATCTAATAAGTTGGGTTCTATGGCAAACTTAGAAAAGAGAATCAATAGATTCGTTACAACTAATAATCTCGATATAACTCATGTAATAGGGGGGATAAGTCGTTTGGTAAAAGATTTTGATAAGCCAATGACCCCACTAGACGTTTCAAATTCAGTTAATATTTTGACAGACCATATACGAAGTGTTGAATATTTCTTTGGTGATTTAGATAAAGTGTTCTCTTATTCTCCAAGATTATATTCTAGTCTTTATGGTGAAAATCGTTTATCTGACAACTTAGCTTCCGCTAGAGAAAAATTAAACCAAATAAAAGGACCGGAAACAAATATTCCCAACCCTTGGCAAGATACTTGGCACGAGTTGGCGTTGAAGAAACTTATGAAAACGGCAGTCGATGAAGGCTATGATTATGTCATGGTTCCTAAATCAGAAACTTTGGTTGCAAAATGGGGTGCAGGTATGGTTGAAGGGCGTGAAGGAGCTTACAGAAAAATGTATCAGACGGTTTATGATCGTAAAATTCCTAGTTTTTTAAAGAAGTACGCTAAACAATATAATAGTGAATTAATTGATGCGGAACTTGGAGCGAGTGGTGTAATGGCTGCCCCTGAAACAACCCTGATTAAAATTACTCCAGAGATGAAAGAAGCAGCCAAGGAAGGGCAGCCCTTATTTAATATTACCGTGGGCACCACAGCAGGGGCTGGAGCTTTATCGACACTAGATCAAGAGGAGCAAGTTGATTAAATGAATGTGTTTAATTTTTTAAACAGCTTAAATCGCAAAAGCTATGGCACAGAGAAAAACTTTGGTGTCTTACAAGGCATAGGAGATTTAAAGCGACAAAAAGCTATAGACATGGCTTTGGAAAAATATCCTATACTAGAAAAAAACAAAGTCGAGATACTTAATAACCCACAAATAGAAAACATAGGCGGTGGTCTTTTGGAGTTTTATCCAGCCGATGAACCAAGAAGACCAGAAGGCACAGAGGGCAGGGATGCTATAGCTGTGTTTAGTCCAGAAACAACACCGTATGACATGTTATTAGACTATGTGTCACATGGAGCAATAAAGACTGATCCAACGGTAAAGCAATCATATGAGCAACTTATTGGGTCATTAACACCAGGTCAATTAGAGGCTCAGAGGAAGCGTTACAGGGATTACAGTCGGGGTTATTATGTCGATGGGTTAGGTCAAAAAAGATACTTAGCCAACCCTACCACCAATCAGCCAAAAGAAACAAGAAGTTTTGAGCAATGGAAGAATATCTCAGATGACGCTGGAATATTTAGAGGTGCTTTGGGGCAATGGGACAAGAGGGCATTTACACAACTACAGTTAAAAAGGTTAGAAAAGTTAATGAAGTATTTAAATTTGCAAAATAATATATAATATGAATCGTAGTCAATTTTCATCATTAATATCGAAAGGAGGCAAAATGAGATATGGGAATGTGAAAAAAAAGAAACCAGTGAAAAAAAAGAAGGTAGCTTATGGAAAAACAAGAAAATATAGTTGAAGTTCATGTGACAGGGGTTTCCTTGTCAGGAAAGGTGAAGGATGACGCTAACCGAGTTAATGAGGATAGTGAAGACCAGGCTTCTGGAGCAGAAGACAACCATAGCAAGTGACATGGTTGAAGGACGTATGGGCAATTTTGATGGCTATACGAGGAACGTCGGGGTGGCAGAAGGATTGCAACAATCTTGTGACATCATTGACGAAATGATTAAAAAATTAAACGAAGAGGATGAATGACATGTCTCATCAACATGATTTACCAGTACCAATGGGTTGGAAAGTTCTTATCCAGCCAAATGAACCAAAGAAAAGTACACAAGGTGGCATTGTAATTCCAACTAAAGCCATAGAAGCTGAGGAGTATTTAACAGCTCATGGCACAGTTCTAGCCAAGGGAGAGCTTGCGTATAGAGATAAAGATACCGGGCAATCTTGGAAATCACATTTTTTTCCAAAAATTGGTGACAAAGTGACTTATGGTAAGTACGCAGGGCAAAAACTTATCGTTAATGGTCAGAAAATGCTTTTGTTAAACGATGACGAGGTTACCTCTATCCTTCCCGAAGGTGCAGAGATAACTTCTTATGTCAATTAGGAGGATTGCTATGTCTGAAGATCAAATTAAAGAAGTAGAGCAGGAAATTGAAGAGACAGTAAAAAAACAAGCTGTTTCAGAAGATTTTCAAATAGAAGTTACAGATCAAGAATTAGAACAGAAAGAGCCGGAGCAGAAGGAACTTGATTTAAATGATGTAAATTATGGGGCAAAAGTTCAAAAAAGAATTAAAAAACTGGTTTCTGAGCGAAAGGCTGCAGAGCAACAGACAGCAGCATTGCAAGAACAAAACGCCCAGTTTCAAGCTCGATTAGAAAGACTGGAAAGAGGCAATCAGCATCAAGCTGAAAACAATTTTCAGCAACACTACAATGACACTAAAGCTGCATTAACAAAGGCTGTTGAGGAAGGTGACACGGAGTCACAAGTTAATTTCTCAGAACAGTTAGCTGATATGAGGGCTGCAATTCGAGTTAATGAGTTGCAACAAAGACAAATGCGAACACCCTCTCAGCCTCAAAGACGACCTGTTGAAGAGGAAGATAATAATCCTCCTCCAAAAAAAGCAATGACCTGGTGGCGAGAAAATGAATGGTTTAATGGCTCAGGTTTTGAAAGAGAAACGGCTGCAGCTCGTGCAATTGATGTCCAATTGGATTTGGAGGGGCTTGATAAAGAATCGTCAGAATATTACGATGAATTAAATAATCGTTTACGAAAGATCTATCCTGAGCTAATATCACCTAAAGCACCAAAAAGAGCAAAAAGCAGATCGCCTGTCGCACCTACTGCTGGTGGCTCGGCTGGAGGCTATAAGGGTAATAGAGTTCGTTTAACTCAAGATCAACTTAGGATGGCAAGAGAGCTTGGTATTACAGATGAAAAAGGTCTTAAAAAATATGAAGCAGAAATCCGTAACCAGAATAGAAGGGGATAATTGTGGCTAAACGAAACGTAAGAGCAAATCAAGTTAGAAAGAATATTCGAGAAGAAGAGTCTCGGCAGGAAACTGCATGGAAACCACCCTCTTTATTGGACGCTCCCGACCCTCGACCGGGAATGGTTCAAAGGTGGATTGCTACCTCGATTCAAGGTAAGGATACCCCAGACAACGTGTACAAGCGTATGCGAGCTGGCTGGGAACCACGCCCTGCAGATACTGTGAAAGATAAGAGATACCCAACTATTAATCATGGACAGTGGGCAGGTTGTATTGGCGTTGAAGGAATGTTGTTGTGCGAAATGCCTGTGGAAAAACACAGAGCAATGAAGAATTATTATTCTGGTAAGAACGCAGAACAAAATGAATCCGTCAGTTACGATCTGGATGCGTTAGGAAGTCGCTCGGGGTTGCCAATATCGCAAGATAGGCAAACAACAACGAGTCGTGGTCAAGATTTATCGATCATGAATGATTAATATTTAGCTCTAAGGAGTGATGAAAAATGGCAAATGTAGATGCAGCTTTTGGGTTTGTCCCAATTCGCACTATGAGTGGTTTTGCACCTCGAGCAAATAAGTACACTATTACGAGTACGCTGGCTGAAAATATTTTCACAGGCGATCTCTGTATTGTTACTTCTGGTGGCGTTTTAACACCGCATACTGCTACTGAAGTCAACAATATTGGTGTATTTGCAGGGGTAAGCTATACCGCTTCGGATGGTTCTTATGTTTACAGTCAGTATTGGCCGACAGGCACAACTGCTACAAACATAATAGCTTTTATTTACGATGATCCTTTCACTGTGTTTAAAGTGCAATCGGCTGGTAGCCCAGCTCAGACTAATATCGGTAATTGTGCTGATGTTGTCGCTGGAACTGGTTCGACCACTACAGGACAGTCGGGATTTGAAATTTCAGGAACAATGGCAGCAGGTACTGCAACGGCAAAAATTATTGCTTTGCATGATGCACCGGATAATGCCTTTGGAACCAATGCTGTCATGGAAGTGCTTATCAATGAGCACCTTCTCAAAGACAGTGCTGGCATTTAATCGGAGGGTATAAACAATGGCAATGAATAGAGCACAATTTGCAAAAATGCTTGAGCCAGGGCTGAATACTCTTTTCGGTCTTGAATATGATCAATATCCACCGGAGTATTCTGCGGTTTTTGAAGCAAATACTTCCCAAAAGGCATTTGAAGAAGATGTCCTGTTGGAAGGGTTTGGTTCAGCTCCAGTGAAAAATGAAGGTGCTGCTGTAGCATATGATTCGGGTAGCCAGCAATGGACTGCACGTTATCAGCATGAGACAGTGGCTTTGGCTTTCAGTATCACTGAAGAGGCAGAAGAGGATGGTCAGTATGGTTCAATTTCTTCTCGTTACACAAAAGCATTAGCACGATCAATGTCTTCTACAAAGGAGATCAAGGCTGCTAATATTTTGAATAATGCAACTGATTCTAGTTACACAGGTGGTGATGGGGTTGTTCTTTTGAGCACTGCTCACACTACTCGTAATGGAAATCAGAGTAACACACTGGCTACTGCAGCCGATCTTTCCGAAACATCATTGGAATCCATTCTAATTCAGATTGCTGATATGAAGGATGAACGTGGTCTACGGATTGCTGCACAAGGCACAATGCTGGTTATTCCAACAGCATATAGCTTTACTGCAGAACGTCTGCTAGAGTCTCAGTTGAGAACATCTACGGCTGACAATGACATTAACGCAATTCGTTCCGGTGGCTATCTGCCAAAGGGTTATCACGTTATGAGGCGTTTGTCAGATTCTGATCAGTGGTTTGTCAAGACTGATGTGCCTGATGGCTTAAAAATGTTCCAACGCTCTCCTCTAAAGAAGGGCATGGAAGGTGATTTCGAGACAGGAAATGTACGCTACAAAGTTCGTGAAAGATATTCTTTCGGTTGGACTGATTGGCGTGGAGTTTTTGGTTCCGAAGGAGCTGCATAATACTTAGGGAGGGTTAACACCCTCCCTTAATTTTTTTTAACTTCTGACAGCGAAAGCTGACACTAGCCAAGACAGGAGAAAATTATGGCTAATACTACATTTACGGGACCAGTTCGGTCCAAAGATGGTTTCGATGCCATCATAACTAATAGCACAACAGGTGCAGTTACTAATACAATGTCTATGGAAACTTATGTAGCAACAGTTACAGTTGCTGACGGTGCTACTACAGGCAAAGAGTCTGCTATTGGTATTCCTTCTAATTTTATACCAATGGGTGTAATGGTAGCAGTTACAGGAGCAGCATCTAATGCAGTTAATTTACAAGACATAGGCACAGATGCCGATACGGATGGATTTGTAGACGGTATTTCCGCTGCAGTAAACTCAGTGGGATTCAAAGGATTTTTTCCTTGCAATGGCGTTTTAGGAATGTCTGGAGGAACTACTACAGCAGCCACAGCAACTGCGGATGAAGTAGAGGTTGTTCTTTCGGGAGATCCTGGGGCAGATACTACTGTTGTTCTGAAATTCTTTGGATTGTCTAGCTCTTCTGATGCTTCTTAAAAGGGAGGTAAATTATGGCAGACATTACAACATCAACTAAAATATCAGAAAGCACTCGTGAGGTTGTTTATGCTTTTCAGTATCAATATGTTGATACAGGTAATGAAAGTGCTGTGCTCAAAATAGATGTATCTGGTTTGAGTAATAGTGCAGATGGTAGTGCTTGTACAGGAGTCCGGATAGCAGAAATATGGTGGGTTATATCCGCAATGACTGTAGAGGTGCTGGCTGATGCAGATACAGACGTTATTATGTTGCATTTGACAGAAGGGCAAAGTGGTTACCAAGACTTTTCTACAGTAGGAGGATTGCCTACAAGCTCTGGTTATGGAGCTAATGGTACAGGTGATATAAAATTTACCACTACTGGTGCAGGTGCAGCAGGTGATGCTTACCAAGTTGTTATCCGAGCAATAAAACAATACTAATGGCAACTTCAGGCACAGTCGCATTTAGACCTAATGTAGAGGAAATAATTTCCGAAGCATATGAACGTTGTGGTATTGATGCTCAAACTCGCACAGGCTATCATGCTGAGTCGGCTAGACGCAGTTTAAATATGCTTTTTTCGGAGTGGGCTAACCGAGGTATTAACTATTGGGCGGTTCAAAATAATACATTGAGTTTGGCTGCTGACACGATTGTTTATGCGTTGCCAGCAGGGACAATAGATTTAATTGATGTTGTAGTTAGGGAGACTTCTGGCAGCACAACGACAGATACGGTTATAAACCGGGTTAGCATTGCTAGTTATAATCAAATTCCTAACAAAAGCTCTTCTGGTAAGCCAAGTCAGTACATGATTGACAAACAATACACGCCAAATATTTATGTGTGGCAAGTTCCTGAAGACACATCTTATTCTTTGCTTTATTGGTCAATAAATCAATTAGAAGATGTTACAGAATCTAATCAAGATGCAGATATTCCGTATCGTTGGTCAGATTGCATTTGTGCAGGGTTATCTAGCAAGTTGGCAATGAAATATCAGCCAGAAAAATTTGATATGTTAAATCAGGTTTACGAAAGGGCATTTGAATTTGCAGCGTCAACAGATAATGATGGGGTTTCTATGAGAGTACGACCAACTGGATTAAATTTATCTTGATATGTATGCTAGAAGAGCTAAAGGTAAAAAATCAGTAGCCATTAGTGATCGTAGTGGTTTTAAAGTCCCCTATAAATCGTTAAAAACGACTTGGGATGGTTTGCGAGTGGAACCTGAAGAGTGGGAGCCTAAGCATCCCCAGCTTACCCCTGCAAAAAATGTTATTGATGCTACAGCATTATTTAATCCAAGGGCAGATAATGATCCTGACCCTATAGAATTTTTTGTCGGATATAATTATGGTGATATTACAGCCGATGCTCAAAGCCGACCATCTATTGGAATATCAGGCACAGGTGCAGTAGGATTTAGCCAGGCAACTAGCGATCTTCAGGTGTTTGTGGTTGAAACAGGATTAGCTGGTACAGGTGCAGTTGGCACAGAGTCAATTACGAATGATATAGCAGCACTTACAGGCGTAGCTGGTACAGGAGCTGTAGGGACAGAAACGCTTGAGGCTTCAATTACTGAAGTTGGCGTAGCTGGTACAGGAGCTGTAGGGACAGAAACACTTGAGGCTTCAATTACTGAGGCTGGCGTGGCTGGTACAGGAGCAGTTGGTTCTGAAAGCCTTAACATTGGTGGTTGGGGTAATGAGGCTTGGGGCGACAATACATGGGGTGATGGATAGATGAATTACACGACATTAGTTAGTACAATACAAAATTTTGTGGAGGATGATTCCACGGAATTGTCTAATTCAATTCCAACAATCATTACTCAGGCAGAGTCAATGGTTTTTCAATCATTGCCAAATCTGCCTTGCTTTCGGAATGTAACTACTGGAACATTGGTTGTTGGCACTGCTGATTACACTGTGGCTGACGCTCGAATGATCCGTCAAGTTTCAGTCACTGATTCAAGTAGCAATGTAAATTATTTGGATCACAGGGTTGATTCTTATTTAAAAGATTATTGGAAAAATTCAGCTACAACAAGCACACCAATAATGTATAGCACCAAAAATGCAACAACTTCTGGAACAATTGTCACACTTGCACCCACACCTAGTGCAACTTTGGCTTATCAAGTGGATTACATTGCACCAGAAACAGGTTTATCATCATCAAATGCTAATAGCTGGGTTGGAGACAATGCAGAAAATATATTATTAGCTGCTTGTTTGTATGAAACTTCAGCTTTTCTTAAAGCAGCAGAAACGCTATCCTTGTACAAAGCACAATTTGATGAAGCATTAAAACTTTTTCAACAAGAGATGATTCGAGATTATTCAGCAGAATATAGTGGAGGTATTTAGATGGCAATTACACAAGCAATGTGCACAAGTTTTAAGTCTGAGATCCTGCAAGAAGGTCATCAGATGGACACTGATACAATCAAAGTTGCACTTTTCACAAGCAGTGCTAGTCTTGGTGCAAGCACCACAGCATATTCAACTAGCAATGAGGTGAGTGGGACAGGTTATACCGCAGGAGGTGTAACTTTGACTAGCACCACAGTTGCAACCACTGGAACGGTGGCATATTTCGATGCAGATGATCCGTCTTGGACTTCAGCATCATTTACTGCCAGAGGTGCATTAATCTATAACGACACAAATTCAGATAAAGCAATTGCGGTATTGGATTTTGGTGGTGATTTCACTGTTGCAGGTGGAACATTTAAGATTGTTCTCCCAGCAGCAGGAACTGCTGCAATTATTAGAATAGATTAAGGAAAAATTATGGCAAGTACCTATGTAAATGATTTACGACTCAATGAGATGGCGACAGGTGATGCCTCTGGCACATGGGGAACTGTCACCAACACCAATTTAGAGCTGATTGCTGAAGCATTTAGTTATGGCACAGAAAATATGGGCAGTGACGCAAACACTACCATAACTGTGGCTGACGGATCTTCAGACGAGGCACGCTCTCTATATCTGAAAGTGACTTCCACTTCACTTAGTGCAGATAGAGAAGTGACCCTTGCTCCAAACACATTATCAAAAGTATGGATTGTTGAAAACGCTACCACAGGTGGCAAAGCCATCACCATTAAGCAAGGCACAGGTGCAACGATTGATATTCCTAATGGGGATGTGAAAATGGTTGCCACAGATGGTGCCGGAGCTGGTGGTGCGGTTTATGACCTTATGGTTGACTTGAATGTTGCCACCAAGCTAACGATTAAAAACCCATCTACAAGCGATGACACTCCGGCAACATTATTGTTACAGACTGGCGATACGGACATTGCGGTTGATGATAAATTGGGAGTAATAAATTTCCAGGCTCCAGATGAAGGAGCAGGAACAGATGCTATTTTGGTGGCTGCAGGAATTGAAGCCATTTCAGAAGGGGATTTCTCTAGCAGTAATAATGCCACCAAGTTAAGTTTTAAGACAGGGGCAAGTGAAGCAGCTGCCGAGAAAATGTCTATTAGTAGTGTTGGAAACGTCACTATGAAGCAAACCGCTACAGGCGACGACACTCCTATGACTCTGCTTCTCCAAACTGGAGAAACAGACATTGCTGCTGCCGACAAACTTGGTGTTATAAATTTTCAAGCTCCTGACGAGGGTACAGGCACTGATGCGATATTGGTTGCTGCCGGAATAGAAGCTGTTAGTGAAGGTGATTTTAGTAGTAGCAGTAATGCCACCAAGTTAAGTTTCAAGACAGCTAGTTCGGAAGCAGCAGCTGAAAAAATGGCTATTAGCAGTGTGGGTAATGTCACCATGAAACAGACAGCAACAGGTGATGACACCCCGATGACATTGCTTTTGCAGACTGGCGAGACAGACATTGCTGCAGATGACGTACTGGGCAAAATACAGTTTCAAGCTCCTGACGAGGGTACAGGTACAGATGCTGTCCTAGTTGCTGCAGAAGTGGCTGCAATTTCTGAAGGGGATTTTTCCAGTAGTAGCAATGCAACCTCGTTGTCATTTAAAACAGGCAGTTCCGAAGCTGCCACAGAAAAAATAAGAATAACGAGCAACGGAAACCTTTTAGCGAACACGACAGCAGCTGGAGCATCCTCAATTGTGCATGAACTGCGAACCCCAACCGGTTATGACGATGGCAAGTGGACAATGAAATTGGTGGGCACAAGCACAAACACGGACGCCACAGGGCCGTATGGACTGTGGGTTAACTATCCTAATGCCACGCCCGACAACAATAGCACTAACGACTTTTTCTTTGCGTCGGACGCTACTGCTGGTAGATTTATTATAATCTCCAGCGGTGATTACTGGAGCGCAGACGGCGGTTGGGTAGATTCTGACGAAAATTTAAAAGAAAACATCACAGACGCATCATCAAAATTGGCTGATATTGAAAAATTAAAAGTTAGAAATTTCAACTGGAAAGAGAGCCATCATCCATCTGTGGCAGATAAAAAATTAATTGGCTTTATAGCTCAAGAAATGGAAACTGTTTTTCCCGGATTAGTTCAATCACATGACATCAATCCGCAAGGGAAAGATGGCACCCCGAACATGAAAAAAGGCGTTAAAACGACTGCTTTGATTCCGATTCTAACAAAAGCCTTGCAGGAATTAAGTGCGAAAGTGACTGCATTAGAAGCAAGAGTAACCACATTGGAGGGTTAAGTTGGCATGTTCTGCTTGGACAGTAACTTGGGAAATTTTTATTTCAGTGATGATGCTCGTTTGTGTAGCGTCTTTAGTAGGCATTCTTGGCTATGCGTGGTATGAATTATGGAAGAACTAAGAAAATTAGAAGCAGAATTTAGACAACACGAGGCAGTTTGCCAAGAACGCTGGCTAGAAATGTTGAGTAGGATAAAACGCTTGGAAATGATTTTACTTTCCAGTGCAGGAGCTACAATTTTTTTATTATTAACTATGGTAGTTAATTGAGGATTTATGATTGATCGATCCAGCCAGCATAGGTCTAGCAATTGCAGGGGTAAAAGCTACTGCCGAATTGGTAAAGAAAGGTATCGATGCTGCACGAGACGTTAACGAAGTAACTAAGGATTTAGGTCGGCTTTTTGACCACACAGAAACTCTTAGCAAAGCAAAACAAGAAGTAGGCAAGGGGGAAAAGAGCAAGTCGTTGTCACAAAGTGCAATGGACATAGTAATAGCTGAGGAGAATGCAAAAAAACAAATTGAAAACATAAAGCAAAAGTTGTATTGGGGACCATACCCAAACGGTGCAGAAATATTTAAAAAATTTATGTCTACTCGCCAAAAAATGATGCGAGAGCAGAAACTTGAAGCAGAAAGGCAAAGGGCAAGAAGAAAACAAAGAATTGACAATGTTATTTATTACGGAAGCGTTATTGCAATTTTAGGTTTTGGTGGCTTTATGATTTGGTATGTAATTGATGCTTTGATTAGCATGGGTCAAAGAGCAGGAAAGTGGTAATGAGTATTTTTTTAATAGGAGTGGAAGAGTTGACTGGTAAAAAAACATTACAGGATAAATCAGAATATAATTATTTAGATTATGACGGTGACAATGAAATCAGCGACAAGGAATTAGAAACTCATCATAAGATTATGCAAGCAAAGCGTGAAGAATTACAAATTGAACACGCTGAGAAAATGCTGGATCAGCAGCGTTATTTATGCTGGGTCTCCTCTATATCTTCTATTGGTTTGCTTCTGGTATTACTAACTCCAATAATTCCGTTGCAGCGAGTTGAAATGGTGACGGCACTCCTTTCAACGTATGTGGTGGCGAATCTCGGCATAGTGGCTTCGTTTATGGTGACAACTGCGTGGGGGAGACGAAATGGAAAATAAAAAATGGTACGCATATATGGATGAATTTGGGATATGGAGAGCTACAAATAATTCGTGGATAATTCCGAACAACACAAGAACTCGTAATAGTTTTCAATCAGAAGAAGATGCGGAAGATTGGATAGCAAAGGAGAAACGCAATGGCATTAACAGCACTCTTGGGTCCAGCAACAAAGTTACTTGATAAGTTTATTGAAGACAAAGATCAAAAAAACCAGTTAGCTCATGAATTGGCAACAATGGCTGATCGCCATGCTCAAGAACTTGCTAAGGGTCAATTACAAGCCAACATTGAGCAAGCCAAAAGTTCTAGCGTTTTTGTGGCAGGAGCAAGACCAGCTATTATGTGGGTGTGCTGTTTGGGACTGCTAACACAATTTTTTGTTATGCCGATTGCAGAGTGGGCAACCGCAATCTGGGCACCAGATGTTGCTCTTCCTGAATTGAATACCGAACAGCTTATGACACTAACCCTGTCCCTGCTTGGTCTTGGTGGAATGAGGTCATTTGAAAAGTCAAAGGGTGTTGCTAGAGAGAGTTTAAAATAATGGCAGAATTTAGTCTTAGTGCGAGAAGTTTAGACCGTCTGCGTGGGGTGAATCCCAAATTACAAGCTGTGGTGCGGAGAGCAATAACTCTGACCAAAGTCGATTTTGGAGTAATTGAGGGGGTGCGTACTCTTGAGCGTCAGCAAGAATTGTTCGATAGCAAAGCCAGTCAAACCATGAAAAGCAAGCACCTTGCCGATGAAGATGGTTATGGTAGTGCCGTAGATCTAATGGCGTATGTTAAGGGTCGGGGCTGTTGGGAGCTAACTGTGTATGACGACATAGCGGATGCCATGAAAGAAGCTGCACAAGATGCAGACGTTAGCATTCGGTGGGGTTGTGCATGGCACATAAGAAATATTTGTGATTGGGATGGCACAATGGAGCAAGCCATGAATGCGTATATCGATTTCAAACGCATATCAGGTAAAAGACCGTTCTTGGATGGCCCACATTTCGAGCTAGGAGAATAGATGCCACTAACTCAATTAAAAATTAAGCCTGGAGTGGTAAAAGATTTAACCAATTATGCTACTGGGAAGTTGGGTCCATTTTGGACTGATTCTGATAAAGTCAGATTTAGAAATGGATTTCCTACAAAGATTGGTGGCTGGGAAAAAGAAACTTTGAATGGGCTTGATGCAAGTGGAGATGTTGACCGATCCTCAGAAGGTGTCATCAATGGAACACCAAGAAATGTCAAATATTGGCGTTCTGTGACCAATAATCAAGATTACATTGCCCTTGGAACATCTTCTCACTTGTACATCATTCTTGATGATGTGGTGTATGACATTACCCCTGTTAGAGCAACTTCTAGCAATCTATCGAACCCTCTGACGGTAACAGATGGATCAACCACCGTAACAGTCGCAGACAGCTCTCATGGAGCGTCCGTTGGCGATTGGGTTGTGATTACTGATGCAGCAACCACAGGTGGAATTGCAGCAGACACATTGAATCGGTATTCGGGATTTCAGATAACTACAGTTGTGGATGCAAACAATTTTAAAATTGAAGTGCCTTCAGCAGCCACATCGTCTGTTTCTGGTGGTGGGGGAACAACATTAGATGTCACTTATCTGGTTTCAGAAGGATTAGGCACTTCAAGTGGAGCAGGGGCAACAGGTTGGGGAGCTGGAACTTGGGGATTATCAACATTTGGCACTGCCAGAGCTGTTGCGGTGGATGTTGAGCTTTCACAATGGTCATTGAGCCTATGGGGTGAAGATCTTATTGCAACGGTCAGAAATGAAGATATTTATTTCTGGGATTTATCAGTAGGGCTATCAACAAGAGCTGCATTAGTGTCAGGAATTGGTGGGGCAGGTGATGTCCCGACTAAAAACCGCATGACGATTATTAGCTTCCCAGATCGGCATTTAATTAGTGCTGGCTGTGTGCCTTATGGTGGATCGGCTATAGACCCGATGCAGGTGCGATGGTCAACTCAAGAAGACTACGACATGTGGACTCCTACAGCCACCAATACGGCTGGTGGTCAAAGATTACAAATTGGAACTAAAATTGTGACAGTAGC
>Ga0080013_1000652_pt1 | contig 48336 bp, 46 predicted proteins | sample ETNvirenome_6_85_FD_69236 | JGI IMG/M metagenome (GOLD analysis project Ga0080013, IMG submission 69236) | Marine viral communities from the Pacific Ocean - ETNP_6_85 (SPADES assembly) (version 2) | ecosystem: Environmental > Aquatic > Marine > Oceanic | place: Pacific Ocean | collected 2013-06-19
TGTTTTTCGCGCCGCCGGGCCTAAGAATAAGCGTGCGATGTTTTTTAAGAAGCAACCCGAGATAGGTTAGCATCTTGTCGGTAAGAGGGGTCCAGGGATTACCGGCTTCTTCTGCTTGTTTTGGTGCCGAGGCTTGGAACAGCATACTGCCGGTGATGCGCCGCATCCAATCCACAACTGGCGAAGGGAGACCGATATTCTCGATCCCCTCCGCCAGGAGGAATTCATTCCATTTGTTAGACGGACGCAAATACATCAACTATAATTAGTTGTGTATATTACTTAATGTCAATTGTAATGGACTCAGACGCAGGGATTTCGCGGGGAACGAACACAGAAAGAATGCCCTGCTTGTAGTCGGCGCGGATGGTAGTAAAGTCCGCGTCGGCTGGGAGCTTCCAGAACCGGCTAAACGACCGATAGTAAACGCGCTCAGTCTTGTCAGTATTCTCATTGTCGTAAGAAATCGAAAGCTGGTTGTCTTCGATCTTCACATTCATATCATTCTTGTCAAGACCGGGGGCAACCACATCAATTCGGTATTCCTCATTGGTGGTGGCAACGTTGGTGCGCACAGAATAGTCATCGATCACGCTGGTGGCCGTGAAAAAATCGTCACCAAACAGGGTGTCGATCAGGTTTCGCTGGTTGCGAAAAGTGTTACTTAAAACGGGGTACATATATATAAATCTCCTTATTTATGTGAGCTGTACCGCTCACGATGTATAGTATAACATCTAAGATTTAGTTGTCAAGTACTTTATCCTTTTAAGAGGGTGCGGGTATCGTAGTTAAACTTCCGCGCCACGGCCGCAACGTCTCCTATGACCACGTGACTTTCCCGAACACCTCCGGTGTTAACGACCACCGACGTAAAGTCATGGTCGCTATCCAAGTCGGATGGCAGCACACCCTCTTCCAGCAGTCTCTTATATTCAGGAGCCCGGCGGATGCTTACCACATGAGCCTCGTTAATCCACACTTCCTCCAGCCCAAACTCGGCGCCGGCTTCAGTTACCTCTATCAATCTCACCATAACAAATCCTAAATTTTATAAAGACAGGTATCCAAAACTGACCAGCTGTCCCCTTCACAGTAAACTTGTATATATCCACTTCTCTGGATATCCGTGACCACCCCCAATTTCGGCGCACTCGTTTCCAAAATGCGGCTCGGTATGGGTAGCTGGTCTGAGGGGGTGTCAATAGTATGACAGTCTACAAGTCTAACAGCCTGGGGGATGTGAACCAGGTCTCCAATTTCATAATCAATCTTCATTTGCGGGCTCCTCGGGTGCCACCGGAGGAGCCGCGGCTTGAGCCTTCACGTGTCTCTGGTAATCGTCGAAACCTTTAACTATCTCTGTGACTTCCTCCAAACGCGTATCAACATTCACCAAAGCCTTTCGCATTTCTTCAATCAATTCGAAACACTTGGGAATATTGATAACAGTTTCGTCCTCCTGTCCTTTCAATTCTTGCTGGATGTCGTTGAAAAGACTGATTGCCTGCTGCATGTCGTCGGTCGATAAATTAATAATCTTGGCGGCCTCAGCGAGCACGTCCTCCTCCTCAACGGTATACGATAATCTAACTCTCATTAATGGGTCCTTTCTAAAAAATGGTCTGCCATGCGGTGGTGAGCATGAGGCCCACGCCAATAGATACTATTAGCCACATAACTTTTGTGTTGGTATTCTTCCAGCCTTCTAGTGCATCCAATCTTGCATCCAGTCGGCTTAAGCGTGCATAGAGCCCTTTATCGGGATTATACACAGCTTCTTTGATCTTGGCTATATTCTCGGCCAGTTCATCCTGCTTGTCGAGAAGCACTTGCATTTTCGTTGCAATTTCCGTCATCACTACTGTAAGTTGCTGATTGTAGTCTTCGTCAGGCACTGTCATTCCTCCGCATACCATAAATAGCCTTATACTTCTATAATGGCATGGGACGTTGTAATTAAAGTCCCCGCCGCTGAGGCCGCATTCTGAAGGGCCGTTCTGGTGACCTTGACGGGGTCCACGATCCCGGCCTCAATCATGTCTACAACCGCAAAGTCTCGAAAATTGTAACCGTGATTTTTTGGGGCCCTTTTGATTTCGGCTTCGATTAGATCTGGCGACAGCCCACAGTTAAATGCCATCTGTCGGAGGGGTGACAGCACCGCTGCCTGCACTATCTCTACTCCAAACTGTTGGTCGGGGTGTTCCACTTTTACCTCACCTAGAGTTTCAGATGCCCGCAGCAATGCTACGCCACCCCCCGGCACAATCCCCTCTAGCTGCGCAGACTTAACAGCCTCTAGTGCGTCCTCAATCCGATGCTTCTTTTCAATCATTTCTACCTCGGTGGCGCCCCCCACATTGATAACAGCCACACCCGCAGCCAGTTTCGTGATGCGCTCCTGTACTTTATCACATTCTTGTAAATCATCTAGAGCTTGAAGTTCAGTCTTGAGCAGTTCGATACGCTTGTCGATTGCCTTAAAGTCTCCCTTTCCTCCAATCACTGTAGTACTCACCTTAGTAATATCGATGGAGCGGCATTGACCAAAGTGTTGAAGTTTGATATCTTTGAGGCGCGCCGTAGATTCGCGCGTAATAAATTCTGCTCCAGTTGAAAGTGCAAGATCCGACAGCATAGCTCGGCGTCGCTCGCCATAAAATGGAGCCTTTACTGCTGCTATTTTTAGGGTACCCCTCACTGTATTCATAATCAAGGCTGCGAGCGCTTGTCCTTCTATTTCTTCTGCCACTATAATAAGTGGGCGTCCGTCCCGTGCCACAATTTCGAGGGCAGGCAGAATTTGATCGACGCCCTCAATCCTATTGTCAGTGACAAGCAACAGGGGGGAATCATAATGAACAGCGCCACGACGTTCGTCAGTCACAAAAGCGGATGCAGCATAGCCAGATTGAAGGCGAAAGCCTTCGATGATATCCAGGCTCGTATCTACGGTGCGCGATTCTTCGATGGTGATAGAGCCGTCTTTACCTGCCTTGTCAACCGCAGTCGCCACCAGCTTACCAATTGTTCTATCATTGTTGGCAGAGATGGTTGCAATATTCTCCACGTCATCGAGAGTTTCAATATGCGTTGCCAATTCTTTTAGTTCTTCTACCAGGCGCTCTACCGCCGCATCAATTCCTCGTTTCAATTCAACCGGAGATGCTCCTGCGGTGATATAGCGTTGCGCCTTCACCAGGATCTCTCTAGCCAACACGGTTGCAGTTGTGGTGCCGTCACCAGCCATTGCATTGGTCTGGGAGGTTGCCTGCTTGAGAATCTGAACTGCAGCGTTCTCGAACTCATCGTCCATATGAACAAAGGCAGACACTGTCACACCGTCCTTGGTAATGAAGGGGTCTTTGCCTTTCTGGTGGAGTATAACATTGCGGCCCTTGGGGCCTAGAGTTGCCGCCACAGTGTCGGCCAGAATGTTAACTCCCTCTAATACTTTTGCGTTTAATTTAGTACGCGACTCAAATTTACACTTGGGCACACGTCACCTCTCTTCCTTGTTAAGTTCTACCGACGGTGCCTTCGATGAGGGCGCGGCCGATGATGGCGCTTGGGTACATGCGGCCGGTGGTGTCGGTAGACACGAGCCCTTGGCCGATGATGCCTATGATAATAATGTGAAGACCAAGTCCTTGGCGCATCCACACAGAGTGTCATATAAAAAAAGCCGTTCCACACAGTATACGGTTGGGTATAGGGTGGACACGTGGGAGGGTGGGCTTCTGCTTCGGGAGCAGCCACCATCACTAACGCCGCTAACGCAGCGGCAACTAAAAATTTCTTCATTTTTTCCTTTCTTCTAGTGTTATTATAACATACTTGTTTACAATGTCAAACTATTTTATTATTACGGACCTTCTTTGGATGGTGCCTTCTGCGTCACCGCTTCCTTCGTCGCCGTGGCGATAGCGTCGGCCGCTTCCTTCGCCTTTTGGCCAGCGCCTTTCGGATTCGATTTCTCATCGTCTAGGCCAGCTGCAAAGTAAGCATTAAGATTAACGGAGAGGGTCTTTAGGTGAGTAAAGATACTGTACACCTGATTATTTAATTCGCCGCGGGCCTGCTGAAGAAGAGGCAAGATATTCATGGCGCCAATCTTGAGGGTCCCAAGCTCTTTCTGCACCACCGGCTCCCCACCCAGTGTTGCCTTCACTCCACCAGTGAGCACACCTTTACCCATCGAAAATTTCTTTGTTTCGAGGTACCCATACGACGAGTGGAGAGCCTCAATCCGAGCGGCGTTGTCCTTGAGGTTGTTATAATATTTAACCGATGCGTCGATGTCCTTGAGGCTAGCCGCAAAGTATTTACCTAGTTCCTTGCCAGCGGCTACGCGGGCGGCTTCGGGGCCCTTCCTTAACTCCTGAACCGCACCGGTAGCTGCCTTGGTGATGAGTGTGGCTATGTAATTACCGACTGAGGTCTCGGTCTTCCAGCCGGCCGGCTTTATGCGGTCCATCAATAGGCCCGAGTGGATCCCCTTCGCTTTGGCCTTCTTCGTGCGATGGTGTTCGCCGGGTGGATCGAAAGCATACACCTCGGGATTGTCTTTATACAGTTCCCGAAGAGCTTGGAGTACATGCGAGGCCGGGAAGGTTCCGGTGACCTTTTTAAATACGGGGCCACCGAATGCAAAAGTATCTTGCTTAAGGAGTTTCTCTAGGTCAGGGATGGCTTTAACTTCTGGAAGCTGGAGTGCGTCTTTAAAGACAGCCGCCAGTATCTCTTGCCTTTTTTCTTCAAGCTCTTCCGCGGTCACGCGCGGGCGCCCCACCGCTTCTGCTAAAGTTGGGGGTTCCTCACCTGGAGTCTCTTCTGCACCCGCTTCGGCGCCGGTCTTAACCAGCTGACCGTTCTCGTCCAGCGGAAGAGCCATAAGTTTCCGGTCGCGAGAGCTAGCCACGAAGTTAGCAATATTTTGTAGGGTAAGGGTGAATTGATAAAAGGCTAGCGTACCGTTTTGTTCCAGCCCTTCCCCTTCGAGATTTTTAAGAACTACAAGATAAACCATTCGGTTATTCATATTTTTGTCGGCCAGATCATCCACCAGATCCTGCCAACTTCCACCAATTTCAAGACCCGTCTCGGAATACAACTTAAGGCTGACGAATTCGCCCCCCGCTTCGAAGTCAGCAATGGTTTGGCTGCCGGTTTTAATTTGTGTGCCCCCCATTAACACGGCTATAAACGATTCAAAACTAAAGCCAGCCGAAGATGCATTGAAGTTTGTAATCACGCGCGTCAAAGTCTTGAAGAAAACCAGATAGCTCATCACATCTGCCACTACCTGGGCGGCGCCTTCACCGGACGCCACGGGCGGGCTTTCCATGAAGGCATTAAGCTTAGCAATTTTACTTTTCAGATCCTTTCCTGTCGCAATCCTCTCCAGGTAATTCATCAGTACCTGCCGCTGGCCAGTGGGTACCCCACCGCTGTCGTGTGTACGTGTGTCGGTCCATCCCAGTTCTGAAATACCGATCTCGGGAATAGCATTCCAATCGAACGTGTCGCTCTCGGGCGTACTACCGCCTCCTTCGTCGACCTCCCGCAAGAGTGCTGGGTCAATCCCCAGCGCTTCCATCGAATCCATCACCTCTTCAATCAGTTGGGCAATGCTCTCGAAACCAAAAAGGTCTCGGTTCTTTTTAAAGTGGTTCTCCACCATCGTATCAATATCCATGTGTAATCCTCGGCGCGGCAATACTAATTAGATGATTTTATCAACAAGACCCATTTCTAATGCTTCCTCAGCAGAGAAATATTCATCTGTGTTCTTAGAAAAAATGTTGTAATATTCACCGACTGAAATATTAGAATTCTCCGCGAGTGCCTGGATCATCATTGCCTCGACCTTCTTTAACTCTGCAAAGCTGGACCTAATCGTAGGGTGACTCCCTCCCAGGTCGCTGGAACAGTGATGAATCATGAGGCGCGCATTCTTGGAGATGTGCCGCTTCCCTTTGGTGCCGCCGGCCAGCAGCACAACGGCAGCAGACGCAACCCTGCCGTAGCCAAAAGTAGCGACGTCTCGATTGTTTTTAACAAGCTCCATCACATCATAAATGGCGAACATATCGTTGACGGAGCCTCCGTTGGATGAAATAAAAAATTCAACATCCCGTAGATTCTCGTCATCATTCTCATCGGGCAGTATCTTGCCTCCGTTTAACGTTAGCAAGCCGAGTACTATCTCCTTCATCGATTCTTCGTTGATGTCGGTGCACAGCCCTATCAGTGGGGGCTCTTCCTCTCCTGGGGCTTCGGGCTCCTTCACTGTGGATTCTTCCTCTACCTCTTCTTTATCACTACTGTTATAGATCATAATTTTCCTTTCTTTTAATTATGGATGCTTTCTTGGACTCTTCTAGAAACTTGATTGCTTCTTTCCAGTTGGTGAATGGCATCAACGTCCGAAATCTCGGTGGCGTGCCACTCACTAAAGATAGTATAACTGAGTCCTTCCAGTTTGTCAAGGTCCTTTCATCAACCTCTTCAAACTGTCGAATCTGCTCTGGTGTGAAATCTGCTTTTTGCATATGCTTCCGTTTTACCTCACTTAAAAATGCCACATCCTCAATAATCTTCACGCACATTAACAAACAATGGGCCACCACTTCTTGGCAGAAGCGCCAGAGGTGAACAACCTCAAATAGTTTAGAGAGATAAACACTCGCAAATGCTCCGGCCGCGAAGCCTAGAACCACAAACACCATGAGTTCTCCAGTTGTTACTTCATACATTTTAACCCCATAAAAAAAGACTGCGAGGCTTCCCTCACAGTCCTTAGTATACGTTAGGAGCGCTTGAAAGTCAAGCGTTTATTTTACTTCTTGCGGAGAGCCGCCTTCAAAATGCGAGCAGCAACACGCTTAGTGATTTGCTCAACCAGTTCGTCGGTATTTCCTTCACGAACACCGCCGTAAGTGCCCCCGAGACCGTACGTGGTAGCTCCTGCCGGGCTCCTGGTACGTCCTACGGGTTTCTTCCGGGCGGCTGCAGCCTCTTCGGGTGTGGGGGCGGAACTCTCTTCACCCGCTTCGGGATCAGGATCGTAGGACCCTTTACTGCCCAAGGCAAGCTTCTCACGGGCTTTGTCAGCTTTGCTCTTGCCGAAGCCCAAAATCTCTTCGAGTTCTTCGCCCTCTTCTCCAAGTTCAACATCGGCAACGACTTCATCACCCTCGGGGGCAAACTCATCTCCGGCGCCGGGCTCTCCACCCTCTTCCTCGCCACCTACATATTCTGCTTCGACTTCCTCGTTGGGCAAGAGTTCCTGCAGCGCAGTCTCGATGGCGTCCACCACCTGTGCAACAGTCAGACTTGCTTCGCCGCCAGCATCAGCTTCGACGTCGACTTCACCCTCAAGGTCCGCGACCTCTTCGCCTTCCTCGCCGGCTAGCTCGTCTTCGGCGCCCAACTCATCTTCGGTGGCACCAAGTTCGGCTTCCACGTCGTCGCGATATTGCAATCCCTCTTCGTCAAGTTTAATGCCACCGCCTCGATGCACGCCAGCCTCATGATATTCATTTCCGCCGCGGCCATGACCCTCTTCAAGGTCCTTTTCATAGGCCTTGCCACCGCCTTTCTTTTCTTGGCCTTTGGTTGGGCTTTCGTCGGCCTTTCCGCCAACTTCGGTCTCCTGACCCTTATCAAAAGCGGCTTTCTCCGTAAGGCCGTTGACGAATCCGGGCGTAAGGGGTTGCAAGGATGCCAGCTTCATAAACTGGCGGACCTGAACTTCATTCAATAGATTCTTTTTGTTTGACATCCTCAATAATCTCCTAACACATCGCGATTATGCTACTTTTAAATAGTATTTTCCTTGAGTAATGTCTTTTTTAATTTTAGTAAGGTGGCATCTACGATTTGCTTTATCCTCACCGTACTAACCTGATGACGCTTTCCAATTTCCTCCAGAGTCATCGGCCCATGTTTCTTAATTGCAATGAGAGCACAATTTAAGTCTTCTTCATAATCCATGTTCATTCTGCACTCCTTGTTCCCGCATGCCTTTTTCGCAAGGTAACATTCCTTTACACAATTCTTCATAATTCGGGTAACTCCTCTTCTAATAAATCAAATATATCTTGTACTTCCTCATCGCTCAGCGCCAAATTGCGCATGAGATCTTCGCCTTGTTGTCTGAGCTTTCGTGACTTAGATGCTCTTATTTTAGACTGTGTCTTCATTCGAACCTTCACGTCGTCAAAGAACTCCATGAAAAACTTATCTTGTGCCAAGTACGACTCGACGCACATCCTAAAAAACTGACTTTGATTTCTTATCTGATCGTAGTAGAGTCTTATCTTTAGGTTCTCATGTAGTTTGGAGTCCAGCCCAAAACTTAAAATAGAATAATTTTCCCTGTGGTCACTCATCGTTTTAATATGTGAGTGGTACCCTCTACGTGGCCGCTACTAGTTTGTCTCATGAAGCGCGCCTTTTGTTGTAGCTCTCGCACACTTCGAGCACCACTGTAGGAAAGGCCGCTCCGAATGCCGCGGGCCAACTCGTCCAAGACACCAGCTACAGGACCTTTAGAGGGCACCGTTGTCGCAATACCTTCTAGGGACGCAGTCTTGCCACGCCACTCAACCTGCGCATCCTTGCTGGCCATTCCGCGGTAAGCTTTAAACTTCCCCTGTCGCGTATTGATTACGTCGCCAGGAGTTTCATCAGTACCTGCAAGCACAGAACCAAGCATAACGAAGTCAGCGCCAGCCGCCAAAGCCTTGACAATATCTCCGGAACTCCTAATTCCTCCGTCGGCAATAATCGGTACTTTCCTTCCTGCTTCCGCGCAATCCAATATTGTCTGAAGCCCCGGGACACCGTGGCCAGTCTGAATCCGAGTTGAACAAATAGAACCGCCGCCAATATTGCAGCGCACACTGTCGGCTCCCCAATCGACCAAGTCATCATAACCCTCCTTAGTAGCAATGTTGCCCGCCATGATGTGGATCGTATTAGAGAATACTCTACGCAATTCGTGGAGAGCGTTCTTCACATGAACGTGATGTCCATGCGCCACATCAATACACAGAATGCGCGTGCCCGCATCATACAGGGCTCGTGCTCTATCTAAATAGTCACCAGAAGCACCTATGGCTGCGGCCACATTGGCATTTGCTCCGACGATCACCTGGTCCACCAAAGCTGCCTGCTTCGCAATTGCATTGTAGCGATGAATAACGGCTAGCCCTCCAAGTTTCCACATGGACACGCCCATTTCGGATTCCGACACCGTGTCCATAGGACTCGCGATGATAGGTAGATCCAACATTACGGTTGCATGGGGGCCGCGAAAAGTATTTCCTATGTTAATTTCTAGGCGACTCTTAATATCCGAATACTGAGGGACCAGCAGTACATCATCATACGTGAGCCCCTTTGCTGCATGTCCTTTAATTCTTGTCATCCTCTACCCCCGACTCTAGGTCTGAGCTTTCGAGCAACGTGTATGTGAAACTGTTACCAAAGGCGCGCCGGGCGGAATTCATCGTCACCATGAAGTCTTTGAAATCCCCATCGTTCTTAAATACTTGACAACCAGCGCTGTACTTCTCCACTCGCGATGAGTTTCTACCTCCCTTGTGGATATTGATCCCGAAGCTACCTGTGTCTTTCGTAGCGTCATCCATGTCATGTTGAAGATCGCGATTCGGATCTCTCCATACAGTAACGTGCCCTCCCCGCTGACACAACGCGTCATATTTACCCCGATGCTTAGAGACCCTATAGACCCCTCGGTACTGGCCCGGACAGAGGATGGCAGTCCCATCCACATTCATTGGTTTCTTCATCCAGTAAAAGCCGGGGTCTGTGGTTAGCTGATAGGAATCCACGAGCCACCTCTTGTGAGTGTCGCGATAGACCACCAGCAACATATCGTCAAAGTAATTGGGGCGCCCATTAGAATTGCGCACTCCAATTATATTTACGTTATGGGGTTTCCCCCCATCGAAAAAGCCATAGCCCTTTCCTTCTACAATTTCTTTAAATCTTTCTTTGATAAGTTCGGCATGAAAACCTCTTATTCTTGACATTCTATAATTTCTCCTATTTTGGCCCAACACTGAGGACAGGTTAGGCGCACTGTTTTCTTTTCACTTATGATTGTAACCATCCACGTTTTCACCGTTTCATGGTTTCGTTCAAATACTTGCTGACAAACACAACACTCTTTAGGGTGCTTTGTCATGAGCGCAACACGTTCCGCTAATTGGTTTTGAGCATCCTTCCGCTTCTGCTTGCGCTTCTGACGATCAACCTTGCGGAGTTTTTTCACTTCCCTGTGGATCCCAACGCGCCAGTTCCCCGGCCCGAGATGGTGATCGGGTACCAGTCATAGATGTCAGGCGATTCAGATGCTATGAAGCGGGCGTGTACCACAGGCACCACCACGGCTTGTGCGATCTTATCACCGGGTTCCAGGACCTGTACTTCATCACCAATATTGTGAAGATTCACAAACACTTCCCCCTCGTAGCCACTGTCCACCACGCATGCGCCGACAAGCAGCTGTCGTTTGTGGGCAACGGACGATTTATTCTTGATCTCGAGCATGTATCCGTGGGGTATTCCAAAAGTGCATCCTGTTGGCACAAGAACACTCGTCCCCGGGGCAATGCTAAACCCGCTCTCTGCCTTTTCGGTAGGCGTCCACCTTAAGTCCAACCCGGCATCGCTCGGGTTTGCTCTAACAGGGGGAAAGTCATTTCCCCGCAACATGTGATATTGTAAAATCATCTTTATCCTAACAGTCTTAAGTTTCTCTTGATCGACCTAGTGGAGAATCCCCACGCCGGGTCAAAGTCTAGTTTGCCCATGTAGGGTCGGTTCAAGTGAACTCTATCTTTACCTTCTATTATACCCCAACATCGGAACTTTGTCAATACTGAATTGGAATCAATTACCGAAACAATCCAATAAGGCTTTCCGTGCTTTGTCTTCTTTTTAATAACCTCGCGAGGAATGAACCATACGAGCCGAAGGTCTACGTCATAATCTGAGATCGGTGGTACATAGTGCGCACTCAATCGTTCGCGCACATCCTCCGTCATCACAAGATGCATCGGAAAAATGCCCGTAAGCGTCGTGAGATTATCAATCTCTTCCTCGGTGCTGAAGTCACCTTCCGGTTCATAAGTTTCAATGTTTTCCAGAAACTTCTTTTTACTGTACACTCGATCTACAGCCACTGCTGACCAGAAGTGCTTGCGCCCACTGAACCTCTCGTCCATAAGACTGTTCATCGCACCCGAGCGTACCAACACATCCAATGCTTTCTTGTTCAACTTACTGTAGACAATATCGTCGTGGAAAAGGAACTCCTCAATATTGTTGAAGGGACGGTTCGCCACAATCTGTTCGATAGCTGCGTCCCCCAGTCCTTTGAGACCCGCTAGCGGCTGCACCAACCGCTTGTTGTTGTTGGGATCAATCTCCCATACAAACGATGACGTGTTGACGTCTGCCTCCACAATCTCAAACCCATTGGACTTGGCGATATTGATTGCCTTCTCCTTACGCTTCTCTGGTTCCTTGTCGAGGAACGATGCCATCCACTCGACGGGGTAATAGTTGTAGAGCCACGCACACTGAAACGAGATTGCCGAATATGATACCGCATGGGATTTGTTGAAGCCATAGCCCGAGAAGTACTCGAACCTCTCCCACATGTCCTCTGCTTCGCTGTGTCTAATCCCCTTCTCTACACATCCGTCGACGAACTTGGTGCGCAGAGCCCTCTTTACCTTGGCTTCCTTCCCCGTTCCCTTCTTGGTAAGAACCTTCCTTAGTAGGTTTCCCTCATCCAGAGTTAGTCCCTTCCCTAACTTGTGAGCAAGGAGGGCAATCTGCTCTTGGAAGATAAGGAAGCCGTAGGTCTCCTTGGTCACATCCTTCACGTGCTCATTAATGTAATCAATATCCCCCGGGTTTGCCTTGGCTTGAATGTATTGCTCGTGCACGTTGGCCGAGAGGGGCCCCGGTCGATAGATAGAAGTGATGGCAGAGATATCAATTAAGGACTTCGGCTTTGCGTTCGCGCAGAATTCCTGTGCCCGCTGTTCTGTGAACTGAAAAATACCCGCGAAGTTTCCCTTCCTAAAAATGTTTTTATACACGGCCTGATCATTAAAATCAATAACGTCGGGATGAAGATGCTGATTATAAAAGTCTTTCACATCCTCAAACGTCGGGTCGGGATTGTTGTGGTGGCGCTTCAGAATGTGGCGCACTGCGCCCTCAATCATGCGAAGTGTGGATAGCCCCAACAAATCAAACTTAATAAAGCCGAGCGGTTCTAGGTGCCGAACGTTCTGTCCTTCGGCCCATGGGGACTGACGTACACCACCCGAACTAATGATGGGCATATGCTCATTCAAGTCGTCCGCGATTAAGACACCCCCGGCATGCCGAGAGCAAGACCGCACCTGACCAACAAGTGCTTCCACGTGTGTCTTAATGTGCGGATACTTTACTAGGAAGCCGCGTAGGGATGGCGACAGTTCCATCACCTCTTTCCAAGTCGGTGTATAGACTCCGGCCTTGATTCCATGTTTCATCTTTGCTGCCGGCGTTGCCTCAAAAATCATACTAGATGTAACTTTGTTAACTTCCCCGAACTCAATGCCATAAAACTTCGAAATGTCCTTGATCAAAGACTTCAACTGAAGTGTGTTCCAATTAGAGATTGGTACAACTGAATTCTTACCCCAGTCTTCCATCAGCATCTCCTTGAGTTCCATCGGCTCCGCCACATCATAATCAATGTCTGGATAATCCGTCGCGTCTTTGCGCAAGAACCTCTCAAAGAGAAGCCCATACTTGATGGGGTCAATCTGCGTAATGCCTAAGACATATGCTGCCAAAGAACCAGCCGCAGACCCTCGGCCCGGGCCAGTCAACTGAACCTCATTGGCCTTGTCAGCGATCGCCTTCATAGTCAGGAAGTACTTGCTAAATCCTCGATCCTCGATGACATCAAGTTCTTGCTGCAGGCGAGTCGTGTACTCTTCCGTCTCGTGAAGGCCGCGTTGTCGCAGACCTTCCAAAGCATAGTTGACTAGGGCTTCCGCATCTGTGAAGCCCGCTGGTACTACAAAGTCTGGAAGTTTAACAGTTGTGTTTGGTGTGAAGTCTTCGATTCTATTGAATGCGATGTTGTGCGTTTCAGTAATTGAATCCATTACAAGCTGATCATCATACTCAACCCCACAGGTCTTGGAGTAATATTTATAGGAATCCCACATCTGGTTTCCGTTCTTGGGATACAACTCATAGCCGATCTCTTCTACGCCGGCGGGGAGTTCTGTGTTATCCTCGGCCCAGGCCGGGGTTCCCTTTCCAAGCCAACCAAGTCGCTTGTACAACTCGCGGTCCTTCCAAGCATCATCATTGGGGTAGTGACTATCAGCTGTGGAAATAAGCGTAACCCCAAATTCCTCACACACTTCGATGATGTGTTGGTTCAGTTCGTGTTGCTCTGCGATGTTGTTCCACTGCAGTTCTCCATACCAACGGTCTCCGAAGATGCCCACGAAGCGTCGGGTCGTTTCCCTCATTGCTTCTCTAACAGCATCGGGGCCTTCCTCTCGGTTAGCCCAGTAGTTCCCCGCGTAGGGGCCACCCAAACATGCGGATGCTGCAATCACTCCCTCGGAGTGACGGTCAAGCATATCATAATCTACACGCGGGTAACGATAGAAGTTCTCTTCCTTATAAGACTCGGAGACAATCTTAAACAGATTGTTCAATCCCGTTTGGTTTTGAGCCAGGAGAATTAAATGGCGTCGACGATTCAGTACGGACTTAATTGCCTTCTTTGACGCGTCTTCATCTTCAACAGTAGCACCAGAAGTATCACCTTTTTTAGCCAACGTCTTTGCCTGCTTAGCGTCTTCCTTGATACGGTTATAGTCATCGCGCCATTCATCAATGGAAGGAAGGAAGTATGCTTCCACTCCAAAGATAGGTTTAAATTCCTTTCCCTCGGACTTCATCTTCTGCCAGTGTAAAAACTGGTGTGAGAACCCGTTCATATTCCCATGGTCTGTCAGGGCTAAGGCTTCGCCCCCGTTCTCGTAACAAAAATCCATATGCTCATCGGGATACCCGATAGCATCAAAAATAGAACCCGCTACGCTGTGTGCATGCAGGCCTACGAAAGGAATCTTTTTATCTGTCATTTACTTCTCCCTCTATACATAGTTGTGGTCCCCGGTCTTTTAGTTCTTTGACCAAGTTCCGATGATAAGAATTTAACATATCCCTCCCAGGATGTCAAGTCATAAAAGTGCTCCATTTCCTGGTGGGTTCCTGTGTCTGCTTCCCCGAATACTTCAGCAAGAGTAAACCTCCGCGAACGCTGACGTTGCTCGGGGGGTAACAACTCCGTCGGGTACTGTCCCTCAGCGGGCGCCTTGTAAGAGGCGGCATTGGTTATTATCTTTCTCTTGGCTCTGCGCCACTCGTCTGGTTCTAATACAAAACTCAAGGGGGAGCCGTCCTTCACGGTGTTGCCCCCGTGAGAGAAGTAAAAGGGCGCGCTCTTCCTCAAAAGGGAACGACGTTTATACACCTCCCTCGGGTCCATCACTCCCAAGGGGAAGGATACATAATATTGATGCGGTTGGATCCATCGGCCCATCTTGGTCATCACCCAATAGGCTACGTTCACCCCATAAATGACCGACCACCCATAGCAATCTACCTTGTCACGATGACGAGGGTGGATGGGGACATAGTAAATGGGAACCTCCTGGTGTTTTTCGTTGCCAAAGCGGATGTACCTCCCGCGCTCTACACTATCCACATCTGTAGCCCACTCGCCGATGCGGTGCCGGATCAGTGGTGCCACATCATCATTGGCCACAATCCAAATCGAGGAACACCCAGCGTGGATACACTCGTAGATAGACGCCTCGATGGCTGTGTAGTTGGGACCCACCAAAACTAAAGAGGAGTCCCACTCCATCCCAAACTCAGATTGCATCCCCGCAACCGGGATGATCGCAGGCATGTTTAGTTTACTCATGTAAGACTATGCGCTCATCGAGGGGGCCCACCACATTAAACGAAAATTCATTTTTCGTCGAATGTCTGACAGAGTGGCGTAGCTTAAGGCCGCGGCCGTTAGGTTGCTTGATGTTCTTTTCGCGTAGCTTGCGCTCCACCAGGAGGCGCACCACCGTTTCAGAAAAATCAAAATTCCGAACGTCCCCATCACATACCACGCTCGTGGTTATAATATCTTTAAATTCCCCTCTGGTATCACGATCAATTCTATTAGAGGTTACAAATTTGATAGCCTTCAGAAAGCCGTCGGGTAGAAAAATACTGACATTCACCCCCAGCTTAGAACCCTGCACCACATCAAACATGTCATGCACTATATGATTTTCAACAACTTCTTCCACATTTAAATTGGTAAAATTGTCTACGTCAAAAAGATGAAGTTCTTTAAACTCCAGAAGCACCTTGGTGTTGTTCTGGGTTATAACCTTGAGGCTCCCATCCTCGAAACCCAGACTCTGTACATCAAATGGAATGGGTAACAGAGAGCGCATGCCCAAATCAAAAATCCCCTCATACCATCTGTGCTTCACATCTTGGTATCCCACAAAGTAATGAAAGGGACGCTGTTCGCTGTTGACAATTAAATGATAGCCATGATCGCGAGCAAACGAAACTGCCTCCTCGCGCCAGCCCACCACAACATTGTCCAGTGTATATTTAAGAGGAGGCAGTTCCATCATAGTGCTAGTATAGCACCAGTGAATGGTTAGGTCAAGAGTTTTCTGATAAGATGCCGATTACGTGGTTTTCCTTGATGACCGTGAAGGTCTCGCCGTTGTGCTGGATGTCTCTCAGCATATGAGCCTCCACCACAATCTGTAGTCCAGTCCCCCATAGGGTTCCCGATTCACCCGAGCAGTTGACCACTTCAACCACCGCGAAGGGGCTTTCAACAGCCCGGTAGTCCTGCGGCACGAGGATGCCGCTGGCTTCGGTGTCGGTGTCCTCTACGGTTCGAACCGAAAGGTAATTATTAACTGGTGTAAATGTCATTGTTTTCTCTCTTCTTTAATTAGCCGCATTTAGCAAAACCACAATTATTACAGGTCACACATCCCTCGACATAAACCAAGCCTTCAGTATTGCATTCGCTGCACGTCTTTTCACTGGCTTTGTTGCCGTCGGGAATGTAACCCTTCAAAACCCGGGCGACGCACTTGGCAAAACTAAACATGTCACTGTCCCGATCCTTCTGCAGTTGTTCAACGGAGTACTGAATATTGGCTCCATGACGCAGGCCAAGCGAAATCATGCGTGTGAATGCCGAATGGTTAGGATTATCAAACACTTTAACCAAGTCTTTTACAATGATGTGATCGCCATTCTTTCCCACTTTCAAATCGTAAACAGAGTTCATCGTCTTCCTTGGGTTCTTGACCAGAAAGCCTTCCGCTTTATCGCGGGGAATCTCGATCAACGTTGAGAGCCCTCCCATCACCTCGTACGGTTTGCCGTCCATAAGACCCACCACAATAATCCACTTCTCCCCTTGAATAGTAGTGTGATGAATATTACACGGCAATTCACGCGGGCGCTTGGGAGCCCTGTGCTGCGGAAAGACTTCGGTCTCTGACCTATCCGCAATCAGTACACCCGATCGGGAGCCGTCTACATAAACTGTAAGCCCCTTAAGCCCTTGGCGCCATCCTTCTGTGTATAGTTTCCCCACCAGTTCTGGCGACGTGTCCCGCGGGAGGTTGATCGTAGAGCTAATACTGTGGTCAATACTTTGTTGAATCACTGCTTGCACCGCAATACGTGCAGTCCAATCAATGCTGTCAGACTCCACAAAAAATGCTGGAATCTTGCCCGGATCTACGAAGGGGTGCCACTCATGCCAGTCGCGTACGTTATGATGAAAGACTTGGTATTCTACCCAGCGGTCTCCGAGTCCGTCTATATAGTCAGCTTCAACATCTTGCTCATCATGAGAGAGTTTGCGGCGTCGAATATAAGAGTTCCTGAAAACCGGCTCAAGTCCAGACGAAGTCTGAGACATGATAGAGACAGATCCCGTGGGCGCGTTGGTCAGAATAGAAATGTTGCGGCGCCCGTGCTGAGCTATGAGTGCTTTCAACTCGTCTGGTAGGCGCTGAATAAACTCGTTGTTTTCCTCAACGCTCCAGTCGAAGGCCGGAAACACGCCACGTTCTTGAGCAAGATAAACGCTTTCTTCGTACGCAGCATCGCGTAAGGTCCGATAAATTTGTTCAATGATTACAAGAGCTTCGGTGCTGTCGTAAGCTAAATTTAAGCGCGCCATCGCATCGGCCAATCCATGGGTACCCAAACCCGTTCGACGTCCATTAGAAGCGGCTTCATGTAGCTTTGTCCACAGCTCTTTTTCATCATCAGTGTCGGCGACCGCCCTGATGTTTTCGAGTTTCTCCAACTCTAGTTCCACCAAATCATCAGACAATCGCATCCCAATCGATGCCACCTCCCGTAGCTTCTCAAAGTCAAACTCTGCATTTTTTTCAAAAGAATTTTTGACGAGACTTTTTAAATTCAAAGAGACAAGCCTACAGCTGTCATAAGCAGAGAGAGGAATTTCCCCACAGGGATTAGTCGTTTGAGTTTTGAAGGCGGTGTACTCATGAGCGGGCAGGTTCTTGGTGATGTTGTCCCACATCAAAAGCCCAGGCTCAGCAGTCTTGGTAGCAGAGTCAATAATTTCGTCCCACAATTCCACAGCATCAATCTCGTGCGTGAATTCTGGTTCTCCCTCAACCGGGAACTGCAAGGTGAACGATTCTTTATTTTCCACAGCGTGCATGAACGCATCGCTTATCTTCACAGATACATTTGCGCCTGTTACCTTGGCCAAGTTATGCTTCATGTTCACAAACCTCTGAATGTCGGGGTGGCGCACGTCCATGGAAATCATGAGCGCACCTCGGCGACCGTTCTGCCCAATCATTCGGCAAACATAAGAGTAGAAATCTGCGAAGGACCATGCTCCAGTGGTGGTGCGCGCCGAGTTGTTGACGCGGGCGCCTTCGGGGCGCAAATGAGAAATGTCAATACCCACCCCACAGCGGCGCTTAAACAAATTAGCCAAGTCTTTGCCAGCGTCCATGATAGAAGATATACAATCTTGCGGGCTGTCCACTACCACACAATTAGACAAGGAGACATTGACATGATTGTTTCCTATTCCCATCATGGGAGAGCCTTGAGGAACTACATATTTAAAACCCTGGAAGTAAGAATAGATTTCTTCTTCGCTTAAGGCGTTGCCCCCAAATTTAGTTTCCATCCGAGCAAACTCTTTAGCCAGGCGCCGGTGCAAGTCATCTGGAGTGCGTTCCAAGAAGTTCCCTTTCTTGTCACGCAGACAATACTTGGTCATAAAAACATTCGCTGCTAACTCATCACCCTTAAAATATTCGAGAGTGGCCTCTTTCACTTTGGTCTCGTCGTACATCACTATTCTCCTTTATTCTGCTTAAATTTCCTATATTTTTCAAATAGATTTTCTTTTTGTTTCTTAGAATCAACCTCGACGCTTTCAGTTTCTTCAGATGGAGGCAGTACTTTGATACACACATTGGCGGTATCCATAAAAATAGGGAAGATTAATCCATCGGGTCCATTTCGATTTTTGGCTATAAACATGCGCCCACTGTTTGTCATTTTGTCCTCAACCGTACGGGAGATGCTGAAAATAAAATCGGACACGAAGCATTTATTAAACGCTTCCGAAATTGATTCCATTGTAATGACTTCGGCATTAAGCCCCGACCTGTTGGTCTGTGACGCGGTCCACACTGGGCATTTATATTCTGATGCAATGGCGCGAAGCTCTTCATAAATTGATTCCAGTTCGTTCCTTTTCTCTTTTAAATAACGCACCGGCCGCAACAAATCACCGTAGTCAACAAGGATCATATCGACCTCAATGGTACGCATGCGCAATTTTTCTAAATGATTTCGAATAGTTTGCGTAGATGCAGTCTTGGTGGGGTATTCCTTAATAATTAACTTGCCTTCGATGTCCTGAACCTCTTCATAAATTTGTTCTTTAAAGGCGGTAAGATTTTCAAGGGGAATTTTAGTGAGGCACGCATCGTACCGGGAGGCGACTACTGTATCCTGCAGTTCTAGTGTGTAATGAACAACGGTCTTTCCCTCTTTGAGAGCCTGTGTTCCCAGGTGGACCAACGCCATCGATTTGCCAGCGCCGGTGGGGGCAATCACAACCCCAAGTTCTTTCTGTCCCAAGCCGCCCCGACACATGTCGTCGATGAGTTCCCAGCCGGTACTAATTGGATTTCGAAAACGAGGTTTGAACCGCTCTTCAAAATCCTTTTTATAATCATACCCCTCGTCGTTATCCATTCCAAGCTTGAGAGAATCATTGATGACCTGAGAGATCTCATCGAAGGAAGAGTTTTGAAGAAGACTGATGGACTTCACCATGGCAGACTTTAAATTTTGCTTCTTGCAAAAGTCCAGGGAGGTGTCCTTAATATATTCTACATCCGTTACCGCGGTAATCTGGCTGCGTACATAAAACTCTCGGGTCTGCTTCGCTGTTAACTCATTCTCGTTGTCTAGTTCCGACCTGAGAATAGTCTTCATAATATCACGCGAAGGATGAACTCCATACTTCTTGCGATATGTAAAAATCTTATTAAGGAATAATTTAAGGTAATTTAACTCTAGAAAATTAACGTCGAGTACTTCTTCGATCTGATCGGCAAAGGGGCGATCGTCTAATATTACCATGCACAGCTTCTCTTGAAAGGACTTTCCATACTTAGAAAAGTTAATCGGATCACCCTTTAAATTCATTGCTCTCTCCATAGTCAATAGTACTAGCCTTTGAGTGCTTTGTCAACACAAATCCGATTCATTGTTGCGTGCAAATCATCCCAATTAAACACACCAAACCCATCCTGATTCATCATTCGGATAACCTCAGTTTTATTATAATCATATTCAAAATTATCCAGGGCATACTGTACCTTATCTCGACACTGCAACGACAGGGCAGGAGAGTAAAGTTGCATCAATTTATAGTTCTCTATAATTACATCTCTGTACTCCAAAACGTTCGTGAAAAATTTGGCTTTAGAATCGCTTTTGAGACAGAAATCAAAAATCTCCTGCAATGTCGCATCCTTATCCTCGCGAAGAAACTTAAAGTTTTTTGAAATACTTTTCAGGCCTGCTCGTGGTACCCCCTTGAGGTTGTCTGAAGGATCGCCGGCGATAGCCCTGGCCATGGCAAAGTTGCGAGGATGGATACCAAAATCCTCCACGATGTTCAGCTTGTTGTGAACCTTCTTTTGAATGGGTCGAAATAGCACGGTCTCGTCATCGCACAGTTGAAGGAAATCCTTGTCGCTCGACACGATTACCTTCTCCCAACCCTTGAATTGTTCGACTTGCGTAGCATATGCTATTACGTCGTCGGCTTCCACCTCATCAAAACGTAGTTGCACAACTGGTAACTCGTTGAGGTATTCCATCAGACGCAGTTGCTGCCACGCCATATTGGCTCGCTGCTGCTCATCCGTCAAATCCGTCTGTCGATTGACGCGGATGGGCTTTCTTCCTGCCTTGTAATCCTTGTTTTGTTCTCGACGCTTACGGCTTCCGCCCGGGCCATCCCAGATAATCATCACAGTGTCTGGCTTGATGTCCCGGCTCAGCTTTTGTAAGATGCCTAGGAAGCCCTTGAGGCCTCCGATTGGCTGCCCGTGAGTAGACAGGCTTGGGTTGACGATAAACGCCCTGAAATAGGCGTTGAGAGCGTCAACGATCATTACTCTTTTCATGTGTATCCCCTAACGTATGAAGCTCCTATGAGTATACCTCACAGGAGCCTGGGAGTCAAGGGTTAAATCGAGTTATTCGAAGCTGCCTCTCGAGCCGACGCGGGGGCGCTTTGCCCGGGCGTCTGCTATATTACGAGAGGATGCCGCCTGGAATCTTGCCGCGTCTGGGTCTTTTGCTTTTGGCGCGGGGGCGGCCTCATCTTCATCTTCGATATCGGCTTTAGCCTTCGCCCGAATTTTACCAACGACTTTCTTAATGCCGGACCAAACCTCTTCAAGCTCTTCGGACTCCTCTAGATCAACTTGTCTTTTTGCCTGTTTTTCGGCCTCGTCTCTCGAAAGGCCAGCGCGCTTCATTAGGGCGCTTACCGCAGAGGAAGGAGGAGGGGGCTTTTCTTTATCTTTGTTTTCGGAAGAATCGCTCGCTTTGCCTAAAAAGTCTCGCCAGCCTTCCATTATAAGTTTCATTTGGAGGGCATCCTAGATTTCGTCTTCCCAGGCGTCGGGCTTCCCGACGGGCTTCGTGACGATAGTGGATGTTAAATCTGGATCACCGAGCTTCTGCTGGACTTTCAAAACCACAGCCGCCACCATGGCCCCCGCGAGCATGCCGCCGTGGAAGCCGGCGATACCACCGCCGAGCATGCCCATCGCGGCTCCCCCCGTGGTGGTGGCCCCGAGCAGCCCCTTGGATGCCATCACGAGGGCCGCGAGCGGTCCTCCAATCATGCCGATCCAGGCCCCGGTCATGATGGATTCGCGAGAGGCCTCCTTCGCGGCTGCTGCAGCTTCTCCGCGCGATGACGACGGGTGTGGCGCGTGGCCTCGCTGAACCCAAGTTGGCTCGAGGGAAGATGGTTCCGGTGTTTCGTTAAGTTGCGTATCGAGCTCGGCCACCATCGCTTCGGCGGCCTCGTCGATCTTTGCTTGAATCTCAGGGGACAGATCAGCAACAGCTGCCAAGACCCCCTCTTCGCCCAGTTCTTCGAGGGCATCCTGGCCGGCCTGAGCTAGCTCTTCAGGATTCGGCTGATCGTCCTCAGCCAAATGGCGACGCCAGCTCTCTGTAATTAATTGGTGCTGTGGGAAACTAGAATAAGATGTCATCTATAAAAGTCCTTCTAAGAGGGTATAGTAAATAGTCTTATTCTTTATCTACGTCGTAGAAATCCTCGGCACTACCCTCGCGCGTGTCAAACTTACGAATGATCTCTTCATCCATGATCTCGAACACTCGGTTCTTGAACTTCTCGTCTTCCAGTTTAGTAAGCCAATGAGCGCTCTGGAACTTCTCTTGGGTTCCATCCTTATGGACCAGGGAAAACCATGCGCCTGCTTGCTTAAGATTGTCGGAGCCCTTGATGGCTTCCAGCCAACTCTCTCGGTCCTGAATACCCACTGCATCAGTCCCCCATAGAATCTTGAACGCACAGTTGCGTCCCTGCGTTCCGAAGCGAGACTTCTCAAGTTTGACCTTCACCTCGGAGCCGATGCGGAAGCCGCTCTCATCCTCGATGAAAGCAGACTTGGCCTTGCGTCCCGTGAGCCACACGCGCAGAGAATATACATAATGCATGGCCTTCCCGCCAGGGGTGATGAAGGGCGTCGTCATAGCAACGATGCGAGCATTTGGTCCTTGTGGGATGTTGGTCTTCAACTGGTTGAGAACCAGGAAGGCGGACTTGGTATTCGCAATAGGAATTGTCAGCTTGGACATTCCCTTCGAAAGTATGCGCGCCTTCATTGCCATGGTGGATTGAGGATTGAAGTCCCCTTCCACATCTGTAACGGTTGGAGTCATAGCCAAGGAGTCCCAGATGAACAGGGTTCTTTCTGCTCCTGACTTCAAAACGTTTTCAACAGTTTCTAGTACATGTTCAACCGACTGGGCCTGAACATAAATGAGTTCGTTTATATTGCATCCGGCGCGCTCAAGGAAGCCTGGGTCAATCGCTGATTCAGAATCCATATAGATAACATTCATCCCCATCTTCTGGGCATTCCCTGCAATCTGCGCGGCCATAAAAGATTTGCCGGTTGACTCCAAGCCAGCAATCTCAGTAAACTTGCCGACAGGAATGCCGCCAAGCTGCCCCCTGCAAACAATAGAATCCAACCAGCGTGAGCCAGTTGGAATCCATTCTTTTACTTCAGTGGGGTTAGCTTCGTTGAGGTTGTGAGCAACCTCCAAGCCAGATGTCTTATTGATAAGAGTTCTCAAACCATCAATTGAGATTTTCCCAGCCTTTGATTTACTCTTGGCCATGAGAGTCTCCATATTTTTCAGAAATCTCTGAGATAAAATCTGTTTGTAGCATACTCACTTGATCGCCAATTGCTTTAACGTCCTCTCTTATTCCTAACACGAGAACAAACAAAAAAACCAAACCTATCCAGAGCCACACCATTACCACTACTCCAGTGTCAAAACACCGCTTTTAGTGCGAACGGATACGTTCCACCCAGCAAAGAGATCATCTGCGACGTCTCCAAGTTCAAGCACTTCACTCACGGGAATTTTAATGCTCGACTCTACAGCGCATGCGCCTCTCTTATTATCATATTTCTCTGTGGTTACACTCAAAAGATCATACTCATATGCAGCATTGTGAATGGTTTCGGTAAGGTATCCCTCAAACCAGTCTTCCCGGTCATAGTCGTCCAAGAGACCATTACTGCGCATCTCTTCTAGGATGTTCTCATCCCAGCGCGAATACACGGTAAGTGTCTTGGCAGCCAAGAGCGCGGCAAGCATTGAAGCCGTATCGGTCTCAACAAGTGCAGTACTAATATAGTCATCTGTAATATGCCACACTTCAACCGTGGCTCCGTAGTTCAAATTCACAAAGGAATCTTCACTTACACTAAACTCTCGAAGCGCATCAACAATTGTTCCCATTTTTCTATCCTTTCATCAAAGCCAAAGTCAGTCCGCGTTCTTAGCTTCTTGAACCTCAACTCGCAGTTCCTGAGCGAGGTTCTTCACCTCCTGCAGGGCCTTTCGGACTCGCGTTCCCGCGGCATTGTTGCCGCGCTCAAAAAACTTCTCGTGGTCGTCGCGAGCGTTTTCTAAAAGATCAATTAACTCATCTAAACGATTCTTGTCAGTAGTCATAACTACTCCTTTCTAATATGAGACACCTGATAACCCTGTGCCTCCCTGTGGGGGGGATTTAAAGAGACCCTAGCTCTGCGAAAGCCTGATCAACAGCGTTGGTGTCGCTTTCGGTGTTGTTCGTCTTACCATAGCGCTCTGTCTCGGTGCTGACCTTCTCGGGATCGTCAACCTGAGAGTTGACGAAATTGTCGAGGATGGTCTGCACGTCGGCAGTCGTCTTGCGCTCAAACAAGCCAGTAAAATCTGGAATGCTATCGAGCAACTCAGCGCACTTGTCAGGCGTCAGGTCATCACAGAGAGGTGAGGACCGTCGACGAGGTACGAGCTTCGTCTGAGGGAAGGAAGCGCCAGGAGGCTTTCCGTAGGTCATCTGAAGATCCGTGCCAGTCTCAGTATCGGTAATATCACCATACTCGGGATTGAGCACGAGTGTCAGGAGGTTCTCATAGGCAGTCTTGCCGTAACCCCATACACGCACGCCGCGCTCTTCTTCGCCGCGAACCATCACGGGACTGAAGAAACGCTGTCTCACAAAGAGAGACTTTGCGGTCTTCTTACAATGATCATCATTGTTATCGACCCCCTCGCGCCACAGTTGTGAGGCGAACTCACACACAGGACACTCGTCACTGTAGTTGCGCTTGGGGCACAAAAAACCGCCCTTCTCGACATTGTAATGGAACCACATCTCCTTGAAGGGATCTCCATCCGCCGTCGGAACGATTCGAATAGTCTGGTCCCCATCCTCGGGGCGCCAGAAAGTGTCATTTGAGGAGTTTCCGTCTCCGCGTAGTGACGAGAGCTTCTCTCTCATCTTGTCTAAGTTAATACCCATTTTGTTTCCTTTCATAGTTGGGTTAGAGTACGATCAGCTAATATCCTGATCGTCTATCAATTCTATAAATGATTGTACCATAGAACTATACTTAATGCAATAACAATATTTCTGATCGTAAGTGGTTTTGTAAACTCCGTAAGAAACATTCATCTTGTCATCCAGTTTTGACTTCACGTAGGTAGTAATCTTTTTAAACAACGTGCCGTCGTCCCTTAGCTCAGCCTCATTTATACCGTAATAGTATACCACGTCGCGTGCGTTTGTCAAGTCATAAAACCATCTTTCTGTAGATTCTTCAATGTCTAAAATTCCAATAGTGGCAATGCGGCTGAGATTTGAGGGGGTAATAAAATTTCCAATGACAGGTTCAGAATTCTTGAATACATTAATCATATGAATCATATTCGCGATAGCTTGATTGAGCACCTCGTAATAGCCCATGATGGGGACTTCGCCAATTCCTTTTTCAACACGTTGATTCTCTAGGATCCAGACAGCTTCCAGCTGACCAGATCGGGCGTACTCCTGTAACACATTACTCACAATTTTATCTCGTACTTTTTGAACTTCGCTGGCCAAGGAAAGATCCGACTGAATATAAAGAACAGTAACTTTATTATTTTGCAACTGTTCCAACAATCGTAAAACTCCCCCTGAAATTTTACCCACTCCGCTGGTTATCAGAAGCACTTCCTCCTCTGTAGCCTTAAGTTTTCTTTTCAGATTGGGGAAATGCGTATCATACTCTTCATGGCTCTTGCGCTTCTTAATAGTGATGTCGGCTTCTTTCTCGCAATCAATTCCCACCGTTTCGTACTGAGGGAATTTAGAAAACGCTTTGGCCAGGCCGCATCCAGCCTTCCCGAGCCCCACAATTTTCACTTTTCCTCAACCCAATCCAAAACAAATCCGTGCTCAAAGCCACCGCGTTTCACTCGTTTCGAAAGCGTCTCTGCGAGGATCGTAGTCTCGCGGATTCCTAATCGATGACAAATAAAATTTAAAATTTCCATCACATCGGCTGCCTCTTCAGCACACGGATTCTCAATAAATTCTTCTATTTCCTCGCGCAACTTCTTAAGAGCGTACTCCCGAAGCAAGTTGCCCGAAACTTGGAACACTCTGGTGCTCTTTCCAGCTTCTTCAATGATCTCAGGAATTCTATCACGCACGAGCTTGTCATATTCTTTTTTCATAATTTTAATTCCTTCAAGTCTCCCAGATTTTTCCCAACGCTGTTGTTTACTTTAAACACACCATAGCGCGTATTCTTAAAGGTGTCAAGTAAATTTAGAATTTCATAACGATCTTCTTCTGCCAGGTCAATGTACACCGCATCATGAATCAAGAAAGCAATTTTACTTTTCATCCCCCTTAAAAGCTCATGGACCTTATAAGCCTGTTCGTGCACCACATCAATCGTGGTACTCTGAACCACATAATTGAGCGCACGATGTTCGTCCACATCTGGTATTATTCTACCATAATCAGTCTCAATTTTGAAGCCATCCCAGTACTTATTTCGCACCAAATCCTTGTTATACAAGCGTTCTAAGTCCTTATTGGTGCGTTCGGAGTAGAGCCATGCAAACGTTTTGACCTTGGCTTCTTCTCTAGTTAATTTATTGTGAAAGATATTTCTCACATTCCAGTCATGAATATCATTGGGGGGTTGGGGGTTGCCTCCGAGTGCCAGCAACGTTCGCAGTTCGGCAGCGTTAAAATCTAATTCCAGAAACCAATCATTGTGGGGTTTAACGCATCCCCTAAATTCTTTGTTCATTGTCAAAATAGGAAAGGTATGGGGATTTGTTGCCAAACGTCCGGTGACGGTGCCCCATGGATTATAATCACATACATGCTTGACGGTCTGGGTGGTGCGCAAAAAATTCTTTCCACGCACAGAACTTAAAAGATGTTTAATTGGGTCTATTTCAATGTTGAGAGGTTGCAGACGAATCTCCGAAAGCATCTCTACAAGATTATACATGAAATCATAGTTCTCCGGACGCGGATGTGTGTCCAATACGTGCTGAGTTATCTTATTCTTCAGATTTAAATACTCATAGAGAAAATATTCTGGCAGCACGTCATAAAAACAATTTTCGTTAAGCGAAAGGCACGATGTTTTGAAGGCTTTGAGACACGATTTAAGCGTCTTCTTTGTTGCGTCCCAGTCTGCGGTCAACTCCGGTGGACAAACGTCTGTAAGCGTCGCTCCATGGCTGTAAATGCGTGCTATTTCATACTCGTTGCCTGGCAGATGTTCGGAGTAATCCCACGTCGCCCCCTTCAAAGGCAGTTGAGGGGTAGAGTTGATCGCCTTATCGGCGAAATACCCCACACAATCTTTTTTATGATCTAATACCTGAAAAAGCAACTCTTCCCCTAGTAGATGTCCGGACTTATCACTGGGACGCCTACTGGTATTGTACCATCTGAAGCGGAGATGTCAAGGGATCGATTTAATCTTTGCATGACAACGGCGCCTTTAGAATAAATATACTGTGTATAAGTGGCATTTACATAGCCGGCTGCGACCATCCTACGGCCCCGGGGGGTGGTTACTCTGGCTGAACTATAACTTTTATAAACCTCTCGCTTAAGCTTCCCCAGCCGAACGCCCGAAAGGGGGCTCTGTACTTCTACTTGTCTTAAATCAATATACAAATCGATCAAAAGCTTATCGGGTAACTGCGCAGACCCGAGGCCGCCATTTATAATTTGTGCTGCCGTAACGCCCAAAGGCTTCCGAGGCTTCGCACCAATGGAGCACCTCTCATCTACGGCGCCCACTTCCTTGTCATAAAAAGGTTCTTTGATTAAGAATTGCTCGTAAGAATTTACGAGGATTCTGATCAAATCATCAAGGTCTGTGAGATATGTTGGGTCATAAAAGGTGCTAAAAAAGTTCTCTTTATTAAGGGGCACCCCGCGCGTCGGGTCGAGGGGATCGGGTGTAGAATAGTTTCCGAGGGCGGTGGTCGCAAATGCCGTTGTAAACAGGTCCGCAGTTAAAATCCATGGAGCATTTTTATTAATCAGGAAGCCAAAGTGTTTGGCACACTGCCTAAAAAAATCAAAATTAGGGTCCGCTACAAAGTCTTTATATTTATTTGAATCTTTGGATGCATCCTCGTTTGCTATAGCAATGCTAATACCTGTACTGAATAAGCTTGTATTGCTAGAGATGTAATAATTGGTTCGGGTAAGAGGGGTGATTCGGGCAACATTAAGTAAATAGCGACTGTAAACCTTTACAAACGAAGGAAAATCTTGGATTTGAAATCTTTCTTTTCCTCGAATAGTGCGAATAAAATTATTGAATAAATTCTGTGTATAGGATGCATATTTGTTTCCGGCGCTCTCAAATGCACGCGTTGCCTTTACATCTAAGAGAGCACTATTACCAGTTATATTCACTACCCTCGCAAACGCCGCTTTTTGCATGTGCAAAACAAATTTTTCAAATGCGCTAACCACCACATTTAACGCATACACATTAGTACCAGCACTAGAAGGAATGGGTATTAAATTTATCGACGAGGGTACAATCGTATTTTGAAATGGATCCACTCTTCCGTATAAGAATTTATCATGCCAGGTCTCTAAAGGAGGAGGAAAAGTCTTGGGATAAATTTTATCTTTGTATAAACTACGCTGATAAAAGCCCCCAAGCGAACCAAGACTATTCTTGCCTTGAGGGTTTAGTAGATCTTCTGCCGGATAATCAAATTCTGCCATGACTTATTTCTCCTTTTAGTCGGCCCGAAGCAGCGGTCGCGAGGCCAGGCGGTTGAGCCTGGCCATTTCCGCCGAGAGCCTCTCTTGCTCCTTCTTGGCCGCGTCGTAGGCGGCCTTCCTGCTCGCGTGCGATGGATGATTCATCTGACGGTCATTCAAGATTCCGCCTTCTGCAGCCGGGTCCGCGGACCTGCGCCAGGAATCGGCGATGACCTGTTGCTCGTCCCACTGGGCTGCGAGTTCCGCGACTTGCGCGGCGATGGCGCTGATGCGCTCTGCCTCGGCGGCTGCAGCTGCAGCGGCTGCAGCTTCAGCGGCGGCTGCAGCGGCTGCCTCTTCGGCTTCGCGCTCCTTGCGCTTTTTGCGTGCTTTGTAGGTCGCGATGTCCTCGGCTGAGGGGGCTGCTCCGGACGCTGCATCAGCATCGGCCACGGCTTCCTGCGGGTCTTCTCCAGTCTTAGCTGTTTCACCATCCTTCTTCTCGGGGTCGGGGTCCGCCGTAAGAGACTCGGGGAGCGTGGCCTTGGGGGGAACGGGGTTATCATTCAACGCAAGACCTTCCTGAAGGGCCTTCAGCTGCACGTCATAGCCCGAAGGACTGATTTTATGTGATACGCCGGTGACCAAAAAATATCCTCCCAAACCCAGTAGCCGTGCCATCTCGTCCTGATGCGCTGCCATGCTAGTTGGCCAAATAAATGTGTATTGACCATTTTTAAATAGTGTGTTTCCAACTAGATCCATGGTTGCGCTATACAATTCTCGTAATTGCTCAGCCCCGAGGGCTCCAAATTTTTGAATTTTTGCTTCTCTCAAGTACGCCTGATCTTCTCTATTAAAGCTAAGCTTCTTTAGAAGGCCAACCGAGGAGCCGAGATAATGATGATAAATTCCGTCTCCTAAATCTTGCTCATAGTTTCCCCTGCGCCTCTTGGGGGTCGCGTCTGTGCAATAAAGAACGAGAGCAGACGTAAGATCCATCTTGTTTTTTTGTTCATCGGTCATGCCTGGGCTCGGGATATCATTGTTGGGGGTTGTTTCTCCAATGACTGTCGCGAGTTGGTCGACGGCGAGCATCCCCTCGGTGCCGATCTTGGGCCCTCCGGAATCGTTCTTGTTATTAAAGTGAATTATGGACGTATCGAATCTTATATCATTAACCACATTGGTATCAAAACATGACTTTTTGAGAGCGGGCCCAACCAAGTACGCACACAGATCTTTTATAAACTGCAGCAAATAATAAGTATTTCGCTGGCTCTTAATAACATGATTTTTAAACCAAATGTTAAATTGATCAAGCCCTATCGGAATCTCCCCAATACTAATTCGTTTTTTAATGCCTCCCTGGAACAGAAGCCCCTTGGCGCGAAGCTGTTCTAAAAGTAAATTATCGTCAACGGACTCCGCGCACAGCAAGTCGTCACTATTTTCGGCAGCATATAAGAGGAGTGGGTTCGTAACATCCATGTCAGCAATAAACGTCATGTAATTACTCTTCGCCTTCCCACCGAACGTAGCATTATCCTCAAGAATTGCATCAATGAGATCTCCCAAATAAAAATAGGAAATTAAAATCTTGTTGGGGTCGTTGAACATCCGGACCTCTACATCCTTTTTTAGGTTGTCACTTATATTCTTCTGTTGATCTGTGCCTAGCTCTTCCGCGTTGTTGGTAGCATTTATTGCATCCAGCAGACTAGACGCTGCGCCGGCGCCAATATCATTGTGTAATGTAAAGCCCGGCGTGCCACTCAAACGCTGCACGGCGCGTTTGCGACGTTCCTCGGGATCTGAAACTTTGTGAATGGGGTCTTTCAGTAGCTCAAGGGTATCGACGGCCATCGTGTAAATTCTCTTGGTGCCGGCAGCGCCCTGTGTTGCGCTCTCGGTGGTCGAACGTATTCGTTTTCGGTTACCCGCGGCGTCTGTTTCGTAGCGGAATGCGGGTGGGCGGCCGTAAAGAGATCCTAAGAATCGTTTATATTTAAAGATCTTGTCTTCATTTATTAAGGCCTTCTGTTCCTCTATAAGTTTTTTCATTTCTTCTTGACCTTTCTTGTAGTCGTCGCTCTCTTTATATGTTTTTAGTCCTTCCGTGCCGCCTGGGACATCTTCAATTGCCTTATCTTTCGCCTTTTTAGCATCTTTGATCTTGGCCTTTAACCGATCTTGTTCCGCCTTATGGGCCGGACTGGTGGGCCCCAAGATGTCCGCCGTATTAGCACTCAGCAAGCCACTTAAAGCAGCCTGATACTCAATTGATAGTTTAACAGAACCATCCTGGTTAAAGGTGATGTTGTGTCTTACTTGCTGCAAATATAAAGCAATACGAGTTTTTGTGATTGCTTTCTCTAAGGCCGCCAACTCTTTGGGGCTCTTGTGGGGCATTACTTCCGCTAAGACATGCCGCTCTGGGGTGGCCCACCCGGCCACCACTTTAATGCGGAAGTATTTACCGTCGGCTGCAACATTAACTTGATCTTTCACTTTGGCCTTACACCCCTCGCCAACAGTATCCTTCTTCTCGGGATCCTGGTCGTCTTCCTCCTTGTCCCCTTTAATTTTATCCAGCGTCGGAGAAGCAATCAGCAAATCTAATGGTGATGGCTTCTCCCGGCCGGCGGCGTAAACCGGTGTTGCACCAGCCACTGTATTGGCCGCAGCCGAACCCTCAAAAAGATCTCTAACACTCTGAAAATAAAAGGATAGAGTTGCACTAATATTGTTATCGACTTCGGCAGGCTGAACCCCCTGCAGATCCCACGAAAAGGACTGAAGGCCCCAACCACGAGCGCGGTGATAATCACCGGCCGTAATAGCTGTTACGTCGGCGGGATCCATAAAATTAGGAATTGGCATCTCCAGTTGATGCAGCGGCGTCAGTCCATCTTTCTCGTAATCGATGCGCCAAATCTTTATGTAAGGAACCAACACACCATAAACAGCTGGAGTTAGATTTAACATTTCTCTTACTTCATCAGTTCGATTACCGTGCTGTAATTTAGAGATGGTCTCCCCCGGCTCGCCTTTCAGCTTCATAACATTCTTATAACTTTTATGCTTCTCGTGATAGTCAGTTAGGGTCCCAATATTTTCTATTAAAAAGCACTGATAATCAAAAGGTTTAAGAGATCTAAACTTGGTGATATTCTTGCGTGCTTCATCATTGATGGTGGCCATGTTCGGGGCCGAGTCACTAGAACCTGCTGTTACATCTTTCTCTCGTTCTTGGGCCGCCGTGAGTTCGTCCTGGCCACCGGCGCCGAAGAAGTCCAAAATTCTTTCCACCTGGTCGGCCATGTTCTTTTTAAATTCTTCTGAACCTTCCGCCCCGAAAAGCTTTGCCTTAGGATTCATCTGTCTCATCAGTGCCTGCACGGACTTGAAGTTGGCGCCGTCGAAAACCTGCTTCCAGGAGTCCTTTATACTTTTGTTGATGCTTATACGATCGGCCTCGCCGACGTCCGAGTTTGATTGACCACCAAGGCGCGTCCACGGAGGGCTCTTGTGTTGCTCGGGGGTGATACCCCACTGATAAGGCTTACCAAAGGTGAAGGGCCGCTCCAAAGGTAGCGTGGGCCAGACAACGAGCTGCTCTGGGAGCGGGATGTCTGTGTCGTGAGCTCCGTAGGTCCTAGGCGGCTTGTCGGCCTTCTCGTAGATGTTGCTGCCAGCGTGCTTCCAAACAGCAAGGTTTTTCTCCACCCGCCCAACAGGAGAATTATTAACCTGATTGACGATCGGCGACGCGAGAGCGCCCAGTTGAGTGCGAAGGCCGGAAAGCGCCTTCGCCATCTGGGTACCGAACGCGGTGCCGTCGGTGTTTTGTGAGCCGGCTAGCCTATAATACCACACCAACTCAGGAGACAGCAAATGGCCATAGCCGCCGGGCCCGGGCGCCGTCTTAGAAAAAAAGTCATGTATCTGCAAGCCCGTCGATGCAAAAAGTGGATGCATTCTTAACCTCGAGGATATCAATTTATCGGGCCCCAAGCGCGGCCACAGGAGTTGGTTGTCGAAGGCGCCGCCGTGCTTGAGGGCGAAGGATCCGTCCTTATGCGCATAGGCGCCGGCGACTTCGGGGTTGGTGAGCATAAAAAAGTTTCCGCCAGCATCGTCGCCAGCGCCGCTCCACCCGGGCCCGGCCGGATGCTGCCACCCGGCCTTGTTCGGCGACATCTTTGTGAACGCGCTGATATCAATCTCAGAGTCGAAGGCTTCGTAGTTCTCCGCGCCCTGCGCCAGGCCTCCGAAGGTCATGTTCCAGTGATCCTCTAGTGCTATAGTCTCCTTTGAAACACCAGGCTCGGAGCTCCCTCCCACCGCGGTATAATAGCGGGGGATGAGGGCGGAGCGCATCTTTCTAAGGATTCTTTGATCCGACTCGGTATTCATAACATCCTCTAGGAGGTTTAGGCCCCCTACGGTTGCTGCAGCCGCGCCGCCGAACACGCCGGCGGTGGTGACGGCGCCCATCGGGCCGGCGGCCAGCCCAAGGACAGCGCCGGTGCCGGTGGCATACTTTATCATTTTTTTCTCCCCCTCGCTGAGGCCAGTTGGATCCAAGTGCAAAACACTAGCATTCTGATATTGCATGTTATAACCGGCTACTAAACCAAACTGACGCCACGCGGTTTTCGCCAGCAACCAATTTGTCCCCTTCTCATGTTTGAAATTCTCTCTCGTGCCAGCGCCGATCACGGGCCCCAGCGCCTCGGCGGCTTGCAATTTGCTCTGAATAGCACCGCCGCCGCCAGCAGTCTTCTTGGCCTCCTGAGCCCCACCTTCCCTGCCTACGTCGAGGGGATTCGCGCCGCTCTGCTCTGGGGTGTCCACGGCCTTCTCTATAGTCTTAGTTGCCTCAGCAATTTGATCCCTATAATCATCATAATTGGCAAGGAAATAGTCATAAGCATATTCTAATCGAAGAGTATCTTTATACAAGTCTTCAAGCGTGGTTGCGCTCTCCTTAACCCACTGCGGAATGACCTGACTAACGGTTCGTGCCATTTTAGCCCCTTATTGTTCTAAGTACGTGTTCCAAGGGGAGCGGGATTGTAAGAATACGGCCATTACGTACATGAGCTTCCGTGGGGGCTTTGTTATACAAAGCAATTACCCACCAATACTCAGCACTTCCATAGTGCTGCATAGATAATTTCCAGAATCGGTCTCCAACTTTCCACATGTGGCTAACGTTGGTAAACCCCATAATTTGTCCAACCGTTGGAACAACCATCTGAGGTGTGCCATACTGACGGATATATGGAACCCCACGTTTTTCGCGAACGTTCTCGTAAGTTTCGCTTTCATTCCTGAAGATGGTTTTATTGTTGTATCTTGTACCCATAATATTAATCTACTGCGTCACGCCGGAATTCCTCTTGGCCGCCTTGACTTCTTCCTTAAGAACTTCATACGGTGTTTTGGGTGCGTCGCTCATTGCGTTCGGGTCGCCTCCGCCAATGAGGTTGGTCGACACCTGATTCTGCTGCGCGTCGAACTGCTGCTGCTGACGCTCTTCTTCGGTGAGTTCCTGTTGCGCATCGGTCTGTACGGCTTCGGCGCCGGATGTTAAATTTTCATTCGCTTCGCCGGTTGACGCGACCACCGCATCCGGGTCCGTTTGCGGCGCTTGAACGGGGGCCGGCACTGGCACGGCCCTGGGATCGGGCCTCACATTAGCATTTGGAAATCCAGCCTCAATGTTTTCGTTCCCACCAAAAATGTATGTGCCGGCAGTGGGGCTCGTACGTGCCCAGCCTCCCAAGTGTGTATGCAGGACACTAAAACTAAAACTTAAGGAAAGGTATTTGGGAAAATAGTTTTTAAGAGCGCCGAGCTTGTCGCTGTTACTACCACGCTCAAGCTCGCCGGCGAGAAACCCACCGACACCCATATCGGGCGCATAATTAAGAGCTCCATTAATATAACCTATCAACTTTTCATTGCTGCCCTCTGGGCCGTGACCTGCAATTAAATTTATCCACCTTAACCCAAGGATTGGGCCCGCCTTCAAAACATTTTGTTGACTTAACCCGCCGCCCATGTACGTTGGATACATAAACTGTATTAATTTGCGTACGTTAGCCATATTCTGTATGGCATGCTCTTTAGAGTCATTCGGAATATCAAAGGCGATACTTATACTACGTCGCGTACTCTGGTAAGTCGCCAATGGGTCCATACGACCGTATACCATTTCTTCATTCCACTGAGAAGTATAGCCATCGCTAAATGATGTTACCCACCCATCGAACTTCACATCGCGGCCCGTAGGGATATGCGTAATGTGAATTTTAAGGGCGTCGCCACGCAGAAGACCATTGCTTGCTTGATCGGCGAGCATCTGGGTCTCGTCGGCCGACTTTGTCCAGATGGGTGCGGTTCCTGGTGAGCCTTCGGGCGTTTCGGAGACCGGCTTCGGATCTTTCTCGGCAGTTGTCTCGATGGGAACGGTGCCCCAGCCGTCTTCAGGCCCCACCGGTGTCCCGGTGGCCTCGGTTGTCTCGATGGGAACGGTGCCCCAGCCGTCTTCAGGCCCCACCGGTGTCCCGGTGGCCTCGGTTGTCTTGACAAGAACGGTGCCCCACTCACCGTTTAGGGCCGGGTGTGTTGACCCCGGGGAAGCTACTGGGACATCGGGGTGGGTACCCGGCGTGGCGGTCTCATGCGGCATCGCCCCTGAATCCGGGGCTGCTCCGGCGAAGCCCGCTGGTTCTTGTATTGCCATCTTAAGACAGGGCTCCCACGCCCGACTTGTTGAAAAGCTTGCTCGCAAACCTTTCATCATCTACAACGAGTTGGACGTCCTGGACGCCGTTGCCGGTGGGGGCGGTCTTGGTTAAATCTCCGCGGAGACCTTGAAGCTCTGTTATAATCTCTTCTGCAAGTTCATTGGAGCGCTTCACGTCCTGAGCGTTGGTTACATATGTGCCATAGGGAACAATGAGTCTCTCGGAACCGAATTCATTGATCTCGATGGGAGTGGCTGCGGTGCCGCCATTGGCCATACCCCGAGCGCGGCCGCGGCGTATGTTGCCTCGGCGGACCGAACCCCCAGCGGCCATGGCGCCGGCCATGGATCCGTATTCGTCGGGGCCTTCGTCTGGGGGGGCCCCGCCGAAACCGCCCGTCACGCCAGTAGCCGTACCGATGCCTCCTGCGACTGTGACGGCGCCAGCAACTCCCGCTGTCGCCAGGGCAGCCATCCCAAGGCCCATCAGCACCCCAGCCGCGCCAGCGGCAGGGATACCAACCATGCTAGCAGTGGCTGCAGCCATGTTCATGAGCGCAAAGGCAGTAACCAAAGCAATCCCGGTTACCATGAGTCCTACAAAAAGAGCAAAAAACGCAACCATGCCTGCCTTAGTCGCAAAGAATGCGCCCATTGCCTCCGCAAGGGAGGCCATTTTTCCAACAAGAGGAATAATGACGTCGTCTAAAAAGGGCTTCAGACTTATATAAAATCCCTGGAATGCTTTTTTCAGCTGCATGGTAATATCCATTGTCTGGCGCGCCTGCTCGGCTAGCTCTTCCTGTTCCAGTCTATGGATCTCCAGCTCTTCGTTTGATTTGCCCATCATGTTAGTCATATCTTCCACGGACATTCCCAGCGCATCTGCAAAGGCCATCTTTTCAGGTCGCGACAAGTCTTCCATGGCAACGCCGGCTTGATCCAACGAGGCCCGCAACATTTTTATACCTTCGGCAGGGTCCTCGAAGGCGGCATTCATCATGTCAATTGAATTTAAGAATGGACCGCCCAAGATAGCGTTAAGACGCCCGACGGAACGTGCAGCATCATCGAACTTCTGGAATCCCTTCATTACGTCAATGAGCTGAGTCACTTCCATGCCCACAGATTTAGCCTGGATTGCCATTTCTTCAAAGACTTTCGCACCTTTTTTACCGAACCCCGCGAGGAAGTCGCTAGAAGCAACAAACTGTTGCCCCATCTTATCAACGTCCATCCCGACGGTGCGTGCTGTAGAGGTCAGGTCTATCAATAGTTCCTCGGCTTCAGTAACACTCATGTTCATGCTTTCCATGGCTGTCTGTGTAATCGAAGCTTGAGTTCCCAACTCAAAGCCCATTTCAGCTAGTAAAGCGGTGGTGTTTGCTAGTGAAACCATTTGATCTTTATTTAAATCAGTAAAGCCGACGACTTCGTTCTTCAAGGTTCTATAGGCTGCAGCTGCTTCTTCCAATTCAACACCAGCTTGACGGAGTGCAACCTCCGTGCCCAGAATCATATCATTAAATTCCCTGCCGGCGCCGGTGGATTTTCGGAATTCTGCTATGACTTTGTCTTGTTTAAGAAGGAACTCGACTTGGTACTTAAGCATCTTCATTCCCACATCCAGAAACTTAAGGCCCACATTCAGCAAGATCTCTTTGTTCTTCCACGTTTTCTTTAAGGCCCCAGCCATGCCCTCAAAGCCGGCTTTGCCTCTTTTAACAAAGCCACCAAGTTTGGCGAGGCCCCCTGACACCCCCAAAGTCGTATTAAGAAACCTATTCATCTCGGCTTCGCCTTCTTTTACGTTCTCTTTGTAAGTTTTGACGCCTTCGGCCGCCTCCATCATCTTTTTCTTGGCGCCGGCAATGTCGCCGCTTTTGAGGAGTGCCATGGCTTCTGCATATTTAATTTGTGCCTTTGCCGCTTTCTCTAGGGTTTCCTCTTCTTTCTCCAGGGTATCCAGGAAGGATTGTATGTTCTGATCGCGAGTCTTCTCGAGCAGCGCGGTTTCCTTCTCGTACTGGGCTTTTCGTTCCTTGGCGGCGGTGACGCGATCAATGGCCTCGGCCTCGCGCACCATGGCGTCATTTCGCTCCTCATCGTTCTTGGACTCGTCGGTCCAAATGGCCTCGGCGGCGCGCCGGGCCGCGTTGGACTCGACGATGGCCACGGCGAGGGCGTCCTGGGCGACCTCGTTGTCTTTGATTTTTTCGGACAAAGTCACCAACTTGGCGGACGACGAGCCCAGGAGATTATCAAATTTTTCAATTCCTTCAAGAAGGTTGTCCGAGAGCTGAAGGTTCTCGATATCTTCCTGCAGACCGACAAACTCTTGCCGGAGCCTGGCGATTTGTGCTTCAGTTAGATCTCTTGAGCGGGCCATCTAAAAATACCTTTTCAATTTTTGAAGGGCCACCGAATACCCGTTTCATTTTCAAATTTCTTTACAGCGTCCGCAAGTTTATGATGGGAATTAAGAGTTCGCGTGTCATTCAAACCATGATTTAAAAAAGAGTCCATGTATCTCTTCTCGCGCGCTAGCGCTTGCGTAAAAGCATTAACCTGCGAAGTCGTCCCCGTTATATTAATTGGGATATCGGCGCCGGCTTGATATAAAGATAAAAGCAGCCCTTCGATCTCCCCCGCAAATTTATTATAAACGCGTACTCGCTCCGACAAAGGAGTATTAAGTTGATTTAGATTGAGCGTGTCTTTGACGAGTTCAGCCATTTACATTATCCCTTAAATATAAATAGTATTAAAAGCAAAAGAATTATCTATCTTTTCCGACGGGCCTCGTCCATAGCCTTTTTGTTTTCTGTTGCCTCTTTTTTATATTCTTCTGCTAAGCGCTCTAGAAACCATCTGCGCAGAGTAATAGGCAGGTTATACATTTCAGTGAAGGACCAACCGCCATAGTGTTTAAGGTTAAAGAACTCTTCATAGACTGCGCGTTGATATTCATCGCTTAGGCCAAAAAAATTCTGCCGTCATCGGCATTACCACCTCCCCGAGGTAGCTACAAATAGGACATTCAAAATCAAATCTGATATCCATGTCGGGTTTAACCTTTTCATACTGTTTTCTTAAATGTGTGACATCTTGCATCGGTATCGATTCAACAAACTTATCGATGGTGGCTCTGTCGGTGTGATCATTGGCTGAAACCAGGATAGCCTTCAATAGATCGGTTATGAGCGAAGATTCTTTTTTAAGCTTCTTTTTATTCTCGGTATGACGCTGAAGCACTTGTTCGTCAGTCGTGGTAAGTAGCTTAACCGTCACTCTCACCTTTGATGTGGGAAGGGTAAAAGCAAAAAGCCCACTCTCTAAAACTTCAACATCTTCAGGAGTCTCTGATATGTCGGCGCTCTGAATCTCCCTTAAATCAAAGGTGGTATCTGATTTTTTGTAGCAAGAAGGACACGTAGCATTAACTCCGTAATCGGCCCCAAATCCCGTAATTCGTGAGGCTATTAAGATAGCATTTTTATCTCCCAAAAGGAGATCCTCCACTCGAATACTCTTGTCTACAATTAGAGAAGAAACCATTCGGTTAATGGCGACACCCTTTTTTAAAAGCGTTTCGGAAGTTAAAATATCTTCTTCCTTAGCCGTCATCTGTTTAATTTCAATTGTCTCCGCATTGTGCAGGGGATGACTTTCGGCATAAAAACGTCCCCGACTTGGAAGCTCTACAAATTCTGTTGGATTAACAAAGGAAAATAAATCGTCTGTATCATTGGTTGCTGCTATAGTTGGCGCAGTTGACGAATCGAGTAACGGGCCCCTTACACGGCCCTGATTATTTCTTCTTCCCACAAATCACCTTCTTTCTTTTGCGGACCCCGGGGGTCGGAGCTATTCTTGTCCGCCACCGCCAGGAGTGCCGCCGGCGCGGTCAACTGCTAGACCACCAGACGTATACACAGCATAATCATAACGTATTTGAACCGTAACATTAAGTAATTCTGTGTCATTATCGTAACTTAAATCACCAAATGTAGCATTTGTAATAAATGGATTCATAAGGAACCAGGTACCAACCGTGCCCCCCTCTCCATCAACCTGCTCAATTGAGATATCCCCAAGCTGACGCAAGGCGTCCGCCTTATTGACAGTACCAGGGGCCTGGTTGCCAGTCACAATTTGTGCCTGCACGTTGGGCGGGAGATACCCCATGCCGGCTAGAGCCTGAAGGAGAATTTGATTGGCATCGGGGTTAATGGCATTAACGATTACTGCCGTAACTGAATTCCATTCAACCGAACCAGGATAATAATAAGTATTACCAAGAAACTTGTGAGTTGCCTCACTAACCGTATAAGCCGGTGTCGTTACTGACTTAGCAAGATATTTGGCGTATGTAAACTTTGTCCCCTCTGTACTCGTAAGTCCAGGAATTTCTAATATAAAGCGATGCGCTCTTTTTGGTTCTGATAAGGCGTCGTTCCAGAATGGCATTTGTCAGTTTCTCCTATTCCTGTAAAGGTCTAAATTAAATAGTGCATTAAATGAAAACATCTCTTTTATTAATCGTCGAAGGACGCTCCAGTTCTAGTGATATTAAAATCAATAGCAATGTACTCAATCGCCCGCGTCGGCTTCAAGAAAATTCGTGCATACATGATGTTTCTATCAACTAAATCAGGAGTTGTAGTCGTCTCGTCAAGAACAAGCTTAAAATCCGACAGACCGAAGTTTGTCTTAATGCTGGAAAGAATTGGCCTAACCCGCGAGATAAATCGAGCCCATGTAGTTTTGACATTGGGATCAAACAGCAGAGTCGCAGCCACCTGAGAGATACGCTTCTTCACAAAGATCATCAACCGGCGCACATTAATGCGATCCAGAGCAGACGGAGTTACCTGAAGCGTCTTCTGGCCGAAGATTACAATACCTTCTGCGGGGAATTTCGCGATTGGGTTAATATTAGCCGCGTAAAGATCATCTCGATCCTTGCGACGCAACTGATGCGCAACATCGCTGACCGGAATACCAGCGGCACCCTCAGTCAGTCCGCCGCGATTAAACCCGGCCGGTGCAAACCAAACCTGAGTCTTCTTCTGTGAGCTTGAGAATGTTCCCAAGGCGGCCACAGAAGGAGGCAGCCAAACCATCGACCCGTTAACGGTGTCGCGGCAGCGCAACCATGGGAAGAAGGTACAACCGTAAGAGCTATTTAAAGCACGTGTGCGTAAATTACTAATCACAGTTGCAAGTTCTGTAGCTGTGTTATTCCTGGCAGACGTGGTACCCTCGGCGCGGGGCTTATAACCACCCTCAAGGTCGATGATAGCTAGCGCGTCGGCGCGGTCCTCACATACATTAATTAAGTTGGTCGTCAAACCGGGCTGCTTAAGTCCCGGGATTGTGGCCAGATTCATCGGCACCACTTCTGGATCAGAAATCGAGTCAATCGTGCGGCGCAGAGTGTTGAAAGTGTAACTATTATTGTCCGTCGGACTACTGGGGAATCCTGAATTACGGAAGGGATCCAGCTCCGTAATGTCTAGCCCATCGAAACCTGCGTAGAGAGGAACCGTAAACCGATCATAACCAGCGTCGAGGACACCAGAGATCGCGCCGCTTACATTACTTAAGGCTGTGCCGGCAGCGTGAGAGCCCGAAGCCCAAACACCGTTGACCTTGACATCATCCAAACTGAAGTACATAGAACGCTCTCGAATGCCGGCGCTCGGCGAAGAGAACATGTTACCGACTTCGCCGCCGCGGGGGCGCAGCAGGTCAATTGTAGAGGCATCAAAAATGGTACCGCCCGCTGTCCTGGTAGTCTGCATCCCAAAATACGCATCCGTTGCATTACTTAAGTCGCCGTCTGACGCGCTTAAGCGCAATTCCGGTGCGGGATAAGCAACCGAAGCTGTCAAAACGGAACCACTGACCATAAAGACCCCGGGGGTTACAGTACAAGTGGGGAAGGTGGCCACTATAGAGGCAACAGACGGGCGACCGAGGTTGGTAATAGACGAGCCGGTAATCCAATTACCAGTCTGAGTGTTCTGATCAACATCAGCCTCATCGTCGTACTTAATAATTCCTCTAAATCCAAACGGAAGAAGGGAAGCATTTTCGCCAACGACGTCTTCGTTTATGTCAACACGAACATACTGAGAAATGTTGGCCCAGTCGCCGGCTTCGACATAACGACGCTCGTCCGTATTCCAAGTTGTGTACTTATCGCCAATTTTACGCGCGATGTAATTAAGAGAATCAGGATTGAGATTTAAATCGTTGAACTGCTCAACTATCTGTACAACATTGTCCGAATCACTCAAACGACGAACCACCAATGAGAAAGTACCATAAGGATCCGACTCATTAGTCGAAATCTTAATGTCCTGAATAGAAACCTTAAGATTACGGTTGGTCCAGTCTCCCCCATCATTAAGCGCGTGGACTTTGAATAAAGCCGGCATCGCTTGAATGTCGAAGTTATTGCTGGCTTCGGCGCGTTGGACCGTATCGCAGCCAATAACATAGGGAGTCTGTGCGCTTTGTACGCCTCTGCGGAAGTTGTCACCATCGCCGTCAGTTGCATTGGTTAGTTCTACGATGGTAGCGAAAGTCTTCCCAGCAGTAGCAGTGATAACCGACTTCACGTGTCGATCAAAACTCTCTCCCAAGAAATAATTCTTTTCATTGGCGACAAGGTCGGTGTTGGTTCGTTGAGGTGTCGTATTAAAAACCTTTCGAATGTACTTAGAACTATTAACATCAAAGTTGAAAACTGTGGATTCGTTCGCACTATTATAATCCGAATCATTGATGATGAGCCTAAACTCATAGGCTTTGCCAGTATCCTTTACGACTACGTTAGATCCCGTAAGGCTGATCCCACCGACCCAGTTGGGATCAATCTGACCACCGACGCCAGGGCCGCGGGCGATGGCGCCGCTCATCTGTAAGAGAGTGCTTGCGCCCGTAGTATAAAAGATGGCACCCAAAGCACCCTCGAGAGAGCCGCTAGCGCCACTAGCCCACGAAGCATCGTTACTAAAAATAACAAGAGCCCACGCTTTTCCATTGGTGCCCGCATCCCAGCCAGCAACACCAGCGCCGGACGCGGCATCCGATTGCGCTCCGAGAAGACGAATATAAGTTAAGGGAGAACTGTTTCTAAGATATGCCTGTGCCGCATATACCCCGTAAGTAGGAGCCGATAAGCTCGTGCCTCGATCTCTCCATACATCTCCACCGATGTTGCCGGCAGAGGGGGAGCCGAACACTTGTACAAACTCTGAGAATGAATTCACCGTAACGGGTCGCAAGGACGGCCCCTTTTCGGCGCGGCCTATAACAACTGGGCCAATCGCTGACGGAGTGGCCGGTAACTGGGAGTTATCGATCTCATTGACGAAGACTCCTGGTGATACAAATCTAAAATTTTTGACTGACATTCGTTTTTATCTCCTAAACCTGGGATATCGTTATTAAATAGTATTGACTGCGCGCAATAGAATCTAATCTCTGTAAAATCCGTCCTTTAAGTTATTCGGTATATCCCCAAAAATTACCTTTTCTCTGGAAAGCTTAAATTCCACCGCATTCTCGCGCTTTACAATTACGGGCTGCTGCTGGTTTTCTCCCTCTCCCATTAAATATCCTAGTACCTCAATATTTATAGTGTTTTCATAGTTTCTATGTTCCATTCCCAAATTGGCAGCATTAGAGCCATTGGAAAATCCGCCATCAATAAACACCTCGTAGTAGTGGCCATCCTCTTGAATTCTTTTTGGCATTCGGGAATTGCCCGGAATTGTTATAAAAGGACGAATCAGCTCATTCATCTGTTGCTGATACTCGGAACGTAAATGCACCTCATATTTCACGACCACCCAAGTTGGAATCGGCATCGAGATTGTTTCATATACTACTCTTTGAACGGACATATTTCTCTTATTCGAATTTTTCATCTTGCCAGCAACATTTTTATCGGGCCCATAACTTCGTGCAGCAAAAGCATTTTGAAATTCTGCAGTTTTTTTCTGGTTTATCGTGCGCGCTGTCGTTATTACCCCTCCCCTCGCTCCTGGCACAGCATATAAATTGGCATACACCGTTCCTTTCCGTGTGGGATCTTTCGTCACAGAGGCGCGGTGGACGGTAGCCAAAGGAAATCTTAAGGTTTGCTCGGTATCTCTAAGTTCTTTATTTTCCCACGCTTTAATTTGATAGGATCTTTCAGCCGTCACCCACAAAACAGGGACCTTCTTGAAACCTTCGCTCGTAGTAGCGAAAAGATTCACATCTTCATCCACAAACCTATAAAAAGCTCGGTCGATAGTTTCAAGACTCGAGGGCATAAATTCAATTTCTTGAAGCTTTCCTTCGACGGACTTATCTCCCACATAATCAAACTGATCTGCTTTTTTATTTCGAAGCTGCGCTTCTGTTTTTTTACTTCTTGACATTGATGCTCCTTACCTATCCCACATAAATGCCAGCAGGAACATTCTGAACCACCTTTGCGGTTGAATCTTGTAGGGTAGCGTCCTTAAGCGCCAATTCGGCATACGTGAGCGTGTCAAGTGTTGTCTTCAGCTCTTCTCTCAGAGCATCCTGTTCTGCCTTAGCCTGCCCCAAAAGATCCGCAGCGTTGAGAGTAACGCTCTCCCCCGGAATCGGAACAGTTGCAAACTTTCCTCGAACTTGGCCCAGTATTTCTTTTGTTAGTGCCAACGCAAATCGTCGGATCCATTGTTTTCCAATAGCATTAATACTTTCATACGGAATGTTCTGGAAAGGCAACGTATTCATATTGTTGATCCCTTCCATGCCGGTTTTCGGCTGGCCAGTTCCTTCGTCCCACGCATTGAACTGATTTTCAATAGTAAATTCCACCCAAAACTTGTCGGGGCTCGAATTATCAGGACGTGGGAAAATTCTTAATTTATTGTTTCTAAGCTCATAAGAGTAATGAGAAATTCGTGTCCATATCGCATCCTCATAAGCCATGGCTTGCAGTTTATTTTGCCAGGTCGGCACGAGTTCAAATGTAGAATCATCAGCAAACTGCCCATAAGTTCTAAGATTCCCCACTACCGAAAATCCCCCGTAGTAACCATAGAAGCGCCATATAGCACGAGGCGTTTTAAAAAATACCTTCCGGATCATAACTCGTTTGTCGCCAATCTGTCCAAAAAAAGATGACGACGTGTTAGTCGCCGATGATGCTGATAGCACGGTCTGCAAATCATAATCTTGCTGGCCAGCCACTCTATCAAACGAACCAGAGTAGATGGGAACGGTGCCTCCGAGGGAAACTTCAGTAACGGTTCGTTCGGAAACTCTTCTTGCAAATCCATAATCAAAACGAGGATAGCGCAAACTAACGTTTGTTCCTTCCAAATCATCCCCACTCACAAATTGGCCGTCTTCATCGAAAGACCCCGTTTGAGAACCGAGCATGCTGGACAATGAATTCTTACTCTGGTGAATATTAAGAATATAAGAATACTCTAAGACCGCCTCTTCATACGCTGCATAAACATTCCCTTCAGCCAACTCAATATCTAAAACATCTCCTCCTAGTTTCTTAAAGGTATAAGCCACCTGGTCTGCGGCGCCCGATAGAAAAGCGATAGAGGCGGCATAAATGCCAAAAGGCAGCGTAGCAGCCACACTCGATGCTGAACCCGTGACGGTCAAAACATTTGAATTTGTTGTGGAAGCTGGATTTAGATTAGGGATGGCCATTAAAAGAATTCCTCAGTCGAACTATTACTATTACTAAATAGAAAGCCCCGCCTCAAAAGAGACGGGGCTTTAACTATTTTGACCTTACGTCAGTTATGGTTTAAACCAGGTCGCGAACGATCACCAGTCCATACATATCAGGACGCACCATCTTCTTGGCGTAACGGGTCATAACTCCCTTACGAGGCACAAAGTCCTCAACGCCGAAGATAGTAGGCGTGGTCTGCAGCGGCACATAAGGTGCATACACATAGCCACTCTCAAGGAAGCTACTTCCACGTCGGCCAACAAGGACCAAGTTACGTGGGAAGTAAGGATCGACAATGAGGTCGAACTTCTTCGAAAGGGAACCAACCTTCAGTGCACCCGCGTCGCCGCGGTCACTATCAGCAGTCACATTGGCACGGAAGCCAGCCGTGAACTCAAGGATGTTGGCAATTTCTGGTGAAATCACGCAGAAATTAGCAGCACCACGGAGAGTCTTCCGGTGGATCTGTGCCGAGACGTCGTTGATGGTCTCAACGAGGGTCTCGTACCACTCACTCACGTTACCCGTGAAGTCCGGAGTGGTCGTAGCGGCACCGATTTCGGCACCAGTCTCACGATTGACAAACCGACCAGGGGCGCGGGACCAGTAACGAGTACCAGCCTTTGCTCCACGAACGAGATCCTCAAGAATCTCGCGATCAATCTCAAGAGCAATCTGCTCCGAGAGGATCTGAGTCAACTCAACCTCAGCATCAAGGTTGTGGTAGGCATTGAGATCTTGTCCCAATTCCGGGGTCCACTTGGCCTTGAGCTTCTTGGTGATTGCCGTAACAGCCACGGAATCAACTTTGATGTCGATTTCGGGAATGTTCGGGTCATTCTCCAAGCCCCAGACCGGATCACCGATCACTGCACCAAGTGCATTGGCTGCCTGGAAATCATCCGAGATGGTAAACGAAGCCGTGTCGCACGCCGCCAGAGAGGTGTTTGCATTTGCAATGGAACCACTCTGTGCGAGAACAACAAGGATCTGAGTACTATCACGGAAGTCCGTGCGCGTCATGCGACGGATGTGACGACCACCGAGAGTCGGTGCAGTACCAACCGCACCGTCAAACAACTGAATAGCGACGAAGTCCTCTTCGTTCCACTGATCCGTTGACGGCGAAATGTCGCTCTTGGCGATCTGAGCGACCGCCACCAGCGAACCGGACAGTGTCGGATCGAACTGAACCAATCGATCACCATCATTCTCTGACTGAGCAAACGTACGGCTAGTGCCGGAAGCACCAAACCACTGCCCGCCCACAGTACCGGAAGCAACAACCGTACAAGTGACGGCCGCCGAACCAGTCGGAGACGAGTAACCCTGGTTAAGGGCATAAGGGCCAGCAGCAGCATTAAGAAGCTCAGTACCACCGAGATCCACACCACCAGTCAACTCGCTACCAACCACACCACCACCGTAGAGCGACTGCTCTCCGAGGGAATAAGCGGGTGCCGGGTTACCGGTAAGACCGTAACCCAAACGGGGGAGTCCTGGGCCATTCGTAGAAGTGGTGAAATCCAGGAAGAAGATGAGGCCCGAGGGCAAACTCATCGGTTGAACGCTAACGAGATCGTTGGCGATCAGGGAGCCGAATACACGGCGAACGAGGGGGAATGCGACAGCCGCAAAGCCCTCGACATCTCCGCCCGACATGGACGAAGCCTCACGTAATAGCTCTTTTGCCTGATTTTCAAGCAATCGAGCCATACTGTTCCGAACGACATCATCACCGATTCCCTCAAGAAGACCGGTCTGTTCCCACTTGGAAATAAGAGCGGCACCTTCTGTAGAAAGGTCACGGTTAACGATACCTTCGGTTAATTTCTGTACAATAGACATTTTTATATAACCTCCTAGTATGTTATTGTTTTGTTAAACCTGCTAAACGCAGCATTCGATCCATTTTAGGATCGTTTGTTGCCTCGTTGTTTTTCTTAGAATTGATCAAAAGCGAAACAGGTCTTTGAACCGCTTCACGAAGTGTTTGTGGTCTCGATCCCTTGGTGGAATTCGAAACACCCACTGCGTTTTGAATTGTTTCATAAATCATATTCGCTTCTTCAACAGAATGGGCAGATTGAACAGCTTCGACAATTTTATTCTTTTGTCGCTCATTCAAGGAGGCGCTGCTAAGTGCCTTGTTTTGATAAACAAGCTTGGCGTTTTCCAAGTTAAGCCTTGTGAGCTGTCCCTTGGACTCAGTTAAAAGAACATATAGTTCTTTAATTGATTCTTTAAGTTCTGTGATCTTGGCCTCATAAAGGTCCCCATCCGGCACGACGTCGAGGGGCTGTACTTCGTCCTCGTCCTCTTCCAGTTCTTCTGGGTGGGCCTCGACGGCGGCGAGCATCGCCTCATCATTGGCCTGCTCGATACTATTATAGGCAGATCCCTCCGCTGACCATCCCTGTGGTCGCGGGGTCATATCGACTACGAGTTCTTCAATCAGATCGGAAAGCATTTCTTCAGTGAGGGCAATGTCCGCGTCTTCGGTAACACCCATGGACTTCATCGTGGCAGCGTCTTCCTCTTCGGCAGCTGCTGAGCCAGGATCGGTCGTGTGGGTCATCCCCACAGCCAATGCTCCCGTGTCTTCACCAGACTTGCCCTCGGCCTCGCCAGGATCTAGAAAGGTCGACTCATCGTCATCAGCGCCTTCGGCTAACTCAGTCGCCATTTCGTTGGCGTCTATGAGAGATTCTGCGCCGGCTTCGATGCCTTCGCTTTCTTCCTCCTCGATACGAGCCTTAAGTTGATCGAAATCAATTTCAATAATTTGATCTTCTGGGGGAGCTTCGAGCTCTTCGGTTTGAAAAGCATAAGGAACGTCATCAGTGAAGGATGCATCGGCACCCTCTTCTTCGGGGGATTCTTCAAGTCCCAAACCTAATTCGTCCTGCTCTAACAATGTGTCCAGGGCGCGCTTGACATCGCTAGAATACTTCTCTAATACAGCGTTTTCTGCGTTTTTGAGAGCTGCTTCTTTGAGGGCTTTTGCGTCGACAATCGCTTCTTCTAATAGTGAAGACATAAAAATTACTCCAGATCTGATATGTAATCACAATAAATAGTGTCTAAGAGGTGGAAATGACTAATAGTTATGATTTCTAGTGTTCCTGCGCCCTGTTATCATTAAGAACAAACCAATTACCACCAGTGCTCACCACTGTTATGCTCTGTGGAGTGGTGCCGTCGATTCGAATTGAGTCTTGATCGCCCTCTAGATTGGGGCCCTGGAACTGTCCG